>OGOM01000010.1_pt1 | contig 170479 bp, 163 predicted proteins | sample 1552681 | NCBI WGS metagenome assembly OGOM01 (sample SAMEA2580188, study PRJEB22360) | human gut metagenome | biome: human gut; feature: human-associated habitat; material: faeces | place: Denmark | collected 2008/2010 | reverse complement strand
ACCTGGCAAGCAAGGTCGAGCAACGGATCACCGCTGCTCGACACGGCGAGCACAGGTTTTGAGGATGAAAGGAAAGCATCATGTGTAACAAGGAACATTTCGAGGACCTAGGCGATGTTAAGTGGTTTGAGGACCTCAAGAGCGCAGAGACCATGCGAGTTGATGGCGTGATGGTCAAAGTTGACTATTCCGCTGAAAACGATGCCCGCATCACTCCGAATGAGCTCGGAAGCTACCTTGATCGAGGTCGCGCGAAAGAGCCCAATCGCAAGCTGGTGTGGCTTCACCTTTTGGTCGAGGGCGATGACGTGGCTATTCATTACGGCTATGAGCCAGAGAAATTCGAGCGCATTCGTCGCATCACTGGCTATCTGGTGGGCACCCTTAATCGCTTCAACGATGCGAAGCGCGCTGAAGAGTCTGAGCGCGTGAAGCACTTGAGCACCGAGAAAGAGCTTCAAGTGGGTAAGGTCTACACGATCGATCTTACTGCTCTGCTGTTGGAGGCCTTAGGCTCCTTGGATTCAGTTAAAAATCTAGAGATAGAAGAAGCCTATATCGAATTTGATCAGAAGCTTTGTGTCGAATCAGCACCATACAAGAAGAACGGGTTCGAGGTCGATCTTTATAGCGATGGCACGCTTGTGGTTTGCGATGGTGAACACGTCAAGGTCGAGTACGTCGGGAAGGACCGAGTTGTGTGTCGCAGTGATGACGATGCCTTCAATGCCGTGAGTTTTGAGCTCACACCCGAACATGCAGCTAAGTACCTCAGCTAAACCGCGATAACAAACTATGTGCGCGCAGCCTGGTCGCTGCGCGCACAGGAAGGAGAGCTGAAATGAGCACCCTTGACGGACTGACAAACGAACCCACTTATTACATCTTGATTTACAAGGAGGAGCATATTTATGGCATCTACAGCAGTAAAGAAGCCATGGAAGAAGCCTATGAAACGCATTGTTTCATTGATGGTTTCAAATTCGCTATCAGTGAACACGAGCTTGCAAAACTGATCTGGGCAAACCGCCACAGCCTTTAAGCCAAGAACATTAAGAAGAACCAACGAAATAAGGAACGTGATAACTATGACACAGTTTTCTTGTCCAAGTTGCAAGGCTCCGATCGACGAGATCGAGATGCGAGAAGTTGTGACCCTGAAAGTTCAGCCCGACGGCACGTTTTGGACCGACGAGCACGAGCATTATCTATCGAATTTTCATTGCCCGAAATGCAATGCTCAACTTGCAACAGAGTCAACTGGATACGGCGAAGAGTTCAAGATCGTTGATGCCGATCAAGGACTCGACTAAGACCACGATAACAAACTATATGCGCACAGCTTGGTTGCTGCGCGCACAGGAAGGAGAGCCGAAATGAACACCTTGAAGAATCTGCTGAATAATACTGCAACTTTCGGATGGAGCGGGGCGAGTGTGATAAGCGTGGGTGCCCCCAGCAGTGGGAGCATTGTCTACTCAGGATTGCTGGAAGACCTTTGTACAGATGACATCAAAGCATCTGATTGGCAGCTCGAAGTCGAGTACGTGTACCCAGAAATGACTGTCGATGGCTCGGCAGCGATCGTGATCGAGCTTGAGAGCACTGAAGATTAGCAAAAACAAGGAAGGGAGCGAGTGCAATGGAAGTCACAAATGACACACCTCTTGAGTTCATCAAGAACGTGCTTGATGTTGATGTTGATGGGGCAAGAGAAGTCAATACCTACACCGTGAAAGCGATGTACGACAAGGTCGATCTCGATGGCTTTGCGAGTGTAGTATTCAAGCCTGTTGCCAAGTTTTCCCTCTCATGGCAAGAGATAGAAGAAGCTGGCGGGATCGCTCAAATGAACTCGTTAATCAAGAAACGCTTCGCCATCGATTGCTGATGGAAGAACAACTTAGAAAGGAACGTGATGTGTGATGAAATGTGTTATTTGCGGAACCGAGACCGAGGCTGTTGAATACCACGATTGCCCAGAGTGGCAAGCGATGAACGACACCGTGCTCATTAACGGATCCAGAGGAAAGCTAAAAGCGTGTCCAAAGTGCGGTTTAGTGTACGCAGAGCGTGAAGAAGCGAACTGAAGTCGCTCACCAAAGGACAATCTACGCCAAGCGAGAGAAGCCTTCCTGTGCGCAGACTGTCACGCACAAGACTTCATGAATGTTCGATGCAGGAAAGCGATCCACTGATGAGGAACAGGTAACATCCTAGACAAAGAGCACGGCCTCAAAAAAAGGCCGTGCGTTCCATCCAACCGATCGAATATGGAAAAGAGGATATATATGTGCGACAGAGATATATCGAGCAATTCAGTTACCGTAAACCTTAAAGAGCCAGATTTGTTTCCAGAGAAGAAACAAAAAAAGATCACCCCCAAAGAGGACATCGCAATGGGTAGAGAGATTGCCGCTTTAACTCAGAAAAATGAGCCAGGAGAGCCAGGCGGGAAATATCAAGTGCTCAAACGAACTCGTTAATAAGCCAAATACGATTTTCATAGCCCTCATTCGAGGGCTAATTTTTTGCCGTAAGGCAAAAAGAGTCGGCCGCCAAAGGCGGCATCCTCTTGTTTTCTCTAACTTGTGAAGATTACGTTAGCAAGCGACGCATCGCGTATACACTAACCCCTCAACTGGCGTTTTTTGGGGTATAATGTATACAGCGATGCCGAATGCTCCCGACGGCAAGAAGGATCCTCCTTCATCCATCGGCCGGCTCTGGCAGATCGTAAGATCAGCATGAGCCTTGCGCATTCGCTTGCTAGGCCTCTGGCCTAGAACCAGGTATCGTTCCCGCAGTCATGCGGGGCTCATCAGTAAGAGCTTTCCAAATTTTTCACTCTTGCTGGTGTGCGAAAAGAGAAGATGCAACCGGTAATGAGAAGTGTGAGAAACAGATGGCAAGGCCGTATGGTTCTGCTGATGGCATCAAGCGTGATAAGCGTGTGTGCATATCGCTAACGCAGAACGAGCAATCCAAACTAAGAGAATATGCTGCGATCCATGGCCTCAGTGTCACTGATTTCGTTGTGCTCAAATGCGTCTACGAAGATCAAGAATTCGTCATCGTCGACACTGAATCGATCCTCGAGATCCTCACTCAGCTCAAGACCGAATTACGCCGCCAAGGCAACAATCTCAACCAGATCGCAGCTGGTCTAAATTCACTTCGATTCACTCAAAAGAAGATCAAAATAGAGAAGATCGATAGCGCGCTCGATAAGATCGAAAAGGTCAAAAGAAGCAATCTCAACCTAGATAGGTGGCTCGACAAGATCGCCAAGAAAGCGATAGAAGACTCATTCGTTAGAAGGGTCTTGTAACCATGGCGATCTTGCAGACATACATTCATCATGACGGCAGCACCGCTGGTCTTGATCGCTATGTTTTTCGCGACGGAAGAAGCCTTGCGCACGATTGCTCCATGGATCTTGAAGGGCTGAAACCCGGCGGCGAATACGGTCGCGCAATGAACCAGTGGCGGCGTGATTGTGGTAAGGACAAGGATCGTACCGTCTATCATTTCGTAATCTCCCCAGACCCCAAAAACCATGCCTCGCTCGACCAAGTACGAGCCCTAGCAACAACTTGGGCTTCCGTCCATTTCTCCGATACGCAGTGGTTCATCGGTTATCACGATGATGGCGCAACCGGTGAGATCCATGCTCATATCGTCGTCAACGCAGTCGGCATCAACGGCAACAAGATCCGCATCACGAAAGAGGAGTGGGCTGAGCTTGCGAACTCTGCTCACCGGATGACCAAAGACTTTGGCATGTATTCGGAGCTTCGTCGTGTTGGCAAGGCTAAAGAAGCTGAAGCAGAACTGACGCAACAAGAGAAGTTTCGACGCATGGCTGAGATCAAGATGGCTGAGCACGGCACCTGGTCTTGGAAAGAAGATATTCGACGCGTTGCGATCACTGCGCTTAATGATTGCAAGAACTTCGAAGAGTATGCCAAGCGTCTCAAGGAGCAAGGCTATCGTGTAGAGATCACAAAACGCGGTCTTACCTACTATCATCCGCTCCATAAAGAGGGCTCCCACCAATACAGCGTCAAGGACGCTAAGCTCGGTGCGCTCTTCACCCGTGAAGGCATCGTGGAGAAGTTCACAGAACTTCCTACTGCGAAAAACGAAGCAGGATCGAGCGAACCTGAAAGAGCGCGCATCTCTCTTGCAGAGACGATACGCGAAAGGTACGCCCCCAAGCTCGATAGGACACGTGATCCGAAAGCCACATATCTAGAGCGCTTCTACAACCGTGCAAGTTGGCAGGGGCTTCAAGACCTACAGAAACTCGCCGATTCGCTCCGTTATTTGCATGAGCAGGGTCTGACCTCAGCTAAGAAGATCGTCGCCGAGATCAATCGCATAGAAGCAGCTTTTGCGCCGCTCGATAAGAAGGTCAAGGAATTGAAGGCTGAGATTGACGAGATCGACACGATCCTCAAACATGCCTACCCGCTCGAATGGCATACCGAGATCATCGCTGAGTATGAATCGGCATCATTCTTCCGTCGTCGTTCCATGCAAAAGGAGTACGAGGTCGAGCTTCGCGAACACTACAACGCGAAAGAATGGTGCGAGAACCACGGCCTTGACCCGAATACCGTGATCGCCGAATACGAGGCAAAAGCTAAGGAACATAGGCGCAACGCTTCCCCTACCTATCAAGAGCTTGAGGGATTGGAAAACTATTCCCAAAAGCTCTATGAAGCGATCATCTGCGCTACCTATTCATCACCAGGAGCCAAATTAAGGAGCATCGCGCGCGATGGCTTCACAGGTCATATCAAACGCTATTCACTCGAAGATCTCGGAATAGTTAGGAGTATCGCTATGCCTGAAAACTACAGAAGGCCGCATTACGGACGTTCCTTCTCGCGCCTGAGCGACGAAGAGCGCAAGAACCTTCAGAGGTGGGCAAACGCACTCACTGATGCCCACAAGCACAATGCGCCCACCGTTGCAGAGGTGTTAAGCGGCAAAGCTCCTATTCCTGCAATCGAAACGCCACGGATCGTTCAAGACGGCAGGAAAGAGCCCAATATCGATTATTCCGCCAAGAGTATCGCGAACAGGAACAGAGATAGAGCAGAGCTTGGCCGTCCACAAACGCTCGAAGGTCTCATCGGGCGCATGGCGCAAAAGCACGGTGAGCAGCCATTTGGTCAAGAGCAGAGCACAGAGCAACCAAAACGATAAAAGGGGAAGAACATGAACATCCAGGCTTACTACATTGACGGCAACTACGAGACCTTCACCTTCCCGGCGCTCGACTTCAGGCAGGGTTACATGATCGACAACCAGCGCCTTGTTATGGAGGACTGGAAAGAGCAAGGGATTCGTGTCGATCGCTGTTTCTGGCCAGTACCTGATGAAGACGTGGGCAGTGAAGGCCTGATCATCTGCGAGCCTACCGTGATCATCACAGCGCGCCAGCTCGATATCCTCCTCCTGTTGGTCGTTGACGGCGTAGCGATCCTAAAGCGCGATGTGTTCGGTGAGCTCGCGATGATGACAGCGGAAGAGGGCGATCAAGAAGCCCTCGATGTTTCCAACGCTGCCGATGACGAAGAAGAGAGCGATGAATAACTTTGATTTTTTGAAGGGCTCTCCATGCCGACCCTTCAAGCTTCCCAAGGCACCCGCGCGCTCAATCGCCGCAGGGCTTGACCTATTCGTGATCATCAAGGCGCTTCGCTTGCTCACGCCTTTCAAACTGGGCGCTCATTGTACGCATTTGCATGTACGCAAGCGCAAGGACGAGAAAAAACTTTTGCACGCAAAACTCTTACGCCCTTACGGGTTTTTCTCTCAAGCCTTGCGCAAGCTATGTCAAATGTTCCCTCTATTCGTCCTAGCCCTCGCTTCATTGCATTCAGCCAGGGAACCCTGGACGAATCTCGGCGTATTTTCGCGCCGTCAGCTTGAAAAGCTGCCCCCCATACCCCCAAGGGGTTAAGGCGGAGCAGCGAAGGGAAAGAAAGAGGTGATCAAGATGATAACCCTGATTTTTGGACTTGTACGTATCGCGTTCGCGCTTATCAATCTCATGGTCGCGCTTTGCGCAGTTGCAATCTCAGTTGCTGCAAAGCTCGTGAAATTCCTGGCAGTTATGGCTGCGAAAGGGATCATCGCGATCGTCGAGCTTATCAAGAGCAGGAAGAAGGTAGCAGCATGAGCAATTACAGCATCAATTACTTCGAGTTCAAGGACATCGATGAGCGAGGCGAAAAGCTCAACGACGGACTCTACTGGCTTGTTGAAGCAGCCAACGCGCTCGAAGCCATTAAGCGGTTCATCAATGAGTATGCAACGTATGAAGAAGGCACGCTTGGGCGAGATCACTACCTCGCGATCAAAGAGGCGAACGCTGAAGAGCCGTTTGGAGATGTTCAAGTCAGTGCTTACCGACTCGATCCTGAATCCTGGGAGATCCATACCTACATCGAAACACCTAACACCTACCAGGATTACTGGTTCGTATTCACTCCTGAGAAGACCAACTAGGAAGGACAAGGAAGATGCAAAAGCTCAAAGGAGAACGTCAGGTCATCAGTTTCGATGATCCGCTCTACCCGGAATTGCTCATGGAGATTCCGGATCCACCGAAGCAGCTCTATGTGATCGGAAGCCTCGAAGGCTTCAAGCAAGGTCTTGCCATCAGCGGACCGAGGAAGGCTACTTCTTACGGCACGAGCTGGGCAGGATTGATGGCTCAATCAGCCTCGCTGAATGGAGCATCGATCGTCACGGGTGGTGCCCGAGGGATCGACGAAGCTGCGATACGTGCGGTTGTAAGTCTTTACGAAGATGCGACCAGGCTGAATGAAGCAGGAGCGAGCGACGATTACCCATTGCCTCAACCTCAATACGCGGTACTGGGCGGGGGCTGTGATCGTGTCTATCCGGCAGAGAATCTCGATCTGTTCCAAAGGATCATCGACCAAGGTGGCGCAATCATCTCCGAATACGAATGGGACACGGAGCCTAAGCCTTGGCGATTCAGAGCGCGCAACCGCATCATCGCGGGAATGTGCAAGGCGCTCCTGGTCCCTGAGGCAGGCATCCCTTCAGGAACCTTCATCACGGCAGATCGAGCTCTTGATTATGGACGCGAGGTCTGGGCTATCCCTGGGCCGATCGACTCCCCGCAGTCCAAAGGAACCAACAAACTCATCGCCGAAGGTGCAACTTGCATCTATGACGACAGCTCATTCGCTGACGCGATCCACAGCGTTTTTCAGGCGAAACAAGCATAAAAGCCAATAGGAAAGGACAAGAACAATGGCTATCAACAAAGCATTTCTCGCAGGAAACCTCACACGTAACCCGGAGCTCCGCGCAACAAAGACAGGCACCCCTGTTCTGTCTTTCGGCATCGCAGTGAATGACCGTGCACGGAACCAGCAGACGGGCGAATGGGAAGATCGGCCCAACTTCTTCGAATGCACCATGTTCGGTCCCCGCGCAGAAAAACTCGCGCAATACCTGAGCATTGGCAGCAAGGTTTCCATTGAGGGCCGCCTTCATTGGAGCCAGTGGGAGCGCGATGGTCAGAAGAGCTCGAAGATCGAGGTTGTTGTAACCGAGATCGAGTTCTTGAGTGCGAAGTCTGATGCAGGGGTTCCCTGCTCTCAAACTGCTGCGTCCGTAAGTGAGCCTGCGGATCCGGCACCAGCAAGCATCTACGACCAGGATATTCGGTTCTAAACGAGCAAGAAGCAGTAAGGGTTGATTTGCGATGAATAACAAAGAAGAACGAGCGAAGATTCTTGAGCGCATCAAGAAGCTCATGGCACTCGCCGACGATCGGGGTGCTACCGAAGCAGAAGCTATGGCAGCTGCCCTTGCGGCGCAAAAGCTCATCGCCGAATACGACGTTGAGGATTGGGAGATCCACGCGAAAGACACTGAGCCCATTGTCAAAGAGCAAGCTGAAGCGACTCCGCGTAAATGGCGCTGGAAACTTGCAGCAGTGATAGGACCTGCTTTTCGTTGTAGGTATTACAACAGCGTCATGGAAGACGGATACGGCAAGCGCAGGCAGCATATAGTGTTTGTCGGTTACAAGACCGATGCGCGTGCAGCTGCTCTTACATTCAATACGCTCTATCGCATCGGTAACCGACTTGCCAATCGCTATACGCGAGGCTGTAGATACAACACCTACAACTCGTACGTTTTGGGCTTTGTTAATGGCATTGCCTCAGAGCTTGAGAAACAGACCCAAGCGCTCATGATCGTCGTTCCGCCTGCTGTTAAAGATGCCTATGAAGAAATGCGCGCCGGTTTCAAGACAGTCAATACTTCTCTTACCTACAACAAACAGGCGGGATGGGCTTATCAACATGGATTGCAAGACGGACGAGACGCAGTTCGCTCCCACCGCTTCGATAGCGCAGCCGAAGAGAATGAGCCAGTCGATGAAGCCCGGCTCATCTGTGCTTGAGAAGAGGTGAAACGATATGGCTTATAGGTGCACGAGGTCTTTTGAGGTCGATCGAATGAACCTTTTTGGTGAACCGATCGAAGGACCTGCTTTTAGCGTGAGCGAAGGCGAGATCTTCGAACTTAGTGATCCGGCTATCTTCGGGTCGGATCACCGCCTCATCAACGAACGAGGGTTCATTGAGATCTGCGAGGCGAGATTTCGCGATTTTTTCGAGCCTATAAACGTGAAAGGAGGCGTGCAGCATGGATAAAGAACCGAAACTAAGCCCTGAAGAAGAGGCAAGAGAAGAAGCGAAAGATATAACTTTTCGAGTCGTAATGATGTCATTGCCCGTTATTTCGGGTGGAGGCTTGCTTGCCGCGATTGCGCATGTGGAAGCGGAGAAAAGAGCATTTCTCCACCCAGAAACCTACTGGCACTATTTCTTTTCTTACCTGGTGTATGAACTTTTGTTCATCGCGCTCATGGTTCTCGTTGTGTGGGTGTTCTACCGCCTCGTGTTGCTTTGGCAGCTTGAAAAAAGAGGCGAGTTTACACGAAAAGAGGAACGTATCGAAGTGACGCATGACGAGTATCAGATCTGCGGAAGATGCGAACACTGGGCAACATGCAAGCATCCAAGCCTATGCAACAAACGCAGTGAAGATATCGAGCGGCTAAGCAAAAAAAAGGAGTGATAAGGATGAGCAAACGCACAGGCGGGGTTGATCCAGCAGCACCTTTTCAGGAGGAAACGCATGGTGTTCTTCGAAGTTATGACAACAAGATCGAAGAGCGATTATGTCTTTGGTGCGGAAAGATTCGTCCGTATGACTGGTTCAACGAACGAAGCAACGCATGTTGGAGTTGCAGGTGCTTACACCCTGAACTTGAAGGAAACCTAGCAGCGAAAGGATCTGAGCAAGATGGATCTGACACCAAGTGAAACGAAAGAGAGATTGTTCATGTTTGTTGCGCTGGTGCTCATCATCGCGGTCATGGTTGTAGCGGTGACCGAGATGGTGCGGTTTAGCGAAAATCGCGCTGAAGCACAGACGGAGGCAGCGGCCAACTACCGCTTCGAGTGGGTTGGTGAACAAGAAAAGCTCCCAGGAGGTTTAGCGCAAGCAGGCGTGGTTAAGGACAAGGAGACGGGAGTGCAGTATCTCTGGCTAGGAAACGGCTTCGCCGCTGGGACAACCGTGCTTGTCGATCAAGACGGCAAACCTCTTATCGAGGCGGGTGACAGCAATGACTAACCATGAGTACTACTTCGGATCACCCGAAAAGTTAGCACAAGCACAAATAGTCATGACCAAGGATGCTTCAAGGCCTCTTTACGTTATGCACCCCGATTTTCCTTGTGTGAAAGGTTTCGATAGCCCTGAAGACTTTTTGCAGTGGCTCCAAGAGAAATGCGAAGCCGAGTGAACAACTGCACGTTTCAATAGAAAGGAAGTGGATATCATGCCACGCCCTATGAAAAACATAGCAAGGAAGCGCTTCGGTAGGCTCATCGCGATCGAGCCTACCGGCGTGAGGCATAACGGCAGCATGTTGTGGAAATGCCGATGCTCATGCGGGAGGTATTGCAATGTCACTTACCACCAGCTCACGCAAAATCGCACGAGATCATGCGGCTGCTTGCGAAACGAGCGCGCCAAAGAAAGCTGCGGTGCGATAGAAGGGACACGTCTGTCCTATTTGGATGCCGCAACAAGGAGTGACAACACAACGGGAATCAAAGGCGTTACCTATCACAAGCAAGCGCGCCGCTGGCAAGCAGAGATCACCTTCCAAGGTCATAAGCGCTACTTGGGACTGTTCGCGACTAAGGAAGAGGCAGCTGCCGCGAGGCGCAAGGCCGAACAGGAACTTTTCGACACGATTCTTGAGAACAATGGACGCTTGCCAACGCGCAAGACCTGCGAAGAAGAAGGCATCAAGATTTATGAGAGGAAGCGCGATGGACAAACGATCTAAAGACAAGAAGCCTCTTATCCTTTGCGTGGTAATCACGCTGGTAATGGTAGTGTGCGCGGTCGCATTCATTGCGATCCAAGGGCCACAAGCCCGCGCTCAAGAAGGCACGGACGAGCAAGCTCGCGTAGGCGTGCCGACAGAGTCCATTTCGCTTGCAGAATCAGCGCAAAGCGCGCTCGCTGGGGCAGTGACCACGCCTATGAGCTCGACTGAAATTGTGGATGATCCGAGCATCCCAAAAGTTGTGCGCGATCAATTCAAAAGTGCTGCGAAGGCGGCATCGATTGCTCAGGCCGCTGCAACGCAACCACAGAAGAACACCGCATCATCACAAGAGAGTAATACCACCGCATCAAAGGCGGGCTGGAAGAACGAAGGTGGCAAGTGGTATTACTACAACTCTGCCGGGGACAGAGCGGCGAACACTTGGATCGGTGACTATTACGTAGGTAGTGACGGTGCGCTTATGACGAGCTGTTGGGTCGATGGTGGCAAGTACAAGGTTGATTCGAATGGCAAGAAGATCGGCTCAAAAGAAGAGCTCGAGGCGATCAAGAAGCAAAACGAGATCAATAACAACCCGCACTACTACTGCCAGATCGAGGTGCGTAACCGTGAATTTGGAGGTACGACCGCGAGGACCTATACCGGTCCTGGTGTGGTGCTTCTTGACGAGCAGGGCTACGAGCATGGCAAATACACCGATACTCATGCAGCGACGATCGCTTCTCTCTCTGTGATCGAGAGCGGTGTGCCGGGCTACGACGAACTAGCCGTAGGGCAAACCAAGACCTATAAGCATAAGACACCGATTTCTCATCAGAAATGGAAATACTGCGTGAACCATCAGCAGTGGATCAACGCAGTGATCGGTTAGGAGAACAGCGATCATGAGTGAAGTTTTTGAAAGACGGCGGGTTAAGTCCACGCGTAAGGATCATATCTGCGAATACTGCGGAGAGACTATCCCCGCAGGAAGCCCTGCATTGTACGAGCACGGCATTTTCGACAACGAAGCATTCGGCAGATATTGCTGCACCGCATGTGAGCCGTTCTTAGGTGAATTTTGGGACTTCATGGATAACGAAGCGATCATCAGGGACGATTTCCCCGATTGGGTCAGACAAGAGAGGATCTCGCATCCAACGCTTACCTGCGAGGTCGAATGCCCTACATGCGGCAAAGTTCGTGTGATGCGCGATGACTGGGAGCATGACAGCTGGGCAGATTGTCCGAAATGCGGGGCGACGCTTGAAAGGAGCGAGCGATGGCTCACGAGAAGAAGTTTGGAAAGCCTTACGCACCATGGGCTGGCGAGGATAGGTAAGGAATGATCAACATGGAAAAAGGAACACCTACAGGTCTCGAGGACATGAATTGCAAACCGATCCGCATGGGAGATATCGTCGAGATGTTCGGCACCAGATATGAGGTGGTCTATGGATGGGGAGCTTTCGGGCTTCAACGTGAGGATGGTGACATGCTCGACTGGGAGCGGATCAAGGAAAAAGTCAAATACCCAGACTTCTGCCACAACGATCACTTCGTGAGCCTATGGGAACTTGCATGGAACTTCGACTGCGAAGACAACGTTCTTGACGTAGTGAAAAGGCTAAGTGATTCCCAAACAGAACAACTAGAGCAATGTTGCGCTGATGTCATCGAGCGCATGCCTAACGCGCTCGACATGCTTGGAAAGGAATAGATATGAGTCGTCAATATCGAAAGATGAAGAATAGGTGATCGAAATGATGGAACTTTTGCATGAAGAGTTTCGTGAGTGCTGCGAAGGCTCATATATCTTCGACGTTAATGGTACGGAGGTTAGCTTGTGGCAAGACGAGGCATTTGCCATCGCTGACGAGGTCGAGCAAAAATACTCGCCTCTTCCACGCTATCGCACAGGGAAACCCATTGCCTACGAGGATCTTAGCGAATATGGAACGATCATCGGGTTTGTGACCTATCTCGGCGGGATGGACAAGAACGATGTCGGGTTGCTCACGAAAGAGAACGGCATCGTGAACATCCCTAAGAATGAATTGCTCGCACCCTTGATCAAGGTTCGCGATCGCGATGGAGCGTTTTTCTTCGGTGGCGAGCGCGTATTCAATAGGGACGGAGAACCACTTATCGTTATCGATCCTGTTTCCGCCGACGCAAGCTTTCCATATATTGTTTGCTGCCATGACCGATATGGTGAGAGCTCTAATTACGATCCTGCTGAGCTTACCCATTACAAGCCTCATCGCGATTGCGACGGAAGACCAACCAGACTGGGCGATAAGGTGTGGGATATCAGGATCGAGATGAAAGACAACCCGTTTTGGGGAAGGCAGCTTACAGTGGTCGAAGTCGCTGAGGCAGGCATCGTTGTAGCCCCCTCACTGGAAAGTGGCGCGACCATGTCGGCTCCGGCTCATCACTTTTCACACGAAAAACCTCAGTTCGATCGACAAGGCATACGGTGCGCACCAGGCGATATCGTTTTCGTCCTCGGTAGGGAGCAACATCGCTACAAGGTCCTCTCAGAAGAGCTTGACGTAGAAAAGTGCGAGGCCTATGAGGATGGCCGCTTCACACTCCCATGCCTCGATCTTACTGAAGGCGATAAAAGCGTGTGCTTCCTCGATCCGAGCATGGTGAGCCACAAAGAGCCTGAAAGCTACGAAGAGCTTCAGGAAATGCTTCGCAAAGAGAATTCTGAAGAGGACAGCTACGAGAAGCTGCGCGATGAAATGCGTGCTACAGAAGGTCCTGTTGGCACGATCACCGCTGGAAAGTGGGCAGATCGTCTCACTGCGCTCATGGAGCGCGACCAGAATATGGTTAACAACCACTCGATTATCATCGACCGGACCAAGCTCGATTCACCTCATCTGATGATTCTTGGTAAACCGGGCGCGAGCGTGTGGAAGCGTTCTTTCGCGCTGCAAGAACTCAAGCAGGGAAAGATCTCTATTGAGGATCTTCTGAACACGCAAGATGAATGCCTTAGGCGTATTCTGATCTATGATCTACTGCGCGCTTATAAGGGGATCGGCAACGCTCGCGCACGCAAGATCATGAAGGAGCTCCATATTGCTGAGGCTCGCAGAATCGCCGACCTGGACAAACTTCAGCATACAGCACTTCTTGATTTCATTCAGGAGCGTGATCTGTGATGCGGCGCATTGGTCTCAAACGCGACACATATAACAAAAAGACCGCAGCAAAGCTTGTCGAAACGCCCGGAGTTCGCACCGTCATGATCGTTGTGCTCTTCCCGATCCTTGTGTTCGGGCTCGATCTTATGATCATGCTCATAAGCGGTGACACAGCGAGCGCGACACGTTTCGCAATTCTGCTCATAGCAGCATTCGCAGTTGCTCTGCTCACAGGTATCGCATTGAAGAGAGGGGTGTTCGGCAAATGAGAAAAGAGGAGTTCCATCTTGGTTGGATCAGTCCTGAAGGAGAATTGTTCCCCTGCCAATTTCAAGATCATGAATGGTGTGCTGAGAAGATCGTTGCTGATTATCTGAAGGTCGAGATCCCTTCGTTTCGCTGGGCCGAAGACTATCTGGAAAAGCAAGGCTGGATCAAGGTGGGAAGCATAGCTTATGCAGGAATGTTCAACCCTAATGGTGTAGGCCTTCTTCAGTCCCCAACCAAGAAACAGATTAGAGCGATCCAGGAGATCGGACGCTGGGACGAGAGCGTTGAGAGCTGGATCGAAGAGCTGAGGATCATTGAACGAGAGAAGAGAGCCGAATCGAAGGAGCCAGCGCGATCCCATTTGGATTGAGGGATGCTCTACGCCACGTCCCTCAAACTCCCTCTGGCACCCGCGCGCTCAATCGCCGCAGGGCTTGACCTATTCGTGATCATCAAGGCGCTTCGCTTGCTCACGCCTTTCAAACTGGGCGCTCATTGTACGCATTTGCATGTACGCAAGCGCAAGGACGAGAAAAAACTTTTGCACGCAAAACTCTTACGCCCTTACGGGTTTTTCTCTCAAGCCTTGCGCAAGCTATGTCAAATGTTCCCTCTATTCGTCCTAGCCCTCGCTTCATTGCATTCAGCCAGGGAACCCTGGACGAATCTCGGCGTATTTTCGCGCCGTCAGCTTGAAAAGCTGCCCCCCAAACCCCCAAGGGGTTAAGGCGGAGCAGCGAAGGGAAAGAAAGAGGTTTTGAAGATGATTACCATTCGAGCCATTTTAGAAGGCATCGTAGAGCTCCAAGGCCCTGTGCGCATCACGGGCGAGAGTGACAGCACTGTCGTTCTGTGGAGCTGTGAAGACTTCCGTTTCTTGAGCGGTGATGAAGAGGAGAAGCTCGAGGATTTCATCGACCTGGAGATCCTGTTCATCTATCCCGAATGCGGCAGCGTGACCTTCGAGGTCGAGATCGATCTTTAGCGAAAAGGAAGGAAGAAGAATCATGAAAGCTATTATCGACAACAAAACCTACGACACGGACACCGCAAAGCTCGTAAGCAGCTTTGACAATGGTTGTTCCGTGGGTGATCTCGACTATTACGGTCATGAGGTCTATCGGGCTGAGGACGGCAAGTATTTCGTCCTATGCTCAGGTGGCGCGCGCAACATCCTTGCGATCTATGACAACGTAAGCGATAGCACATGCGGTGGCGACCTCGTCATTCCGCTTGCAGACGAAAAGCTGGTTGCCGAACTTGAAAAAAGAGCCATCTGGGATGTCATCGGAGAAGACGAGCTTTGTGAGTGGATAGCGATCCGGAACATGCAAAGGCTCTCGCCCTGGCAGCGTAGACACTGCCCATATCACTACGAGCACACTTACCGCGCCGTGTATAACGAGCAGCTCTAACAAACCCGATTAGAAAGAAGGCAATTCAAATGTGCAACAAAGAGCATTTCGAGGACTTGGGCAACTTCAAGCAGTTCGAGGACCTCAAAAGCGCAGAGACCATGCGCGTCGATGGCGTGATGATCAAGGTTGATTATGCTGCCGAAAGCGATGCCCGCATCACCCCAAAGGAGCTTAGTAGCTATCTCGAGCGAGGGCGCAAGCAAGAGCCTGATCGGCAACTTGTATGGCTCAAGCTCGATATCGAAGGCGATGAAGTATCTATCCATTATGGCTATGCCCCTGAGAAGTTCGAGCGCATTCGTCGCATCACAGGATATCTGGTCGGAACCCTTGATCGTTTCAACGACGCGAAGCGAGCTGAGGAATCCGAGCGCGTGAAGCATGCGCTCGATTAGGAGAGGGATCAAGAAGAGGTGAGGTAGATGCCTGACACGAAGATAACAACCCAAGAGATCCGTGTTCTTCTGCGTGAGCGATACAACGATCCAATGCGATATTCCGTCGCCGAAGAAGTAGGTAATGCCTGTGGGATAAGGCAAGAACGCCGTCTCGATATGGTCGTCGTGGATAACTACAAAGGATCTGCGAGTGGAATACATGGCTTCGAGATCAAAGTATCGAAAGCCGATCTGCGAAAGGAGCTCCAGGATAGCTCGAAGCATAATATCTTCTTTCCAAGCCTAGACTACTTCAACCTCGTAGCGCCAAAGGAAATCGTTGATGAGGGTTTGGTCCCGAAGAGCTGGGGCCTCTACTACGTCAAGCGCGATCCAGATGGGGAAGCGTATATATACACACGCAGAAAGCCCTTGTCGCTACACGATGGTCCTAAGGACACGATCCCAAGAGACTTCGCCATCAGCCTGATGCGGTGTTTGTCCAATCAATCACCATCGCAGGCTCAGCTCGAAAAAGCGCAGAAGGACGCAAAGAAACATGCGCTACTCGAATTGCATTATGACCCGACCTATATGCGTGCCAAGCAAAACGAAGAGAAGCTCAAGGCATACGAAAAACTTGAAAAGCGCTTCAGGCTTTGGCGACCGGAGGACGTTGAACGAGCGATGGACGAGTTCGAGCACTTTGTGAGATACAGTCCCAAAGAGCTATTGCGCCTTATCGACAGAACGAGAAGTGACATCGAATGCCTGGAGGAGTTTGCTAAAGAGCAGCTTGTGGAGAAAGGAGACCAGTGATGAGAAACGTGCCGTATACCGAATGCGAAGCGGTGCTTTGGCAGTTCTTGTATTCGGGAGAATCACGCATGGTCAAGCACTTCAGCTCCCCAGAAGAGGCGACTCGATACGCTAATGGGTTCTACAACAAGCGCGATAAGGTGAACGCCATCAATTTCCTGCGCGCGAAGAAAGCATCGAGCGCCGTAAGGTTGATAACCAAAGCCACGAAGATAGGGTCTCGAATCGAGATCGAGGCGAAGACTATCCATCCCGATTGGCGGATCAGGAGCAAGAGTCTGAACTGGCGTACGGCCCTTCGGTTCACTTATAACGCCACACCTGCTTTGACCTGATGGACTCACGAGGAGGAACTGATCATGGAACCGGCATATAGCATCGATGACAAGAGGATCGGAAAGGACTACGATGCCTCGATCCTCATCAGCATCAAGTACAACAACAAGAATGAAGGCATCGTGGACACGGTCTTCAATGGGATCACCGAAGAGGAAGCAATGACGCTTCTGATGGAGCTCAACGCAAAGCTTTTCAGTGATTCGCTCAACCGCAAGGAAGCTTGACCTCTGGCAAACCGTGCAAAAAAACGAGTCGAAGGAGAATAACGATGACCAATGAAGAATGGCTTGAAAACCTTGATATAGGTGATGCGCTTGAATTATTCGATGCGCTCATCTACCACATCGACGGCAATTTCAGCGAGCTCAATCTGACATACCTTGCTGAAGAAACTTGGAAGAAGTTGCTAAACGAGTACAGCAACTATGGTAGGCGAGTCTATGAAGAATACGCTTCCGAGATCCGCGGAAAGGAATGGAAGAAAATAAAGGACTGGGGCGCTATCAACCCATACGCTCTAACCACATTCGATCCGGCAGGACCGCACACCGCCTTTTCACCGCAGAGCATAATGGAAGAGCACCTGGAAGAGAGTGATGCGTAATGGGTACAAGACATTTCTATGCTGTTGAGATTGATATATCGAATGGCGAAACCGACATCCACGCTTTTGAACGTCTATCAGCTCGTGATAATTGGGTAGTTTCAGGCGCTTACGACAGGCAAAAGTTTTTAAGAAAAGCAATCACAGCGAAAGAAGCCGATGAGCGTTTTCGAAACAAGAGAGAAGTTTCCTTTATTAAACATGGCTAAGAGCTAGACAAGGAAGGAAAAAGAGAATGTTCGCAATCGTAGATAGGGAAACCAAATCATTCGAGTATGGCTATGTTGCTACCTGCGAGGAAGCGGAGAAGATGATCCCGATACTCGAAGCAGAGGACAAGGAAGATGGGGATTACCAACCTGATTTCTATGCAGTCATTGAGATCGATTAAAGGATCAACCAGCAAAGCCTATCTCTCCAAAAGATAAATGAGAACAAAGATCCAAAAGGAGTCAAAAATGAACAAGACCAAAACCAACCAGATCCCGGCTCTCACTGACGCAGAGCGTATGGCGGCACTCGACAAGGCGCTTGAAGCGCGCAGGAAGCGCTCTCTTACACTGCAAGAATTCAAGCAGGGAAGGATATCTATTGAGGATCTTCTGAACACGCAAGATGAATGCTTGCGCCGCATCAAGATCTACGACCTGTTGCGCGTTTATAAGGGAATCGGGAATGCAAAAGCGCGCAAGATCATGAAGGAGCTCCATATCGCTGAAACGCGTAGGATCGCTGGCATTGGTAAGCATCAGTACGCAGCACTCCTTGATTTCCTCCGGGAGCGTGCAAGCTAAGCAGAATCGCTAACTGGGTGGGAATCATCCCACCCACAGGCGAAAATCAGGGGAAACCCTGGTAAAAGGGAAAAAAAGCTGGTAATCTAACCAGCGTTTTAGAAAGGAACAACGATGAAGGCAATCACTGAACATACTCATAGCGCGATGCGCGCACTCATCATCGTAACGATCGCTGCGCTCCTGGGTCTTACCCTTGCGGGCTGCGGCAGCGATGATGCGAACAAAACAGGCAAGCTCACCGTATCTGTGAACGCTGAGGGCTACAACGCTGATACTTCGACTCCGGTTGAGATCGCGGTCTACAGGGATGACGTTAAGGGGCTTCTTGAGGATGAGGATGCGACCAACGATCCTGAAGCACTCACCACTTTCACGGGGGATGCTAACACTGCTTTCGAGATCGCAGAAGCGACCGATAAAGGTTCCTACACCGTTGTCGTGAAGGCAACCCCGGTCCTTGAGGATGGCACGCTCTTCTCGATCCCTGAGATCCAGGTGGTCGAGGTAGGCAGTGACGATGCTAACGTGACCATCGATCTTGAAGTGCTCGACCTTGCTAGCGCAAGTGCTGAAGAGGTTGCCGAAGTGACCGAGCAGGCATCTGAGGCTGCTGCTAACAGTGGCAATGAGTCCAAGGCTGCTGCTGCAAGTGCGGGCGTGGCTGCTGCTGCGACCAAGGCTGAGAAGTCCGGCAACACCAAGGCGGCATCTACCGCCAAGCAACAGGCTTCCAAACCTGCTGCCAGCTCCAAGCCTTCTGCTTCCCAGGGTAGTTCTACAAGCGGATCCTCGTCCGCTTCCAAGCCTGCACAGTCTCAGCCTTCCGCGCCTGCTCATGAGCATAATTGGGTGGCACAGTATAAGACGGTGACTAAACCCATCTACGAAGACATCCTTACTTGTTCGTGTGGTGAAACTTTTTCGTCGAATTCAGACTGGACTGCCCACAATAAGGCTGTAAAAAAGGCTACTGGGAAAGGACACAGCTACTCGCTCAGATCGGTAAAAACAGGTACAACTTCCGAGAAAGTTGCTGATGGCTACAAATGTGCTTGCGGCGCTACTAAGTCGGCCTAAACATTCGTCACGATGAAGGCAATCACTGAACATACTCATAGCGCAATTCGCGCACTCATCATCGTAACGATCGCTGCGCTCCTGGGTCTTACCCTTGCGGGCTGTGGCAGTAATGATGCGAACAAAACAGGCAAGCTGAACGTAACCGTGAACGCTGAGGGCTATAACGCTGATACCTCGACCCCGGTCGAGATCGCGGTCTACAAGGATGACGTTAAGGGGCTTCTTGAGGACGAGGATGCGACCAGCGATCCTGAAGCACTTACCACTTTCACAGGGGATGCCAACGAGCAGTTCGAGATCGCAGAAGCGGCCTACGGGACGAGCGTATCGATCGAACCTACGAGCGCTTACGCGGATACCCCACAGGTTCAGACCCAAGCAGGCTCTTGGGTGAAGTCCCATGGCAAGTGGTGGTACAAGTACGCTGATGGAACCTATCCTGCGAGCGATCAGGCAATCATCGGTGGCAAGACCTATAGTTTCGATAGCGCAGGCTACATGAAGACTGGTTGGAAGCTCGAGGATGGTTCCTGGCATTACTACAAGGGCTCTGGTGCTATGGCTACCGGTTGGGTCAAGGTCAAGGGAGCCTGGTACTACATGGACTCTGAAGGCATCATGCAGACCGGTTGGCAGCAGATCTCTGGCAAGTGGTATTACCTCAAGAGCTCAGGTGCCATGGCCACCGGTTGGCTCCAGGATCAGGGTAGCTGGTACTACCTGAACAGTTCTGGTGCCATGAAGACCGGTTGGCTCAAGAGCGGTGGCAAGTGGTACTACATGAACCCTGCTGATGGCAAGATGGCCACAGGCAAGCAGGTGATCTCTGGCAAGACCTACATCCTCGCATCTACTGGTGTGATGAAGACCGGATGGGTCCAGGATGGTGGCAAGTGGTACTACGCCAACAGCTCCGGTGCTTGCAAGACCAATGGCTGGGCAGGTAACTACTACCTCGCCTCTGACGGCACCATGGCCACGAGCGGTTGGGTCGATGGTGGTAAGTACTACGTCGATGGATCCGGCAAGTGGGTCAAGAAGCCTAGTGCTGCTCAGCTCACTACCAAGCCCGGCAGCACTTCCACACCTTCCCAGGGTGGTTCTACTGGCTCGAACGGATCGTCTTCCGCACAGCCCTCCCAGCCAACAGCTCATGAGCATAGCTGGGTAGAGCAGTTTAAGACGGTAAAGAAGCCAGTGTATAAGACGAACATCGTTTGCTCTTGCGGTGAGACCTTCTCTTCGAAAGCAGACTGGACAGTTCACAGTAAAGCTGCAATGCTTGACGACCCTCAAGGGCTCAAAGGCAATCACAGCTACAGCTCACATGCTATCAAGGATGGCTATACCACCGAGCAGGTTTCAGATGGTTACAAGTGCTCTACTTGCGGTGCAACCAAATAGCGTGAACAAAAATGAAGGCAATCACTGAACATACTCAAATCAATGCTCTCATTTCCTTTGCAACGGTCATTTTTCAGCCCGTCCTCGATTTCGCGATTGCATGGCTGATTGTTACTCCAGGTCTGTGTGGCTTTGAGAACCCTAAGATCGATCTGATCGGGCCAGTTTGGATGATCCTTATAGGCTTGAACATATTGTGGTATATGATTCCACTAACTATTGCGAAGGTCAAAGGTGACAATTTGCATACGACGTATACAGCATGGTGTTTTGCATATATGATCTTATTCTCTTTTTGGATGCTTACATGGATGCTTATTAGGATCTCGGATCTTGCAACTACATTCGGCCTGTTTCATCCAGGACTTTGGAGCTACGACTTCGGAATCGATGTGTTATTGAATTGGCCTGAAACCATGCTAAATCCTAGGCAAGCGGACTTTCTGCTTTGGAGCTGGGTTGCAGTAGCGGAGGCGCTTATGGTTTTTGTCGTTGGGGTCCTTGCGACGAATACCGTCAAATCAGTTTTTGATCAAACCGATGAAGAGAACCTAACAACAAGCCGCAGTCTTAACTAAGCAAGCTACAGATGGCAAAACATAGCCCCTCATTTCCGAGGGGCTATGTTTTGCTACCCGAGCCTCCTAGCACAACTCGATCCCATGCCGGGAAGACCGGGGAAAGTTGAGGAAAGAAATTTTCCCCGCATGCTCTCACGGCTTCTCCTTGCACATTTACGAACAGATGTTCTATAATGCCCTGCATGACAACTACCATCATGAAAAAGCGTGGCAAGGAGTATCGTACGCACAAGCGCTACGTCGACGTGCTCGTGCGCAATACTGTCGACGGGCAGCAGATACCCTATGCAGTATGTTGGGTCGATGGTAGGACGTTTAAGATCGATGAGGTGATTGAGGTGCACGGGGCCTGGCCTTCAACTTCACGCGACGAGTCGAAGTTCTCCTGGATCACGAGATACGACGTTCGGATGGGTCACCATGAGACGGAGATCTATCAAGAGCGTTATCCGGATAATCCCAATCAAGGCGAGGGCGCTTATGTGCGGTGGTGGGTGTGCGAGATCGAATCACGCACGAAAGGGGTGGCTTAGTTCTGGGGCGAACCAGCCGTGTCGTCCATCTCGCCTTGAAGCCACGCATAGAATTCACCAAGGGATCCTTTGTTGCCCTGATCTTTGAAATCCTTCAGCGCGATCTGAGTCTTCTTGAAGCGTTCCTTGTCTTGCTGAGAAGAGATCACGCCTTTGGCGCAACAAAGCCCTCTGAGTCCATAATGATCGATGCGTTTCAAAAGACGACTCCAACCTCACAAGCAATATAGCCCCGCAATCGCGAGGCTATATTGCTGAACACAGCTCATAAGAAGTGGTTCCATTATATCGCGAGACACTTATTCCACAAATAGCGCGTAAGCCTGTCTGGTCGACATTTTGCCCTACTACCAAGTCACCCAATGATAAAACCCCACCTTAGAACGGCTCTCCGCAAGCCGCCTAACTGGGGTTTTACAATGCCTTGAAACAGGCGATTTCACACGTCACTTGCCTTATCACTCACCGAAATGAGTGACGTTTTGCAAGTGACGGATGATCTATGAGCAGATCGAGCACCCTTGCTATGGTTCCGAGTTATGAATGGGCACTCGATCGTGCTACCTGCGTTTACGATCTGCCCAAAGGACAGAGATTGCCAGCGTCATGAATGCGCCAGCGAAGAGGATCCAACCCAAAGTGTTCGATCCAGTCTTGGCATAATCGCCGCCTTCAGGTGCTTGCTTCTCAGCTTGCGCCGGGACCGCTTGGGATTCGGTCTTATCAGGAGTGGTCCAAGAAGCTTTGATGGTCACATCCTTGATCACGTTAGTGTATTCACCATCCCAGCCCTGGAACTTATAGCCTTCACGCTCAGGATCAGCAGGAGCGGTAGCGTCGTGACCGTAATCGACCTCTTGCTTATCGATCGTCCCACCCATGCCGTCTTCGAAAGTGACACCGAATTGCTCGATCTTCCACTGCGCATAGAGCGTGATCCTCTCACCATCGGTAGAGGTGAGGTTGGATACTTCCTGCTCGTTCTTGTACGCAGTGCCAGTCCCGTCGGCTTTGGTGTTCCAACCTGTGAAGACATGACCCTCACGATCGAAGTTGTTGGACAAGAGCTTGGCCTTTTCGTCGAACTTCACGGTCTGGTCGCTCATCGTGCCCTCACCGCCATTAGCATCGTAGGCGATGGTATAGGAATTGATGCGCCACTTGGCATTTACGGTGGTGTCAGAGGTGATCTTGTCGTAAGCCTTATCCCAACCAGTGAACGTATAGCCCTCGCGAGTCGGCTCTTCAGGAGCAGTAGCGCCCTGGCCATAATCAACGGTTTGCGAGCTCAAGGAGTTACCTTGACCGTCCGTGAAAACGACGTTGAAGCTCTTCTGCTCCCATTGCGCGTAGAGCGTGACGGTAGCACCATCGGCAGAGGTGAGGTTCACGACGGATTGCTTGTTGGCATAGCTCGTGCCAGAACCATCAGGCTCGGTGTTCCAGCCGAGGAAGCGCCAACCCTCATGCTTGAAAGCATTCTTGGTGAGGGCAACGGGCTCGTCATAGGTGGCGTTTGTCTTGGCCATCTCACCAGATGCGCCATTGCCGTCATAGGCGATCTTGTAAACGATCGGGGAAGCATATGCGAAATACGTCTCAGCATGCCAGAGCCCATCGCTTCCGCGCTTAGGCTTGAAGGTTGCAGAAGTTGAAACGGTATCACCTTTAGCGGTCTTCCATTCCTTGAACTTGTAACCTGCCTTAGGCGTTGCGGTAGAGCCTTTGACGCTACCCGTTGCAGGAGCGAGCTCTTCAGTGGCGTTAGAAACGCTCAGCTGGCTAGGATCGTGGGCGACGTAAGCGATGCGGAGATCCGGATCCTCTTCCCACACCGCATAGAGGGTCACTTTGTCGCCATCGGTGGACGTGAGGTTCAGCACGGTCTGAGCGTCCTCGTAAGCCACCGCGCCTGTTGGTTCGATGCTCCAACCCTTGAAGGTGTACCCAACCTTGTTGAAGCTGTTCTTCGTGAGAGCTTTTGCGTGATCGTAGAGGAACGATTGATCGTCCATGGTGCCCTCACCGCCATTGGCGTTGAACGACACACTGTACTTATTGACCGCCCACTGCGAATAGAGCGGGATGACCGCACCAGCAACGTCTGAGAGATTCTTGACGACCTGCTCATTAGTATAGGTGGTGCCGTTACCTTTGCTATCGCTATTCCAGCTCTGCCAGGTATAACCTTCGCGCTCGAAGATGTTCTTAGCAAGCTCCTGGCACTCATCGAAGATCATCTTCTGGTAGGCGCTCATAACGCCACCATTGCTATCAGTGCCTCCGTTGCCGAAGAACACCACTGAGTAATGAGCAGGTTGCCACTGTGCGTACAAAGTGACCTCAGCTCCGTCTTCAGCAACGAGGTTGAGGACAGCCTGCTTGTTGTGGTAGGTCTTACCCGTGCCGTCGGCCTTGGTATTCCAGCCCGCGAAGCGGTAGCCACTCTTCGTGAAGAGGTTGTCATTCAGGTTCGCCACGGTGTCGTAGGTAAGCGTCTGGTCATCCATAGAACCTTCGCCGGAGTTGGCATTGTAGACGATGCGGTAGTCGTTCGCCTTCCACTGTGCATAGAGCGTGACCTTCCCGCCGTCTTCAGCAGTGAGGTTGCTCACGGTCTGCTTGTCGGTATAAGGCGTAGAAGAACCTGATGGAGAAGCATTCCAACCCGTGAACGTGTAACCGGTTTTGGTGAAGACATTGCCTGAGAGAGCCTGAGCCTGATCGTAGAGGAATGGCTGGTCTGCCATCGAGCCAGCGCCAGTGTTGGCATTGAATCCTACCGAATAAGCGTTAGCACGCCATTTCGCATTGATGATGGTGTCTTCGACGATACGGCTGTAATCTTTGTCCCAACCGTTGAAGGTGTAACCCACTCGAGTCGGTTCAGAGGGCGCGGTAGCACCCTGGCCGTACTTGACGGTCCCTTGCGAGAGCGTGGTGCTGAGTCCATCAGTGAACATCACATTCATGTTGTTGGCTTCCCACTGAGCATAGAGGGTGATCACGCTACCATCTGTTGCAGTGAGGTTCGTTACAATTTGCTCATTACTGTAGGCGGTACCGCTGCCATCAGGCGCAGTATTCCACCCCTTGAAAGTATGGCCTGTGCGAGAGAAGGCGTTGCTCTTGAGGTTGGTCGACTGATCGTAGGTCATCGCTTGGTCGGTCATAGAACCGCTGCCACCGTTAGCGTTGAAACGAATCTGATAATTGATAGGTGCGAAGGTCGCACTGATCGACTGATCTGAGGTGACATTGCTGAAGGTACGCGTTGTCTTAGCGCCCTCGCTAGATCCATTCACCACTACGTTAGAGACCTTGTAACCCGTATCAGGCGTGATGGAGACCGTTCGGTTGCCACGCCAGCCGATGATGGCGGTGCCAGTCTTGCCGTTCGCGCTCACGCTACCATGCGAACCTGAAGACATGGTGAGCCTATGCGCATTGAACTGATCGAGGATATCAGTGCCGCCACGAGAATCGAAGAACCAGAACTCCGCACCATTGGAAAGGTTGGTGACAACGCCAGAATCAAGGCTCGAACCGTCCATCTTCTTCGTTGCACGATAATCAGTATTAGCCTCCCCATTGCGATTCTTGCCGATCTTCAAGATATTCCCTGTTGAGGTGAACATAGCCTGGTCGTGACCCGTGATGAACTCGATACGCTCGACCCAATCATCGTCGTAGGTCTTGTCCCAACCAGGCTGATCGAGGTCGGTGAATCGGGTGAGGAAAGTTCCTACGGCAGGCGTACTGGTTCCTGCTTTATAGAAGTTGTAGCGGATATGCTGTTCGCAGCTCAGCTTGCCATTGCTAAGAGGATTGCAGTAGAGATTGATGCCGGCAGTGTTCCAGGTATTCTTGGAGTATCGATCCAACAGGACGATGCTCGATCTGTTGACGCTGGAATACCATTTGGAATCAGGAAGCCAAGTGATCACGAGATCGATGCGATCTCCGTTCGCATCGAAGCCAGCATTGGTCCACTTCGCGGTGATCGTCGTGCCTAAGGTGTTTCCCTTTGAAGCGTCACTCGCTCTAAGACTGAGCGCATAGGAATAGCGATAGATCGTGTCGTTTGGACCCTGGAATTGCTCATTGTTCGGTGACTGCTGGATCGTTGAAGTCGAAACAGGGACATTGAACACGGGGGTTCGCGCGCAGAGATCGTCATCGAGCACGATGCCGCCTGAAACGATCCTCGTATCGGTGTTCACATCGGTCTTCCAGAGCGTTGCGGCATCAGCATCGCGCATGCTCGATAACGCCGCAAGCGGGACGAGCGTAGCGACCAAAGCTACTGCGAGCAGGATGCGGAAGAGTTTTCGTGAAGGGAGCGTTCTAGCTTTCATGATCATTGCCTTCCTTCAGGAGTGGTTGCTTCGATAGCGACAGGCTCGGAGAGGAAGCTTTGCTCTCCGCGATTCACTTCGCACTGGAAATACCAGGTGCCAGGATCCTCTAGCAGGTATTCGATCTGCCCTTGCGTGGCATTCTCGATTTGAGCCTTATCAGTCATGTCCTCTTTCGAAGAGACATACCAGCGATACGTTACGTTGTCAGTCTCATCGACACCCTCCGTGATCGCACGAAGCGAGAGGGTGTCGCCAACGGCTGCGCTCTGTGTATCGACCTCGATAGCCGCTTTCGTTTCCACGGCCGAGTTTTGCGTTGCCGCAGCGGTGAGCTCTTCGTCAGCGACAGCAGCAGCGTGCATTGCCTGGAGCGTTGCTGCATTGCGCTTCGATTTGTTCGCTGCGATCTTCTCTTTCAGGATGAGGATGCGCTTGACACTCGCATCGATACGATCTTCAGAGATCTCCCCACTTGCCACCGCCGCTTCGATCGCGTCAACACAAGCAGCCGGATCTCCGGGGAGAAGGAATACGTCGATACCGGCCTTGAGACATGCCATAACCGCATCGATATGGCCTTGCTTGGTGGTGCCGAACACCTTCGTAAGGGCACCCATGTCCATGCCGTCGGTAGTGATGACACCATCAAAGCCAAGCTCGTTTCTAAGCACCTCGGTGACGAATTCATACGAGCAGGAGGTGGGCACGCTCTCTTTCGCGCCCTCGATCATGAGGTGTCCCATCATCACCGAATCGGCCCCAGCAGCGATACCAGCCTTGAAGGATTTGAACTCCTCAGTGCGAAGCTGTTCGAGCGTCTTTGAAACTGCGGCAGCTCCCGTATGTGAATCGGTCGCGGTATCGCCATGACCAGGGAAGTGCTTGAGCGCTGTTGCAACGCCGGCATCATTGAAGCCACGAACTGCTGAAGCCACGAGCTCGCCCGTAGCATCAAAATCATCCCCGTACGCGCGATCGCCAATGACCGGGTTCGAGGGGTTAGAGTTGACATCAGCACAAGGAGCGAAATCCCAATTCATACCGAGGCGATTGAGGTTCGCTGCTAGAAGCTGCGCGTTGTTATAGGCGGTATCAGCGCCTTGGTCCTTGTAGGTGTACATAGCATTGAGCTGATTACCGATACCAGCCCCGCGCACTGCACCTGAATAGGTGGTGCCACCGATTCGCTGCACGCGGCCACCTTCCTCGTCGACTGCGTGGAAAAGAGGGATCTCTGAATAGGATTCAAGGGTCGATACCAAGGTCTTCGCCTGGCTCTCGCTCTTGATGTTCTGTAGGAAATAACACACGCCGCCATAGGGATAGGCCTGGAGCGTCTGCTGCTGCGTTGATCCGGCTACCGTGAGCGCACCAGAACCGCCCAGATCCTCAGGATATACGCAGAACATCTGGCAGACCTTCTCATGCAAGGTCATGGATTCAAGCTGCTTCTCGACCTCAGTCTTCGGCTTAGTGACTGGCCCGATCTCGTTAGAAACTAACGATCCGCTGAAGCCTGGAGTGGTCACGACGCACGTGATCTTATGGTCGATATCAGATTCAGCGAGCGTATACGTTGAACTGGTAGCGCCCTCGATAGCGGTTTCGTCATGACACCACTGATAGGAAGGTTCAGCACCTTCTGACGTGAGGGTTGCACTAGCGGTGAGCGTGGAGCCTACGAGCGCCTCACCACTAATGGCTACAGATCCCTCAAGAGCAGGATCGGGTTTTGAGGAGAAGTAGCCGGGGTTAGTCTCGCCGCCATCGATGTGAGCGTACGCGGCATCAACTTTTGTCGGAACGTAGATTGTCCCCATGCCACCGGAAAGAGCAGAGCAATTCAAGAACATGGAAGTGCTCGTAGTTACAGCTCCAGTTGACCAAGCTTCTCCAGCATAGATCGCGACAAGCGCTGAGCACGCACTGAACATATAGGACATGTTCGTAACTCGTGCCGTATTGAAACCTGAAACATCGAGCGAGGTCAACGATTTGCAGCCAGTGAACATGCCGGACATGTTCGTGACCTTTGCGGTATTGAAACCTGAAACGTCTATGGATGTCAGAGCCTTGCACCTGCTAAACATATAGGACATGTTCGTGACATTCTCAGTGCTGAAGGAGCCTGATATGTTCAAAGAATCAAGTTTTGCGCATTCGCAGAACATATAGGACATGTTCGTCATATTCGCCGTGCTGAAACTGGACACATCAAGCGAGGTGAGCTCCGAGCAACCATAGAACATCTGACTTGCGCTTGTAGCCTTTGATGTATCAAGCTTTGAGACATCCATGGAAGTACAGTTGGAGAAGCCGCTGAACCAGCTTGCAGTTGAAACGGGGCTGATCCCCTCATCAACAAAAGTGACGCTGGCCACATTGGAAGCCTGTCCGCTCCAGGGACGCTTTGCCTGGTATTCAAAGCCTGTATAGACCTCTGTAGCTGCTTTGCCCTCAAAAGTTTCACCTGCTGCGGGTACGCTGGAGCGCTTATAGAAATTCAGACTGTTGTCATCTGCTGAATACACCGCAAACGCCTGAGGTTCAGGTTTGGTAACTGGACCGATCGTATTAGAAGTCAGCGAACCGGTGCAATTCGCAGCAGTAACCACACAGTAGATGCTATGCGAGACATCATCAGGCGTAAGCGTGTAGGTCGATCCAGCCGCACCTTCGATGGCTGTATTGTCTCGATACCACTGATAGGTGAGCTCAGCACCAGTGTTGGTGCCAGAAGCCACAACCGAAAGCGTTTCACCTTCTTTTGCTTCTCCTGTTACTTCAACAGTGCCAGTCAGGTCTTCCTTGCATGTTCCTGTGAAGTACCCAGGTCTACCGTTCAATCCGTCGCTGATAGCGTAAGAGCCGTTTACCTTTTCAAGATCGGAGGAATCGCAAACAGTTCCATTGCCCCCAATGAGCCTTTCGCAGCCGTAGAACATATAGGATGTGTCACCAGGGATATTCCATTCTGTTGTATAGCTGGTTTTGATCAGCCTCAAGGATGAGCAGCCATGGAATACGCCTGAAGCATTTTCCACGTTGGAAACGTCAAAGCTGGTTAGATCCAAAGAGGCCAATCTAGGCATATAGTGGAACATGTCTGTGATGTCAGTGACACTGGAAGTATCAAGCTTTTCTAATCCATATATATTCATAACCGAATGGCAGGAGTCGAACCAATAAGCAGTTGACACGGGTCGAATACCCTCATCAACGAATTCGATGTAAGCGAATTGCGCCCTCCTGCCTGCCCAAGGCTGATCGTTGGCAGAAGAAAAAGGCTTATGCTCAAAGTCCTTATATACTGCGAGAACTGTAGAACCATCGTATTCATCTTCAACAGAAGGAATATCTGCTCTTTTGTAAAATTTAAGGCTTATTGTGCCGTTTTTTATTCCGCATACAGCGAACGTAGGCAATCCAACCGAAACAGTGTTTGAGACCAAGGTATATCGCCCATCGACTACTACCTGGCATGAGATCTCGTGCTCATCGTCATCATCTGATGTTGTGTACTGAGAATTGATAGCGCCAGGAATAGGAGATCCATCTCTCAGCCATTGATAGGCAAGCGTTTTACCTGATGGGATAAATTGAGTAGTTGCTGTCAATACGGAGCCTGGGAACGTCTTTCCTTCGAGCGTGACCTTACCGGTATTGGCATTAAAACACGTCAGATATCCAGCCACATTCCACTGGTCGATATTCGCGTATTGAATCGAAGCCTTTGTACTTACTTCTCCTAGCCTGTTTTCGCATTTTGTGCCATTGCCACCAACGAGATTGGTGCACCCTGAGAACATCTGGCCGTGATCGTCGTATATGCCTTCAGCGATCCCGTCACGAATATGATCGACGTTCCAATCCTCATTTACGAAGACGGTCGTGAGGGTCGGGCAGTTCCAAAAGAGACGGCTCATGTTGGTCACGCCAGAGATATCGAGCGCTTCCAAATTGAGCTCTTTGACTGAGATGCAGTCAAAGAAGACCTGGCCCATTTCCTTCAGCTCGCTCGTGAACCCACCAGGGATCTTGAGTGAGGTCGCACCCTTGCAACCGTAGAACATGTTCGAGATGTTCTTCACGTTCGGCATATCGAGCATCGAAAGATCGATCGTACTGATCAGCGCATCGTTCCCAAAGAGAGATTGCGCATCTTCGACCTTTGAGGCATCGAGTTTCGAGAGATCAACGCTTGAAAGGTTTCCCATGATCTCGAACCAGAACGCGATAGACTTGGGTGCAATCGTGTCCTTGACCACGACCGATTTGATGTTCGGCTTCATGTCGCGCCAAGGAAGCTCAACGCGAGAATAGACCGCGTCCTCGATGTCGTACCACGTGCAAGCAACACCATTCTGCGACGAAAGAGGCTTTCCTTCATAGCTACCAGGTGCAGCTCCGCGTCCGAATACCAGCGTATCGTCTCCGTAAATCGCTGCGTAAGAGCTATCTTCGGTGACATCGGGGTTAGAGCGTTTGACCCACGTGCTCTTGACGACGTACTTATCATTGCCAGTATCAGGATCGGTGCCGACCTTGACAGGCGTGGTCCAACCATTGTGGACATATCCGCTCCACTGAGGCTCGACCGGCTGAACGCTCAAGAGCTTCTTCAGCTGGCTCTCCTTGATGACGGTGGTGGTATAGGGCTTCACTGTCATACGATATTTTGAATAGGTAACGCCGTTCTTAGTGGGGTGCTCGGTGCTGCCACGGTCCTTCTCGATATAGAAGAGATTTCCTGTGGGGACCGGAACTACCGAGTTGGTCACAGAGACCTCAGCGCCGATCAAGAGAGCTTGGTAGTACTCTTCTGTTTGTGCGTCCGAAAGGAAGATATAGGGATCAGGAGCGTCATAAGAGCCATCATTGCCAACACTATACGCATTGAGCGTGGTAGTGGTACTACCCTCAACGTATGTGGCGGTCGTGTTATTCCATGCGATGCGCACTACAAGGAACGACCCATCATGGTTCACATCGATCGTGGGCGGCACTTCACGCCACTCAACCGTAACATCCTTATCCTCATCAGCGAATGAGAAGAGGTTCGTGACAGAGTCATGCGCGGTGAGGTAGGCAACCACCCCCGTGAGCGCAAGCAAAAGCGCGAAGATGAGCGCGATCGCCGCACGCTTAGATCCTTTTGAGGTTGCATCTTTTGTTTCGTTGAGATCCATAAATGATTCCTTAGAGAACACTAAACAAAGGGAAATCGGAGCATCCCTACCGCACCTTCAGGCACGGTAGGGATTGAATAGGAGTTATTTCGCAGTGAAGTAACCAGGCTGACCGTTCAGGCCATCGATGCGGGCGAAGGAAGGATCAGTGTGAGATGAGTCGTAGGTTGTGCCGTTGCCGCCAATTAGAGCGGTACAGTCTGAGAACATGTATCCGCTGTTGGTCACCGCGCCGGTCGACCAGCCGTCTCCCACGTAGATCGTGACGAGGGAAGGACAGGCGATGAACATGCCGGACATCGTGGTCACCTGAGACGTGTTCCAACCCGAGAGGTCGAGGGTTGTGAGGGTCCGACAGCCGCCGAACATGTCGGACATCTTGGTCACCCGGGACGTGTCCCAACCGGAGAGGTCGAGGGTGGTGAGGACGGAGCAGCGCCAGAATACATTGGACATGTCGGTCACGTTGGAGGTATCGAAACCGCTGACGTTCAGGGTCGTGAGGGACTCGCAGTCGGAGAACATGTAGGACATGTCGGTCACCCGGGAGGTGTCGAGCTTGGCCATGTCAATCGAGGCGCAGTTGGTGAATTCGGAGAACCAGTATGCGGTCGAGACAGGAGCGATCCCCTCATCAACCACAGTTACGCTCATCATTGAGCTTCTATGATCTTTCCATGGGATAGTGGACGAGCTGTAGCTATCCGTCTGTATTCCCGTGTAGACCTCAGTTACGACCTTGCTCTCAAAAGATTCACCGGCAGCAGGTACGCTGGAGCGCTTATAGAAGTTCAGCGAGTTATCGTCGGCTGAATAGACCGCAAAAGCCTGTCTCTGATCGACTCCTACATTTGCGAAATATGAAGCATAAGCAGCATCAACACTCTCAAAACCTACAGCTTGAGCGCCATAGCCGTTGATCACGATCTGCTGAGCGAGCTCTTCGGTGTTGAACTGCTCGTTCACGTAGTTCACGATGGCAACCTCGTCGAAGATCGAACCAGAGGTCTCTCCAGCAGGCACTACGTCGTTATATACATAACGATAGGTAACTGCGCCATCGTCTCCTACGATCGTATCCTTGAGCGTCCAGCCGTCATTGAGCTCATAGCTGAAGAGATCGACCACAGCGGACGCATTGAGTGTGCCATCTGCATTCGCGGTGACGATATCCTTCTGCGGGATCACCACATCGGCGAACACATACACGTCCACTTTGTTAGGATTGTGCAGCGCAGGATCCTTCGTGACCGACTGCGTTGGCAGAAGGTTCTGAGCGTTGTCTGGGTCCCAGTTGGGCTCTACGACCTCGATATCGAGCTTGTCGGTGAACCCGAAGATATTCTTAACTTGATCGGTTGCAGTGAGGTAAGCATATACGCCTACGAGCGCAAGTGCGCACGCACAGGCGATAGCGATAATGCCCTTTGTAAGGCTTCGCTTGTTATGCACCTCTTCATTAGTTGTTTTCATCATTTGAATCCTTATCTGTGCGTGCGCGCTTACGCGCTGCGATTGAAATTACGGCTGCAAAGATACAGAGCCCTACAGCCACAGCGACGAAGAAGGTGAAGTCAACACCAGTCTTCGCGAAGAAGCCCGATCCCGCATAGCCTGAGCCACCAGAGGTGGCGCCACCGATCTCGGTGGGGCTTGCGGATGTCTTGGCTTCGGAGTGGATGGACCAGTCGAACGTTGCGAATTGATCCATGTGGACCTCATCTGCCTCGAAGGGCAGCTCGATCAGGAACGAGAGCTCATCGCTCTCACCAGGCTTGAGGTTCAGGACATGAATGCCTTGCACGTCGCTCGCGACCTCGCATAGATGCCCTGAGAACACGACCTGGCCTTCATGGGTAATATCGAGCGTTGCGATCTTGGCGAACTCTTTCACTTCGGGTAAGTTCGAGTAGTCAAGAAAGAAGCTCACCCTCTGATCACGCTCAGAGTCATTCACGATGCTGAGCGTTGTTTGGTAAGAATCTCCCGGCAGCAGGTCGCTCACGCCGAGCAGTTCTGCGCCGTTAGTGGTGATCGAATCATTGCCGATCCGCGCTTCGAGCTCTCCGGCAAAAGCTGAGAGCGGAAACGCTATGGCGAGGACAACGATCAAGAACAAGGTAGCAAGACCCGTGCGTGCTTTATTCATACTCATAGTGCACCTGCTATCGCTAAGTAGAGACTCCAGCCTTGGTAAGGGTTGTCCACATGTGCGGCCTGGGTCGCGCAGGCTTTGAGCGTTACCGCAGGCTTGGTGCCCTCTGCGATATCGTCGACATACACGAGATCGTCGAATAGGATGGTGGTCGAATCGTGAGCAGCAAGCGTCTCGTCATAGGCGAACACGCGTTGTACGCGATCCGCACTCGTAACCGAGTCGATCTCGGTCCACCCGCTCTTCAGGTCGAAGTCATAAGCTGCCCCACCGTTCTTTGAGACAGGAGCGTCAACTACGATATAGGCCCAACCAGCAACATCTGAAGTGTTCTCGACAACGGGCGACATGCTGATGTGGCTGTTCACTAAATAAATGTCTGCCACATCAGCGATGCCGTTATCGTCTGCATCGGTAGAGTCCCACGTGGTCTCGTGGATCTTCACCTCTAATGGCTTAGCGCTAGACGCGCTCGTTTGACCGCTCGTTTCAAGAACGGGGTTTGCATAGAGCACCATGAGCGCAGCTGCGCACACGCAAAGCGCTATGAATGCAATGAGGATTTTCTTCACCGATGCAGACATGGCTTATACCTCAGATCAGTTGGACTGAGCGCCGTAAGCTGCCCATGCAGCAGCAGCCGTATCGAAGCCAAGAGCCTGGATCGAATGACCGTCAACGGTGAGGGACTGGAGCGCATTAGCGCCGATCTGGCCGTTAGCATAGTTGGCGGTGGTCACCTCATCGAACACTGAAGCCGTGGTAGCCTGGCCTGCAACAGCGGTATCGTAGAGATACGTGTGCTTGGTCATGCCGGTATCAGCGTCATAGGTGCCCGTGCCCTGCTCGGTCCAGCCGGCATTGACGGAATACGAGAGCAGCTCATGAGGAACAGGCGCATCATCGCCTTCGAGCTGCATGCTCAAGGTAGGTACCGAGACCTCAACGAACATGTACGCGTCAAAATCCTTCAGATTCTTCACCTGAGGGTCTTTTGCGATGGTCTGACCAGGAAGGACGTTATCAGCTGCGTCCGGGATGCCGTTATCATCAGCATCGGTCGTATCCCAGTTGGGTTCGAGCACTTCGATGGAGTGCGAATCGGTGAAACCGAAGTTGTTCGTTACGGAATCGGTCGCGGTGAGGTAAGCGAATACGCCACCCATGCAGAGCGTAACGGCGAGAGCGCCGGATACGAGAAGGGTCACAAAGCCCTTCTTCTTGGATTTCTTCTCAGCTTCAACGTCATGGATCATCTGTGCGGTTTTTGACATAGGTCTTCTCCTTAAAGAGTCGTTGGTCATGCTTGACCTGGGGTTTATTGATATGGGTATATGCAAATTGATCAGTCATAAGAAGGTTTCCTTTAGGTTTGAGAAGTAATACGTAGGTGTGAGTTAGAAGGTCACTGCTCCTTTCGTTCTATGGGGGTGTTGACTTTATCTGCACGCCGTACGAGCAGTGCGCTCACGACGTAAACAGCGAGATTGATGCCAGCAAGGAAGAGGAGAATGGGGATCTTGTTATCCATGAACCAAGAGAAGGTCTTGCCAACTTCAGGCACATGGAACAGATAGACCCCTTCCACGTTCTCAGCGGTCGGCTCTGCCAGATCTGGCGCGTTGTTGTTATCGCCCTGGAAGGTGTAGGTATCACCATCGATCGCGATGATGCGGTGCATAACTTCGGTGCCGAGCTGCGGTTCGTAGACCGCGATGGTGCCGACCTCAAGGTCGTCTTCGGTGAAGTTCTGATCGATCCAAGCGATCGATCCAGTGGAAACGGTAGGCTCCATAGAGCCGGTCATGACGATCGAGGGCTTGATGCCGAAAGGCAGAGGCAGCACGATGGCTGCGAACAGAGCCGCAACGATAACGAGCTCGATCGTGGTGAATACGGAGAAGAGCGTGTGTGTGCTCTTATGCTGCTTGGTCATTGGTCACTTCCTTTGGTTGATCGGGGTTCGCCACGAGGATGTGCGGCGAAGCCGGGTCTGCTGCGCAAACCAGAGTGCGTTCGTTCCTGAACGTTCCGTAGGAGCACGTGCAGAAGTTGATGACATGGGTCGGTTGCGCATACTTATCGACCACGAGCGTCGCCTTATCGAGTTGGTCTTGATACCAGGCAACGAAGCTGGTCAGGTCATCGAATTTCGTGTACTTGCCTCCTTGGTTCGCATTGATCACATCGACATACTTCACATCGAGCTTCATCTTCTTATCCGGCGTTTGCAGATATATAGGTGCATGCTCTTCGATATATGCCGGATCGCGGAAATTCGCGAAGTCAGAGAACATCGTGTCGTTGTTCATGTGATGGCCATAGACCACCGCATTCTGCGCATCGATATTGCCCTCGCAATCCGCATCCAGATACGGCACACCATAGGGGTTGTATTTACCGTAGATGTCGTGCTTCAAATAGAAGTTCGGATCATCTGCGTGAGCTGCAACGATCGGATAGTTGATCTGCGTGCCTTCGACGTTCACCCAACCGATGATGTCTGGGTTGACGCTCTTCCAGTAGTCCCAGTCAACCTCGACGAATCCATCCTCGTAGGTCTCAGGGGCATTAGGCGTTGCGCTTGGACGAGATTGGTTGTCGAAATAGATCAATCCCGAGATTATCGCCACAGCCACACAAACGAGAAAGCCTGCAAAGATGAATGCGAAACGAGAATGGAGCTTATCGGCCTTAGAACCCTTGTTCATCGAGCAGACCTCACAGGGCTGCTTTGCGTCAATGTGCGATCGTCTCTAAGCTCGCGGTTGCGCTCTTGGACTTTCTTCTGATAAAAGGCCGAAAGAGAAGAAACATCTTGAAAGCGAAGCTTTCGAGGTCGCTCAGCTATGACCTTTTCTGGCGTGCTCTCGAACCTCACACTACCGATCTTGAAATGCTCGTGGGTCTTTGCCCCGTTTGGCTTGTGAAGCTGCTCAGGATGTTCTTTAGCCCACTGCTCAAGACCTGAACGATCTGCACCAAAGCGAGCTTCGAGCAATTCTTGGATCGAGATGCAAGGATCGTCCTTAAGGACATCCCAACCGTAATCGTTCCAGGCGACGCGATAACGGATATATTCGCTTGGATCGTCAATAAGAACCTCCATCCCATATCCAGCCTTAGCGGCTTCAACACGATCTTCCGGATCAGGGCTCATGACGAGCGCTTTCTGTGCAGCGCTCAAATTAGAGAACTCTGTATTACGAATCACTTGGAACCTCCTTATTGCTTTCTCACAGAGTCCCTAACGTGTAATCATTGGCTTATTGCTGGGCATCCGGCACAGTGATACCTTGGGCATTTGCCTGGTCCATGTTCAGCGTCTCGCCACATGAAGTGCAGAGAACGCCAGTGTTGACGACCTCGTCACGAGCGTCCTCGACAACGACCGTTTCGGTCCATTCGGCTGTTTTGAGATGCTTTTCCGTCTTCGGCACATTGGTGGTATACGAATGCCCAGTGTCAGCCTTATGCTCTTCAGCAATACCATCGATGTTCGTGCCACAGACGTTGCAGACCGTGTGATAGACCACCACGTCCTCATAGACCGCCGGGTGGAAGATTGTCTCGGTCTTAGCCTCGATATGATGGGTCTCGGTCTGAGGGATCCAGGTGTGGACGTGCTCGGCGGCCTGAGCAGCAACGACCTCTTGAGAAGCCTCCATCGCAGTGATGCGATCCTGGTTCTGAATGCCGTTGATGCCTACTGCGATACCTGCCGCGAGAGCGATACCCGCGATAGCGCAACCTACACCCACAAGAAGGGTCTTATGGCGCTTGTAGAACGGCTCGGGCTCGGGGAATGCCTTCTTGATCTCTTCGATCGTAAGACCTTCCGCGCTTTGAGCTTGCTCCACAGGTTCATGCAGCGAATCCATAGCGGCTTCTTTGTCCGCAGACGTATCAACTACCGCATACTCGATCGGAGCGGCCACCTCTTCAACTACGGGATCGAGAACCTCAGTATCATTGAACTCCTCTGCCAGCTCTTCAGTAGCGACAAGGATCTCTTCGGTGTTCTGAGGCTTCGTTGCTTTCTTCTTTTTCTTGGGATTTCGACTCACTTCTTCCTCCTTTAGGTTCGATTCATCTGATGGGAAGAGTGCTAGGGATTTCGGCTTGTGCTGCCCTCTCTGCATGAGTGAGGAACTGAAAAAAACACGCAGAGGGAGCAGCTTGTGCCAGATACCCTAACTACTCGTTAGGGGTGATTTGAGAGTCTTCGGCATCAGCCTTAGACTTGTTTGCCTTACGCTTACGAACGCCGTAGGCAAAAGCGCTTGCAGCACCGACCAAGAGCACGATCGCAAGCACAATCCAGGGCAGGAGGTTCTCGCCAGTCTTGGCATAGTCGCCATCCTCAGGGGTTGCAGGAGGCTCGCCGATCGTGACCGACTGGCCCTCGTCATCGATATCCTTATGCTCAGCAACCAGGACGTTGTCCTTGTAGAGCTCTTCGAAAGCCACAAGCTCAGCGCCATCAGAAAGTTTCGACGCATCGAAGGCGAACTCGATATCGACCTTGCCGCTGGTGTTGTTCGGCGTGAACTTGATCTCGGAAGCAACAGGCTTATCGTCGATGACGAGCTGCTTACCAGTTGCCTTATCCATGAGCCAGCCCTTCAAGGTGTATTCCTTGCCAGGAACCAAGTTCTCGTAATCCACGGTGTCGACCACCACAGCCTCAGTAGAAGGCAGCAGGTAATGGTCACCATCGGTCTTATCGGTTGCCGTGGTGCCGATCGAGCTTGGGACGACCTCTACGGTCTGGCCCTTATCGGTGATATCGGCGTGGTTTGCCTGGATCACATCATTGGCGAACATGAGCTCGTAGACCACCAGCTCCTTACCATCCATGCCCTCGGTATTGACAGCAAAGGTCATGTCCACAGAACCGTCAGCCGTGTTAGGCGTGAAGGTCTTCTGGGCGAAAGTGAGGCAGTTCACGATCTTGGCATTCTCAGCCAAGTATTCAGAGACTACATCGCTGTTCACGTTCACATCGGAGACGATGCGATCGGTGAAGCCTGCAAGCGGGTTCTCCACGCCAAGGCGATCAGTGAACTCACCAACGAAATCGACGAACTCACTGGTCGCACCAGCGCTATCCGTTGCAGTCATAGCTGCGAACTCGTCATCAGAGATGCCGAGCAGGGTCGCAAGGCCGTGGATGAAGGTCGCGAGCTCACCATCGGTGATCTCGTCTGCACCCTCACCGGAGAGAAGCGGCATGCCCGTGGTCTTGTCCATGACGATGCCACCAACTGTGTATTCCTTGCCCGGAATGAGGTTCTCGTACTTCACTGTATCGATGATCTTTGCGTCCTTGTCTGCGATGACAAGGCCATCAAGATCGAATGCGTCATAGGCGCTCGTTCCGATCTCAGGTGTCACGACCTCGACGAGCTGGTTAGCGTCATTGATGTCGGCGTGGACTGCAACAGACTTGTCCTTATCGAAGACCTCTTCGAAAGCGACGATCTGAGTGCCCTTATCAAGGTTGTAGCCGTCGAATACGAACTCGACCTCTACCTCACCGTTAGGCGCAGTAGGAGTGAAGGTTGCCTTAGCCTCGATGGTGTTACCGTGATCGTCAGTAAGCTCACGCTCGGTGACGTTTCCGTTCTCATCGATGACCTTCTCCATGAGCTTGCCTGTGGCAGTGTATTCTTTGCCAACAACGAGGTTCTCATAAGCGATGGTGTCGACTACGCGCATGCCCTTATCGGACACCACGTTCTTGTCACCATCAACACCGTCAACAGCGGTGGTGCCGATCTCAGGCACGATGGTCTCGACAGTCTGATTGGAGTCGGTCGGGTCCTCATGGGCAGCGATCACTACATCGCCACGAAGGACCTTCTCGAACACAACGATCTGAGTGCCGCTATCAAGCATGGAAGCGTCGAATACGAACACCACGTCGATCGAACCAGATGTACTCTTAGGTGTGAACTGGGTGGTCACCGTGATGGGGTTACCATCCTTGTCGAGCAATTCCGTTGCTTCGACATCGCCATCCTCGTCGATGGCCTTCACCATGAGAGTGCCAGTTGCGGTGTATTCCTTACCAGGAACAAGGTTCTCGTAGCGAACCGTATCGATGATGGTTGCCTCGGTATCATTGATGATCTTGTGGTCACCATCAGCATCATCGGTTGCCGTGGTACCGATCTCCGGTGCGACGACATGAAGCGTCTGTTCGGAATCATCGATCTCCTGATGCTCTACCACGACAGAGCCACCCTGGCTAAGGACCTCAAAGACCACTACATCGTGGTTCTTGTAGTCAACCAAATTGACAGGGATCTGCATCTCGACGAAGCCATTAGCAGCCTTGGTCGTGAACGTCACCTGGGCAGTTGCGCCGGGAATGGTCTCACCAGTTTGCTTATCCATGAGCGTCGCAGTCATGGTGTACTGCTCATTTGCTTTAAGGCCGCTGTATTCAACATGGTCATTGATGACCGCTTCGGTATCAGCGGTGATGAGCTTGTCGCTGTCGATCGCATCAGTAGCGCGAGTGACGATAGACTCGGTTTCGGTCACATGATTCTCGATCTCGCGAATATCGATGGTCACGCTATCGCGTGAGATCTTCACGTCACGAGTCACGAGCGTAAGACCAGTGTTTTTATCGCAAGGAAGCTCTTCGATGGTGTAATCATCGTACGGAAGAGCGCCCACTTCGTCATTGACCGGAGCGTTGATGCCGAACCAGATGCCGTTAGCAGGATCGTAGTCTCCACTGTCATTACCATTGGTGTTGTAAGAGTGCTTGTTCCAAGAAGCCTCGGTGTTCACCTCGCCATTCTCGTCGGTTACGACGATATGGCTCTCGCCGGTGGTCTTAGAGGTGATCTTGAACGGGATTCCGCTCATGGAATTTTCAGTAAGTTCGAGCTTCTTGATGAATTTGAGGTCACCACGCTTCACCTGGTTCTTGAATGCGCCGCCTTCAGCACCTTCAACGGCGTCTGAGTAGTGGATCATCTGATGATCCTCAGTGATGGAGAAGTAGCGTTTCTCGCCATCGGTGAGGTTATAGCCTTGGCCAGGAGTCGTCTCTCGAATGGAATAATCGCCATACGGCAAGCACTGATCATCGGTAGAAGCTACACCATCCTTGATCTTGATGGTTTTCACAACATCGCCCGTCTTATAGTCGATATCATCGACCATGCAGACGTGATCGGTCTCGGTCTCAAACACGATATCGAAAGTCGTACCATCAAGCGAAGCTGCACCCTGAGGGGTCAATTCATTGGTCTCAAGATCACGCTTCTCGATCGAGATGCCACCACGATCGACGTAATTAGGAACGATCGGCATGTTGAAAGTATCAACATCGATATCACCGGAGTGGTCACCAGTTACCTGGCGAACATAGATGCCGTCCTCAAGCGGAACGAGATTGCCGTTGGCATCGTAGTCGTAGATCTCCTCCAGGTTGTAGCCTTCAGGAGCCTTGATCTCCTTGAAGGTCAACGTACCGAGAGGAAGCGTTGTATTTCCGTTTTTACCAAGGTAGAACTGGTCGCTTTCTTTATCTTTCGAAAGAAAAGCCTCGCTCAAATCACAATAACCATCTTCGTCGGTCTCAAGATACCACGTGCGGAGCGGCTCGACAGAGGAATAATCCTCATCAAGAGTCGGATAGAATTTCACCTCGAACTGAGCGCCTGCAAGAGACGGTGCTTTAGCTTGAGCGATGTTCTCTTCCCAGTTATAGGTGTGGTCACCGTCGAACTTGCCGATAAGGATAGATGCAGGGTCGTTCTGCGGTTCTTCCTCAACAGTGACCTTCGTTGCCTTAGCGACCTCATTCACCTGGACCTTGATAGGCTCGTTATCAAGAGCATAGCCTTCAGGAGCTTTCGTTTCCTTGATCCAGTAGGTGCCAAGTTCGAGCCAGTCGGACGCACCATAGCCCTTGTCATTGGTGGTCAACTTACCGACAGAGTTCTTGTTGTTGTTCGCATCGGATTCAGTCTTGTAGATGGTGTATTCAGCACCTTCAAGGCTGTAACAATCGTTACCATCGGTAAGCTCAGGGTTAGCAGACTCCTTCTGCACACCGATCCAACCAAGTTCAGAGTAAGAGACCATGGTCTGAACGCCGCCAGCAGTATTCACCTGGAAACAAAGATCATAGAACCATGAAGGAATGTCGCTCCAACTAAACTTGTTCTGCAAGGCGCTATCAACATACCCGCCATGCCCGTCATAAGCAAGGATGTTTCCATAAACCCAGTTACGGAATGATGAATTGCAGCCTGCAAGAGCAGAGCCAGCATCATTTGAATAGAAGTCAGAGATGATGATGTGTGTTACAGCGAAGTAGCGATCCGCGGTCCATGCGGTGCCGTCATACCAAGTGCTCGGCCACATCGAAGGATCGAAGCCTGGTCCACCATAACCAAAGTAAAGTGTCTTACAGATTGTCGAGGGGTCGTGCTGCACGCCACCGCCTGGCTGTGTAGTGATTTTTGAAGTGGAATAAGTGCCCGATGATGGAGTGGCTTTTGAGGGCTGTGCACAGTAAGCAGGCTTGCCATCAACATAGCACTTGGTCGTGCTATACCCGCCATAAGTCGCAGAAGCGCCACTATTGCGAAGATAGACCGTGCTAGCCGCTTCAGCTTGACGGACCCCAAGCAGTGCGCTCGGCAGGCACAGGCCGATGATGAGCACAACAGCAAAGAGCGCACGGCAAAACCGCGACTCACGCATCTTGTCGATAAGATTAGGTGTGTAATCTTGCATGTTTTATCACCTCTTTTTCGATCAGATCGACCAAAAAAGAGACATGCAGATACAGGTATTCACATGTGAGAATGAAAACAGGAAGCGGCGGCTCATAGACTACGAACTTCTCGTGTTGCATTTTCTCTTTTTGGTCGATAACAGGAATAAAATTGGAAAGTGTTATCGATCCAATACCGATTATAGAGCGCATGGTCGGCTCTATCAACAAATTATTTTCAAGCGTGCTGAATTACGTCATCTTCGACCTCTTTCTTCGCGAGCTCTCTCATTAGTCTCATCTACCTCGATTGCCATGAGTGGGATTATCGTTGCCCTTCAAGGCGTTATTGCGCTCTTCGGCCTTTGCAGTACCACGCGTTGCAAGTTCTTCGATGGTCTTAGCGCGACCCAAAGGGCGATCGATACCATTGAGCGAAGTATCCACCAAGAAGTCTTTGAGCGCGGAAGGGTCGTTCGTTTCGTAGAAGTCAACGAGCAATGTTTCGAACTGTCGCTTTTCCTTGACGGGAATAGCGAGGATACCTGCACCGTTTTCTATCAGAACCTTATTAGCAACAAGCTGAGCAGTGCGCTTGTTTCCGTCATAGAAAAGCTGAGCGCGACAAAGCCAAGCAAAAGCTTCAAGAGCTCGTTCTTGAGCGTTCTCGATGGAGTTGATCTTTTCGACAACGGCCTTTGCTTCATCAAGATCGGGAATTTCTGGCTTCCAGTCGGTTCCACCGATAGTGACACCACCATCGCGCAGTTCTCCTGCCGCAGAGATGATACCTGCGCCCACATATCCGTGCATTTGCCTTATATAAGGAATATCGAGCGGCACATCGAGCGTATCAAACAAGAACTGCCAAGCGTGTTTGAGATTATTGATCTTGACCGTATCATCGACTGATAGCCCGGGTACAGTACGTCCCTCGAACACTTCTTTAGTATCAGGAAAAGTCACGCCTATACCTTCGATATTGGCCTCTTTCCAGATAGTGTCGACCAGATTGCGCTTTGCGTAAAAGACGTTGTCCTCAACGCTCATATTGAACTTCTGGTTCTGATCAACCATAAGACTTTCCTTTCGTCTGATTCCAAGAAGTGTGTGCTCCAATAATATAAGAACACGACAGCGTTCGAGCCAAAACCTATCGTTTTCTCACTTCTGGTTTTGGCAGAAATCCTTGTAGGTTCCTGTTGTGCTCTTCTGCTTTCTCGCGACCGCGTGCAGCGAGCTCTTCGAGCGAGCGAGCGCGCTCTGGCTTTTCCTGCTTGGGTGCTTTATGATGCAAGCGGTTTTCAGGCAATGCGCACTTATCAGGATTCTGAGCGGTCCATTCTTCAAGAGTAAGATCGTTATCCCATAATGCTTCGTCAACCGCTTCACGAACCTCGCCGTGCGGATCAGTAGCTAATTTATCAAGACCGTAGCCGCTGTATGCTACAGCGGCGCGCACGGTCCAACTTTCGTCATCAACAAGCCTATCTAAGCCATAACCGTGCAGTGCAACTTCCCAGCGAACTTCCCAGTAGGGGTCATTGATGAGCTTGTCAAGCGCATAGTCTTGCTCAGCAACAGCACAACGCACGTCGGCATCAGGATCAGCGACCAGCTTCTCCAATCCGTATCCTTGGTTTGCGACTGAGCGACGTACATCGGGTTCTGGATCGTCTATGAGCTTTTCTAATCCGAAGCCTTGTTCGGCGACAGCTTGGCGCACCCAAGGATCAGGGTCTTCAACCAGTTTATCAAGACCGAAACCTTGTCGCGCAACGCAACTTCGAACATGGAAATCGGGGTCATTGATGAGCTTGTCAAGGCCATAACCTTGACAAGCAACCGCGCCTCGAACAATTCGGCTTGAATCGTTTATGAGCTTATCGAGACCGTAACCTTGCTGCGCAACTGCATAACGTACCGCTGCTTTCTCGTCATTGATGAACTTATCAAGTGCATAGCCTTGCCTTGCGACCGATAGACGAACTTCCGCAACAGGATGATCGAGTAACCTATCAAGGCCATAACCCTGCTTAGCTAATTCCGTCAATACAAGCCAGTCGTCTTGGTTATCGATGAGCTTATCGAAACCATAGCCATTTATGGCAGCGAAACAGCGATCTCTTCGATTCGTACTGTCTACCATTGCCTTTTGCTCAGGCGTGAGCTCTGCGTAAGGGATAAAATCTGCCATCATTATCGACCCCTCTTCTGAGCAGTTGGCGTACGATCATCTTGCAGTTGGCTGTTACGCTCTTCGGCCTTCTCGCGGCCATGGGCAGCAAGCTCATCAAGCGAGGTCGCACGAACGGGTTTATCCTGCTTGGGCAAAAGCTCACCTGGCTTGATGCCCTCAGCCTTATCGCGGATTATGTCATCGAGGATGGCAAACGATTCAGAGGCATCTTCAAGAGCACTAGCGAACTCTTCGCTTACCGCCTCGAAGAGACCTGGCGTATTGGGATTGAACCCAAGGCTCTCTACTTCATTGACAATGTCTTCACGAGTCCAATATGTGACATACGCTACGTCATCGCACTCTGATAGCATTGCGATAAGTTCTTCGGCAGTGTAGCTAGGGTGTGCAGGAAAAGGGTCGTAAGACGCATCGATCGATTCTGCGATCCTTAGGCGCTTTTCTTCCAGCGCTTTTAACTCCGTAAGTTGCTCAGGAGTCCAAATCGGGCGCTTGTTCCAAAAGATCACGCATCGATCGGGGTTTTGATCGATCCACTCTTTGAGAGTGAGCACCCCCAAGCATCGTTCAGCCGCTTCAGCGACCAATGGGTCTGGATCCTTGAATAATTTATCAAGGCCATATTCATGTTCTGCTACTTCCAAACGAACGGCGGGCTTCTTATCAGCTACAAGTTTATCGAGACCCAATCCTCGCTCCGCAGCTTCGACGCGACGATAGGTAAAGAAGCTATCCACCATAGCCTTCTGCTCAGGTGTGAGCTCTGCGTATGGAATGAAATCTGCCATAGTTATCGACTCCTCTTCTGAGAATTTGGCATACGGTCGTCTTGCAGTTGGCTGTTACGCTGGTCAGCTTTCTCTCGCGCTTGTGAAGCGAGCTCGTCAAGCGAGGTGGCACGTGCATGTTTTTCCTGCTTTGGTTTAGTCAGTCGTTCCATGACAGCAAGAGAATCAGCCGGATCTACGAACACGAGCATTTCGCCATTAGGCAGGATCATGTCCCTAATCGTCGTTTCATCGAAGATGGTGTCCTTCATGAGAGCGTTCGTGAAATCGACTTTTTCAAGGATCGCTCCTGAAAAATCGCATCCCTCAAGATTCGATTCTCGATAATCAGTACCGTAAATGAAGCTTTTCCTAAAGTTTGCTCCTTTAAGTTCGTCATAAGAGAGATCGGTATAAGTAAGGTTCGCTTCTTCGAATGAGACCGGATCGCAGACCTCTTTTCCGATGTTGTTGATTGTTCCAAGATCAAGATTCGAAAGGTCGAAATAAGAAAGATCATCTGCTGAGAAGTTCGCTACCTGAGCATCAGGTAGATCTTTCAGCCCGTTTTGATGCTTCTCGACGACAGAATCGACCTCAGCTTGCGAGATCAGATGATAGCGTCTCTTCTCTTCATCGACAAAAGGCATGAGTCCATTGTCTATATCCCTGATCACACGCAGCGCCTCCGCGTCAAGCTCGAAGATCCGTGCTTCGGCTTCGGCAGGATCCATCCAATCATTCGCTTCGATCGTTGCGTTAACGTATCGAGGATCAACTGCATGCAGCGCTTTGAGTTCTTCACACGCCTTATCAAAATCGGCCTGAAAAGGCTCATAGCAGTCCTCCTCTACACCACGTGCGTAGTGGTCATAGAACGCTAGGACATATTCTTTGTACTCTTTTGAGCCGTCATTGAGTATGACTTCCAACTCAAGAACACCCCAGATAGTGTCTTTTGTTGGCAAATCGACGAAGATCGCTTTACTGCCACGCGCTGCAAGGAGTTCGTTGAACTTCGTTAAGTCTTGTTGTTCTTCAGCAAGGTCCGTGGCTATCGCACCTGCTATCTCCTCAACCGATCGCGCATGAAAGCTCTTCTCAGGCATGGGTTTGACGGGGGACTGCTCCAATACCTCTTCACAAGAGTCGATCTCGTCATCAAACAGCCTTGTGAGGCTTTCGTTTATGTACTCGGAAACGTCTTCGAAATCATTCGTGTTGAGCATGAGAGTGCGAACGTTTTCATGAGTAGATTCGAAGCCCTTTTCCTCAAGAAGAGGGTAAAGATCTTCGAGCGATAAGTTGTAACTATAGGCAAGCGTTCCGAACTGCCTGTCGAAGTCACATACAGCTTGACGAAGATCCGCATAATAAGTGCCTGCTGACCAGTCTTTTCTTTCGGGATCGTAGCCAAGTGCGACAACGAATGGCTCAACGTTATTCCCGGTAAACAAGAGCGCATCATTGCCTGCTTGTTTCAGCACGACGGCATTCTTCAGGCTTGGCTCGCGTAATCCTGCAACAGCATTATCGATGACCTCTTGATAATACGTGGGGTCGGAGATGTCCACTTTTGGTTCAGCGCCTAAGCTGCGACAGATATCGACCATGACCGCCTGATACTCAGCTAAGAGCACCTTGTCATGGACCTCCTGCTTAGACGCAGGTTTATTCTCAGGCAACGCGCACTTATCAGGATTCAGCGCGATCCATTCTTCCAAGGTTGGTCCTTTTCGCCCGAAAGGAGAGAATACGTTCACGAACTTATCTGGATCAACAGCGAATCGTTCTGGCTCGTTGATCTTGCATGCAACAACCAGACGAACATCTTCATCAGGGTCGTCAATGAGCTTATCAAGACCAAAGTCACGTTTAGCAACGGCGAATCGCACTCTTGGATCAGGGTCGTCTACCAGCTGGTCGAGACCATAATCTCTGAAGGCTACACATTGCCTGACTTCCCATGAAGGGTCATCCACCAGCTTATCCCAACCAAGACCTTCTTCGACTGCAACAAAACGGATGTCATGATCCACGCTGTCAACCAAAGCTTTCTGCTCAGGGGTGAGCTCTGCGTACGGGATGAAATCTGCCATGGTTATCGGCTCCTCTTATGCGCATTCTGCATACGGTCGTTTTGCAGTTGGCTGTTGCGTTCTACGGCCTTTTCACGGCCTCGTGCAGCGAGCTCGGCGACCGAGGCCGCACGGTTGTTTATGTTCTTTCGCGGAGAGTAGATTTCTTCGGCTGATCGAGCATTGAAATTTCGCTCAGGCATTGTGACTGGCTGCTGACCTGCGCCCAAAGCTCTAACAGCCTCTTCGAGCGTGGTGTAGGATGAAACATCGCCAGTCTTTTGTGTCTGGCAATCATAGACATAAGCATTCCAGCATTGCGCTTCAGCATCACGCTCAACATGGCGTTCGAACTTCTGCCCATCAACCTCAAAAGACTGGTAAAAGTGCTCTTCATCGAGGTTGTCCCATGATTTTGCAAGAGCCGCTTCGCAGATCTCGGCATAAAGGGAGTTACCTACTGCGAATGCTCCTGCTGCATCGGAGCGATAGATAACTTCGCTGATCCGGGGATCTGGCGGCTGATTGAAGTCGACCGTATAAGCTTTCCACTGTTGCTTGTCAGTGTCGTATGCGACGATCGTATTGATATCTTTGCCCTCTTCAGGCTGGAATGTGCGGCAATAGTAGTAATCATCGTCATCGCGTTCCAGCTCGAAGCCGTGCTCTTTGCCGAGCGCTTCGCGTTCGTCCCAAAGATTCTTGACGGCGATGGATTGGAAATAGCCCTTGTCATAATGATCGACAAGGATGTTCTCTTCGACATCTTCGCAAGTAAGATCGTCCGTCCAGTCACCGATATCGCTGCGTCCGTCGATATAGATGCCATCGTGGAGATAGCCGTCCATTGCGCAGTCGCGGCCGTAGGATTCGTAATCGAAATAGCCCTCGATCTTCTGGCTTTCCAACACTTTTACAAGATCGGGGTTAAGCTCATGGACGTTGTAATAGCCGAATGCCTCTTCCTCGCTGTCGAAGCCCTCTGTGTCGTAGCGCCATACACCATCTGGGTATTCACCAGAAACGAAATGTCCGAGCATCGAGATCTGCTCGTCAATATCAAACTTGGCGAGGTTTTGCTGATAGGCTTCCATGACCTCAAGGCAGTCCTCGTCAGCCTGCTCGATGAGACAAGCAAGGACGTTCACCTTATCCAGGGATGCGTATTCAGAGATATTCGGCGTGAAGCCGTTCATGTTTTGAGGGAATTCGAAATCGTGGATCGCGTATTCCTCATAGACGCGCTCACCACGTAAGCCCTTTGCGTAAGCTTCTTCAGGATCGAGCGTGAGCCCTACGGTATCGCGCAGGAATTCATCGATCTTCGCTCGCGACTGGGGAAGATCGAGCCAGGCACCAACGAGCTCGCCTTCGTTGTACTTGCCGAGATTGGCAACATACACACGAATGGGCGAAGATTCAACCAGGTTGTCGTTTTCTACGTTAGACATTGTTTCCACCTTTCTAGCGGCTCCGCTTTCCGAGATTCGGTCGATCGTTGTTCTTCAAGTTCTTGTTGTGCGCATCAGCCTTTTCACGGCCACGTGCTGCGAGCTCGTCAACCGACTCAGCTCGTTTGGGTCTTTCGCTCTGTTCGGTCGTACCTGCTGCGAATCGAGCATGATTTTCCTGCTCGTCGAAGACGAACCGTTGCTTAGGCAAGGTGAGACCTCCAGTCTCTTGGACATGCCTTGTGGTTTCTTCCTGATCGCGGAAGGTCTTATTCATGCTCGAAAGCTCCACTTCGGCCTCAGGCGCGCTCAAGCCGCTTGCTACAAGGGCATCCTTTATGTCAGAAACGTTCTTATGGCCATGCTCGCCATCTTGAGTCTTCAGGTGGTCCGCGAGGTGCGGATAAGATTTTTCAAGGCGAATAGGCTCAAGCTCGCGTTCGTAGCGATCGATATCAGTTGATGTGAGCCATTCAGGCTTAGCGTTATCAGGAAGAGCATCATAGAGCTCGCGCATCTTCGCGATCTGCTCTTCGATCGTTCCTTGATGAAGGTACTTAACAGCGCCAGGTCCTCCTTCGCCCAGGATATAATCACAATCCGTTTTCAGACGGTCGAGGAGCTGGTAGTCAAAACTAAATCGATCCACATCATGTGCGGGTTTGTTCTCATCAAGCACGCACTTATCAGGGTTCTGGGCGATCCACTCTTCAAGGGTGATGCCTTGCTTATCAAGACAGCGCTCTACCGCTTCGACAACAGGGCAGGCGCACTCATCAAGCGCGAGCTTGTCGAGTCCGTAATCGCACGATGCAACCTCAGCGCGCACATAAGGCTCAGGATCGTTTATCATCTCTTCAGGGTGATAGCCTTTTGATGCGACAGCAATGCGGACGTTATAATCTTCGTCGTCGATGAGCTTATCGAGGCCGAGGCCATCCTGGGCCGCTGCTATCCTTTTTTCAGGATCAGAATTCAACACACGGTATTGATCGATTGTATTCAGCGCGATAAAAGGGACATAACCGAATTTGGAAGCGATTTCTTGCGTTAAAACGAAAACAGTCGCTTCGCTCATTTCATCCTTCTCGTCATAGAGTTCGTTTGCGATCGCGAGTGAGGCTTCTAACTCGTCGTCGGAGCGATAGGCGATATACTTGTCGCGATGCTTTTCGAAGATCCGAAGCGCGGACTCCATGAATTCGCCGAAGTCACAAAGCGAGTCCTTATCACGAGTTTCGATACCAGAAAGCGGACCGTCGAAGGCCTCTAAAGCCTCGTGGCAAGTTCCGCTCGCAACGACGATCTGGCCTTCGCCTTGAGCGCCATCGGGATTGAAATACATCGATTCCCAACTACCGTTCTTGTTGAATCGCGTGTATTCCTTCCTATGGTCGAAACCAAAAGCTTCCAACATTTCATACGCATCTTTATATTCTTTATAAGACATCATCTTCACCTGCTTCGTTTTCCGAGATTTGGTCGGTCGTTGTTCTTCAAGTTCTTGTTGTGCGCATCAGCCTTTTCACGGCCACGTGCAGCGAGCTCATCGACCGAGGCCGCACGTTTCTCTTGTGATGGGGTTACTGGCTTTTGCATAGCTGCACGATATCGGTCACCATCGGTGACGATCGCATAGCCTTCAGTGATTCGATCATTCACATCAAGATGAGCATCAAGGTATCCTGCAAGGTCCTCATAGGATTTGAAATACATGGTCTCTACGCCACACTGCGGGGCACCGTGATTGTCCTGCAAGACATAGGCGGCAGTCTCAATCTCGCGTTCTTGGGCCAGTTCCCTTCTTACCGCGTCGGCTTTCTTGTTCGGATGCTCGATCTGTTCTGTGAGCCGATCAGCGAATAGGTTTGCGCCAGCTCGTGCAAAGCCAAGGGTGGTGTAGGTCAGATGTGGGTATTGATCCCCGTATTCAACATCCTCTGCTGAAACACACCAGACTGATTTTTCGGGGTCGACGGCAGAAGGTTGACGCTCGATATTGATGGCTAATTCGTGGCGAATGCTATCGAGCTCAGTCTTGCCATCAACATCGAATACCGGCCTGAACACATCGATGTACTTGGTGTACTTGTCCGGGCTCTGCTGCCAAAAATCGGGGAGTCTGTGCCCAAGAGCGACCTCTAGCCATAGCTCATCGAACATCGTATTGGCTTCGGTGAGGATATCAGTGAAGGACTTGAGGTGTGGTTCAAAGCTAAATTCACTGGCCTTTCCAGCGTTCTGCTTGATGAACATGGTGACCCAAGCTTGGCTCGGCAACGAGAAGCCTATCTGCTGAGTTACATAGGTGGTGTCGTTGATCATGCGACCTTTGGTAAGGTGCCTATCCCAACCCGCTAGTGCATGGTTCCCCTTTTCGTAGTCTGATTCGAAGAAATCGAGAGCCCTCTTCACCTCATCAGCAAAGGGCTCATCCAGCCAAGGCAACTTTCTCTCGATCGCCTCTGAGAGATTGAAAACATTATCAATGATTTCGATGCCCTTATTTTTTGCAAGACCTTCAGTCAGGGCAGGGTAATCGCCTGCGAGCTTCGCGCCTTTTCTAAGAGCCTCGATCGCTTCGTTCAGATGAGGCAGTTCTTCAGCAAGGATCTCATCTGGGGTGGAAAGGATATCTTCCATGTCCAGGTTTTCCCAACCATCGGATAAGATTGCATCGCCGTAAAGCTTGCCCGTGACCGTGTTGATGGAAAGGTTATACTCTCCACTGGTGAGGAACCGATCCACATACACGGTGGGTGCTGCGAGGCAGAATTCCCCTTTGCCGTTTTCTGCATTGTTCAGATACATGGTTACCTACTTTCTGCTACGTTTCTTGTTCGATTTACGCTCAGGAAAACCGTCGTGGTCGATAGCGTGGAACCCCTCAGGATTGGCCTTTTTCGAGAGCCGCGCATACGCGTCGTAAGGCTTACCAGCTTTCGATTTGAGTGCTTTCACTAGCACACGCTTACCTGACAGAAGAGATAAGCACTGGGCGCGAGTGAGCTGCTTTCCGAAGAAGTGAGGCTTCGCCAAGATCTTGAACCCACAACCCGCTACCTGCTGCCAAGTGCCATCGTCAAGTTGCTTGCTCTTGTTAGAGGTGCAGGTAATGATCTTGCCGCGCTCTATCAGCGGCTCGCCGCAGACAGGACAGACAATCTCAAGGGTTCCTGCGCCCGTAGAAGCTTCGAGCTTCATCGCGTTCAATCGCATGGTCTCTATATCGGATACGAGAAGCGGTGTGATGGAGTTGACCACCTCATCAATGCTCACTTCGAAGCGCCCCACCGCCTCCATCTGCTCGAACAGATGCTCTGTCACCTCAACAGAAGCGATATTGGTGCTATCGATGAGGATCCACGAGACCTTCCCGCATTCGGTAAGCGCCAGGATGCCCCGATTCTCGTTTAGGAGCGCCTTATCCCCACCTTGCGTCACATCCGCAAGGGTTGAGGTGCGCGTAGCGCCAGTGCCTACGTTGTGCTTTTCGAGCTGCTTGTTGAGCCATTTCATGCTCGGCTTTGCGGGACGCTTGTTCGCGCCCTCGAAGATGAAGGGTTCAGCGACCTTGCCGAAGCTATTCCCGATATCATCGGAACCTTCGTCATCTGATTGAGCATCGCTATCGAAGATCGACTTGAAGCCTAGCTTCGTTGGTACTTTGCTCGAAGATACGAACTCTGGATAGTCGCTCAAATGGGCCTTGATGAGGTTGTATTCGTAGTCTTCTGCGAGCATCGCGAGGTAGTTCTTCGCAAGCGTCTCATAGATGAGCGGTGCTTCAGCTCCGTATCCCTTGAGCTCATCAAGAGAGGCGGGAACATTCGTACCAGGACGGTTCGCACCGTGCGCACAGCCTTCCTTCACGTGGCTCTTACGTGGCTGTTGGTGAGTTAGGAGCGACGCGCTAACACCAACTACACGAGCAATTTGAGAGGCGAGCGGCAACAGCTCAGCGAACTGCTCAGGTGTGATGAACTTATCCTCGGTACGTGGATAGCTCACCACCTGGTCCTCATACATCTTCTGATAGGTGCTAAGAACATTCTTCGGTTTGAAGCCCGCCTTTGCGCAGATCGCTGAAAGAGCGGCGAGGTCGAGAAGTTTGCCTGGAGCACGTGTTTTGGCGGTCGATGAGTCGATGGCTATACGAGAGGAAGAGAAAGCAAGAAGGTCGATCTCGTCTTTAGTGACGAAGCGCCATGAAGACGGATCCTCACCTTCACGCTTGAAGACGTTGCCGTTCTCATCTGAGAACCTCACCTCGAAATAGGGCTTCTTGACGTACTCTTCGTATGCCTTCTGCTGGTCGCCGACCAGCTTGACCATGACCGATTTCAAACGCCCTTCGCGAACGAGCAGCTTGCATCCACGAGACCGCGCGATATCGGTCGCTGCGCGAACGTATTGCATGGAGCAGAAATCGAAGCGTTCTCGCGCCAGCGCTTTCAAGTAATCCCCGTCTTTATCCATCGAGATGATAGACGTACGTGCTTTGATGGCCATGCGGATGGATGCAGGTGCTTCATCAGCGAAGAACGCGCGCGAGGTCTTTCCAGACCAGCCTACGAAATCGAGTGCTTCCCAAGCAAGAAGCTCACCTTCGCCTGATGGGTCGTTATCTGTTGCGATGACCAGCTCATCTGTGCCCTCGATCGCAGATGCGAGGCCATCCAGGATGATCTCGCAATCTTGCTTTACGATCTTCGTGAATGACAGATCAGATGGATCCCAAGGAAGACACTCGACCTTCCAGGACGCGTATCTCTCAACAAGTCCAGGTTGCACCTGGTTCTCGAAATCCTTATCAAGCTCAAGCACATGGCCACGAAGTGCGAAGATCGAATAATCCTCGCCATCGAAAGTGCCGTGCATGCCGCCGAGAGCGCGCGCGAAATTGCGCGCAGCACTCGGCTTTTCCGTCAAAACGAGCAGCATGTTCCCACCTCACCTAAAGAGAAGGGTTAGCTTTTGTGGGAGTAGGGTTTTCGATGCCCTTCGCTTCAGCATTCTTCGCTGCTGCTTTAGCAGTGGCGTTCTTTGCGAGTTCATCGACAGAGGAGGCGCGTTTGTTCGCTTTCTTAACAGAAGGCTTCTGCGCCTCTTGCTTGGCCTGTTTGGGCTCATTTACCGCTGGAGCTTTTTCCTGAGCATGCTCCTGGCTCTTATTGCGATGCTCGGCGATATAGCGCTCACGCTGTTCGGTCACAGCAGCAGCAAGCTCTTTTGCCGGGACATCGATCTCACGGACATCAGAGATCCACTGACCAGTCTTCTCGTCCTTGGAGCCGAGATCGCACTTGAGCTTCTGGGTCCATGCTTCACCGGTCTTAGCCGATTCGATGGGCAACGAAACACGGAGATTGCGCCCGGTATCGACCGTCAATGATTCATTGACGACCAGGTGGTATCGTCCGATATCGGTGCCATCAGCAAGTTTGGTATTGGGCGGGATCTGAACATCGACCAACGTGGTCTTACCATTGTCGACCGTGAAGGTATGATCGACGAAATTGCGCGGGATCTCGAAATTGACATAGCGAGATTCGACCTGCGACTGAGCCATAGTCGCATCCATGGTCTGAGAAGCGGCCGAAATACGGTTGCAAAGATCACGAAGCATCTCTGGCACGCCGATACCTTCGGCCTCCATGAGCTCACGAGCGAACAGCTCACGCTCTGCCACCGGCGGCAATGCGCCCTCATCGAGGCCATAGCGCTTATTGAATACCCATTTCTCAGTTTCAGTAAGAGGCTCATAGCTACCAAGGACCGCAAGGGCTTCTTCGACTGCCTGGGGATTCTTATTGGCAAGGCCGTGCCAGCGATTCTCGCCACCGAACACCTGGGACTCACCGAACCAGCGGGTGGTTTCGTAGAACTTATCGCCCTTGACAAGGACCTCGACACCCTTGGAACCGCGTTTCACCGTTGCGCCAAGATCATTCCATTCATCATAAGTGCGAAGCTCCTTCGAGCCTGCGATCGGCGAAGCGGCGATCGCAGCAAGATTCAACGCTGAGCGATGCGGGTGATCGGCGAGCGTTTCGAGGAAATGCTGCCAGTTTTCACCCGTAAGCAAGATCTCATGAAGCTTTTGAGTGTTAGCTTCAACGACCGCCTGGCGTTCTGCCTGCTTCTTCTCTTTGAACTGTTCTTTGGTGAGTTGTTCAGCCATCATACATTCCTTTCACTTGTGGCTTTGGATCGCCCAAGCTCTAGGAGATGTATCTTTAGCTGTTGCTATGAATGGGTTGCTTATATTCTATAACGAGGGTAAGAGAGATCCCGAAAACTTACCAAAGTTATAAGATTGCGAACACTTGTTCGCAATAGTATCACACTTGTACGATCTCGCCTGGAAGTGCGTTGATCTCATCTAGGCCGAGCAACCAATCGACGCTCACGCCTATGATGAGGGACATCATCACCAGCTCGGTGAGGCGCGGCAAGCGCGCCTCGTTCAAATACCGCGAGATGCTCGCCTGGGATATGCCAGTGGTATCTGAGAGCTCAGCTTGAGAGATATTCTTCACCTCCAAGCAAAGCGCAAGGCGTAGCGCTAAGGTATGTTTGAGCCGGCCGGTATCCATGGTTATTGCGCTTGCGATGCTTCGCCAGATTGCTCAGCTACAGCATTCTCAGCAGCTTGCGTCTGGCCAAGGCTTAGATTACCAAGGTTCTCGACCTGTCCCCAAGAGGAGGAGCCGTTCTTGAGCTGGCAGAGCAGATACTTGCAGCTATCGCTGTTGGTGGTGAACCACATGTTGATACCGCCAGTAGAGCCAGAGCATTGCACATAGGAGACGTTCGTGATGCCGAGATTACCAGACGTGTTGAACGAGTCGAAAGACGCTGCGATCTCTTCGGCAGATACCGGAGCGTTGGTCATATCGAAGAATTGCACACGACTGAGCGCTTCGATCGCCTGGGCATCTTCGGTGCTGCCTTGTGTGCGATACATGTTCTTGGTGGCCTCATCGTAGACCTCTTTCGACACGCTTGCGACAGACAGATTGGTCCCGTTATGGATCACACGAAGATAGGTATGTTCGGTGTTGTTGGTATCGAACCACATGAAGCTCTCTGCATTCGAGGTACCCTGTGTGATCCCGTTGAAACGAAGCTCGAAGCCTTTGAGCACAGCAAGGGAGTTTGCCGACCATTCTTCGAGCGGCGTAGCCAGATCGTTAGGTTTAAGACCGGTCTGAGCAAACGCATCAGAGTTGTAGAGGACAGCACCAGTATCCCCGATAGGGGAAGTTGATGTGGCGAGTTCCTTGTTCACACCGCCATCTTGAGCGACGATATCAGCCATCTGTGACTGCTCTTCGGTCATCGCTTGCTCATCGCCTGTCATATTGTTCTCTGCTGCCGATAAGGCAATGCCGATGCCGCCCACAACGACCAGAATGCCGATCAAGAGCGCGATGAGCTTCTTTCGTTGAGAATCAGCACGTGAGATTGCTTTAGTTTTTCCGTATTTCTTCTTCATCTTGTTTTTTCCTTTCTTATCTAGCCGATGAATCTACCGAACTGAGCACCGTTCGGTACGTAAGAGATCTTCACTACATCGCCACTGTGAGGCGCATGGATCATCTTTCCTCCTCCGATATAGAGACCAACATGCGATGGCGAACCGCCTGAGAAATACATGTGCACCAGATCGCCTGGTTGCGCTTCAGCGCCTGATATGATCTGAGATTTGCGATAGAGGGTATAGGTAGTCTCGGGATGACCGCCAACTTTGCCCGATATGCAGTAGTACACAAGTCCTGAGCAGTCCCAACTGTTAGGACCGGAAGCGCCCCAGACATAGGGTTTACCAAGTTCGTTGTATGCGCGTTGCACAGACGTGGATCCGTCTGTCGAAGGTGCCATGGTGAGCATGGCAAGATAGCGCTGGGCATAGGCTTTCCTTCGATCCATCCATGGCTTGCCTGCGCGCTCCACCACACGGCAGAAGCACTCGGTGGCCCAATCGACATCGTCGATGCGCTTCCAGTCGTCGAAAGACATGTAATAGCCCAATCCAGCGATACCATCGTAAGACGGACCGAGCACTTTGGAGTATTCAACGTATTGACGCGAGTGATGTTCGAACTGCGGAGGTATATCCTCAAAGAGCATGTATTCGCATTGGACAGACAGATCTGTCCAATGCCTATTGGTCTTGGCTGCATAGTTGTTGAGAGCCTGGAAACGACCATCGCACTCAAGCTGGAACAGTCCGTGTGCCGTACCCGATCTACCGCAGTTTGAGTAATTAGGTGCTAAGCAGATATGACCATCTTGGGTCTGGTCAACATCGAACTCATCGCCGATCTCGCCACCGACCTCGACACGGATATTGCCTAAGATAGCGGCCGTCTGCACGGCATCGAGGCCGTTCGACATGAAGAACGTGGCGATCTGCTGCTCGGTAGCGGAGAGGTTGCCCATCGAAGAGGAGCGCGCCATCATTTGAGCAACACCGCCGAATACGGCAGACATAAGTATGCCTACGAATAGAAGAGCGATGAGCACTCCAGTGGCAATGATCACGACCTTCTTGGAGGTCGCCTTCTGCATCAGACTGAAGAACTTAGCCTGGCGGGTCTTGCGCTTTAACTGCGCACGGCCGTAATACCGTGCTGATTTCTTCAATTCACCCTTCTTGAATGCGCGGGCAGCTTTCTTCTCAAGACGCTCGACGCGCGCGGCGGTCTTAGAGACCCGGACCGAGGCGGCGTTATTGATCGTACGTCGCATCTTCTCAGGAGTGATGACCGCCCTCTTCGCACTCGACGCGCTGCTATCGAAAGTGACGAGATCGTCGTCGATAGCAGCACCATCGTTCAAAGGAGCATCGATCATCGCATCTTTGAGCGCTGAGGTGGTGTCACTGTAGGCGCTTTTCGCAATGCGCTTAGCATGCTGCAAGGGAAGATCCATGATGCCCGCCTTCGAGCCCTGCGTGACTGCGCGGAAGCCTTTCTTCTTATCTGCGCTCGGATAGAAGCGTTCGGCATTGTCGGAGAGCTCTGCGAACTTGTAGATCCCTTTACCGCCATCGATCAAGAGATCCCCATTGGAGGTTTCTTGACTGTCTCCAAGCACCGAAGCAACACCCGAAAGGCTTCTTGAGAAGAGTCGCGAAGAAGTCCTCTCAGGCTCTACGCTTCTGCCGACCATGAGGCGCGTTCCGCTATCGCGATGCTTGATGAAATCATCAAGCGTGGAATGCTTCGCGCTCAATCGGTCGAAAGCGGCTTCATCGGTATCCTTCGATATTTCGTCAAGATAGCTCACTTGCAACTACCTCTTAGGAGATCGGGTTTCCGTCTGCATCGAAAAGATCAGTGAGTTTGGTGGTAAGAGCTTGATACATCTTGGTAGGGGTGCCGTTGAGCTCCTTAGGCACCACATAGGTGTAAGGGATGACCTTCTTCTCAGCGATCAGAAGGCCGCTACCAGGTGATGCGGTCTTGATCGCATTGGTCTGATTCTTCGAAAGCTCAAGGATCTCAGCAAGCGCCTCAGCATCGCGTGACGACTGGCCGAGGATGATGAGGTAGTCTGAATTCTGGACCATGAGCGAGGTCTGCTTGGTCGAGAGCAGACGCGTGACGTTTTGCGTGATACCGGTTGGGATCGCGCCCCACTTACGCGAACGGGTATAGAGCTTATCGAAGTATTCGATCGCTCCCTCATCATCGAGCAGCAACTGCAACTCGTCGACGAAGAACCACGTTGAAGATCCGCTTGAACGACCTGAAGAGATGAAGTTCCAGGTCTGATCGAGAACGATCAGAAGGCCAAGCGCCTTCAGGTTCTGCGGCAGATCCTTGATATCGAAGACGATGAAGCGATTGGTCATATCGACATCATCAGTGGTCTTGTGGTTGAAGATGCGCATGGAGCCGGAGATATAACGCTCGATAGTGGTGGCAAGCTCGACAGCCTCATCCTCAGGCTGGCTCTTCAGCGTTTCATAGAAGTCTTGAAGCGTCGGAATGTCTTCGGGTTCTTTTGACTCGAAATAAGGCTGGTAGATCTGCGCCACCGTACGGTCAACGATGGATTCCTGCAAAGACGTGAGACCTTTGGCCATCTGATTCACCACTGACAGGATGAAGTCTGTCTTGAGCTCAAGAGGATCGGCGTGGCTATTCTCGTCATCGGAATAGTTTTCGTTGATATCGAAGATGTTCACATGGGTCTCAGATGCCGAAGAGAGCTTGATCATGGTGCCGTTGAGCAGTTCGCATAGCGCGCCGTATTCGCCTTCGGGGTCGAGCACGATCACGCGATCCTCAGGGTTGGTGAGAAGTGTCCACATGATCTGACCCTTCGCAGTGAACGATTTGCCACGACCGGGCTTACCCAGGATGAAGCCATTGGGCGCAACAGCGGTCTTGCGGTTATAGAACATGTGGTTCTTCGAGACGTTATTGATGCCCATATACATGCCGCCAGGCTGCACCAGCTCGTCTGAGGTGAAGGGCACGAAGTTCGCCAGCGCATCGCTCATGACCTTTCGCTCCGGGAGCGATTCGTTGTTCGCGAGCGGCAAACACGCTTTGAGGCCATCGATCTGACGTGGGAAGTTCGCGAAGCGGCAGGTGAACTTGCGTCCCAGCTTCTTCACTTCTTCGATATACGATTCGAGCAAGAGCGGATCCTTGTCGTAGCACATGACCACGATGGTCATTGCGAAGAATTTCTGGTCATAATGCACAAGGTCATCGCGTGTCTCACGCGCCGCCTTGAGCATGTCGCCCAGAGAGCCAGGGAGCATCTCATCGTCGAGCATCGCCGTCTTCGGATGAGCGACGATATAGTTGCGTTTTTCCTGTTTGACATTTAGGAGCTGCCCCTCGACCAGCTCGATGGCATCAGCCTGATCGATAGGTGACACATGAAGAGAAACGCATGTGTTCTGCGGCAGCTCAGCGATAGCTGAGAGGAAATCATCACGCACGCTGTTCGAATACTTCTGCAAATACAGGACCTGCCCGAAATGCTCACCGTAGGAAAAGCCGGTCTTCGCCTTCGTAAGATCGGGCGGTGCTACCAGATCGAGGGTGGAAGTGCCCGGCATAGCGAGCAGATCATCATAAGAAACGACACCGGATGTGTCTTCCGGGTTGGTCACGTGGTTGATGAGCTCAAGCCATTCACGACCTGTGAGAGCGGTGCAGCTCGATCCGATATCGGAGAATTTCTGCTCAGCAGTCGAGATCATACGATCGAGAAGGTTCTTGGCCTTTGACATATTCGGCGCAGCGATACGGATGACAAGATAAAGAGAGCGGCGTACGTTATACGATGATTCACTGATCTGGTTTTCCAAGATCATGTTCTGCTCATGACGCAGATCGTTGAAAAGGTCATCGCCTGGAACGTCCTTGTAGTGCATCTCAGCATTGAATTCCGCTTTGCCATAGCGTCGAGTCTCGATATACCACTGGAACCCAGCATCAACATCGAACGAGTTGATCAGCTCGGTCAGATGCTGGTGGATATCTGCCTGGATCTGCTTCTGCGCGCCCTGGTAATTAACATCCTCGAAGCGGACGATGCGCGCATAGACCCCATCGCGAAGCTTGCAAACGCCATCTTCACGCATGAGCTCATAGCCTAGATCGTGCGTATCGCAGTTCATCTCACGTTCCCATGCCAGGCGTTCGTTGCCTTCGCTTGGGTTAAGGCTCCCGAAGATCTTATCGAGGATGGTACTCTTCTTCGGAGCAGGAGCAGGTGGAGCTTGAGTGATTTCAATATCTTCGATTTCAGTTTCCATTTATACAGGTCCTTTCAAAAAAGAATGTGGAAAAGCCCTTGCGCGCTTTACGCACATTCCTTGCTTTCGTGCTTTTCCGAACGTTTATGCTTTTTCTGCTTGTTCGCCTTTTTCTGCTTGTTCGTAATTGTTTTAATTCCGCGCTGTGCACGAGCTTTTTTCGCAGAGATGCAGAAGCCCTCCTCGTCGACGAATTCACTATCGTTCTTCGCGAGTTTTGCTTCAGCTTTGGCGAGCTTGTTAGCTTTCTTCGGATCGGGTTCAGCCTCTTCGATCCTCACGACCCATGGATCGCTTCCGGCATCCTTCTCGCTGGGCGCATAGATAGCCACATCAGGTGGACAATGCTCTGCCATGTTCGGGCGTGAGCGGTACCGGTACTCAGGGATGAGCAACTTCGTCAGCGCGATGCCATCACGTTCGGATAGGCCGATATAGCCGATGGCTGCACCGGTTGCCACGATGATGAAACCGCCGAGGTCCGTAGGGACCTGCAAGAGGAAATAGAGAAGCCAGATCTCGATCCCAAGGATCGCGATCACGATGAGCAGGACGACGAGTTGTCGACCGCTCATACCGAAGAAGGGCTTCGACTTATATGAGGTGATATCATCACGCAGGATAATCTCGATCATTGCTTAATCCTTCCTTACATTCCAACGATCCGGTTCGAAATATCGCGAGATTGCTTGACCATCATGAACAGAGCCAGAGAGGACACGATCGGTACGATCGCGATCATGATCGCTTCCACGCCGGTATTCGTTGAGGTGAACATCGCTGTTAGCGAAGAAGAGATGGAGGAGATCAAAGGTCCACCGAGCGCAACGATCGCGTAGAGGATCGCAAGCTGCAAACATGCTCCGCAGAACCACCTGATGAAGGAGATAGCTCCCTGGCTGAGCTCTTTGACCGCAAGCATGGTAAGCGGAATCGGCGCGAAGGCGATGCCTATGAAGATCTCGAAGATTCGAACGATCGCAAGTACCTGCGTGTAGATCGTCGTCAAAGCAACGCAGATGAGCACGACAAGAGCAACGAGAACGAGAACCAGGCCAAGGCCTATACCTTGGTCATAGGTGATCGCCTCAAAAGAAGCGTTCATCATGTCCGAGGAAATGGTATTGGTGGGCATGTTCACGAGGATGTTATTCTGGATCGCGTTGGAGATCGCATGGAAGATACTGAACACGCTATACATGATCAGCTTCACATGCGTGATAACGACGTAGAGGATCGAATACTTGATCGCGAAGATGATCCATTGCTCCATCACGCCAAGGCCAGCGAATTTGAGCGACGATGAACCTGTATCACGCACGATGCGAAGGCAATCGATGGCAAGGAAGATGCCGAAGAAGCCTTGCGCGAATGGCACTAAGACGCGATCCAAGATCGTGTTGACCACACGTTCTACTTCAGGAAACGACGAAAGATCGCCACCGATGATCTGGCCCTTCGACAGGATAGAGTAGAACTCAGAAGCAACACCGAGGATCGTTTGCGCGAAGGGCTCAAGAGCACTTTCGACGATCCATTTCGTGAGCTGCTTTCCGAAATCGAACATCCCAGGGCTGGATCCGATCACTGGTTCAGCCCAGGCAAATGCGGGGAATGCGACCAAAAGAGCAACCACTAAAGTAAGTATCACTGCTCTTTTACGATTCAGCTTCAGCCTGGATAATGTTGTTTTAATGGCGGTAACCATAGGCGCACCAGCTTATTAGATGGTCGGGAATGAGAAGCCCGACATCCACATGCCGATCAAGAATGCGGCACCACCAGCAAGCATCGTCCACATGCCCTGTTCGCGGTCTTCTGGGTCACGGCCACGCCAACCCTTGATGGTGAGGAAGAGTCCGAATGCAGCAACAGCAGCACCGCCATATTGAAGGACTTTCCAGAGGAACGAGAGAAGTACATTTGGATCCATGGTTTGTTTATCCTTTCGAAACTTGGTAACATAAACAACGCGACGGCCTCCATTTCTCAGGAGGTGTTGCATTTCTCTTTTGGAGAGAGGACTGGAATTGGAAAGCTGGACCTCACTCCACCTAGAGGGTTCGGAATGGAAAGCTGAACCCTCTTTTTTTTGGCTAGATGAATTAGGCGATGATCAAATCGGTCATGCCAGCAAAGCACGCAAGATAGTTCTCCTTTCTCGCTTGGGCGTGGTTGTCTTTTGCGTTCAATCGAGCTTTTTCTTCACGCCACTTCTCAACTCGCATGCGCTGCACGAATGCAGCTGAGTCGAGCGGAGGGCATTTTTGGAATTCAGGGTATGAAGGATGATCGCGAAGCATGTATTTCTTCCCCTTATAGGGGCGCGCGTTCTTGATCAGCACAAGACAATCGTCGTCAGCGAATTTATCTGGGTTCGAGCCGAATTCTTCAGGAAGCATCAGCTTTCGCTGAGTAGGCGTATAGTTGGTCGTACGGCCGTTCTTCGAGTCCGAATAGCTTTTGACCATGATGGTTTCATCGCCTAACCGCTTCGAGAATTCCTCATTGGTCTCATCGTCGCTTCGGCCTAGATAGATCGTGGTATCGCAGTTGCCTTTGATGATCCTAGCTTTATCCTTGCCGTAGTCCTTGTCTAACTGAGACGTGTTCTGAAGGATCGGAATGAGGTTGATCCAGCGCGAACGCAGCGTTGCCGCCTTAGCGTCGAAGTCAGGAATGCGCCCGATCGAGCCGATCTCGTCAAGGAAGCACATGATCGGGATTTTGCAATGTGAGCCCGGGGAAGCGTCCGCACGGGCAACATTGATGTTGAAGAATTGATACAGAAGCATCGCAAGGATGAAGTTGAAGGTGTTGTCCTGGTCATTCATGATCAGGAACAGTGCCGTCTTCTCTTCGCCGATCTTCTCAAGTTCGATCTCATCCGAAGAGAACATCTCACGAAGCGAGCCGATAGCAAAAGGAGACAAACGTACGAAGCAAGAGATGATGATGGATTTCGCGGTCTCTCCGGCGGCCTTCTTGAAGCCCTCATACTGCGTGATGGCGAACCATTCCTCACCTCGGCGTGCTTCTTCCTCAGAGCCGTAAGCTTCGATCAGCTCTTCCTTGAAATCCTCGATGATCATATCGAGCGCGGATACTGCATCCTCGTCCTTCTCGCTTGCTGAAGCGAGCGAGATCATGTCGAGCATCTTCGGGATCGTTTGCTGTTCGGGATTGTCTTGGAAGTAGTAATAGAGGAATCCCATCAAGCACATGTACAAGCATCGTTCTGCCTTCACCCAGAAGTCTTCCTGGGCTTTCGAATCATCTGAACCAGACGTGTTCTCGATGATGATGTTCACGAGCTCCATGATCGAAGCTTGCGAAGTGATGTAGCGAAATGGGTTGTAGTGCATCGAAAACTCGAAAGAAGCAGGATCTTTCACATTGAAGATCAATACCTTGTAACCTCGGTCAATAAGGTATTGACCGTATTTCGTCACCGTATCGCCCTTCGGGTCGGTCGATAGGATCGAGTATTTCGCTTGCAGGAGATTCGGACCTACCAGATTGAACGTCTTGCCTGAGCCGGAGCCGCCAACCACGAGAACGTGCTTGTTTCGATCTGAAACATAACCAGGCAAGTTACGGAATGGCCAGCGTTGCCGCAGCTTTTCAGGGACATAAGCAAGAGGAGGCTGTGGCTTGAACGCAGGGATGGAGATAGCAGCATCAGCCGACAAGATCACATTCTCATCGAATGAGTCTGCCTTGAACTTCTTCATCTCAGCGAGTTCAGCCCAACGTGCCGAGCCATGCTCCTCGCCAGTTCTTATCTTGTCCTGCTTCTTCCTATCTGCGCTCGCACTGAAGGTGAGACAGAGCAAAAAGCAGATCAAGAAAGCCGAGATCGTCACTTCAGGAATCGACGGATCGATCCAAAAGGGGTTTTGGGTGACGGAGACCACGAACGCATCCGACCATTCGCTTCCCTCGATCGAGATCGGATGAGCCAGAGACGACGATACGAAGCGATTGACCAGATACGTGCCAAGCAATGCCACAAGCAATGCGGTCGCCAGCTGCCAAACGAAAGACGTGCTCTTTTTCACTGCATTAGCCATTAGCGCGCCTTCGATCGTTCTTTGCTGTGTTCCTGCGCAGGTTTCTTGGCGTTTACCTCTTGAGCTTTAATCTCAGCTTTCTGCGCAAGTTCTTCAACTGATTGAGCGCGACCATTAGGAGCATTCTTATCCTGAGAACTTGCGCCCAAGGATTTTCCCAGATCAACACCATTTACGAGAACAGCTCGCTTCTCTAGCGCTTTGGAGGCGTTGCGGGCAGCAGTGGCGGCACTATAGACTCCGTCACCAGACCAGCCACGCGCGTGCTCTTTGCCCATAACAGAAACCCGCCAGGTGCCATCAGCGCTTGCCTTGAGATCATAAGCCCCATTCTCAGCAGTGAAGGTAAGATTGCTTTCAGGACCTTCCTGCTTCCAATCAAGACCAAGATATCCCTTTTCGGTAAGTTCGCTCACGCGCTGCGCATTCTGAGCCTTTTCGATTTCCGATGGGTCTTTTGAGAGATTTGTGATCTCAGGACGTTCGAGCTCTTCGATCAGTTCGTCAGAGAAGCCGTACTTCTCTTTAGCAACGGCCTTGAGCGATGACTCCATAAGCGAATAGCTTCTCCCTGAGAAAAGGACATCAACCGTGTCGTCTGCGTTCTTGAGCACATGGAAAGCAACACCACGCCTATTGAGTTCCTTTTTGAGAGCGGTCAGATCCTCACGTGAAACTTCGATCTCAGCTACATCTTCACCAGCGATATCTCTCAGCTGGGCGCGTGAAACTTCACCAGATGAACCGAGACCAGGGATTTTTGAAGCAAGAGCATCTTTTGCACGGTCGGTGAGCGGGGTCTTTCCGTCGTTGCTCGAACGCTGACCTTTACCCGTGATCGCACGGATGACCTGCATGAGCAAGTCGGTGGCTTCATTGACCACCTTGCATGACATGTTGATCATTACACCAACGATTTCATCTACGTCTGACATTTACGCGATTCTCCTTTCGAGTGTTTGGGCAAGCTCTTCGACCTCTTGCCATTGCTTATCGATCTCTTCTTTATTTCCGCGACCAAACAGCTTGTATTCATCTGCGGCACGCATCGCACGTTCCAACATTGCGTCGAAATCCTCGTATCGAATACGCAGCTTGAGATACCGCTCGGTCTTTGATGGTTTAGCTGCAACTTCGGCCTTTTCTGCAAGTGCCCGACATGCGGCAAGGGCACCATCGGGACCTGTGGATACCAGCCATTTCTTGAGTTGTGGATAGAATTTCGGGTCAGTCTGGCGAGCCTTGCAAGCAGCTTGTTTGTTGCTCCACGCTTGAGCGATGAGATCAGGGTCTACGCCCTTTTCGAGCAAAATGCGATATGGCACTTCGGTTTGATGGATGAGATTTCGATTCACGGAAGAGTCTTGGAGTGCCTGGAGCTTTTCCTGATCGAATTCGAAGCACACGACAGAACCATCCGTCCGACCGACCACTGGATCAGATCCTGGATCTGCTTCTAGTGGATTGGATGGTTGGATAGATTCTTTCTTTGATTCTTTCTTATAGGGTGTCAATTTGACACCTGATCCGGTTTCAATTTGACACCTGAAGCCTGAGTTTTCCACATTTGAGGGGGATTCTTCAGGTGTCAATTTGACACCTGAAGGGATTTCTACGAGGTTTTCAACATTTTTGCTTTGCGTTTCCGCAGGTGAGAGCGTTGTGGAAAAATCATTATCGTTAGAATCGGCATTATTTCGCTCTTCAGGTGTCAATTTGACACCTGAAGGAAATTCAGTGAACGACCTGGGGTTTTCATCTCGCTTTGCCTGCCAGAAACGGCGATACTCGACCTTGGCAGCATCAGCGCGTTCGATATTCGCACGATAACAACGAGTTTCCCGATTGTTTCCAGGCTGGTAATTGCCAACCTCGTAGATAAGGCCTTCTTCAAGGAGCTTTTTAATTGCGCGGATGACGCTCGATCGTGAGAGGTTGGTTCGCGCTTGGATATAAGCCAGCGAACCGCAAAATACACCTTGGTCATCTTGCGAGAAGGAGTAGATCAGTGAATACACTGGTGCGAGTGAGGCATTAAGATTGAACCCACCTTCGCAGATCATGAAATTCCGAATTGCGATGAAGTCATCGCCTGAATCAGGGCTCAATATGCCCGAATGGTAAAGATTTTCGCATGGGGGTGAGTAAGCAGAATCATACATAAGGATTCCTAACACTGATGGGTTTTCAAGCCTTACGAAGATGTTTGATTTAGCTGTTGCTTAAAAAAGCCAGCCGGAGCCTTTCGGTGACCCCGGCCAGCAACCCACAGTGTTAAGCTGCTCTGAAGACGTGCGACGGCCTCCATTTCTGCCTAACATAGCAACAACTGAGGACAACGATCTCGAAGACCTGAGCTGTTGCTATGTATTCTTCTATTTGCAGACCTGCTATGCCTAATATCTCTGGTTGCACGAAAACGATCTGCCTGATCGGCTCACCTGTGGAACATTCGCTTTCACCCGCTATGCATACGTTTTCTTTCGAGCAGCTTGGTGTCGATTGCGTATACCTTGCTTACAATGTCGAGCCTGATCAGCTCGAAGCTGCTGTAAACGGCATGAAAGAGCTTGGGTTTCTTGGCTATAACGTCACCATGCCGCACAAGACCTATATTTCGCGCTACATGGATGAGGTCTCTCCAGCTGCTGAGCTGATGGGCGCTATCAATACGGTAGTCATCAAAGACGGCAAAGCGATCGGTCACAACACCGATGGCGCGGGCTTCATGCGTAATATAAAAGAAAACGGCGTTGATGTGGTTGGCAAGAAGGTCACGGTAATGGGTGCAGGTGGCGCTGCGATGGCGATCTATACCCAGGCTGCTCTCGATGGTGTTGCTGCGATCGATGTTTATAAGCGAAAGAACGATTCGTACGATGCCGCAGCAGAGCATATCGCGCATATTGCTGAAAAAACCGGGTGCAACATTCGTTTGGTCGACATGGCAGATAAGGATGCCATGAAGGCTTCCATTGCGGAATCGGTATTGCTCATCAATGCTACCAATGTAGGCATGGGCGATCTGGAAGGAATAAGCGTTGTTCCTGCTGAGCTCTTAGTTGAGGGCCTCGTTGTTGCGGATGTCATCTACGTGCCACGCAAGACGAAGTTGCTCGAAGATGCTGAAGCCAAGGGGCTCAAGACCATCAATGGTCTTGGCATGCTCCTGTGGCAAGCTGCTATCGCTGAAGATATTTGGGTAGGTAAGGAAATGCCCACGGAGCTGGTCCAAGAAAAATTCTTCGACTAAGAACGCGTTATTCATGATCTCGTGCATGGTGTTCGAGGGTAAGCACCAGAGATCTTTTGGGTACACAAGGAAAAATGGAGGGGTAATAACATGGCTATTAGATTTGCCGTATTCGGATTGAATCAGGGTTCGAAGATCGCGCGCGATGCGAAGAAGAATCCCGATTATGATTTGGTGGCGGTTGCTGGCTTCGGTCAGCAAGCTGAAGACGTTGCTGCAGAACTCGAGGTGCCGCTCTATGCGGATTATACCGAGCTGCTCAATGAGGTACCGCTCGATGCGGTTGCGATCGCGCTGCCGAATGGCTTGCATGTGAGTGCGACCCGTAATGCACTCGACGCTGGTGTTCGCAATATCTTGCTCGAAAAGCCCATTGCCAACACGGTTGAAGAGGCGAACGAGATCATCGCAATGTGCAAGGAGGCAGATGCCACGTTGCTTATCGGTCATCATCGCCGTTCTTCTACGAAGTACCTGTTCCTGCGCGATTTCATTGCTTCGGGCAAATTGGGTGATCTGGTCGGTATTCAAGCCACGTATGCTATTGCGAAACCTTATAACTATTGGGATGTGGAATGGCACACGAAAAAGGGTGGCGGTCCGTTCCTCATCAACGCGATCCACGATATCGACGATTTGAACTACACCACTGGCATGAAGGTCACGCGCGTTTATGCTGCTGCGCGTAACACGATTCGCGGTAATGAGGTCGAGGATTCTGCTTCTATCGTGATCGAATTCGATAATGGTGTTACGGCAACCTACTTCATCTCGGATGGTACGCCAGGCCCGTGGAACTATGACTTGGCTGCTGAAGAGAATCATTTCTTTCAGTGGTGTCCGGGCGAGAACAGTCTGCGCTTCTTCGGTACGCAAGGTTCGTTCGGTTTCCCGAACATGGACTTCTACCACTATGTCGACGACGATCATTACGGCTGGGCAGAGAAGCTCGTCACTGAGCACTTCGATGTTGAGAAGAACGACCCGATGACGGCAGAGATCGAACATTTCGCAGACCTCTGTCTTGGACGAGAAACGGCGCCGCGCTGTACGGGTGAAGATGGCGTTGCAACGCTCAAGGTCATCAACGCCATCCTTGAATCAGCGGAGACTGGCAAGCTCGTCGAAATCGATTAAGACACTTTCCTTTACTTCAATACAGCAGGAAAAGGCTCCTTTCGAGGAGCCTTTTCCTGTTTCGCGTTGTTTTTTCGCACTCGTGTGGCTTGCAGCAGACGCAGTTAAATTCCTAGGCTATAATAATCACGTTTTGCGCCCATAGCTCAGCTGGATAGAGCAGTGGACTTCTAATCCAAAGGTCGTAGGTTCGAATCCTACTGGGCGCGCCACTTTTACCAGGTAAGAGGCTGTTTTTATACGGCCTCTTTTTATTTTTGAGACAAAAAAGCATCACGATAAAGCAAATAGAGGTACTTTGACCGTTCATGCTGCGGCGTCCTTCTTTTTGACAAATATACCCCCTAGGGGTATGCTGAACGCGAAGAATCACTATAAAGCGACTGCTTAGCGAGGATGGATCTGTATGACAGAGCAAGATTGCGCATGCAAATATAAACACACACCACGTTCTGAAGAGCTGCAAAAAGACGTCACGCGCCGCCTCAATCGCGCGATCGGGCAGTTGAATGCCGTTAAGGACATGGTCGCCGATAACCGCTATTGCGGCGATGTACTCACGCAGCTTGCTGCTGCTGAAAGCGCGATTCATCGTGTCTCAGAGATGCTCCTTGAAGAGCACATGCACACCTGTCTGATCGAAGATATACGCTCAGGCAAAGACGAGGCGGTCGATGAGCTCTTCATGCTCATGCGACGTTTCAACTGATAGGAACAGGAAGACACCATGGAACAGACCATTCGTCTAGCGATCGATGGTATGCACTGTGCGAATTGCGTAGCTAATGTCGAGAAGCATTATCGTGCACTGCCAAGTGTCATCGATGTCGCGGTCAATCTTGCGAACAACACCGGGCGTGTGACGTTCGACCCCGCCCAGGCGAGCGTGGATGACATGCTGAAGGTTTTCGACGATCTGCCCTTTACGGCAGAGCTCATCGCTGAAGATGCGCCTTTGGTCGATGAGAAGCGACGCGCAAAAGAGGCTGCTGAGCGCAAGCGTGACCTCAAGGTATTCGTGGTGTCTGCCATTCTTACCGTGATCATCTTCTCGATCGGCATGATCCCTGGCTGGCATATGGCGGTAGGCCACTTCATCGCAAGCGTTATCTTCGGCAGTGCAGCAACGCATGTGCAAGCGATGTTCGCTGGCAATATCTTGCTGCTCGTGCTCACGTTGCCTGTGCAATTCGGTTGCGGCCTGCGTTTCTACAAAGGTGCATTCGATTCCCTGCGCAGTGGGAGCGCGAATATGGATGTGCTCGTTGCGCTCGGTACCACGATCGCATTCATCTTTTCGCTCTGGATCACGTTCTTGCCGGTTATCACGAACAACTGGAGCGATGCTGAAGTGGCGCTTGCCATCAACGAAGGCATGCCCTATTTCGAAACTTGTGCGATGCTCATCACGTTCGTTCTGCTTGGAAAGATATTGGAAACGCGCGCAAAGGGAGCAACCAATCAGGCGATTGAGGCGCTCATCAATCTTACGCCGCCGACAGCGCAGGTGCAGCGCGGTGGTGCGGTGATGGAGATCCCGCTTGCCCAGGTGGTAGTGGGCGATAGCGTACTCGTTGGGCCAGGTGAAAAGGTGGCAGTCGATGGGGAAGTGATCGAAGGATCGACCGAGATCGACGAATCCATGCTCACCGGCGAAGCGTTGCTGGTGATGAAGCAGCCGGGTGATAGCGTTACGGGTGGCACGGTGAATACGACGGGTGCCATTACCGTGCGTGCACTGCGTGTGGGAAGCGATTCGACGCTTGCGCGCATCGTTCGCGCCGTTGAAGATGCGCAGGGATCGAAGGCGCCAGTGCAACGCTTGGCGGATAAGATCGCGTCGGTCTTCGTGCCATGCATCTTAGGGATATCGCTCATCACGTTCTGCATCTGGTTCTTCTTCGTTCCGCCGGCTGGCGCGAACACCCTGCTCACGCAGTCTCTTTTGCCCGCGATCGCGGTCATCGTTGTTGCGTGCCCCTGTGCGCTTGGCCTTGCAACGCCAACTGCGCTCATGGTGGGCATGGGTAAAGGTGCCCAGCTCGGCATTCTTATCAAAGACGGCGAAGTGCTCGAACGATTAGGGAAGCTCGATGCGGCGGTGTTCGATAAGACTGGCACGATCACAGTGGGGAAGCCCCAGGTAGTTTCGTGTTCGCTCACGCCCGAGAACCTTCGTCTTGCCGCTGTGCTTGAAACGAAGAGCGAACATTCGCTTGCACGCGCAGTCGTTGAATACGCCCAGGCGCGTGGGCTTGTGCTTCCTTCACCAAGCAGCTTTCGGGCGCTTGTTGGTGAAGGGGTCGAAGGCGAAGTTGAGGGGCATCAGGTGAAGGTTGGCTCTTCAGTCTTCGTTGACGGCGTCAGCGTGGGCGGATTCGAGTTTTCCGATGAAGCTAAGCCAGACGCTCGGCAGACGATCGAGGAACTGAAGCAAAGCTACGGCATTACAAGCTACATGGTTACGGGCGATAACGCCGTGCAGGCCACGCGCATCGCTTCTGAGGTTGGCATCGCGGCAGATAATGTGTTCGCGGGGGTCAAACCGCTCGAGAAAGCAGAATGCGTTGAAGCCGTTAAGGCAGCGCTTGAAGCAGCTGCTGGCTCTCACACCAGCTCAAAGCAAGACGCAAGAACCGTTGCCTTCGTGGGAGATGGCATCAACGATGCGCCAGCACTTGCGGTAGCAGATGTTGGTGTTGCGATGGCATCAGGCACGGATGTCGCACTCGAGGCAGGCTCGGTCGTGCTCATGCGCAATCGCTTGCATGACCTGGTCACGAGCCTTCGCCTGTCTAAAGCAACCATGCGCAAGATCAAGCAGAATCTGTTTTGGGCGCTCATCTACAACTGCATCATGATACCGCTTGCGGCGGTGGGCATCCTCGCTCCCGCGCTTGCGGGCGCCGCTATGGCGCTCTCAAGCGTGACGGTCGTTTGCAATTCGCTTCTTCTGAAGCGTTTCCAATAGCGCAAAGCTGCCTTCGCAAGGCACACGCCGTTTCGCCCAGAAAATCGCAGACTTCACCTGCCTTAGGCGCTAAAGCGCGCGAAGAGATATACAATAATCTTTTCGTTTGAAACAACCTTCAAGGAGGACGCATGTCGTACGCGCTTTCAGGTAGGCATTTTCTCAAATTGCTCGATTTCACTTCAGAGGAGATCGTTGGCCTGGTCGATCTGGCTCAAGATCTCAAGGAAAAGAAGCATGCAGGCATTCCGCATCGCTATCTTGAGGGCAAGAACATGGTTCTCATCTTCGAGAAGACCTCCACGCGTACACGTTGTTCGTTCGAGGTAGCTGGCCACGATCTGGGCATGGGCGTTACCTATCTCGATCCTTCGGGTTCCCAGATCGGCAATAAGGAATCGATCAAGGATACTGCGCGCGTGCTTGGGCGCATGTTCGACGGCATCGAATATCGCGGCTATGGGCAAGAGATTGTCGAAACGCTCGCCGAGTATTCGGGCGTGCCCGTGTGGAACGGCCTTACCGATGAATTCCATCCTACGCAGATGATCGCCGACTTGCTCACGATCCGTGAGAACTTCGGCGATTTCCAGGGCCTCAATCTCGTCTTCATGGGTGATGCGAAGAACAACGTAGCGAATTCGCTCATGGTGGCAAGTGCGAAGATGGGCATTAACTTCACCGCATGCGGACCGGCAGAATGCATGCCTAACGATGAACTGGTGGCCACCTGTCGCGCGATCGCTGCAGAGAACAACTGCGAGATCCGTCTCACTTCCGATGTGGAAGAGGCATGCACGGGCGCGGACATCATCTACACCGATATCTGGGTCTCGATGGGCGAGCCAGCGAGTCTTTGGGAAGAACGCATCCGCTTGCTTTCTCCTTATCAAGTGAACGCGAAGGTCATGGCTATGGCTGCTGATAATGCGATCTTCTTGCATTGCTTGCCGGCATTCCACGACACTGACACGTCGGTGGCGCAAGACATCGAGGCACGTTTTGGCCTCACTGAAATGGAAGTGACCGATGAGGTGTTCGAGTCCGCCCAGTCGAAGGTTTTCGATGAAGCGGAAAACCGCATGCATTCGATCAAGGCGATCGTGCTTGCTACGTTGGGTTAGAACGCCCTGTTCAACATGAGTTCATCGCCTGAAGAGGGGAGCGGCCCCGCGGGCGAATCGATAGGAAAGAGAGAAGGAAGATCCGCATGACGGTTCGTGAATCTTTGGAAGAGGTCGTGAGCAGTGCGCTTGCTGCGTGCGTGAACGATGGGAGCCTTGCGCTTGAAACAGTGCCCGAGCCAAGCCTTGAGCGTCCACGTGAAGAAGCGCATGGAGACTGGGCTTGCACGATCGCAATGCGTCTTGCGAAAGTTGCTCACAAGAACCCGCGCGAGATCGCACAGATCATCGTCGATCATCTTCCTGAAAATGCCCTCATCAAGAGCGTGGATATCGCTGGTCCTGGTTTCATCAACTTCACGCTCGAACCTTCTTCCTTCCAAGAAGTAGTGCGTGCGGTGCGCGACCTTGGAGAAGAATACGGCAAGTCCCAGCTTGCTGTTCCCTGCAAGGTGAACCTTGAGTACGTTTCTGCGAATCCCACCGGCCCTATGCATGTGGGTCATGGTCGTTGGGCGGCGCTCGGCGATTCGATGGCGCGCGTCATGCGTCATGCAGGTTATGCAGTAGATGAAGAATTCTACGTGAACGACGAAGGCAACCAGATGAACGTCTTCGCTGATTCGCTCGTGGTTCGTTATCAGCAGTTGCTGGGCGAAGCGGTCGAGATGCCCGAGCAGTCCTATGGCGGCGCGTACGTGAAGGATCTTGCGCAGGTCATCGTTGACACCGATGGCGGCAAATGGCTCTTCGTCGACCCCGATGAGCGCAGGCAGGCGTTCCGTGAGCGTGGCTATGCAGCCATGATGGAGTCCGTGCGCGACACGCTCGAGTTTTTCGGCACGCAGTTCGATACCTATTTCTCCGAGCATTCGCTCTTCATTCCTGGTGAAGATGGCAAGACGAAGGTCCAGCATGCCTTCGATGCCATGAAGGAGCGCGGCTACATCTATGAGAAGGATGGCGCAACGTATTTCAAATCGAGCGAATTCGGCGATGAGAAGGACCGCGTGCTCATCAAACAGAACGGTGAGCTTACTTATTTCATGAGCGATGTTGCCTATCACTACGATAAGAAGCAGCGCGGTTACGATCTCTTGATCGATATTTGGGGTGCCGATCACCATGGCTATATCCCACGTTGCCAGGCGATGATGGCGGCATGGGGCTACCCGAACGATCTTGAGGTGGTGCTGGGTCAGCTCGTTAATCTCTATCGCGATGGAGCAGCAGTTCGCATGTCCAAGCGCACAGGTGAGATGATCACATTCCGCGAGCTCATCGATGAGGTGGGTGTGGATGCAACGCGCTACCTTATGCTCTCGCGTTCTTCTGACCAGCCGATCGACTTTGATATTGAGGTTGCGAAGAAGCAAGACGCCACGAACCCGGTCTATTACGTGCAGTATGCTCATGCGCGCATCTGCTCGATCCTGCGCAAGGCTGCAGCAGAAGCGGGCATCGAAGATTGGGAAGCACTTTCACCCGATGAATTGGCTGCGAAGCTCAACTTAGATGATGCAAAGCTCGAGCTGCTCACCCATGAATCGGAGCTTGCGCTCATGAAGGCTATCGATGGCTTTACCGATCTGGTGGCAGGCGCTGCGCGTGATCGTGCGCCGTTCAGGCTTACGCACTATGCGCAAGATCTTGCTGGTCTCTTCCATTCGTTCTACACCAATTGCCGTGTGCTCGGCGAAGAGGTGGAGCTTACCAAGGCTCGTTTGGCGCTGGTGGATGCTGCACGCATCAACCTTGCACAGACACTCGGCCTGCTCGGCGTTTCTGCTCCAGCAGTGATGTAGTTCGTACACGGAGCAGTTTTTGCAAGGCAGCGGATCGCGCTCGGATCGAGGTCGCGGATTCGTTGCCTTTCCCTTTTCCATTCGCCTGTAAGTTCGTTTCGTTGAAGCGGTGCATTGTTACATGCATGTTAAAGCTCGATGGCTCAGTCTTTTCCATCTTTTGAACATTTGGTTAAATACACTTACCGAAAAATTCATTAGGAGGTCACATGAGTTACGTCGAGTCCGTCATCGAGCTTGTCAAGGAGAAGAACCCGAACGAGCCCGAATTCATCCAGGCTGTTACCGAGGTTCTTACCTCTCTTGAGCCTGTCATCGAAGCCCACCCCGAATACGAGAAAGCATCGCTGCTCGAGCGCTTGGTCGAGCCCGAGCGCGTTATCATGTTTCGCGTTCCTTGGGTAGACGACGAAGGAAACGTGCAGGTCAACCGTGGTTATCGCGTGCAGTACAACAGCTGCATCGGCCCTTATAAGGGTGGCATCCGTCTGCATCCTTCCGTGAACCTCTCCATCATCAAGTTCCTCGGCTTCGAGCAGATCTTCAAGAACTCTCTCACCACGCTTCCTATGGGCGGTGGCAAAGGTGGTTCTGACTTCGATCCTAAGGGCAAGTCCGACAACGAAGTCATGCGCTTCTGCCAGTCCTTCATGACCGAGCTCTGCCGCCACATCGGCGCAGACACCGACGTTCCTGCAGGTGATATCGGAACCGGCGCTCGTGAGATCGGCTACATGTTCGGTCAGTACAAGCGCATCAAGGATGTCTGGGAAGGCGTTCTTACCGGTAAGGGTCTTTCCTATGGCGGTTCGCTCGCTCGTACCGAAGCAACGGGCTATGGCCTCGTGTACTTCGTTCAGGAATACCTCAACTGCCACGATGACAGCTTCGAAGGCAAGACCGTTGCTGTTTCTGGCTCGGGTAACGTTGCGATCTATGCGACCGAGAAGGCTCAGCAGCTCGGCGCGAAGGTCGTTACCATGTCTGACTCCACTGGCTGGATCTATGATCCCAACGGAATCGATGTGGCACTCGTCAAGCAGATCAAGGAAGTTGAGCGCGGCCGCATCTCCGAATATGCAAAGCGTCGCGAAGGCGTTGAGTACAAGGACGGTCGTGGTGTTTGGAGCATTCCGGTCGATATCGCTCTTCCGTGCGCAACTCAGAACGAACTTCACCTCGAAGATGCTAAGCAGCTCGCAACGCATAACTGCATGATCGTTGCTGAAGGCGCGAACATGCCTACCACCATGGAAGCAACCGAGTACCTCATGAACAACGGCGTTGTCTTCATGCCGGGCAAGGCATCGAACGCTGGCGGCGTTGCCACTTCTGGTCTTGAGATGTCTCAGAACTCTGAGCGTCTTTCTTGGACCTTCGAAGAGGTCGATGCGAAGCTCCAGCAGATCATGAAGAGCATCTACCATGCTGCTGATGATGCTGCTAAGGAATATGGCCACGAGGGCAACTACGTGATGGGCGCTAACATCGCTGGCTTCAAGAAGCTCGCTGATGCGATGATGGCTCAGGGCATCGTCTAGTCTTAAGTCCTGCTTCGGGCACTTCAAAAGCACGTGCATCTTGGTTGTACGGCGCTCATAGTGCAACTACGGTAATAAAGCTCCCCGATTTGGGGAGCTTTATTCGTGTTCGAGAGATTTTGAATCGACTGTTTTGAGCAGGATCATTTTGTGGCGCTCTTAAGCTCAAGAACTGAAAGGGCTTCAGGTATGAGCGAGATATCGTATTCGTAAGCGGGGATCGGTTCACCGTCAACCTGAGCGGGCACGATATCCTTGAAGGTGATCTTGATGTCCTTTCCAGCAAGGAAGTGGATATGAGGATCGTTCGTGTGCTTGCCATCCTTCGCCTTCATGAACAGGCGCACTGCCTCGAATTTCGAGAGCGGGGGAGCGGCATAGCAGATATCGAACATGCCATCGTCAAGCTTGGCTTGCGGGCATATCTTGAAGCCACCACCATACGTTTGACCGTTTTGAACAGCGAACGTGTAGAACGTGAGATTGTCGTAGGGTTTTCCATCGATCACGATTTGAGCAGAGATGGCATTGAGATGGTTCTTGATCTGATTGAAACCACTTTCGATATAGAGGATCGTTCCTGTCTTGTTTGTTCTCTTGCGGCGCTCCATAGTCTCAAGCGCGATAGCAGCATCCACGCCGAACGAGAGCGTTTCGCAGAAGTAGGTGTCGTTGACCTTGCCGATGTCGATGGTCTTCTTCTCGAGGTTGGCGAGCTTATCGAGTACTTGGAGCGGATTGAGCGGAAGGTTGAGGCTCCGCGCGAAATCGTTTCCCTGACCAGCGGGGAAGATGCCAAGTGTGGGCCGCTTTTCCTTCTCGATCTGCATGAGGCCGTTCACCACTTCATGTACGAGACCATCTCCGCCAAGCGCGAAGATCGTGTCGAAATTCTCACCTAACTCATGCGTGATGATGACCGCATCGAGTGGATGGGTAGTTTCGATCACTTCGAAATAGTGACCACGGGTAACGTTGGTGATGCTCTCGAGCAGGTGCGCGATCTCTTCGCGCACATGACGTGCGCGGCCGCTTTGCGCCTGAGGATTAACGATCAAAAGGGTATTTCCGAACATAAAAGGATCCTTTCAGCGCGTTTTGCCTAGACCAGTACGTAGCACAGGAGTGGTCTCTGAAGCAGCTGGTATACAATCAATAGTAAGAGATTCATTCTTTAAAATAGCTTTTAGCAGCAACGGTAACTGAATTGACACGTTGCGAAAAGGGGCGTAGAAAGCAGGCTCAAACGCTTTCAAGTAAAGGAAGGGCAGGCCCTTGCTTCGCGCCTTCGTTATGTTTGGAGAGAGACAGAGATATGACCAACGAAGAGCACACCACGAATACGGGCGTACGCAAAGCACAGGAACGTTTGCATATCGACAACACAACGAAAAGCGGATTCAATGCGCTCGATTCGATCGGGAAGAGCGATTCATCACACGCAAGATGCTTCACGTATGTGGCAAGCGACGGCTCTCAAAAGAAGCTTCCGATCGTCTATCCTGAAGTCAGTTATGTGACGAATTTCCTTCTGAATGAAGATCTGCCAGGAATCTATCACAGTAGTTTTGCGATCGATAACTTCTACTTTGCTGATCGTATCGATGAATTCGCGGTCGTTGATCCTGGTGCGAATGCTTTGTTCATCGATGTTGGAGCATATGATCTTTGCGGTGTTGAATTCTTAGATGAAGCGCTCGTACGTACGGGCACGGCCTGGGAAGATGTGAACGTCTTCCTTACGCATTCACATGATGATCACGATGGGAACCTTGCCTATTGCTTGGATCGTGGGGCAAAAAGGGTTTTCATGAAAGAGCTTCATCAGTTCGGGCCGAATGCCGTACAGGACATCCTCACGCAATGGGGCGTTGTGCGTGCAGGGGAGAGTGAGCTATCTTTCTATATCGAGCGTTTGGTCAATCGTTGCGAGCGGTTCAAAGGGTATGAGGATCGGATCACCTTCGTTGGCGATGGAGACGCGATCGATGTGGGCGACTATCATCTTGAGGTCATCGAGACACCTGGTCATACGGCATCGCATCTCTGCTTGATCGAACGCGAGAAGGGAATTCTGTTCGCAGGTGACCATGTGCTCGATACAGCACCTGGGATCATGTCCTTCACCGCAGATGTTCGCCAGCTCCAGCGTTTCCTTGCAAACCTTGCGTATCTGAAGTCGCTCGATCTCGAACGTGTGTTCATGTGCCACCATGAGCCGCTCATCGGCGCGCCGACCATCAACGCGTTCATCGAGAAGATCATCGCAAGCTATGAGCGCCCGATCAACAAGATGTTCACGATGCTTGAGGACGCTCCGCTCACTGTGAACGAGCTTGCGCAGAAGTACTACTTCTATCTGCCCAGCTGGGATGATCAGCCTCCGATCCTTCAGGTGCGCCGCCTTGCGATCGCCTTTTCATATCTTGAGTATCTTTACGATATGGGAAAGGCTGAGCGCCAGGTCGCTGAAGATGGCGCGCTACTGTATATGCTCAAGTAGAGGACTTGCATCAAGTAAAGGGCTTGCTCCAAACAGGAAGGCAAAAGAAAAGGCTGGGGGAGACCAGCCTGAAAGTTCATGGTGGATCGTCGGGGACTCGAACCCCGGACCTTGGGATTAAGAGTCCCCTGCTCTACCAACTAAGCTAACGATCCGTTTCGTATGTAATGCGTTTGTGCGCTTTGCTATTTTAGGCTATCGACCGAAGTCGCACAAGCAAAAAATAGAGCAGCTCCACAAAAGCTCAAAAAGCGCGCTGGGGTGGATGAAGGGACTTGAACCCTCGATCTCCAGAGCCACAATCTGGCGCCTTAGCCAACTAGGCCACACCCACCATATGCGCAGGAAATATTATATGGAAATAATCCTCACATGCAAGCAAAGATAAGAAAACATGTGAATCTTGCGCAGCGGACGGACTAAACCAGCGAATCGGTGGCGTATTTCGCTACTATAGAGAGCAAGCGAGACAACGAAGGATAGATCTGTGGCAACATTCGAACTGATATTACTGCTTGCAGTAGCGGTTCTCCTGTCTTCGATCCTTGATCAGATCGTCCCCAAGGTCTCACTACCGCTCATCCAGATTGGCTTGGGTGTCATCATCGCGTTTCTCGCGGTTTCTCCTATCGAGATCAATATAGAGCCAGAGCTCTTCTTGGTGCTGTTCATCGCGCCTTTGCTCTTCAGCGATGCGAAGGATTCGAACAAGAAGAACTTATGGGATAACAAGGTGACCATTCTCTCGTTCGCGATCGGGCTCGTGCTCATCATCACGCTCTGTGTAGGCTTCATGGTGAATTGGCTCATTCCTTCGATCCCGCTCGCTGCTGCGTTCGCGCTCGGTGCAGCGCTTGGCCCGACGGACGCGGTTGCCGTTCAGTCGTTGCGCAACGAGGCGCAGCTTGGCAAGCGCGAAGGGGCCATCCTGCAAGGTGAAGCGCTCTTGAATGACGCTTCGGGCGTTGTTTCGTTCCAGTTCGCTATCGCCGCTGCGGTTACGGGCGCGTTCTCGCTCGCGGATGCTACCGCTTCTTTTGCGGTGAGCTTCGTTGGTGGCATCGCGTTCGGCATCTTCCTTGCGGTGCTGTTCTTGTTCATATCGTCGAAGGTGCGCGATCTTGGCCTTGATAGCACCACGTTCCACGTGCTCTTCGAAGTTTCGATGCCTTTCGTCACGTTCCTGGTGTCCGAGATCATCGGCGTGAGCGGCATCTTGGCAGTCGTTGCGTGCGGCATCCTCTGGTCGATGTACAACACGCGAAAGATCTCGCCGTATCGTTCAAGTCTCAATATCGCCCTTTCGAGCGTGTGGAAGGTGATCGGCTTCACGCTGAACGGCATCGTGTTCGTACTCTTGGGCATGCAGCTTCCTATGGCCACGCAATCGACGTGGAACGATGTCTATATCAACAACTTCGCGCTTATCGGGTATGTGCTGCTCATAACGGTGCTCATCGTGGTCTTGCGCTGGATATGGGCGCTTGCCATGTCGCTCATCACGAAGAACCCCGACACGAATCGGCGCGATAAGATCAACAAAAAGACCATCGTCAACGCGCTCGTTACCACGGTCGGCGGACCGAAGGGCGCGATCACGCTCTCGATCATCTTCTCGATGCCGTTCTTGCTTTCCGATGGATCGGTCTTCCCGCAGCGTTCGCTCATTATCTTCCTGGCTTCTGGCGTCATCCTCTGTACCTTGCTCTTGGCCAACTTCGCGCTTCCTGTGCTCGCGCCGAAGGATGTTGAGGAAGACGAAGAGGAACGGGAACACAACCTGCTCATGCGCATCGAGATATTGCGCACGGTCATCGAGCGGTTGCTCGTTGAGGCAACGCCGGAGAACGATAACGCAACCAAGTTCGTGGTCGCATCGTACAACAACCGTATTGCAACGATCCGCGATTGGGTTGATATCGAACCGCCGTCTTCAACGCAGTTGCGCATTCAGGTGATCAACCATCAGGCCAATGCGCTCATCGAAGATATCGAAGCGCGCAACGTCGATCCCTATGAGGGCTTTGCTTATCTGCGTACGTTGCTACACCAAAAGAATCTGCTCACGCATACCAAGCAGCGTTTCCTCTCGATTCAGATGTTGCTCATGAGCATCGTTCGCTTCTTCCGTGAGCTGAAGAATCGTTTTCTCGCACTGCTCAATAACGAATCCATGAAGGAGAACCTGATGCAGCATCAAGTTCGCATGATCTGCGAACAGGAAGCGATCCGCTATCTTCATTCATTGGTGGATAACCCGAACTATCCGAGCGAAGTGGTCGCAAAACTGCTCATCGCTCACGAACGAGTGCTTGCCGCTTTGCAGAGCGATGCGGGACGTGCTGATCATGTGGTGGAGCAGGCTACTACTAACAGCGACTCGATCCAGCGCATGGCACTTCAGATCGAACTTGAAGTGGTCGATGATTACTATGCTTCAGGGAATATCTCACGCGCCGAAGCGAAGAAGCTTCGCGATAATGTTTCTCTTATGATGCTCGATCTGGACGATCATATCTAAGCAGTGTTGCGCTGTCTCTAACGAATCGTTTCGGGAATAGGGAAGATGAACGATCAAAAGCTCGAAGATATCAAACGTCAGCTTGCTGCCGTGCCAGCGCTTCCTGGGGTGTATCTTTGGAAGGACAAAAAAGGACGCGTCATCTATGTAGGCAAGGCGAAGCAGCTGCGTGCTCGCATGCGCCAATACGTGAACTTCCAAGATACGCGTGAGAAGATCCCGCTGCTCGTTTCGCAGATCGACTCGTTCGAATATATCGTGGTCGAGAACGAGCACGAATCGCTCGTGCTCGAGAAGAATCTCATCCAGCAGTATTCGCCCTATTTCAACGCGGACTTCAAGGACGACAAGAGCTATCCGTTCATCGCGCTTACCACCGGCGATGTGTTCCCGGCTATCAAATACACGCGCGAAGCCCATAAGCCCAACACGCGCTATTTCGGTCCCTATACTGATTCCCGTGCCGCGCGCGACCTTGTCGATATCACGCGTCGTATCGTGCCTATCTGCGCTTCTTCGTGTGCGGAATGGCGGCGCCTTAAACGGCGTCTTGAGAATTGTTCATACGACGAGCTCGAACTCTCCGACCGTCCGTGCTTCGATGCTCATGTGGGACTTGGTCCTGGTGCTTGTTGTGGCGCGATCGATCCAGAGGAATACCAACTTCTCGTAAAGCGTGTGGCGCGCTTTCTCTCTGGTCAGCACAAGGAATTCCTCGATGAGCTCGAGGAGAGCATGCAAGCCGCCGTTGCTGAGCTTGATTTCGAGCAGGCGTCACGCATCAAAGGCCGCATCGATACGATCAATTCGCTTGAGAGCAAACAGCACGCGGTCTCTTCGCTCAACCTCGATTCCGATGTGATCGGCATCTACCGCGAAGAAACGATCGCGGGCATTTCGCTCATCAACGTGCGTGGCGGCAAGGTCATCAATACGAACGAATTCATCTTCAACAAGGGCAAGGACGTTCCATTCGAGGACCTTGTGCGCATGTTCATCCTGCGCTATTACGATAAGACCTCATCGATCCCGCACGAGGTCATTCTTGAAATGCTCCCCGAAGACAGCACGGTCATCGAAGAGTGGCTCACCGAAAAGCTTGCGAGCCCCTATGGTGCCAAGGTGAACTTCATCGTTCCCAAGCGGGGGGAGCGTTCGGCGCTCTTGCAGATGGCGAACACAAACGCGCGCCATGTGCTCATGCGCTACAAAGCACGCAGCAACTATGACGATGAGCGCATCAATGCAGCACTGCTCCAGCTCGAAAGCGCGCTCGCGCTCGATAGGCCGCCCTTGCGCATCGAGTGCTTTGATATCTCCACTATTCATGGCAAGCATTCGGTCGCTTCGATGGTGGTGTTCGTGAACGGCAAGCCCGATAAGAGTCTGTACCGCCGTTTCAAGATCCGTCTTGAGACCGATGAAGCAAACGATTTCGCCATGATGAGCGAGGTGTTCGAGCGACGCTACAATGCCGAAAAGATGAAAGACGAACGCTTCGCCCAAAAGCCCGATCTTATCGTGGTCGATGGTGGTAAGCCTCAGCTTACGGCGGCGCTCAGGCAGCTTGAAGAGCTTGGTGCTGCCGATATTCCCATCGCAGGCCTTGCTAAGCGCGATGAAGAGCTCTTCGTTCCTTGGCAGGAAAGCGGGCCGGTCGTATTGCCCAGTGGGTCGCCGAGTCTCTATCTGCTCAAGCAGGTGCGCGATGAATCGCATCGTTTTGCTATCACGTATCATCGCGAATTGCGTCGCAAGGCTATGACCACGTCCATCCTCGACGAAGTGCCTGGGATCGGTCCGAAGCGCAAGAAACAGATTCTCAAACATTTCGGTTCGTTTTCACACCTCAAGCAAGCGAGCTTGGACGATATAAAAGCTGCTAGAATTGTTCCTGATAGTGTTGCAGAAGACCTCTATGAGGTGCTTCGTGCAGAATATGGAACCGTTACGCTAGAAACATCTCCGGATGATAAGGACTAGATATATGGCTGAGCAAGCATCTGAAGCGAAGAGCACCGAAGAGCAACAAGACGAACGCGTGGAGCCTACCGTTGTCATCATCACCGGCATGAGTGGGGCAGGGCGCACGGAAGCGGTCCATGCTTTCGAGGATCTTGGATTCTTCTGCATCGATAATCTTCCGCCCGAGCTCATCATGAGCATCGTGAGCCTTGCGAATATCCCTGGTCAGAATGAAGGCTTGCGCAAGCTCGCCATCGCTTGTCCGATCCGCACGCAGAGCTATTACGATCAACTTGTTAAAGAATTGGCCAATCTCGATGAAGCAGGCATCGGATACCGCTTGGTCTTCCTTGATGCTACCGATGAAACGCTCATCGCGCGCTACAAGGCAACGCGTCGCCTTCATCCGCTTAGCATGGAGAATAACCTCACCATCGGCCAAGCGATCGAACGCGAACGCGAGCTCAATAAGGACCTGCCGAAGATCGCCCATTCTTACATAGATACCTCTCAGACCTCTACGCGTGTGTTGCGCGAACGCTTGCGCGAACTCTATTCGCTCGAGACCAAGCGTGAAGGTTTGAATGTGGTCGTTTACTCGTTCGGGTTCAAGCATGGGGCACCGGTCGATGCTGATATCGTCATCGATGTGCGCTTTCTTCCGAACCCGTTCTACATTCCTGAAATGCGCGTCCTTACCGGCCTTGATGAACCGGTGCGCGATTTCGTACTCTGCAATTCTGAGACTGAGGCGTTCTTGACTTCATGGAAGAATCTTCTCGATTGCGTGATGCCGGGTTATGTGGCTGAAGGAAAACATCATCTGGCCATTGCGGTCGGTTGCACGGGCGGACAGCACCGCAGCGTGGTGCTCGCAGAGCAGACGGCAAAGATCCTGAAAGAGGAAGACTATAACGTTTCGGTCTATCATCGCGACATCGCGCTGGCCGATACGGAAAAGGCAGCCACCAAATGAGTAGCGAGGCTTTCAAACAAGAGCCCACGCTCACGTCCATGTTCCAAGCGATCGATCGCATCGATACGCAATTCCCGCATGGCTATAACGACTTGAAGGCGGTCGTGATCGGCGGCGGCACGGGCGCGCCGGTCTCGATCCGCACCTTGCTTTCGATGGGTATCCAAACATCGGCCGTGGTGGCCATGGCGGATGACGGCGGGTCAACGGGCATCTTGCGTGCTGAAGCAAAGGTCACCCCACCAGGCGATATCCGCAAATGTCTTGCCGCGTTCGCAGAGAACCCCGATGATCCCTTCACGAAAGCGTTCAAATATCGCTTCGAATTCGCGCGCAATCATACGCTTGGCAATCTCATGCTCTCCGCGCTCGAGGAAGCAACTGGTTCTTTCCCTGAGGCGGTGAAGATTTGCGGCAAGCTGCTCGGAAGCAAAGGCAGGGTCTATCCGTCCACGCTCAACAATGTGGTGCTCAACGCGCGCACGCTCGATGGGCGCACGCTTCACGGGCAAGCGACCGCCTGCAAGTCGGAGACGGCGCTTGATACCGTCTGGCTCGAATCGGCTGGTCAACCGATGCCCTATGTTGAGGCCATTCGCGCGATCTACGATGCGGATTTCATCGTGCTCGGCCCTGGTTCGCTCTTCACTTCGATTATTCCGAACTTGCTCGTTCCGGGCATCCCCGAAGCGATCGAGCGTTCGAAAGCAAAGACCATCTTCGTATGCAGTCTTGCTGATCAGCAAGGTGAGACTTGGGGCCTTTCGGCCATCGAACATGTCGATGCGCTGCGCCGCCACGGCATCGGACGCAATCTCGACTATGTGCTCATTCATAGCGCAGAGAAGATTGCGCCGCGTCCGCCGCTGCAGGATAGCTTCGAGGCCATCGCTGGTTCAGGCGCGCTTGCGAGCGCTCACCAGGAGAACAGGGAAGGGAAGCCGCTTTCTGCGAACATTCGCTCGGTAGAAGTGACGTATGAGGATATTCAGAAGATCCAGCAGGATGGCACGGTGGTGCTCGTGCGCAATATGGTCGACCCGCAGCGTCCAACATGGCACTATCCGCCTGCGCTCGCTCGTGCGTTCGCTGATGTATTCAGGCTGAACACGCCTTCGAGTGGAGCATAGGCTCATGTCGTTCACTACCGAGGTCAAAGAGGAGCTTTCCCGCGTTGCACCAGGGTGTTCGCATTGCGAGAATGCCACGCTTGCAGCACTCATTCGTATCGAAGGCACGCTGCTCATGAAGGGGCAGGGCAGATATGCCCTTGAGATCGCAACTGATTCGCCGGTGGTTGCGCGTTTCATCATCAAAGCGCTGCACGAGAACTATCACCTTACGACCGACCTCACCATGCGCCGCAGCGTGCTCCATAAGACACCCAATTGGCTCATCGAAGTGCCGATGCAACCAGGGCTCAATGAGACGTTGAAGGAACTCGGCATCCTTGGAGAAGATGGTCTTGAGCGCGGCATCGACCCGGCGCTCATTGCGAAGCAGTGCTGCGCAGCGGCGTACTTGCGCGGCGTCTTCTTGGGTAGTGGGTTCATCTCTAATCCGCGCGGAGATTTCCATTTCGAACTCAAGGTCGAGACCGAAGCGACCGCGAACGCTATCGTCGAATTGCTCAAGGAGCGCGGCATCAAGGCGCGTGCCATCCAGCGACGCAACAGCTACCTGATCTACCTCAAGAGCGGCACGGCCATCTCGTCGTTTCTGGCGCTCGTTGGTGCTCATCAAAGTGCGCTCAAGATGGAGAACGAACGAGTGGTGAAGAGCGTGCGCAACGACGTGAATCGTCGCGTGAACGCCGAGATCGCTAACCAGGCGAAGGCTTCCGCTGCTTCGGTCGAACAGATCATGACGATCCGCTATGTGCTCGAACACCGCGATCTTGCAACGCTTCCGCAAGCGCTTCAGGAATACATCAAATTGCGCATCGCATACCCCGATGCGACCTTGAAAGAGCTTGGTGAAGCTGCTGACCCACCGCTGTCAAAATCTGCGATCAACCATCGTGTTCGTCGGGTCGAACAGCTCGCACAAGAGATCGCGCGCAAAGAACAGCGCGGATAATGCGTGCAGTACATGTGAACTATTTTGTTCACATGCATTTCTCTGATGAAGATAAGCTTGCGCCATGTGGTCAATCTTTAGATTATGAGTAGTTTTACTGGGGTGAATCCGCTGAACACTCTGAGTGCAATCGTGTTTCTGGTATAGTGAATACGTTAGTTCATCTAGTTTGTCGCTTGTTGTATAAGCGACAAAAGAAATAGTTGTAAGGGTTTGCATGTGCAAGCCGCGAAAGGGGAAACCTATGACAACCAAGGTTGGTATTAACGGATTCGGTCGTATCGGCCGCTTGGTATTCCGTGCCATGGAAAACGATCCCGAACTTGAGGTTGTTGCTATCAACGACCTGGGTGATATTCCCACCATGGCTCACCTTTTGAAATATGATTCCATCCATGGCCGTGTTTTTGAAGAGGTCGTTGCAGAGGCCGAAGGCTTCGTAGTGAATGGCCGCAAGGTCAAGGTTCTTTCAGAGCGCAATCCTGAGGATCTTCCGTGGGGCGAGCTTGGTGTCGACATCGTGGTCGAATCCACCGGTCTGTTCACCGATGCGAACAAGGCGAAAGCTCATCTGGATGCGGGCGCTAAGAAGGTCATCATCTCCGCTCCTGCGAAGAACGAGGACATCACCATCGTCATGGGCGTGAACGACGATCAGTACAACCCAGAGACCGATAACATCATCTCGAATGCGTCCTGCACCACCAACTGCCTTGCTCCTATGGCAAAGGTGCTGCTCGATAACTTCGGCATCAAGCGTGGTTTCATGAACACGATCCATGCTTACACTAACGATCAGAAGATCCTCGATCTTCCGCACAAGGATCTGCGTCGTGCACGCGCTGCAGCGCTTTCCATGATCCCGACCACCACGGGTGCTGCTCGTGCCGTTTCGCTTGTTTTGCCTGAGCTCAAGGGCAAGCTCGACGGTTTCGCTACGCGCGTTCCTACTCCCGATGGCTCTATGGTCGATCTTACGGTCGAGCTTGAGAAGAACGTTACGATCGAAGAGATCAATGCTGCCATGAAGGCTGCAGCTGAAGGTCCGATGAAGGGCATCCTCGAATACGTCGATGAGCCCATCGTCTCGACCGATATCGTCGACGATGCGCATTCTTCGATCTTCGACAGCCTGCTCACCATGGTTCTGGGTGGCGAAGGCAACTTCGTGAAGTGCATTTCCTGGTACGACAACGAATGGGGCTATTCGAATCGCGTGAAGGATCTCGCGAAGATCTTGCTTCCCTAAGTTTGGTATCACGGTTTGAACATGAAGGAGAGTATTTTCATAAATGCTCTCCTTTTATTTTGAAAGGATCACTATGAGCGACCTCAAGTTATATACCGATGCCGATGTTTCGGGCAAGCGCGTGCTCGTGCGCGTAGATTTCAACGTACCGCTCAAAGACGGCAAGGTCGAAGACGATACGCGTATTCGCGCTGCACTCCCTACCATCGAATTCCTGATCGATCACGGTGCGCGCGTTATCCTCGCAAGCCACTTGGGCAGGCCTGATGGTACGGGCTATCAAGAAGAATTCTCGCTTGCGCCCGTGGCTGCGTATCTGCAGGATCTGATCGGTAAACCAGTTACATTCGCTACTGACACCATCGGAGATTCAGCTAAAGAAACGGTCGCGGCGCTCAAAGATGGCGATGTAGCACTGCTCGAGAACTTGCGTTTCGATAAGCGCGAGAAGAAGAACGACCCTGAATTCGCTCGTGAGCTTGCTTCGCTTGCTGATCTCTATATCAACGATGCCTTCGGGGCTGCGCATCGCGCTCATGCTTCCACGGCTGGTGTTGCGCAATTCTTGCCGGCTTACGCGGGTGCGCTCATGGCAAAAGAGGTCAATACCCTCACTTCCATGCTCGACGATCCCAAGCGTCCCTTCGTCGCCATTCTGGGTGGTTCGAAGGTCTCCGATAAGGTGAAAGTGATCGATGCGCTCATCGATAAATGCGACAAGCTCATCATCGGCGGCGGTATGTGCTTTACGTTCTTGAAAGCGCAGGGCTTTTCAACGGGCACCTCTCTTATGGAAGAAGAGTGGGTCGAGCGTGCGGGCAAGATGCTCGAAAAGGCTAAGGAAAAGGGCGTTGAGATGCTCTTGCCGGTCGATGTTGTCTGCGCCGATGAATTCGCCAACGATGCTCGCAAGGAAGTCTGCACGGTCGTCGAGATGCCAGACAACATGATGGGTCTCGATATCGGACCAGCTACCGCTATCGTCTATGCTGAAGCGATCGAAGGTGCGAAGACGGTGTTCTGGAATGGCCCGATGGGGGTATTCGAAATGCCTTCGTTCGAAGGTGGCACGCGTGCGGTGGCTGAGGCAGTGGCGAACAACAAAGCGGCAGACACTATCATCGGCGGCGGCGATAGCGTTGCGGCGGTGAATAAGTTCGGCCTCGCAGATCAGATGACCTTCATCTCAACAGGCGGCGGCGCTTCGATGGAATTGGTACAAGGCGAGCTTCTTCCTGGTGTTGAAGCTCTGAAATAAGGGGGGATATATGCGTAAGTACATGATGGCAGGCAACTGGAAGATGAATAAGACCATCCCAGAAGCCATCGCACTCACTCAACAGCTCTGCAACTATTACAATCGCGCATGGGACAAGGTAGAAGTGGTCCTCTGCGTTCCTGCGATCGATATCCGTCCGGTGCAGACGGTCATCGATTTCGACAAGACCGATATCGAAGTCGCTGCTCAGAATGTCTATTTCGAGCCTTCTGGCGCTTATACGGGCGAGATCTCGATCCCGATGATCAAGGATGCGGGTTGCACCTACAGCATTGTCGGTCATTCAGAGCGTCGTGAATACTTCGCTGAAACCGATGAAACGGTGAACCTGAAGGTCAAGGCGCTTGTTGCTGATGGCCTTGGTGCGATCGTGTGCGTGGGCGAATCGCTCGCGATCCGTGATGATAATCGCTATATCGAATTCGTTGTGGCGCAGGTGCGTGCCGCGCTTGCTGGTCTCGATGCGGAAGACCTTGCACATGTCGTTGTTGCGTACGAGCCCGTGTGGGCAATCGGTACGGGTCGTACCGCTACACCTGAGCAGGCTGAGGAAGTCTGCGCGGCTATTCGCCAGACCATCGCTGATATGTTCACGGCAGAAGCAGCCGAAGCGATCCGCATTCTCTACGGTGGTTCCATGAACACGGGTAATGTTGATTCTCTGCTTGCGATGGCTGATATCGATGGCGGTCTTATCGGCGGCGCTGCGCTCGATGCCGATTCGTTCAAGCAGCTCATCGAAGCTGCTGCAAAGGCTTCCGAGGAGTAGAGCATGACCGAGCGCTCTTCACTTACCTTGCCCGCATGTCTTGTCATCATGGATGGGTTCGGGCTTGCGGATCCTGGAAGCGGGAATGCCATCTCTTTGGCAAACACGCCTCATCTCGATGAACTTTTCGTCGCCTGTCCTCATATAGAGCTCGATGCTTCTGGTAAGCCGGTCGGTTTGCCAGAGGGTCAGATGGGCAATTCCGAGGTTGGGCATTTGAACATCGGTGCTGGACGAACGGTCCATCAAGAGCTCTCGCGCATCGACAATGCTTGCGAGAGTGGGGAGCTCTTCGAAAATGAGGTGATCGCCTCTGCGATGAGGTCGGTCGCTGAGCATTGTTCTACCCTGCACCTTATGGGGCTCCTTTCCGATGGCGGCGTGCATTCGAACAATGCGCATCTTTATGCGTTGCTCGAAATGGCCAAGCGTCTTGGCGTGAAGAAAGTTCGTGTTCACTGCTTCATGGATGGTCGTGATGTGCCGCCCTGCAGCGGCAGCGGCTACATTGAAGAGCTTGAGGAGAAGATCGCTGCTATTTTCAACGATGTGCCTGAGGCTGATGTGCGCATCGGCGTGATCTCGGGTCGCTATTATGCGATGGATCGCGATAATCGTTGGGATCGTGTTGAGCAAGCTTGGCGTGCCATTTGGCTGGGTGAGAACGCGACCGAGCGCAGTGCGCAGGAGGTCATGGAAGATTCGTACGCAGCAGACGTGACCGACGAATTCGTTGTTCCGGTCAGCTTGACGGGCGAAGCGGCGAGTGCGCAGGATGCGTTCGTCTTCTTCAATTTCCGTCCTGATCGTGCTCGTGAGATCTCGCGCGCGCTTTGCGACCCTGCATTCGATGCGTTCGCTCGTCCTGGCTGGGAAAAGCCTGAATTCGTCTGTCTCACTGAATACGATCCCACTATTCCCGCACCTATCGCGTTTCCGAAAGTCTGTCCCGATCACGTGCTTGCCGATGTGCTTGCTGAAGAAGGGCTTCGTCAATACCACATCGCAGAAACGGAGAAGTATGCGCATGTGACCTTCTTCTTCAATGGCGGGGTAGAAGAGCCGAAAGCGCTCGAGACCCGCACGCTCATCCCTTCGCCTAAGGTGGCCACCTATGACCTTCAGCCAGAAATGAGCGAGCCTGAAGTCGCAGAAACGCTCGTGGCTGCGATCGATAACGACGAGGCGGATGTCTATATCGTGAACTTCGCCAATTGCGATATGGTGGGCCATACGGGCGATCTGGATGCTGCCATCAAGGCCGTGGAAGCGGTCGATTCAGGTGTTGGTGCGGTCGTTGATGCGATAAAACGCAAAGGGGGAGTGGCGCTCGTTACGGCTGATCATGGCAATGCAGATTGCATGATCGCAGAAGATGGTACGCCGTTCACCGCGCATACCACGGCTCCCGTGCCGCTCATCCTGATCGATGGTGCGAACAAGGGCTATGCGCTCAAGGATACGCGCGGTATCCTCGCGAATATCTCGCCAACGCTGCTCGATATGATCGGGATTCCGCTACCGAGCGAAATGACCGCAGAATCTCTTCTTGAAAAGTAGTAAGCTGTTTGTCATAATAAGTGTTTTGTATGGCATAAATCGTATGAGATAAGGGATCAACTTGTCAGTACTCGCAATCATCTTTTCCGTTTTGCTCGTTCTTTCGGGCATCGGACTCATTATCTTCATCCTGTTGCATTCTGGTAAAGGTACCGGCGTTTCGGATATGATCGCTTCGAGCGTGTATGGTACGAACCAGGGAACGAGCATCGTTGAGAAGAACCTCGATCGCATCACCATTATTCTGGTGGCGGTATTCTTGGTATCGCTCATTGTGCTCATGATCATCTTCCCGCACGGTACGATCAATCCTGGCCAGTAGGCCGTATGAAGGCTTCGAGCGCGCTTCGTGCCGTTCGGGGTTCCGTCTGCAAGAAATTGTCTATCGCTTCTTGCAAGATCGCAAACTTTTGATAAGATAGACAGCGCTGAAAACACGTCGGAGTGGTGGAACGGCAGACACGCTAGCTTGAGGTGCTAGTGCCCATTTGAACGGGTGTGCGGGTTCAAATCCCGCCTCCGACACCAGCTAAAAAAGTAAGGCTCTCGGAAACGGGGGCCTTTTTCATACTATGGAACCAACGTTCAGCGCGATCTTCTGCTGAAGCATCGTTGCGATAACTTCGGAGCGTTATGTCTCATTTGAGCCTACAGAATCATGAAAAGCGAACGAGCACCGTGAGGCGTGTGCTGCTTGCTGTGCTCTTGCTCAATCTTGCGGTGGCACTCGCGAAGTTCGTTTACGGAACCATCTCGTATTCGACCGCAATGCAAGCCGATGGCATCCATTCGATCTTCGATTCTGCGGGCAACGTAGTTGGCCTCATTGGAATCAGCCTTGCTACGCGTCCAGCCGATAAAGAGCACCCCTACGGGCATTTCAAGCTGGAGACCTTCGCTTCGCTTATGATCGGGCTCATGCTCATCTTTGCCGCCTATCAAGTTGGGTCGAGTGCGGTCACTTCGCTCATCGAAGGCAGCTATCACACGGAAGTCACGGCTATCTCGTTTGTCGTCATGGTGGGCACGCTCGCGGTCAATCTGTTCGTGACTACCTACGAACGCAGGATGGGGAATCGCCTTAAGAGTGACATCCTCAAAGCCGATGCTGCGCATACGCTCTCAGATTGCCTCGTTTCGATCGGCGTTATCGTTGGGCTCATCTTGGTCGCCTGCGGGATCGAGATGGCAGACGACATCATGGCGCTTATCGTCATGGTGGCTATTCTGTTCACCGCCTTCGATATCTTCAAGAGTGCGTTCGCTACCTTCACCGACGAAGCACGTATTCCTGCTGCAGAGATTCGTGAAGTGGTTGAGAGCGTAGAGGGGGTTCAAGAAGCCCATCAGATCCGTACGCGCGGACTGCAGGGCGAGATCTACCTCGATCTGCATATTCTGGTCGATCCTGAGATGACGGTCATCGCCTCGCATAAGGTGGTCTCAGAGATCGAACAGAAGCTCTCAGAGACCTTCCCTGAGGTCCAAGACATCCTCATCTATGTTGAGCCGAACGACGAAGAGCATCGTATGGATAAGGGCTCCATCGGCAATACGGCAACGAATAAAGCAACCACCGAAAAATAGCCGAGATTCCCTTAGTTTCGATGAGGCTAGTTTTCGTCGCCAGCTGCATTAGGGTGTTCGATGTAGGTGGTGACCGTGGGGTTCGCCTCGATATAGGCACGCAATTTCTTGATATAGCGCTTTGCCAGCTCGCTCAAGTCATGCGCAGCTTGGTGAATGTAACCAACGGTCATCTTCTCATCTGCTTCGAGCGGGATGGCAACGATGCCTGCATTCATCTCATCGGAGAGCACGCCGGTCGCAATGGTGTACCCGTCGAAATTGGTCAATAAGTTCGAGAGTGTTCCGCGATCCGAATAGGTGATCTGCTTCTTATGGGGAAGGTGGCTGAGTGGCTCTTCTGAGAAGAAGAATGAATTATTCGCGCCTTGCTCGAACGAATAGCGCGTGTAGTCTTCAAGCTGTTCGGGCTTGACCGATGTTTCTTGCGCAAGGGGATGGTGCTCGCCAACAAAGACATGGGGCTCTGCTTCAAAGAGCGCAACGAATTCGAGCCCTGCATCGCTGAGCGCTTTCGATATCACGCGCTTGTTGAAATTGCTGAGATAAAGCACGCCCAGCTCGCTTCGATAACTTTTTACGTCCTCGATGATCTCAGCGGTACGAGTTTCGCGAAGCGTGAACTCATATTCGTCTTGATCGTATTCTTCGACGAGGTCAACGAAGGCTTTTACACAGAATGCATAGTGCTGTGAGGAGATGGAGAGCTTCTGCACTGCCTTATTACCCGTGCCGCTATAGCGCGCTTCGAGCAGATCGACCTGCTCCAGGACTTGCCGGGCATAGCCAACGAATTCGACACCTTCCTGAGTGAGGGTGATGCCGCGATTGCTGCGATTGAATATCTCGATCCCGAGCTCTTGTTCGGCATCCTTGATGGCAGTGGAGAGTGCTGGCTGTGACACATACAGGTTCTGGCTCGCGGCATTGATCGAGCCGCATTCGACCACTTCAGTGATATAGCGCAGTTGTTGGAGCGTCAGATTCGATTGCATAGCGTTTCGGTGCCTCTTGATGGTGAGTTATTCATGAACATACCGTATTGTAGCGCAACGGGACTCATTGCTCCGAAGGGGAGAGAGCAAAAAAGAAGACCCGACAGAGGGCCGGGTCTTCATAGAACAATTGAGTCGAGCGTTTAGAATACGGTGAGCACCGCGCCCGAATAATTCTCATTGATGTAGTTGCGTACTTCATCGCTCGTCAAAGCCTTAGCGAGTGCTTTGATCTTCTCTTTGTCCTGATTGCCGTCCTTCACTACGAGCAGGTTAGCGTAGGTCTGAGCAGCCAGCGAATCGCTCGTCTCTTTCACGAGTGCTTTATCGATCAGATCGCCTTCAAGAGCGTAGTTCGCATTGATACCAGCGAGCGCAACATCATCGATGACCGTTGGAACGGTTGCAGCTTCGATCTCGACGATCTCAAGATTTTTGGGGTTGCTCGTGATATCTGCCTTCGTTGCGGTCACGCCTGCATCATCCTTGAGTTCGATGAGTCCGTTCTCTTCGAGCAGCAGCAGTGCACGCGCTTCATTGGTGGCATCGTTGGGTACTGCAACTTTAGCGCCATTGGGGATCTCGGAAAGATCAGTGTATTTGGTCGAGTACAGACCGAAGGGCTCATAATGAACGCCAACCACGTCTACCAGGTGCGTTCCCTGCTCTTCGTTGAAGTTGTCAAGATAGGGCTTGTGCTGGAAGTAGTTCGCATCGACCTCTTCCTGCTCAGTTGCCGTATTGGGCAGGACGTAATCGGTGAACTCTTTCACCTCGAGGGTGTAGCCCTCTTTCTCGAGCGCAGGCTTCACAACATCATTCAAGATCTCGGCATGGGGGGTTGGGACCGCTGCGATGGTGATAGTCTTGTCTTCAGACGATGAACCGCCGCCCGAGCAGCCAGTGAGCGCCAGGAGGGAGAGCGCGAGTGCAGCCACTACTGCAACAAGTAGCTGGGGGAATCGTTTTGCTTTTTCCATTGAATGAGTTCCTTTCTGTGTCTTCCTTATCGCGTGGTGTCCTTCTGGTCCACGAACGATCAAGCTCGAATTCAATGGTGATTAGTCTAAACATTGCGTTTTCCGAGCACAATCCTTCTTGTTATCATCAGTTCTTCTAACTGGTTATAGCGAAGCAGTGTTTGGGGCGAGATGCTCACTTTGCAGCGCAGGTTACCACGGGAGAATCGACTCACTCATGCATAGTCTTATATGTAGTGGGCTCGTATAACCCGCTCTTACCCCTTGCTAGCTTTTGGCGTATCATAGAAGCGTTTCATACGCTATTGAATAATCGAATGTAAGAAAGGTCGTTCTCATGATCGATGTAGAAGAATTGCGAAGCGCGCCCATAGCGGTTCTCGGTGGTGGCGCAGTTGGTAAGACGTGTGGTGCGGATTGCGCGCTTGCAGGGCAAGAAGTTCGTATCTGCGATCTTGATCCCTTCTTCGAATCAAGCCTTGGTACGGTCGAACGGACCGGCATCACTATCGGTCAGAAACTTCCTGGTACGCAGACGAAATACGGATTCGCTCGTTATGGTCGCGCAGAATTCGCGAAGGTCACCAATTCAGTTGCTGAAGCAGTGAAGGGTGCAAAGCTCATCGTGGTCGGCATTCCTTCCATCGCTCACGAGGTGTTCTTCAGCGTGCTCATCTCGTGTCTTGAAGATGGTCAGATCATCCACATCATCCCGGATAACTATGGCACGCTGAAACTGCGCAAGATGATGCGTGAAGCAGGTTGCACGAAGAAGGTCATCGTAGGCGGCTGGTCGAGCGCTCCTTACGGCACGCGTGTCGATACCGAAGGCGGTATCATGAATGCACATGTGAGCTTGGTCTATCGTGCGATCACCTTGCGTGGTGCAGCGCTTCCGATGACCGATCAGGAAGACTTCCTTGAAAGCTCCAAGGCGCTCGGCTGTTTTGACGCTATAACCCAAGGCGATGGCGTGGTCAGCGGCGAGACCGTGCTCGATATCGGTTTTTCGAACGTGAATCCCGTTATCCATGTTCCTGGTACGCTCCTGGGCGTGTCCACGATGGAGAACTTCAACACGGTGCTCCATATGAACAAGCACGACTACAGCATCTATAGCCACAGCTTCTGTCCTTCGATCTCAGAAGTGCAGTATCAGTTCTACAACGAAGAGATCGCGCTCGCTAACGCGATCGGTGTTGGCATCCAACCTTTCGATAAAGAGGTCTTCTATCAGCGCACGAGCGTGCTCGGTCAGGAGTATATGGGCGAGGGCTGCGACGTTCCGTTCGATGAGGAATGGGAAGTGGGCTATGGCACCGGTCCGTTCACGATCCAGAATCGTTACGTAACGGAAGACGTGCCCGTTGGCTGCCATGTCTATCACGAACTGGGTAAGAAGTTCGGCGTTCCGACGCCGATCATCGACTCGATGATCGTGCTCGGCGGCGTTATGAATAAGACCGACTATTTTGAAAGCGGCTTGAAGCTCGAGGACTTAGGCATCGGCCATATGGATAAAGAGGCGTTGCTCGCGTATCTGAACGAGGGCGTCTATACCGAATAACCGTGCGCAAGCACCTTACGTTAGGAGTCGTAGCATGACGTGGCAACGCCCGTTCGTGAATTCTCATGATCTTGCGGGGACCTTCTCGGTTCCCGCTCATTTCACGTCAGGCCATGCGATCGGAGTGATCGCGGTCGATCTGAAGTATCCGAAGCTTCCCGGAAATGTGGTGAATGCGACCACGTTCGATTTTCCGGTGCTCTATAAGAAGGTCGAATTCGATATCGAACTGCTCTTCGAAGGAGCGCCTGAGCTTGAGATGGTCGTTGTCGAGGCCGCTAAGGAGCTGGAGGCTGAAGGCGTACGTGCGATCGTGGGGGCGTGCGGATACTTCGCGCATTTCCAAAAGCAGGTTGCCGATGCGGTGAACGTTCCCGTCTTCCTTTCGAGCCTCTGCCAGCTTCCGCTTATCAAGCTTGGCTTGAAGCAAGAGCAGAAGATCGCGGTGTTCGCCGCGAGCGCAGACAATATCGACGATGAGATATTGAGCGGGGTCGGGGCGCAGTTGGATGATCTTATCATCCAAGATGTGGGCTCGATGGAGAGCTTCGCCCCTATCCGCTGGGGCGAGGAGACGCTCGACAACAAATGGCTTACTGAAGATCTTGAGAAGACCGCCCATGACCTGGTCGAGCAACATCGCGAGATCGGCGCGATCCTGCTCGAGTGCAGCGATCTGCCGCCGTATGCCTACGCCATTCAAGCAGCAACGGGTTTGCCGGTGTTCGATTTCATCACGCTCATCAAATGGGCGCATTCCGCCGTCGTGCAAACGCCCTATTATGGATATTTTTAACCAGAGGGCTTGACGGTCATTATGATTCAGGTATACTAATCAACCGCTGAAAGGCATTCTGTTTAAGTGGGCGATTAGCTCAGCGGGAGAGCATCACCTCGACACGGTGGGGGCCACTGGTTCGATCCCAGTATCGCCCACCATTTAAACAGACAACATGCGGACGTGGCTCAGTTGGTAGAGCATCACCTTGCCAAGGTGAGGGTCGCGGGTTCGAACCCCGTCGTCCGCTCCAGTGCACCTTTCAGTCGTTCGAATCGTTCGTAACGGCTTTATGGCGACGTGGCCAAGTGGTAAGGCAGAGGCCTGCAAAGCCTTTACCCCCGGTTCGAATCCGGGCGTCGCCTCCATACAAGCTCAAGACCGCTCAGCGGTCTTTTTTATAAAGGATGGCATTTGTGCCCATGTTCGATCTTTCGATCTTCACCACACCAGAAGCATGGATCAGTCTTATCACGCTACTGTTCTTGGAGATCGTGCTCGGGGTCGATAACCTTGTCTTCATCGCTATCACTACCGATCGACTTCCCGCCGAAAAGCAACATCTCGGTCGTAAGATCGGTCTTTTGGGTGCGCTGTTCATGCGCATCCTCTTCTTATGCTTCGCATCGTTTCTCGTGCACATGACCACGCCGCTCTTCACGATCCCGTTCATCGAGATCCACGGCGAACCGATGGGCTTCTCCGTGCGCGATCTTGTGCTGTTGGCTGGCGGAATCTATCTGATCTACAAGGGGATCGATGAGATCAGAAGCGTGCTCAACTTGACCGAAGAAAAAGAGCAACATGAACCTGAAGTGCACAGGAGCGCGATCACGTTGCCTCAAGCGGTCATCACGATCATGATCATGGACCTGGTGTTCTCGATCGACTCGGTCATCACGGCGGTCGGTCTTGCCCAGCACCTCATCATCATGATCCTGGCAGTCATCATCGCGGTCGTGCTCATGATGGTCTTCATCGATGCGATCTCGAACTTCATCAATCAACATACCGAGATCAAGATCCTCGCGCTCGTGTTCATCGTGATGATCGGTATCCTGCTCACGCTCGACGGCCTGGGTATCAATTCAGGAATCGAGATCCTCGACATGCATCTCGAAAAGCTCATGGTGTACTTCGCCATGGTATTCTCGATCATTCTCGAGCTCATTCAGATGAAGTACAAGAAGAACTATCAGATGTGGGTCGCGCGCAAGAATCGCGAGATCCATTCAACGGAAGATCAGCACTAAGCGGGCTTTGCGGTTGTTCTGAGCTCTTCGAAGTAGCGAATGCAATCATCGGAAACGATATAGCGCGCCGCCCTCGGCAGGCAACGCACCGTAAAAGGCGTGTGAAGGCGCGTCGGTTCGCCATCGTATTCCATGTACATCTCAGGTGTTGCTTCGATCGTGATCTCGCGCCCGCGATACACCTCTAAGCTGCCGATCTTCTTGGCTAGGTTGCCGCTATGATCGACGGCTTTTGCAACGAGCGTGGGCAGCAGTTCGAGCGCAGTCTTCGTTTTGACGATGACCACGTCGATCAACCCGTCTTGCGGCAGGTTCATGTCCGAGACCATCAGATCGAATTGGATGCGCGAGAAATTCGTGAATACAACAGCGATGCCGTCGCTCTCGATTCGCTGTCCATCGATATTGAGCACGAACTGCGAATGCGGGGGAGTGGGGTTGGTGAAGGCCGCATGGAAATAGGCAACCGGACCGAGTACCTGCTTATGCTGCGTTGCGAGACGCATGATGATCTCGTCGTAGCCGCAACCCGCCATGATCGTGAACCCGATCGAAGCTTCAGGGGTTTCGATCTCGCCCAAATCGAAGTACATCGTCTGCCCTTGGTCTGCCACCTTGCAGAGCGCATGAGGCTCATTCGGCGAGGAAAGGTTCATGGCGAGCAGATTCGCGGTCCCCGAAGGGAAGGGAAGGATGGGGATATCGGAATAGCGCAGCTCATAGGTGACCGCTGCGATCGTGCCATCTCCGCCGCTCGCCACCACGAAATCGTAATCGCGGGCATCTTCGAGCAGGGTGGCAAAAGGGGTATGCCCATTGAAGGTGCGCAGCGTGATCGTGTCGCCGTCTTCGGCGTAGGAACGGATGAAGTCGTAGATCGCTCCAGCCCCATGGCCTGAACCGATGTTATGAATGACAAGAACTTTCACCGTCGCCCCTTCGCGCTCCTTCATGATGCTCTTTAATGCATTATAGTAGTTCGATGTCCTGATCGAGAACTGGTTTATATAAACGATGACAACGAAACAACTCATAGATACCGAATCTGCGTTCCAAGATTTCGTCGAAGCTTGCGAGGCAAGCCCCTATATGGCGATCGACACCGAATTCCTTCGCGAGAAGACCTACTATCCCAAGACCTGTTTAGTGCAGATCGGCATCGAAGGCATGATCGCGATCATCGACCCGCTGGCGCTTGCGAGCTTGAAGCCGCTGGCGCGTCCCTTTACGAACCCAGACATCTTGAAGATATTCCATGCGTGCAGCCAAGACATGGAGATACTCTTGCGCGAGACGGGCGTACTGCCTGCTCCGGTGTTCGATACGCAGATCGCAGCAACGCTGCTTGGTAAGAATCAGCAGCCTTCATATGCTCTTCTGGTCTCTCAGTACTGCGATGTGGAGCTTGCGAAGAAAGATTCGTTCACCGACTGGTCGCACCGCCCGCTCTCTCCGTCTCAGATTCGCTATGCGGCTGAAGATGTGCTCTATCTGCCCGAGATCCACGAGAAGATGGTCGAGGCGCTCAAGAGCAAGGATCGCCTCGCATGGCTCACTGAATCGTTCGAGGAGCTGAGCGAGCCCGATCGCTATATCACCGACCCCTATACGCGCTTCCTCAAGCTCAAACGCGTCAACCAGCTCAAGAACCGTCAGCTTGCTGCCGCACGCGAAGTGGCGGCGTGGCGTGAGCTTGAGGCTCAGAGCCGCAATATCCCTCGCAAGTGGATCCTTTCTGATGAGCAGATCGTAGAAGCATGCCGCAGGGAAGCCACGACGCTCGATGAACTCTACATGGTGCGCGGAATGCGCGAATCGCTTTCCACGAACAAGGCGCGTAAGGTGCTCGAGTGCATCAAGAAGGGCCTGAACTGCCCCGAAGACGAACTGCCGCATATTCAGAAGAAGGCGAAGAGCGAGCAGAATGTCGATGCGATCGTCGATGTGCTCTCTGGAATCGCGCGCAAGGTCGCTCGCGAGAACGATATCGCCCCTCAGACGCTCGCGCCCCACAGTGAATTAGTGGCGCTCGCACGTGGTCATTGGGATGAATGCGAGCTCATGAAAGGCTGGCGCAGACATATGCTCGGCGAAGGACTCGTTGCTTTCATGGAGGGGAAGTGCACGCTTCGTATTGCTGAGGGAAATCTGGAGATTACACGCTCATAACGCTTTGTGGCTCGGTCTCGCGATAAAGTACTCTTTAAGATAAGGATCGTGCGGTTCGCACAACATGGCACGGTTCAGATGTAGATGCTCAAACAGTATAAGGAATGATCCTCGTGACCTATCTTTTGCTCATACTCGTTACCTTTGCGATCGGCTTCGGTGCGCAAGGGTATGTGAACCATCAGCTCAATAAGTACTCTCATGTGCCCAACACCAGTCAGATGACCGGCCGCGATGTTGCCGTTGGCATGCTCAACTACTACGGCATCCAAGGCGTTGAAGTGCGCATGGGAAGAGAAGGCCAAGATTTCTTCAATCCGAAGGATAACTCGATCACGCTCGGTCCTGATTCATACAACGGTCGGTCGATCACGGCGACCGCAACTGCTTGTCATGAGGTGGGGCATGCGTGCCAGTTCGCGCAAGATTACAAACCTATGAAGGTGCGCTCCGCGCTCGTGCCCGTGGTGAACCTCGCCTCGAACACCTGGATCTTCATCCTGCTCGCTGGCATCATCCTGAACGTGATCGGACTTGTTGATGTTGCGATCGCGCTCTATGCGGTCGCGGTCCTCTTCCAGATCGTTACCCTACCGGTCGAATTCGACGCCAGTCGCCGCGCGCTTGCCTATATGCAATCGACCGGTATTCCGGGTGGTGAACAGGCAGGGGCGGCAAGTGTGTTGCGCGCTTGCGCTTTCACCTATTTGGCAGCGGCGCTCATTTCCATCCTGCAGTTGCTCTACTTGCTCTCTGCGCGAGACAACTAGGCGCTTGCGATGACCTTTTCGTCGAACGAACGTTTCGATCAGGCTTCGAACGTGCCAGCTGAAGAGCGTCCCGTCAACGAGCGCAAGGCGCTCAGCGTCTCAGCAGCGCTCAATATCGCAAAATCGATCATCTCCGAAAATGCCTTCCATATCGTGGGCGAGGTGAGCGAACTCAATCAGAAGCCTGGCTACAAGGCGGTCTACTTCACGATCAAAGACGAGAACTCGGCGCTGCCGTGTCTTATGTGGATGAACCGCTACAAGAGTGCCGGAGTTCCGCTCCGTTTAGGTGCACGTGTTGAAGTGGTGGGCAAGTTCACGATATTCACGCCAAAGGGGCGTATGAATTTCGATGTGTCTTCGCTCAAGCTCGCTGGTGAAGGCGATCTGCGTGCGCAAGTTGCTAAACGGGCGCTCATGCTGAAGAACGAAGGCCTGATGGATCCTGCGCGTAAGCGGAGCGTGGTCGCGTACCCTTCTACGATCGGTCTTGTCACCTCTCCGCGTGGAGCTGCTGTGCATGATGTTCTGCGCACGCTGCGCCGTCGCTATCCGCTTGTGAAGATACTCTTCGCGGGCGTTCCGGTAGAAGGGAAGCAGGCTGCTGCCGATCTTATCTCGGGGCTTGAGACGGTTATTCGTGCGGGAGCTGAAGAGGTGCTGCTCGTGCGCGGTGGTGGATCCTTCGAAGACCTCATGCCGTTCAATGATGAGGCGCTCGCACGTTTCATAGCGCAAAGCCCTGTGCCTATCATCACGGGCATCGGGCACGAGCCTGATACCTCGATCGCCGATATGGTCGCCGACGTGCGCGCTTCGACCCCAACAGCTGCAGCCGAAGCGGTCAGTCCGAGCCGTTTTGAGCTTTTGGAAGCGCTCGATTCGTTCGGCGCACGTATGAGCCAGGTCTTCTTGCATCGCATCGAACGTTCGATCAACTACGTGAATGCTTTTGAGAACCGTCCGCTCTTCAGGGATGCGCACTATCTCTATGCGAACGATCTTCAGTGGCTCGATCATACGCAGGCGCGTTTGGAAGGTGCTCTTGGACGTTTTGGAGAAGCGGATAAGGTGAAGCTCGAAGGTGTGGGGCTGCGTCTTACGAGCGCGCTTCCGCATATGATCGCCTCGCAGCTTCAATCGCTCGATCAGCTGGCGCGCACCTTCGCTACGAGCCTCGATGCCCAGTTCACCGCACGCAACCATGACCTGTCGCTCTACGATCTTGCGATGGCGAATACGGGCAAGACCGTGCTCGAGCGCTTCTTCAATCAAGCAGCCCTTGCGAGCACACGGCTGAATGACCTTTCACCACTGGGAGCACTCGCGCGTGGTTGGTCGATCACGAAGGATGCTTCAGGTGCGCTGGTGAAGAGCATCGAAGGCGTTAAGCCGAATGATAGGCTGTCGATCCAAGTATCGGATGGCGTTATCGATTGCGCGGTTGCTGCTACGCATGAAGAGGTCATCATCGAATTCGAAGAGACAAACTGATCCGTTTTGATTCGTAGGGTTCGGCCCTGTAAGGAGAGATTATGGCAAACGAAGAGATCACCCTCACATTCCGTGAAGCGATGAATGAGCTCTCAGCGATCGTAGAGGCGCTCGAGAGCAATACGCTCGAGCTTGAAGAGAGTCTGGTGAAATACGAGCGCGGGGTCGCGCTTCTGCGCTATCTTAAATCGAGCCTCGCCGATGCGCAGCAAAAGGTCGAGGTGCTCATGGGTGAGCTTGATACGAACATCGACGATACGCAAACCGACACAGAACTTTCCAAGGCTTGATCCCACCTGATAGGTGCGGGGTGTTCCGTTCGGGTTGCGTGCGCAGCCGTCCACCCAGTCACCGATAAAGCCATCGCACGTTAAGAAGCCTTCCAAGGTCAGAACGTATAATTATTCAAAGGCTTTCGGAAGGAGTTTCGTTGAAAACCCTCGTTATCAATGCAGGATCTTCGTCGCTCAAGTATCAACTCGTCGATCTCAATTCCAATAAGGTGCTTGCGCGCGGTTTGTGTGAGCGCGTCGGTTCTCCCGATGCTTTCCGCAAGCATCGTGTTGACGATAATGAGGTCTTGATCGAAGAACCTCTGAAAGATCACACTGAAGCACTCAAGCTCGTCATCGATTCCCTTCTTTCTGGGGACGATCCGGTCATCGCATCGCTTGACGAGATCAGCTCGGTCGGGCATCGTGTCGTGCATGGTGGCGAATACTTCGATCGCTCGGCCTTCATCGATGATGACGTTATCGCAAAGATCGAAGAGCTGGCAGAACTCGCTCCGCTTCACAACAAGGCTGCGGTCGCGGGCATCAGAGCATGCCAAGAGCTCATGCCGGACACCCCACAAGTGGCGGTGTTCGATACGGCCTTCTTCCAGACCATGCCGGCAAAAGCATATATGTACCCGATTCCGTACGAATACTACGAGAAGTACGGCATCCGCAAATATGGGTTCCATGGTACGTCCCATAGGTATCTTTCCGAACGCGCCGCTGCGATCCTTGGTGAAGACCTGAGCGATCTTCGCATCATCACCTGTCATTTGGGCAATGGTTGTTCGATAACGGCAGTCGATCACGGTATCCCGGTCGATACTTCGATGGGCTTCACGCCGCTCGATGGCCTCATGATGGGTACGCGTTCAGGTTCGATCGACCCTGCGATCGTAACGTTTTTGATGGAGCACGAAGGGCTCTCTACCGAAGAGGTCAACGATGTGCTCAACAAGAAATCGGGTCTTTTGGGCGTTTCTGGCATCAGCAACGATCTTCGTATGGTGCGCGACGCTTCGAATGCGGGCGATGAACGTGCGATCCTTGCGTACGAGATGTATTCATCGATCTGCAAGAAATATATCGGGCAGTATCTCGCGCTCATGTCCGGTGCAGATGCGATCGTGCTCTCTGCGGGTGTGGGCGAGAATTGCCAGAAGATGCGTCGCATGATCTTCTCCGGTTTCCAGCCTCTCGGCATCATTCTCGATCCCGAAAAGAACAAGCAGCGCGGCTTCGAACGTATCATCTCGACCGATAATTCAGCGGTGACCATCATCGTCATCCCGACCGACGAGGAATATATGATCGCGCGCGACACGTACGAGATCGTGCATGAAGCTTCGCAGATCATTCCTGTTTCATCTGTTCAGGATGAATTCAGCACTGAGGGGCGCTAAACGTTTCGGGTATTCGACCTTCTTATCAAAACACTGTGCACCAAACGAGCGATCGGGCGAGCATCATGTGCTCTCACCTGATCAGAAAGCGAGTCGTTCCAATGTCAAAAGGCGCTTATGCACTCACTACGCCTATCTACTATGTAAATGCAGCTCCGCACCTGGGAACCGCCTACACCACGATCGCAGCTGATGCGCTCGCGCGTTATGAGCGTATGAATGGCTATGATGTCTCGTTCGTTACCGGTATGGACGAACATGGTCAAAAGGTCGCAGACACGGCTGCCGCTCACGATATGGAGCCGCAGGAGTGGTGCGATTCGATGGAGCCTGCATTCCGCGATGCATGGGACATGCTCGATATCACCTACACCGATTTCGTGCGTACCACCGAACCGCGTCACGCTGAGACCGTGCGTAAGTTCTGGAACGACCTGTACGAAAAAGGCTTTCTGTATAAGGGTGCCTATGAAGGTTGGTACTGCGTTCACGAAGAGACCTACTACGCTGAATCCGACCTCGAGAAGAACGAGGAGGGCGAATACGTTTGCCCCGATTGCAAGCGTCCTGTTCAGAAGACGAGCGGGGAAGAGAACTGGTTCTTCAAGCTTTCCGATTTCGAAGACAAGCTGCTCGAATTCTACGAGGAAAATCCTGATTTCATCCGCCCGGTCACGCGTAAGAATGAAATTGTTTCGTTTGTGAAGAGCGGTCTGAAGGATCTTTCCATCTCGCGTTCGACCTTCGATTGGGGCGTTCCGTTGCCCTTCGATGAAGGTCACGTAGCCTATGTGTGGGCGGATGCGCTTCTGGCGTATCTTACGGGCATCGGCTATAGCGATCCTGAGCGCGCTGCAGAATATGAGGCAGCGTGGCCCATGCAGTATCACTTCGTGGGCAAGGACATCATCCGTTTCCACTGCGTTATTTGGCCTGCCATGCTCATGGCGGCTGGCATGCCCATCACGCACACGGTCTTCGGCCATGGCTTCTTGCTCACCAAGGGCGAGAAGATGTCGAAATCGCGCGGCAATGCCTTGAAGCCCGCGGATTTGGTCGAGGTTTTCGGTGTGGATCCGTATCGCTACTATTTCCTTTCCGATGTGCAGTTCGGTCATGATGGTTCTATCTCGATCGAGCGCATGGTGCAGGTCTACAATGCCGATCTTGCGAATACCTGGGGCAACCTCGTATCGCGTGTGTTCAACATGACGAACAAGTATTTCGATGGCGTGGTGCCTACGCCTCCTGCCGGTGCAGAGGACAATCCGCTCGCTGAGATAGCTGCCGACCTGTACAAGGAATACGACGAAGCCATGGCAAACGTCGATTTTTCTGCGGCGGCAGCTGCGGTGCAGAAGCTTGCGAGCCGTGTGAACCTCTATGTGGAAGATTCTGCTCCTTGGAACCTTGCTAAGAGCGAAGAAACCGCCGATGAGCTTGCTGCGGTCATCTACAACGCACTCGAGGCGATCCGCATCATCGCGCTGTTCATGGCACCGTTCATGCCCACCACTTCAAATGAGGTCTTCAATCGTATGAGCCTGGGAGATATCACTGATATCACCGATATCGAAGCGGCCAGCGCTTGGGGACAGCTTGCGCCTGGTCTTTCGGTAGAGACCGGTACGCCGCTCTATCCACGATTGGATGTAGATGCGATCGACTTCTCCCTCGAATAATCAAACCGACCTGCTCTCCTATTCCTTTGGGGAGAGCATGCCGCTTGCGGACCTTGCTCCGTTTGCGCGCGATATGCTCTTCTACCAGAAGCGCAAGAAGGAAAAGTGCCGTCTTGTTTCGCCGCCGAAGTTCGATGCTCCTGTCGCCGATACGCACGCGCATCTCGATATGCTCGACAATCCTGCGCTTGCGCTCGCCAGGAGCGCGTTCTATGGCATCAAGTTCATCTGCACGATCGTCGATGTGCAGGAAGATGACCGTACTACCTTCGAGCAGCTTGATTCGTGGTTCGAAGAGGCGAAGCGCATCTACGATTCCTACGAGCTTCCAGGTTTCGAGCTCGCCAAGCCAAAGGTGAGAGTCGGGATCGGTTGCCATCCGCACAATGCGAAGTTCTACGATGACGCGCTTGAAGAGAAGCTATTGCAGGACTTGCGCGATCCGCGGGTCGCTGCGATCGGCGAGGTGGGGCTCGACTATCATTACGATCATTCACCGCGCCCTGAACAGCGTGAAGCATTCAGGCGCCAGATCCGCCTTGCTCACAAGACTGGGCTGCCGCTCCTTTTGCATATGCGTGAAGCTCACGATGATGGGTTCGCTATCTTGCAAGAAGAGGGATTTCCTGAAGCGGGGGTATTGCTGCATTGCTTCAACCTCGATCCTGCCATTCTCAAGCCATGGGTAGAGGCTGGTTGCTATGTGGCGTTCGGAGGACCTGTTACCTTCAAGAAGTCTCCTGAGGTGGGTGAAAGTGCGCTCCAGGTGCCGCTCGATCGCTTGCTCACGGAAACCGATTCGCCGTTTATGACCCCTGAACCGCTGCGCGGTATCGAATGTGGGCCAGAATTCACGATCTTCACCGCAGCTAAACTGTGCGAATTGTATGGATGCACCACGCTCGATGAGCAGCGCGGTTTTCTTGAGCAACTCTTCAACAATGCCTGTTCGCTGCTCGATAGGGAGCTTACCCCATGGCAAATTGGGTAATACTGGTAGGCTCTCCCTACGATCAGGGAAAATGCAGCAATGCTGCAACAAGGATCGCGGATGCGCTTCGCGAACTTGGCAGCCATGTTGAGCTCTTCTCATGCGCTCGCATCACGGTGCATGGGTGCATCGGTTGCGATCGCTGCAAAGAGAACTTCACCTGCATCTACTCCGATGATCTCGCGCGTATCTCTTCTGCGCTCGATACAGCAGATGCTGTTCTGGTGGTGAGTCCTATCTATTTTGCGGGCGTTCCTTCGCAGTTCAAGGCTGTGCTTGATCGTTTCCAACCCTACTTTTGGAAACGGCAGCAACAGATCGAGCAAGGAAGGCCGCTCCCTGCTAAACGCGCACTGTATGTGGCGCTCGTTGGTGAAGGGGGAGACCCGTATGGCACTGCTCCTGCGCAAGCGCAGGTCGCATCTCCTTTTGCTCTTGCGGATTTTTCAGTGGTTGACGCGCGTGATCTCATCGCTGTCGATGAAGATACGATCGTTTCTGAAACATTGCAGATGATCGAGCAGGGAAGAGGGGAGTAACGAACATGGCGCGTCTCTCTTCGCTTGCTTCCGTTGCGGATACTAGGGCAGTGCTCGATCGATTCGGATTGAGCACGAAGAAATCGCTCGGGCAGCACTTTCTCATCAATGATGGGGTGGTCGAGCGCATTTGCAATCTTGCAGAGCTTTCGCACACGGATCGCGTGGTAGAAGTTGGCCCAGGGATCGGAACGCTCACTGAAGCGCTCTTGAAGCGCAGCGGTGAGGTGGTCTCGATCGAGCGCGATACCGACCTTATCGAGGTGCTTGAAGAGACCTGTGCGCCTTTTTCCGATACGTTCTCGCTCATCTCGGCTGATGCGTTGGATGTGCAAGCAGGCGAGCTTCCTTTCGCCCCGAATAAGCTGGTGTCCAATCTTCCTTATGCAGTCGCTGCCACGATCGCGCTCGATTTCTTCGAGCGCTTCAAGAGTCTTGAGAGTGCAACGATCATGGTGCAAGCTGAAGTGGCTGATCGTATGAGTGCGGCTCCTGGATCGAAGAACTATGGTGCCTACACGGTCAAGTTGCGTCTTTTCGCGAAGCCTATGGGGAAGTTCTCGGTAGCAGAGAGCAACTTCTTCCCACCGCCACGCGTGAAGAGCACGGTTATCCGTCTGGACCGTATTGCAGAAGAGCGCAGCAGCGAACTTACGCAGGCAACGATGCTCATGGCCGATGCTGCGTTCGAGAACCGTCGTAAGACTATCGCGAACTCGATGAAGCGTTACTTTGAGCGAACCGATCCTTCGTTCGATGCATCATCGCTTCTTCCTGAGCTTTTCGAGCGGAGCGGTATCGATCCGAAAGTGCGCGGTGAGGCGCTTGCTGTTTCAGACTTCCTTAAGCTGGGTGAAGTATACATTGCACTAGCTGGTTCGCGCATGATCGAGCGCTCACCATCGAATCAGGATCCTGTTTCTTAACGAATAAAAAGCACCGCTGGTGAAAAAACAAACGTAGCTGTTATACCTGGATTTGAGCGCGTGCTATTATAAACGGGTTTTACTATGCCTTTTTGAGGAAGTGTTTATGGATTTAGCAAAGCAAGCACAGATCGTCGATAGCATTCATGATACGTTAAGCGATTTTGTTGGTCAGAAACTCCGCGTTCGTGCGAACATGGGTCGTTCTAAGATCGTTGAGAGCGAAGGTGTCCTCATGCAGGTGCATCCTAAGCTGTTCATCATGGAGGTCAAGCGTAAGCGTGGTGTTGCGGCTCGTCAGTCCTATCAGTATGTTGATATCCTTACTGGCATGGTCGAGCTGAGCCAGAACGGCGAAGCGCTCTTCGGTCCCTTCATCGAGGAGATCGAAGCAGAAGATGAGCTCGTTCCCGTTATCGCTGAAGGTCAGCAGGAATCGTCTGAGCCAGAATTGCAGTCACTTCCTATGATCTAAGCTCATTGCTCCATGATCGTCATCAATCGAAGACCCCGTACCATACTGGTTGCGGGGTCTTGTTCTTCTCTAGGCAAGCGGGTGAAAAACTACCCGGTCGTTCGACACCTTTAGGCGTTCTTCAGGCGGGCGAAGAGGCGATTGTTGGTGTCGAGCCAGCTTTCTACCGTGCCGGTGTCGAAGCCATCTTCCTCATTGATGACGAGCGCATACATCTCTTCTTCTTTGAGCACCTCGTCGAGCGCATCGGTGAGTTGGATCTCTCCGCCTGCGCCAGGCTTTACTTCGGCAAGAAGCTCCATAACACGCGGGGAGAGGAGATAGCGGCCAAACACTGCAAGATTGCTCGGTGCCTCTTCAGGGGCCGGCTTTTCGCAGAGCGCTGAAACCTTCCAGACATCACCTGCGATCTCCTCGCCTGCGATCACGCCGAAACGATCGACTTGCGTCTCAGGAACAGGGAGCACGGCGATTACGTTGGCGCCGTTATGCTCATCCGAGATCTCTTTCATGCGCGTGAGCATGTTGTTCTCAGGAACAAGCACATCGCCAAGAAGAACGAAGAATGGTTCGCCTTCGATCTTATCAGCAGCACAATGAACGGCATGACCAAGGCCAAGCGGTTCATCTTGGTAAACGTAGGAAACATTCAAACTTCCTGCGTGAGCTACCTTATCGGCATAGCTATCCTTACCGCGGCTACGCAGTTCCGCTTCCAGATCGGGATCGGGAGTAAAGTGCGCTTCGATCGACTTCTTATCGCGACTGTTGATGATGATCACTTCATCGGCACCAGAAGCGAGCCCCTCTTCAACAACATATTGAATAGCTGGCTTGTCAACAACAAGCAGCATTTCTTTTGGTTGTGCTTTAGTAGCAGGGAGGAATCGACTTCCAAGACCTGCAGCAGGAATGAGCGCTTTCATGTGTACCTCGTTTTACTCTTGTTCAATGTGGAACTATTCTATCAAATCTTATAGAGCCAGGCGTCTTACATATCTCTAGAGGGTAGAGAGAAGACCAAATCGATGACTCTCTAGAGGAGTTCAGCCGTTATCAAAATCTTGGCTTCATCTTTCCAAGGCAAAAAGAAACCCGGCATTGAGCCGGGCACCTTTTTCGATATGCGGACGAATCCGAGATAGAGTGGCGAGATTATGCTTCGTCAGTTGCTTCTTCAACTGCAGCTTCTTCGGCTGCTTCTTTTGCATCTTCTTCGACTTCTTCAGCAGCGGCAGCTTCGTCTTCTGCAGCTGCAGCAGCTTCAGCTTCTGCCTTCTTCTTAGCGGCAGCAGCCTGCTCCTTTTGCGTCTTCTTGCGACGCTTATCCTTTTCCTTTTCAGCAGCAGCCTGTGCCTCTTTACGAGCAGCCTTTGCAGCAGCTTTCTTGGAACCGGTCTTAGCAGGAGCTTTCTTCTCTGCTGGCTTATATGCGGCGATGTCTTCAGCGGTGACGACCGTGTTAGCAAGCTTCATGATGCCAGACTTGCGGTTAGCAGCCTGATTCTTATGGATAACACCCTTGGTGACAGCGCGGTCGAGCAGGCGGCAAGCAGCGAGCGCAGCAGCGTAGGCCTCTGCACCATTCTTTGCTTCTACTGCATCATGGACTGCACGCGTTGCGGTCTTGAGCTCAGAGCGTACTGCACGATTGCGCAGACGAGCTTTTTCGTTGGTGATGATTCGCTTCTTTTGACTTTTAATGTTCGCCACGTTTTATCCTCCATTGAAATACAAGTTGTAGACGAAAGCCTTAGAATCGTATCACAACTTTCCAAAGCCGTGTAGTGCGCTTCGATAAAATGTTTGTCAGTGCTTGATCGGGCTGGGGAAGAGGTCGCAGGCGTTTCTTGCGCTTTTAGCGAAGAATGAGTGCTTGCGCGCCCTGAATCCTAGCAGTGCTTGATAGAATCACGAAGTGCCTTGGGCGGCCTTGCTTCGTTGAACACTGGTAAGCAGGCGCTTGGCGATGAATGAATGACCCTCTGTTTTCTTATAAGAGAAGGATTGAACGATCCATGCCCATCGACCCGAAGTATATCCGCAATTTCTCGATCATCGCCCACATCGATCATGGCAAATCGACGCTCTCTGACCGTATCCTCGAACTTACCGAAACGGTCTCTTCGCGCGATATGAAAGAGCAGTTGCTCGATTCGATGGACATCGAGCGCGAACGCGGCATCACGATCAAGAGCCAGGCGGTACGTGTCGATTATCGCGCCGAAGACGGTGAGCTCTATCATTTCAATCTGATCGATACCCCTGGTCATGTTGACTTCACCTATGAAGTTTCCCGCTCTCTTGCAGCATGCGAAGGTGCGGTGCTCGTGGTCGATGCCACGCAGGGTGTAGAAGCGCAAACGGTCGCGAACGCCATGATGGCGATGAATGCCAACCTTGAGATCATCCCGCTCATCAACAAGATCGACCTTCCAGCAGCTGATCCTGAGCGCGTGCGCGCCGAGATCGAGGACTCGCTCGCTCTTCCTGCCGATGATGCCATCCTTGCCAGTGGCAAGACTGGCGCCGGCATCGAGGACTTGCTCGAATCGATCGTCTATACGATCCCAGCTCCAGTAGGAGAGAAGGATGCACCACTGCGTGCGCTCATCTTCGACTCCTATTTCGATGCGTATCGCGGCGTGGTCGCGCTCGTGCGCATCGTGGATGGGTCGCTCAAAAAAGGTCAAGAGATCCGCATGATGGCCACCAATACCACCGCGCTCGTTGAAGAAGCGGGCGTGCGCAAACCCACCGAGGTGCCTGTCGATGAGCTTGGCGTTGGCGAAGTAGGCTATTTGGTCACGGGTCTTAAGGATCCCGCGCAGGTGAAAGTGGGCGACACGATCACGAATGCCACAGGTGGCTGCACCGAACCGCTTCCGGGGTATCGCGATGTGAAACCGATGGTCTATACGGGTCTGTTCCCGATCGATGGTGACCAGTACGAACCGCTGAAAGACGCGCTCGAAAAGCTCTCGCTCAACGACCCTGCTCTTATCTATGAACCGGAAACGTCGCACGCGCTTGGGTTCGGCTTCCGTGTCGGTTTCTTAGGATTGCTCCATATGGAGGTCATCAAGGAGCGTCTCGAGCGTGAGTTCGACCTCGACTTGCTCGCGACAGCACCTTCGGTGGAATACCACGTGTTCAAGAGCAACGGTGAGATGCTCTCGCTTCATTCGCCGCAAGACATGCCTGATGCTTCCGAGATCGATCATATAGAAGAACCTTACCTTAAGGCGAAGATCCTCATTCCACCTGATTATGTGGGCGCGGTCATGGACCTTACCGTGGCACGACGTGGGAACTTCATCACGATGAACTATCTTTCGACCACCACGGTCGAGATGCTTTGGGAGATCCCGCTCTCGGAGCTGATCATGGACTACTTTGACCAGCTCAAGAGCCGTACGAAGGGCTATGCGTCGCTGGACTACGATTTCGATGAATACAAGACTTCGAAGCTCGTGAAGCTCGATATCCTGCTTGCAGGCAAGCCTATCGACGCGCTCTCTTTCATCGTTCATAACGATAAGGCCTATGCTCGCGGTAAGGTGCTGGTCGAAAAGCTCAAAGGCATCATCCCGCGCCAGATGTTCGAGATCCCCATTCAGGCTGCGGTTGGCTCACGCGTACTTTCGCGTCAGACCGTACGTGCGATGCGCAAGGACGTGCTCGCCAAATGCTATGGCGGCGACATCACGCGTAAGCGCAAGCTGCTCGAGAAGCAGAAGCAAGGCAAGAAGCGCATGAAGAGCATCGGCAGCGTCGAAGTGCCCCAAGAAGCCTTCATGGCCATTCTCAAAGTCGACGAATGATCTGACGGTTCTAACGAAATGGAAGACCTGTTCAAGGATAGATGCCTTATTCTTGCACCGATGGCTGGTGTGACCGATGAGGTGTTTCGTGAACTCTGCATCGAAGCTGGCGCACAGCTCACCTATACCGAAATGGTCTCCGCGAAGGCACTCAGCTACGGCAGTGGCAAGACGCGCGATCTGCTCGTGCTTGCCCCCTCTGAGCAACAAGTGGCCGTCCAGATCTTCGGTCATGAACCAGAGACGATGGCGCAGGAAGCTTACGAACTCGAGCAAATGCTCGGGCACGCGGTCTTCTCCTTCGATGTGAACATGGGCTGCCCGGCACGCAAGATCGCGGGCAAGGGTGATGGAGCTGCGCTCATGCGCGACCCGATGCTCGCAAGCCGCATCGTTGAGGCGATGGCGAACAAGGTTGAGCACCCGGTTACGGTGAAGATGCGCCGAGGCTTTGTTTATGGCGAAGAGACTGCCCCAGAACTTGCCCATATCGTTCAAGAGTCGGGTGCTTCTGCGGTTGCGATCCATGGACGCTATGCCCAGCAGTTCTACCAAGGAGATGCTTGCTGGGAAACGATCCGCCGCGTGAAAGATGCTGTGAAGATCCCCGTGATCGGCAATGGCGATATCACTTCAGGGGAGCGGGCGCGCGCCATGCTTACCGAAACTGGGTGTGATGCGCTGATGATCGGACGCGCGGCAGAAGGCAATCCCTGGATATTCTCTGAGATTAAATCCTATCTTGAGACCGGTGTTGCCGCACCGGCGCCAAGCACGGATGAGCGCATCGAAGTGGCACTTCGCCATGCGCGCATGCTCTCGGAGCGCTTCGACGACCATATCGTGAAGATGCGCAAGCATGCCATGTGGTACCTGAAGGGTATGAGGGGAGCAACGGCGGCACGTCGCGCCATCAATGATGCGGTGACCTTCAACGATTTCGCCACGATCTTCCATGATGTTGCGGTGCTTCAGAAGAGCGGGGAGGAGCAAGCGTGATCGATCTTCCTGGTGGCGAGGTGCTCGAAGGCCAGCAGCCCTATGAGGCGCTCTATATTCACATTCCCTTCTGCAAGAGCAAATGCGCGTATTGCGATTTCGCGAGCGAAGCGATATCGGCTGATGATCCGCGTATCGAAGCCTATATCGATGAGCTCATCTTATCGATTCGCGCAGCTTCGCGCGCCGATCTGCTCGGGGATCTTAAAACGGTCTATATCGGCGGAGGGACGCCTACCCATATCGGTAACAAGCAGCTCTCGCGCTTGCTCTATGCGCTCTCGCTCTCGATGCACCTTACCCCTGAGGTGGAGTGCACGCTCGAGGTGAATCCCGAGAGCCTCACTGAGGCTATGGTGAAGGACCTGTTCGCCCTTGGTGTGACCCGTCTTTCGTTTGGTGTGCAATCGTTCGATGACGCGGTTTTGGCAACGCTTGGGCGTGCGCATGATGCCGAGCAAGCGCGTAAGGCGATCGAGCGTGCGCAGTTGCGTTTTGAGAACATCAGTCTCGATCTGATGTGCGGCATCCCGGGGCAGAGCATCGATTCATTTCGCTCGTCGGTCGAAGAGGCTCTTTCTCTTGGGGTGGCGCATGTGAGCATCTATCCGCTCACGATTGAAGAAGGCACGCGCCTGCGGGACCTCATGGACAGATCGGCGTTCGTGGAGAGCGAAGATGCGCTCTCTGATGCAGCAGCGGAGATGATGGTGTGTGCAGAGGAGCTGCTCGTGGCGCACGGATTCCACCGCTACGAAGTGGCGAGCTATGCACGCGCGGGGTTCGAATGCGAGCACAATAAGATGTATTGGACAGGAAAGCCCTACCTTGGCGTCGGTCATGCGGCGGTTTCCATGAAGCAGAACGATGCAAGCCGCGTGCGCTTTAGCGATGGCTGCGTTCAGGAAGTGCTCACGCATGAGCAGGCGCTCGTTGAGGATCTTATGCTCGGTATGCGCATGAGCAGGGGAGTGAGCGCAGAGAAGGTGCAGGCGGTAGATGCGCTCGTACCGAATACGCGCTCAGCGTTTGCGACCCTCGAAGAGAAGGGGCTCGTGCTCGAACGAGCCGGGCGCTTCGTTCCGAGTGAAAAAGGTTGGCTCTACGGTAACGAGATATTCGCAACCTTGCTCGATCTTGCCTGAATGCGAATTTCCTCCATAGTTCGCGGACGATTTCAACCGCCCCTGCGCATAACCTACCGATAACAGTATTGTTTCGTGGAGTTTTAGCACTCTCATCCTCAGATTGCTAAAATGCGTTGAGTCGAAAGGTTGTGCGTGCTCTCAGATAGAAGACAATACGTTCTCAGGATGCTCATCAATGAGTACATCGCTCATGCGCTCCCGATCGGCTCACGCACGCTGATCGATCGCTATCACCTCGACATCAGCTCTGCTACCGTGCGCAACGAGCTCTCTCATCTTGAAGAAGCAGGGTATCTTACCTCGCCGCATACTTCTGCCGGGCGCGTGCCGACCGATTTCGGGTATCGCACGTTCGTGGATGAGCTGCTCGATAATCTCTCTGATGCTCCTAAGCCCAATATCCTGGATGAATTGCGCAAAGACGCTTCCGAGCTCGACGATCTGCTCGATCGGACTTCGCAAGCCTTGGCGCGTTTCACGAACTGTCTCGCTATGGTGGTTCCGCGCGGGCTCGTGAGCGTTCAGATCGCCCGTATTACGCTGGTGCAGCTTGGCACGAACCGCCTTTTGGCCGTTATCGTCAGTGAAGATGGATCGGTCTTCCAGCGCCAGATCGAATCGAATGAGGAGCTGAGTGCGGAGCGCCTGGGTGCAATTGAGGCCGCTCTGAATGACATCTATGCAGGTTCGACGATCAAAGCAGGGCAGAGCGCAAGCGGCAGCGATGCGGTACGCGAATTGAGCGCACGAGCAGACGTGTTGAACGATCCGCTCACGCTTCTTATCGAAGAGGAGCTCTACGATTGCTGTGCACATCGCAAGACCGAAAAGCCCCATACGCTCGGCATCGCCCGTTTGCTCGATCAGCCAGAATTCTCCGACGCGACCCGTCTTGTGCCTATCATCGAAAAGCTCGAAGATGAAACGATCCTCTTCCATCTTTTCAATGAGCCCACCTCGAGCGATCTGCCGCTCGTGCGCATCGGGCATGAGAATGTGAGCGAGGAGCTCGCGGATGTTTCTGTGGTGGCAGCACCTTATGGCGCAAAGGATGATCGCGGCATCATCGCGGTCATAGGCCCGACCCGTATGGATTATGAACACGCGATCAAGGCAGTACGCGCTGCCCAATCGCTTTTACAAGATTCTTGATACAGAGAAAGTGAACGAACAGCATGGCTCAAGATCTCTATGAAATTCTCGGCGTGGATAAGACCGCAACCGAAGATGAAGTGAAGAAGGCGTTCCGCAAAAAGGCGCGCACGCTTCATCCAGACGTGAATAAGGATCCCGATGCAGAAGAGCGCTTCAAGGAACTCAACGAGGCGTATGACGTGTTGAGCGATCCTGCGAAGCGCAACCACTATGATCGCTATGGCGCGATCCCGGGGGCAGGTGCAGGAAGCGGGTACGTCGATCTTGAAGACCTCTTCGGCGGCGGCTTCGGTATGGGAGATCTGTTCAGCTCGTTCTTCAGTGGTGGCGCGGGGCGCTCGGCAACGGTCAAGCGCGAAGGACGCGATATGGGCGTTGGTCTGCGCGTAACGCTTGAAGAAGTTGCTGCTGGCGTGAAGAAGGAGATCATCTACGATCGCCTTTCTCCTTGTCCTGAATGTAGTGGAACGGGACTGGGCGAAGATGGTGAGGAGATCACCTGTCCTGAATGCCATGGACGCGGACGCGTGGTAACGGTTCAGCATACCTTCCTTGGCGACATGCAAGCAGCCTCTACCTGTTCTAACTGCCAGGGTGCTGGCGTGGTGATCGAGAATCCGTGCCCAGAATGCGATGGGCAGGGAAGGGTTCCCGATCGACAGCGCTTATCAGTCGATATCCCTGTGGGCATTCACGATGGACAGCAGCTGCGTTTGAGCGGCTATGGCGAAGCAGGCATTCGCGGTGCAAGTTCGGGCGACTTGATCGTTACGTGCCGCATCGACCCACACGAGTTCTTCGAGCGTGTGGGCGACGATCTGCATGTGACCACGGTCATCTCGATGGTCCAGGCAGCGCTTGGTGCCGATATCGAGATCGAAGGCATCTTCGAAGACGAACTGGTGAAGGTTCCGATCCCGAGCGGCTGCCAATATGGTCAGGTCGTCCGCGTGCGTGGGTTCGGTATGCCGCGTTTCCAGGACGATGTGCGCGGAGACATGCTCGTGCATGTCGAAGTTTCGATCCCTACGCGCCTTTCGAAGCGCGAGCGCGAGCTGCTTGAGGACTTGGCTGACGAAATGGACGAGAGCTTCACGTCTGCGCGTACGCCGCTCGAGAAGCTGCGCAACGCATTCAATTCGTAGGATTCGGCTATGTCGCTCCATCAGCTCTTTTGCACCAACGAAGCGATCGCTCGCGAAGTAGATTTCCCCTTTCTTCTTGGGATCGATCCGCAGGATCGCAACCATGTGAAGGCTCTGCGTCTTGAAGTTGGCGAACATATAGCGGTGGTGGATGCGAGCAGCGACTATTTTGAAGTGGAGATCACCGCGCTTCAGGATGAAGAGGTCTGGGTGCGCATCGCAAAGCATCTCGACGCGCCAAACGACGCGGTCCCGGTCATGCTCGTTCAAGGGCTTGCTAAAGGCGACAAGATGGACACCGTGCTCCGCGCCGCCACCGAACTGGGTATCGCAGGGTTCTATCCCACTGAAATGAGCCGTAGCGTGGTGAAGCTCGATGCTAAGAAGAAGGATAAACGCGGCTCTCGTTTCGTACAGATCGCACGGAGCGCTGCGCTGCAATCGGGTCGTACGACCATTCCTGAGATAGGGAGCATACGTACGCTTGCGCAGTTGGCTGAGCAATTCGGCCCACACGACCTGGTCATCGTCTTTTGGGAAGAGGAAGACCTGGAAAACAGCGTGTCAGCTCTCTTTGATTCATCCGCAACGAAATCTCTTCTTGGATGCCTCGAGCGTATCTGGATCATTATTGGCCCTGAGGGTGGCATGAGCTCCGACGAGGTGCAGTGTATCGAAGATTCTGAGGCTACGGTCGTTATTCTTTCGCTCGGTCCGACGATCTTGCGCACCGAAACTGCGGGGGTGGTAGCCTGCGCGCTGGTGCTCAACGAATTACGCAACTGTGCGGCGCAGGTCTCATGATGAGATTCCATGTGGTGAACCTTGGTTGCAAGGTGAATAAAGCTGAATCCGATTCGATGAGCGCGCATTTGCTCGCTACGGGAAATGAGCTGGTCGGCCTCAATGAGGCTGATGCGATCATCATCAATACGTGCACCGTAACGGGAGATGCAGAGAAGAAGACGCGCAAGGCCGTCCGCCGTGCTCTGCGTGAGAATATCCATGCGCGCGTGATGGTCACCGGTTGTGCTGCAGCGATCTCTCCCGATTTCTATCGTGCGCTCGATTCTCGTGTGGAGATCATCGAAAAGGCTGCCTTTCTCTCAGCCGACCCCGCATGTCGTACCGGGCTTGCCTTTCCTGCCCGTGTGTCGGTGAAGGTGCAAGATGGCTGCGATCATGCGTGCACCTATTGCATCGTCCATGTTGCGCGGGGAAAGGCCTCCTCACGCCCACTCGATGAGATCGTTACTGAAGTAAAGGCGCTCGAGCACGCAGGCATCCGTGAAGTGATGCTCTCTGGCATCGATCTGGGATCCTATCGTTTCGAGAAGCAGGCGCTCGATGCGCTCCTATCGACGCTCATCGAAGCTACCCACGAAATGCGCTTCCGTATCTCTTCTGTTGAGCCCGCTTCGCTCACTTCCGCTACGATCGAGCGGATCGCACAAGCTGAAGGGCGTATCTGCCGTCACCTGCATCTGCCTTTGCAGTCGGGCTCGAACAAGGTGCTCAAGGAGATGAACCGCCCCTATAGTGCGGAGTTCTATCTGCGGCTTTGCGAGGATCTCTACGATGCACTTCCCACGCTCGCTCTTTCAACTGACATCATCTGTGGATTCCCGGGTGAGACCGATGCAGAGTTCGAAGAGACGCTCTTGCTCGCGAAACAGGCGCGATTCTCGAAGATCCATGCCTTTCGCTACTCGATGCGCGAAGGCACGCCGGCAGCCGCGCGATGCGATCAGATCGATCCGTCCACAAAAGAACAGCGCCTCAAAAAGCTCCTCGCGCTTGCTCGCGACCTGCGCAAAGAAGACGGTCTGCGCCGCATCGGAACGAGCGAAGCCGTGCTCATCGAGGCGCCGGGCACTGGCATGAGCGAATCCTATTTCAAGGTCGAGGTACCTCGCGATATCCCGCAAGGGACTCTTTGTGAGCTTTCCTTAACAGCACTTGATTCATCTTGTATGATGAAGGCATGCAAAAAGAAGTAACACAATCCATCAATCTGAATGACCCTCTGCTGCTCGGCAATCTGCTCGGACCGAACGACGAGAACCTGCGTTTCATCCAAGATTCGTTCCAAGCGCGCATCACGGTGCGGGGCAGTCAGATCGAGATCGAGGGTTCGCCCATCGAGGTGGACAGCATCACCACGCTCATCTCAGACATGCTCGCCGATATCGATCAAGGCGTTGAGCCCGATGTCGAATCGATCAAGCGCTCGCTCGCGCTCCTTCACGAAGGGGAGTATGCCCCTAAAGAGCTTCATGATGATGTGGTCCTTTCCTATAAAGGACGCGTGATCCGCCCGAAGACTCCTATGCAGAAGGAGTATCTCGACTATATCCGCACGAAGACCATCACCTTCGGTATGGGCCCCGCTGGTACGGGTAAGACCTATCTTGCCATGGCCATGGCGGTCGCTGCGCTCAATCGCAAGGAGGTCGGTCGCATCCTGCTCACGCGTCCGGTGGTAGAGGCGGGGGAGAACCTCGGCTTTCTGCCTGGAACGCTCACCGAGAAGATCGATCCCTATATTCGTCCGCTTTACGATGCGCTCTTCGACATGATGGATCCTGTGCGCGCCAATAAGCTCCTCGCCGAAGGGGTGATCGAGATCGCTCCGCTCGCATTCATGCGCGGTCGAACCTTGAACGACAGCTTCATCATCTTGGACGAGGCGCAAAATACCACGTCCCAACAGATGAAGATGTTCATCACGCGTCTTGGCATGGGTTCGAAGATGGTCATCACGGGCGACATGACGCAGACCGACCTGCCCAAGGGCATTTCTGGCCTTCAGACAGTACGTCAGGTTCTCGAAGGGATCGATGAGATCGGCTTTATCGAATTCCAAACGCGCGATGTCGTGCGCAATTCGCTCGTTTCGAAGATCATCGCGGCGTATGCTCGTGCCGAGGCGAACAACCTTCGTTTGTAGAGGGGATGGGTAAGATGGATATCGCTTTGCGTTTCGACTACGGCGAGGACAAGCTCGCCGATCTTCCCCTTGAAGAGCTCATCGCGTTCGTGCTCGCTTCCCGTAAGCTTCCGCAAACTACTAGTGTTTCGGTCACTTTCGTTTCGAACAAACGCATCCATGAACTGAACCGCGACTATCGCGGCATCGATAAGCCCACCGATGTGCTCTCGTTCGAATGCGATAACATCCCGTTCGAAGGTGAGGCGATCGATCAGAACGAAGAGTACGAACTGGGCGATGTGATCATCGCTACCGATGTCGCTATCGCACAAACTGCAGAATTCGGTACCACGCTTGAAGAAGAAGTGAGCCTGCTCATCACGCACGGACTGCTGCATCTCTGCGGCTACGATCACATCGAAGAAGCTGAAGCGCTCGAGATGGAAGCGCTCGAAGATGAGCTCTTGGCGCAGTGGAACGAAGTCAAGGCGAGCTTGCGTGCGAGCGGTTCTTGCGAGTAGAGGTTCGCATGGCTTTCAAGGACTCAGATTTTACCTTCATCGCTTCCGTGCGCTGCGCGCTCAAGGGCGTGCGCTTTGCAAGTAGGGAGCGCAACTTCCGCATTGACATCGTCTGCGCGCTCATCACGATCATCCTCGGTTTCGTCTGTCAGATCTCTGCCTTCGAATGGCTGGTGGTCGTAGCTTGTTTTGGGCTGGTGCTCGGCGGCGAGGCGCTCAATTCAGCGCTGGAATACATCGTCGATCTTGCAAGCCCTGATTATCATGTGCTCGCGGGCAAGGCGAAGGACTGCGCTGCAGGAGCGGTGCTCCTCTTCGCGGCTGCATCGTTCGTCATCGGGTGCATCATCTTCATCCCGAAGTTGCTCGCCCTTGTCTTTGGAGCGTGATCATGGACGCAGAACAGGGTTTCAGATCAGGTTTCGTTACGCTGCTCGGACGACCTAACGCAGGCAAATCGACGTTGCTGAACGCGATCATGCATAAGAAGTTCGCGATCGCTTCACCGACCGCACAGACAACGCGCCATCGCTTCCGCGCGATCCACACCACCGAAGACTATCAGCTCATCATCGTTGATACGCCGGGGCTTCACAAGCCTCATGATGCGCTTGGAGAAGAGCTGAACACCACCGCGATCAAGGCGCTCGAAGGTGTGGATGTGGCAGCATTCCTGCTCGATGCATCCGAGCCGCTCGGTACAGGAGACGAATGGGTGATCGCGCAGCTCGCGAATGCGAAGAATACGCCGAAGATCCTGGTCGTCTCCAAGAGCGCTACGGCAAGCGAAGAAGAGATCGCCGCGCAGATCGAAGCGGCAAGCGCGCTTGCTCGCTGGGACGAGATCGTGGTCACGAGCGCGCTCGAAGGCCAGAACGTCGAGACTTTCGTCGATGCCGTGGTGAACTATCTTCCCGAAGGCCCGCTTTGGTTCCCGGCTGACATGGAAACCGATCAGCCGCAGGAGGTTATCGTTGCGGAATTCATCCGCGAGAAGATCCTCTTCACGGTCTATGACGAAGTTCCTCATGCGATCGGTGTGGTGGTCGAAGAGATGGGTTATAACCGCCGTAAACATCTCACGCGCATCTACGCGACCATCTATGTCGAGCGCGATTCTCAAAAGGGCATCCTCGTGGGCAAAGGTGGCGCTACCATCAAGCACATCGGCACCGAAGCGCGCAAGGATCTCGAAGTGCTGCTGGGTACCAAGGTCTATCTCGACCTGCAGGTCAAAGTGAAGAAGAACTGGCGTCGCGACATCAATCAGATCCGCCGGTTCGGATACGGTGAGGGCATCTGATCGTTCATGGCAAGTCCTACCAAAACGATCACTGCGCTTGTGCTGCGTCGTACGAAGCTCGGTGAAACGGATGTCATCGTCACGCTCCTTGCCGAAGATGGTTCCCAGGTCAAAGCAGTTGCGAAAGGTGCGCGTAAGCCAACTTCAAGTTTCGCTTCGCGCCTGGAGCTTTACTCGGTTGCTAAGATACTGGTCGCCGAGGGCAAGAATCTCGATATCGTGAAAGAAGTGCGTCTGCTCGAAGGAAACGAAGCGCTCAGGAACGATTTCTTTCGTTCGAGCGCATCAGCGCCGATCGTCGAGCTCCTTGCGAAGTCAACGTACGAGAACCAGCCGACCGCGCGCTTGTTCGCGCTTTCGCGTGCAGCGCTTCATTCCATTGCAACCACTCCTAACGACCCGCTCGTAGCTACGCTTGCGGGGCTCCTGAAGGCACTGGCATTCCTTGGGTTCCGTCCTTCGTTCACAGAGTGCGTAGGATGTGGTGATACGCCTGAGCTTGCAGAAGGAACGCGGCAGACTTTCTCGTTCTTCGACGGGGGAGTGGTGTGCGCTCGCTGCGCGGCGCACCATGAGACCACGCTCGTGAGCGCAGGAGTGCTCCAGTGGTGCAATACGTTGCTCTATTCAACACTTCAAGAGATCGAGGCGTATCAGGTTCCTGCTGGGGTGCTCGAAGAAGCGCTCGTGTTCACGAACGAATGGATCCATCTTCACCTCGGAATCTCCATGAAATCGCTTACGTTCCTGTTCAAGAATGTATTCAACTCGTCTATCTGATCTCGTTCGCGCCGCTCGCGCAAATCGTGTCTTGAGTTCGCCGGGCGTACCTCTATAATTAAACGGCTGCAAAACAGCGTTTTGGTACTTGGTCGATATGCACCACCGCTTATCAACCCAGTTCCAATGCCAACAACAAGAAAGGTGGAACAATGGCAAACAAAGACAGCATCTCAAAGGAGCGCACCGCAGAGCTCATCGCCGAATATGGCAAGAATGCTCAGGATTCTGGTAGTGCTGAAGTTCAGGTCGCGATCCTCACCGAGCGCATCCGCAACCTCACCGAGCACCTCAAAGAGCACCCCAAGGATCACCATACGCGCCGCGGTCTGCTCATGCTCGTTGGTAAGCGTCGTCGCTTGCTCGTCTACATCAAGAACCGCGACATCCTCGAATACCGCGAACTCATCAAGAAGCTCGGTATTCGCGACAACATCTAAGGTCACCTTGAGCCCGCACCTCGCGGGCTTTTGTGTATAAACGGTCGGCATCGTAGAGGCGGTGCTGCTCGGGTGGGCAGAACGCTTTGCCTGCGAAGAAGCTTCACTGCAATCCGGCAGGAAGAAAGAGAAAGAACGATACATGAAAAAAGTCACTAGAACATTCGAACTCTACGGGAAAGAGTACTCCCTCTCCACTGGCGAGCTTGCCAAGCAGGCATCCGGTGCAGTGGTCGTCACTCAGGGCGATACCACCGTGCTCGTAACGGCGGTCATCTCTGAATCTGAGAAGGACTACGATTTCTTCCCCCTCACCGTCGACTTTATCGAGAAGATGTATGCGGTCGGTCGCATCCCTGGAGGATATCTCAAGCGCGAGGCGAAGCCTTCCGATCATGGCATCCTCACCGCACGTATGATCGACCGTCCGATCCGCCCCGGCTTTGCCGATGGCTTCAAGCAGGAAGTGCACATCGTGGCAACGCCGCTCGTGCTTGACACGCAAGATCTGCCCGACTGCATCTCCGTTATGGGTGCTTCTGCTGCGCTCATGTGCGCAAGTGCGCCGTTCGATGGCCCTGCTGCCTGCGTACGTATCGGCCGCAATATCGAGACCGGCGAATTCATCGTGAATCCCACCGTTGAAGAGGATGAGAATTCCGATCTCGAACTCACCATCGCTGGTACCGCCGACTATATCTCCATGGTCGAAGCGGGCGCTCAAGAGATCTCTGAAGAGGATATGCTCGCTGCGATGACCTTCGGTCAGGAAGCCATCAAGGCATTCTGCGAAGAGCAGAGCGCATTCCTTGCTGAGGTTGCTCCTGAACCGCGCGAATGGCCGGTTCACGTAGCTGATCCTTCCATCGCAGCGCGTATCGAGCCATTCTTCGACGCTATGAGTGCTGCGCTCAAAGATGCTGACAAGCATGCTCGTATGGCCAAGGTCGATGAGCTCAAAGCATCTATCAAGGAAAACGAATTCACCGAAGAGGAGCGTGCTGCTTGGGGCTCCGACATCGCTGCTGAGCTCAAGTCGCTCGAAAAGCACGCTATGCGCGCGATGGTCATCGAAACGGGCGAACGTGCCGATGGCCGTACCTCGACCGAGATCCGTCCGCTCCACATCGTTGCGGGCTATCTGCCTCGCGTCCATGGTTCTGGCCTCTTCCAGCGTGGTCAGACCCAAGCGCTTTCCGTTTGTACGCTCGGTATGCTCAATGAATGGCAGCGTCTCGACACCATCTGGCCTGAAGAGGGTAAGCGCTACATGCATCAGTACAACTTCCCGCCATATTGCACGGGTGAGGTTGGCCGCATGGGTGCACCGAAGCGCCGCGAAGTCGGTCATGGTGCGCTCGCTGAACGCGCGCTCATCCCGGTCCTTCCGAGCGAAGATGAATTCCCGTATTCCATCCGCGTCGTATCTGAGGTGCTCGAATCGAACGGTTCTTCCTCTATGGCTTCTACCTGCGGCTCTACGCTGGCACTCATGGATGCTGGCGTGCCTATCAAGGCTCCCGTTGCTGGCATCGCGATGGGCCTCATCAAGGAAGGCGACGATATCGTCATCCTCTCCGATATCCAGGGTCTAGAAGACTTCTTGGGCGATATGGACTTCAAGGTTTGCGGTACCGAAAAGGGCATCACCGCACTTCAGATGGACAATAAGGCACGTGGCCTTTCGGTCGATATCCTTGCTCGCGCGCTCAATCAGGCTAAAGAAGGTCGTGCGTTCATCATGAATGCGATGCTCGAAGCTATCGATGCTCCGCGCAACGAGCTCTCACCCTATGCTCCGCATATCGAGACCATCCATATCCCTGTTGATAAGATCCGCGACGTCATCGGTACAGGCGGTAAGGTCATCCGTGGCCTTCAGGAAGAAACTGGCGCAACGATCGAGGTGCAGGAAGACGGCACCGTGCATGTTGCTTCTACCAACGCTGAGAGCGGCAATGCTGCACGCGAGGCGATCCTTGGCATCGTGAAGGTTCCCGAAGTGGGAGAGGTCTACGAAGGCGAAGTGGTCGGCATCAAGGATTTCGGTGCGTTCATCCGCCTCACTCCTGGTAAGGATGGCCTGCTCCACATCTCGCGCATGGCCAACGGTCGTGTAGCGAAGGTCGAAGATGTGATGAACATCGGCGATATCGTGAAGGTCGAGGTCATCGAAGTGGGCGACAACGGCAAGATCTCGCTCGATCGTCTCGACAAGCCTGATGTGAAGAGCGATGGACCGCGTCCTGGTCAGGGCTTCAACAACCATGGCAAGGAGAACGGCAATGGCAATCGTAAGCCACGCCGTCGTCACAATTAGTCAGAATATGGCATAAAGCGAATAAGCCTCTCGCTCAAGAAAGCGAGAGGTGTTCAAGCCCCTCACCATAAGACGTGAGGGGCTTTTTGTTGTTCTTCACCGGCAGCACTTCGCGCGTCTGTGCGCTTTGTCGTACACTAGTGCTCAAACCTATTTCATTGGAGAAGAGGATTCGATGTATAGCTATAAAACGAGCGGCGTCTGTGCACGTACGATCAATTTCGACATCGATGATAACGGCATCATCACGGCCGTTGAATTCGATGGCGGCTGCAATGGAAATCAAACAGGCATCTCGCGCTTGGTAGTGGGGAAGCCTGCCGAAGAGATCATCTCGATCTTGAAGGGCACTACCTGCGGCAAACGCCCCACGAGCTGCCCCGATCAGCTCGCCCGTGCACTTCAAGAAGCGATCGACGCACTCTAGATGATCGCTTAGATCCTCAATCCATCACCTAGTCTAAGGAGAAAGCATGATCAAAGTTGCCGTAGCAGGCTATTCAGGAAGGATGGGCTCTGCCGTTGTTGATGCGGTGAGCGCAGCAGACGATATGGAAGTCGTGTGTGGTATCGATCCGTATGCGACCGAGCAAGCATTCCCGACCTTCGCCACGATCGATGAGGCTCTCGCAGGCGCACAGTTCGACGTGCTCGTCGATTTCACCCAACCCGATGTCGTTGCAAAGACCTTAGCGGTCGCACTTCCTGCTGGCATCGATTGTGTAGTCGGTACCACGGGCATGAGTCAGGATACCTTGCAAGAGCTTGCTTCGAGTGCTGCTGATGGCGCTTGCTTGTTCTACGCTCCGAACTTCACGACCGGTGCCGTGCTGATGATGGAGTTTGCCAAGATCGCAGCGCCTTATTTCCCTGAGGCCGAGATCATTGAATTCCATCATGCCAATAAGAAGGATGCCCCTTCCGGTACTGCAGTACGCACGGCTGAGATCATCCAAGAGTCCCGTGGACGCGATAGCGTTGCTCCAGGCAAAGAGACCGAGAACGCTGGCTGTGAAGGCGCGCGCGGTGCCGAAGTGGCAGGTGTTCCTGTTCATTCAGTGCGCTCCATGGGCTATGTGGCTTCGCAGGAGGTTGTCTTCGGCTCGATGGGCCAGACGCTCACGATCCGTCACGATTCATGGGATCGCACCTCTTATATGCCAGGTGTCTTGCTCGGCATTCGCAATGTTGGCGCACAGCATGGTCTTATTGTCGGTTTAGAGAACTTCATGTAAGAGTTGCGCGCTGCTCATGCCATAATATGAGCAGCAATCGAGTGGCAACCGTTCCGCTCGTATCTATTTGCGCGTGTCTTGGCTCGTAGTTAGGAGATAACAATGTCAGCAGCAACAGCGCCTCGTTTTGGTCGTATGATTCCCGCAATGGTCACTCCGTTCGACGAGAACCTCGATCTCGACCTCAAACAAGCGCGTGCGTTGGCTCGTCGTCTTGTTGAGAACGGTGCCGATGCGCTCATCATCAATGGCACCACTGGCGAAAGCCCTACGGTGTTCTATCCCCAGAAGATGAAGCTCTTCGAGGCGGTCGTCTCTGAGATCGATGGGGAAGTGCCCGTTATCGCCAACGTGGGTGACAACTGCACGGCTGACACGGTCGATTTCGCGCGTGATGTGCAGAAGCTGGGTGTGGATGGCTTCATGCTCGTGGTCCCTTACTACAACAAGCCTCCGCAAGAAGGTCTCTATCAGCACTTCAAGACCATCGCAGGAAGCATCGATCTTCCGTGCATCCTCTACAACATCCCTGGTCGTTGCGTCATCAACATGACCGCGGAAACGACCCTTCGCCTGGCGAACGAAGTGGATAATATCGTTGCGATCAAAGAAGCATCGGGCAATCTCGAACAGGTTGCAGCTATTCTGGCAGGTGCGCCAGAAGGCTTCGAGGTGTATTCAGGAGATGATGCCCTTACCTACGACATCATGAAGCTCGGTGGTGCCGGTGTCATTTCCACCATCGGAAACGTAGCACCCGATCGCATGAAGGAGATCGTCGATCTCTGCGCAGCGGGAGATTTCGAAGCAGCCACAAAGGCTAACGAGGCCCTTCTTCCGCTCATGAACGAGCTTTTCATCACCTCTAATCCTATCATGGTGAAAGAGGCTTTGAACCTGCTCGGATTCCCTGTTGGCGGCGTGCGTTTGCCGCTCGTCAACGCAACGGCTGAACAATCAGCCGAACTCGCAGAAGTAATGCGCCAAGTTGGCGTTTTGAAGTAACCATCTATGCAAGAAACAGCACGTCTAAGCGCACAAGGGCGTGCTGTTTAGAAATGAGAGGAAATGGCGCAACAAAAGACAGAATCGAAAAACCAGAACAAACGCAACAATGAAACTGTCAAGCACGTTCAGCTTGAACGAAAGCGCCCCAAGCTTTCCAAAGTAAATGGCTCAAAGCAGGGCAATAACAAATCGAACAATCAAAACAAGAAGAACAATAATCGTCGTCCGAAGCAGAATCAGACAAAGCGCGATCCTAAAGCAACGCTGCGCATCATCCCCCTTGGCGGGCTCGATGCGATCGGCAAGAACATGACGGTCTTCGAATGCAAGAACGACATGGTGCTCGACGATGCGGGTCTCATGTTCCCCGATGATGACCATCCGGGCATCGACCTCATCCTGCCAGACTACACCTACGTGCTCGAGAACGCCGATAAGCTGCGTGGCATCATCATCACGCATGGCCACGAAGATCACACGGGCGCTTTGCCGTATCTTCTGAAGGATCTGGGCAAGCAAGTACCGATCTATGCGACCAAGCTCACGCTCGGCCTTATCGAAGGCAAGCTCAAGGAGCACAAGATCAAGAACGCGAAACTCTGCGAGATCAAGCCAGGGCAGACGATCGACCTTGGATGCATCAAGGCGGAATTCTTCGCGGTGAACCATTCTATCCCTGATGCTGTGGGCGTATTCTATCGTTCTCCTGCAGGCAACGTGCTCCATATGGGCGATTTCAAGCTCGATCAATCGCCGATCGATGGCGTTCAGACCGATTTTGCAGCCTTGGCACGCTTCGCCAAAGAGGGCGTCGATCTTATGCTCTCCGACTCGACGAACGCAACGAACCCCAACTTCACGCCTTCAGAAGCTGAAGTGGGCAAAGCGCTCGATCGCATCATCTCAGGCGCAAAGGGGCGTGTGATCGTCGCTTCGTTCGCTTCGCACATTCATCGTATGCAGCAGATCTGCGATGCGGCTGTGAAGAACGGGCGCAAGGTCGCCGTTACGGGGCGCTCGATGGTTCAGAATACCGATATCGCGCGCCGTCTAGGCTACCTCAACATCTCTGATAAGGACATCATCGATGCGTACGATCTGAAGGGTATGCCGCCCGATAGCTATGTGGTCATGTGCACTGGCTCTCAGGGTGAGCCACTTTCAGCGCTAGCACGTATCGCCGGGGGTAACCATAAGACCATCTCGATCGATGAAGGCGACACCGTCATCATCTCGGCAACGCCGGTTCCAGGCAACGAGAAAGCGGTCACGCGTGTGGTGAACTCGCTTGCGAAGATCGGTGCGGATGTCTACGACAAATCGCGCGCCTGTGTGCATGTGTCTGGTCATGCGGGTGCTGAAGAGCTCAAGCTCGTTTTGTCCATCGTGCGCCCTCAAGCGTTCTTGCCGGTTCACGGTGAAGCGACCCACTTGCGCGCACATGCTAATCTTGCTGAAGCAACGGGCGTTTCGCCTGAAGATGTCTTCATCCTTGAGAACGGCGAATCGATCGAACTGAGCTCTAAGGGGATCAAGATCGGCGAATCGGTGCCGAGCGGCATCGTACTTGTTGATGGTCTTTCTGTGGGCGACACGTCCGAAATGGTGCTCCATGAGCGTTCGAGCCTCGGTGCGCAAGGGGTGGCGAGCATCGCGTGCGCTGTGAATAGAAAGAGCCGTTCACTGGTAACGCCTGTTCTTGTCGAGATGCACGGTATTCCTGGCGGTGATGATCCTGAACTGGTGAAAGCGGTGAGCAAAGCGGTCTCGAATGCGATACAGCGTTCGCTCTCGAAGGAAGAGCCGCCGCGCGAAACGCGCAAGATCGCTCGAAGTGCGCTGCTTTCGGTGCTTTGGGAACGCACGAACCAGCGACCGCTTGTCATCGTGAATATCCTTGAGCTTTAGTCTATAATTCATACAGAAACCTTTATCACACTATTAAACGCACTACAGAAAGGTTTACATGGCCAGGCAGCCCGACAATCGCTCGCGCGGAGCCTCGCAAAAAGGGAAGAGCGCTTCAACGAAGCGGTCTTCTGCTCAAGGCGCGGTCAAAGGAAAACCCGGTAATTATCAAAAGCAAGCACCTGTGCAACAAGGTGTTTTGCTCGATTCACGCACAAAACACGATATCGCCGGGGTGGTGCTCGCGGTACTTGCCGTGGCGCTGTTCATCACCGCTTTGCTTCCTCCTGATGGCATGGTCACCTCCTTGCTGGGAGCGGGGCTTCATAATGCTTTCGGCATCGGGGCCTATGTGCTGCCATTCTTCCTCTTGGTAGTTGCGATCACTTATTTGCTCCGTTTCGATGCAGGCCTTGTTCCCGCGCGTACGGCACTTGGATCGCTCATCATCTTCCTTACGTTGCTCACGCTGCTTTCGATGCTCATGCCCAATGCTGAGGTCGATCCCAACATTGTCTTCAATCCCCTCACGCTCGTGAATTACGGGGGCTACTGCGGAGGGGCGTTTGCTTGGGTGCTCCTGCGCCTGTTCGGCTTCACCGTTTCGCTCATCATCATCGTGGGGCTTTTCGTCGTCGGCATCCTCATCATCGGATTCTCGATCTCCGCAGCATTCGAGCGCATGCGTGATGAGCGCCGTGCGCGAGAAGAAGCAGAGGAGAGCGAAGCGGCGCTGTTCGCACGTATGAACCTTGCTCATACGCAAAACCAGCATCCGCTTGCGCGCCGTCGTCTCTCTCAGCGTATCGATCCTCGTAAGATCGAAGGGCGCGAATCAGCGCACCCCGCTCCTGCTCACGCTCCGCTTCCGGAAGAGGCGCTCAAGACCCGCGTGCTCGATCATGAACAGGCAAAAGAAGCCCAGTCTCTCACTCGAAAGCTTGGTCCGCGCAAGCATAAGCTCTCTGATGCTCCCGAAACGCCCGCAGCAGGCGCGCACGAACAGAAGACGGTCCTGCTCGATGCAGAAGAAGTGGCAGCTAAGAGCAACAAGGCCGAACAGGCAGGGAAGAAGCCGAAGAAGAAGCGCGTGGCCGTCCCGAGCGCCATACCGCAGCCGCTCGATGGTTTCACGCTTCCCGATTTCAACCTCTTAAATGTTTCTTCTGCAGAGAACCAGCATGCAGAGACCGATGCCTCGCTCAAGATCGTGGCGCAGAACCTTGAAGATACGCTCCATGATTTCGGCGTCGATGCCGATGTGGTGGGGTGGGTAGCCGGCCCTACGGTCACGCTCTTCAAGGTCGATCTTCCCTCTGGTGTGCGCGTCAATCGCGTTTCGAATCTCACTGACGACATCGCACTCGCACTGGCGTCGCCAGGTGTGCGTATCTTCGCACCGATCCCTGGTACGAACTATGTGGGCATCGAAGTTCCTAACCAGGTACGTCAGACGGTCTATCTTGGCGATGTGCTCAAGGGCACTAAGGGCGGACCGCTCCAGATCGCGATCGGTAAGGACGTGGAAGGGGAGTGCATCGTTTCCGATCTTGCCAAGATGCCTCACTTGCTCATCGGCGGTACCACCGGTTCAGGTAAATCAGTCTCCATCAACGCTATGATCATGTCGATTCTCATGCGCGCAACACCTGCTGAGGTGCGCTTCATCATGATCGACCCGAAGCGCGTCGAGTTCACTCCCTATAATGGCATCCCGCATCTTTACGTTCCCGTTGTGACCGAAGCGCGTGAAGCAGCGAGTGCGCTCGCGTGGGCGGTCGCTGAAATGGAGCGTAGGCTCAAAGTGTTCTCTGGCCTTGGTGCGCGCAACATTGGTCAATACAATGCGAAGGCTCAGGAGAGCAAGAAGGCAGCTGAGAAGGACCCTGAGAACGCTGAGGTGCTCGAAGAGCTGCCCTATATCGTCATCATCATCGACGAGCTTGCCGATCTCATGATGAACGTGGGCAAAGAGGTCGAATTCTCTATTTCGCGCTTGGCACAGCTTGCTCGTGCGGCGGGCATACATCTTATCGTCGCGACTCAGCGCCCCTCGACCAACGTGGTTACCGGTCTTATCAAGGCGAATATCACCAACCGTATCGCCTTCAACGTTGCCTCGGGCATCGACTCGCGCGTCGTGCTCGATACGCCTGGTGCTGAGAACCTCATCGGCTTAGGAGACCTTCTCCTTTCCAAGCCCGAACTGGCAAAACCACAGCGTATCCAAGGGTGTTTCGTTTCGGAGGACGAGATCGCCGCAGTGGTGGAGCACCTCAAAGAACAGGGCGAGCCCGAGTACCATAACGATATCCTCTCCACGAACCTCATCACACTGGGTGATTCCTCACCTGATGGCAGCGGTTCTTCGGGTGGAGTATCGGATGACCCGCTGGTGTGGGAAGCCGCCGAGATCGTCTGCTCGACCGGCATGGGTTCTACTTCGAATCTTCAGCGCCGATTGAGCGTTGGTTATTCCCGCGCAGGTCGTATAATGGATTTACTCGAAGCGAAAGGGATCGTTGGTCCGCCCAATGGCTCTAAACCTCGCGAAGTGCTCGTCGATTCAGTCGAACTTGAAACCATTCGCGCGTTTGAGGAAAACGATGGATAACTACTGGGAGGGTTACCGTGAACCATATAAGCTTTGGTAGCGTGCTCAAAGAGGCGCGCATCTCGAAAGGGTACGAGCTCAATGCGGTGTCTCGTCGCCTGCGTATCCGTCCCGATATCTTAGAGGCAATTGAGAACAGCGATTTCGATCGCATGCCTCCACGTGGCTATTCGCGCAACATGATCAATGCCTATGCGCGTTTCCTTGGTCTGAATGCGAATGATGTTACCCGCATGTATCTTGACGAGAGCTACGCTAACCAGATAGGTCGTGCTCACCAGAATGCGATCGAGAACCGCTACATGCATCAGAACACCTCGCGAGCTACCTCGCGCCCGGGAAAGCGCCAGCCAACCAACCAATTCAAAGCGGTCTCTTCGAATCGCCAGCGCGTCAACGATGGTGACACCACGCGCAGTGGAAGGCGCATCTATTCCGATATGCCCGATGACAACGATCATATGGCAGAAGTACGCGCTCGTGCTCAAGCGCGTCAAAGCCGTAGCGATGATCCACAGCTGCATCCTGCACGACGTGAAGCGATCCCTGATGGAAAATACGTGAACCTCTATGCGAACCCTTCACGCGGCATGGGGCATGCGCCGCGCAATCGTATGCCCATCATCATCGGTGCAGCGGTCGTTGTCATCATTCTCATTGTCGTTATCGTCTCCATCGTGTCCTGCTCGAACAATCAAAACGATGTTCAGAACATCCCTGTTACGGGAATCGAGAGCCAAGAGAACGGCGATGATCAGGCTAGCCAAGAGCCTCAAGCGGTCGCACCGACCGACTTCACCCTTTCCTATGAAGTACCTGCAGGCAAGGAAGCCTATATCGAAGTGATCGTCGATGGCTCCACGAAGGAGGCGGGCGATGTGCGCGGGCAGGCAACGCAGACCTATACGAGCTCTGGCAACATCAAGTTCGTTACCTCCAATCCGAACAACCTCGTTCTCAAGGTAGACGGAGTGGAGCAAACGCTTGAAGAGAATAGCCGCGGTGTTGCGAGCGTCACGTTCAACTTCAACGAGATCTTGAACAAGTGGTACGCTGATCACCCTGAGGTGCAACGTCCTCAAAGCTCCACTTCGGGCACGACGCCTACGGCGAGCACTAGGGGAGATTCTTCAAGCTCTTCAGGTTCTTCCAGCTCAAGCTCAGGCAGCTCTTCTTCGTCATCTTCATCGGGATCCTCTTCGGGATCTTCACGTACGAGTGAATAGCGCGTTCACAACTCTTTACTATGAAAGGAACATCATGGCAAAAGACTCAAGTTTCGATGTAGTATCACAGGTTGATATCCAGGAAGTCGACAATGCGTTCGGGCAGGCAAAGAAGGAGATCGCTCAGCGCTACGACCTCAAAGATTCTGGTGCATCGATCTCTCTCGATAAAGCCAATAAGACGCTCACGGTAAGCGCACCGAGCGATTTCGTTGCTAAGCAAGTGATCGATATCATCTCTTCGAAGCTCATCAAGCGTGGGATCGATCTAGGAGCGGTGAATTGGGGCAAAGTTGAAGCTGCTTCTGGTGGAACGGTCAAGCAAACCGCTTCTATCGTAGATGGGATCGACAAAGAAACCGCTGGTAAGATCAATAAGGATATCAAGGCGACCAAGCTCAAGGTAAAGGTCACCATCGAAGGTGATAAGCTCCGTGTTTCTGGGCCTAAGCTCGATACGCTCCAGGAAGTGATCGCTTTTCTCAAGGAACAAGATTACGGCCAGCCGCTTCAGTTCACCAACTATCGCTAATGCAGGGAGCTTCTCAAAAAAGAGTTTCGTTCATCACGTTAGGGTGTGCGAAGAACGAAGTCGATTCGGCTCATATGGCTGCACGTCTCGCGCAGGCGGGTTACAAGGTAGTCGATCAGGAGCTGCTCGAAGAAGCTGAAGACGGCAATGGTTGCACTACTGAAGCGCTCGATGCGATCATCGTCAATACCTGTTCGTTCTTGCGTGAGGCGATCGAAGAGAACTTGGATGTCATCTTCGATGTTGCGAGCCTTCCTTCTGTGGAGAGCGGTCGTACGAAACTGGTCGTTTCCGGCTGCCTTCCTGCGCGTTTTGGCGAAGAGCTCATCGAGGAATTGACCGAACCCGATCTTTTCGTCCCTTGCGCCGAAGAAATCTCGATCGCCATGAAGCTCGATGAGTTGTTTGATGCTCCCATGCCCGAAGATGTTTGTGACGTTTCAGCTAATCCACCGCGGTTGAATGCAGGCCCAAGTGAATATGTGAAGATATCCGATGGCTGCAATCGCTTCTGTTCGTTCTGTGCGATCCCCTTTATTCGTGGCCGCTATCACAGTTTTTCCTATGAAGCCATCCATGCTGAGATAGCGCAGCTCGTTCGCCAAGGCACGCAAGAGATCGTGCTCATCGCGCAAGATACCGGCATCTGGGGGAGCGATCTCGAGCCAAAGTGTAGTCTAGCCTGGTTGCTCGATAGCCTTGCTTCTGCATTTCCTACCACCTGGTTTCGCGTGCTCTACATTCAACCCGAACATGTTGATGAAGAGTTGCTCGATGTCATGGTGGTGCATGAAAACATCTGCAACTATCTCGATATTCCGCTCCAGCATGTCGATGCTGATCTGCTCAAAGCGATGAATCGTCGCGGTTCGCGCGAAGAGTTCCAGGAACTTCTTGCCCTTATCCACTCGAAGTTCCCGCTCATCGCCCTGCGTACTACCTTCATCGTAGGCTTTCCCGGTGAGACCGATGAACAATTCGAGGCGCTCTGCGACTTCGTTTCAGAGGCTGACTTCGATTATGTGGGCGTCTTCGCGTATTCGCCTGAAGAGGGAACCAAGTCTGCTGTGCTTCCTGATCAGATCGATGAGGAGACTAAGCTCGAGCGCTTGCGCACGTTGCGAGATCTTGCCGATAGTGTTTCGCAAACTTCCCTTGCGCGTTTCATCGGCAAAGAAGTCGATGTACTCGTGCTAGGGCAAGAAGAAGATGGTGCGCTGTTCGGACGAAGCGCCTATCAAGCGCCCGATGTCGATGGGGTCACGTTCATCGATGAAGGAAAGGTTGGCGAGGTCGTTCCGATCGTGATCGAAGATGTGCTTTACTACGAAATGGAGGGTTCGCGTGCGCGATAACGCTTCTTCACAACCTGCAGCTCCTACAACGATCTGGACACCTGCCAATATCGTCACGCTCATCCGTATCTTGCTCGTGCCGGTATTCTTCGTTGCATGCGTGAGCCCCTGGCCAACGTGGTTCCCAGACTGGAATGAGGCCGAGCTGCTGAAGCCCTGGCTCGCGGCGCTTCTGTTCGTGGTGCTCGCCTGTACTGATGCGCTCGATGGCTATCTTGCGCGCAGCAGGGGAGAGGTGACGAACTTCGGCAAGTTCATGGATCCACTGGCTGATAAGATCCTCGTTGCTGCGGCGCTCCTTGCATTATGCGAGCTCCAGATCTTGCCTTCGTGGGTTGCACTCATCATTCTCACGCGCGAATTCATCGTATCGGGCCTGCGCATGCTCGCTGCTTCTGAAGGGGTGGTCATCGCAGCAAGTTGGTATGGCAAGGCAAAGACCGTCTTCCAGATCATCGCGATCCTGCTCTTTATCATCAAGGACTCCGAACCGTTTATCTCTACGCCAGCGATCGAGACACCGCTCTATGTTGTTTCATGGATCGTCATGATCATCGCGCTTGTGCTTACTGTTATCTCGATGCTCGATTATCTGGCGAAATGCCGCTCGATCCTGCGCTTCGTTCCCGGTGAAGGCAAGATCGATGACGCTGAGGCGGCGGGAGAAGACCCTGTTGTTCTCTCTGATGAGATCATCGCGCGTGCAGCGGCGTTGATCGCGCTCGCTCTAGAGAAAGGCGCCAAGCTCTCTACCGCAGAAAGCTGCACAGGTGGCTTGATCGCAGGCTCTCTTACCGCAGTTCCGGGAAGCTCTTCTGTTGTTGAGGGCGGTGTGGTGAGCTATTCGAATGAGGTCAAGCACCACTTGCTCAACGTGAGCGCTTCAGACCTTGAACACTACGGAGCAGTGAGCGAACCGGTGGCCATTCAGATGGCGCAGGGCTCACGGAGCGCTCTTTCCACTACGGTTGCTGTTGCGGTAACTGGAGTTGCAGGACCAGGTGGAGGCTCGCCTGAGAAGCCTGTCGGTACCGTTTGGTTCGGCGTCGATAGCTCTCGGGGAAGCCGTGCGGAGGTCATGCATTTTGCGGGGGATCGCGCGAGTGTGCGCGAGCAGACCGTGGCTCATGCGCTCATGCTCTTCGAAGATGAACTTGCCGTTCTTTAGAACGTTCATGTAGTGGATGGCTCTTAATTCGTGGGCGAATGCGGTTCACACGCCAACGTTTGAGCAAATTTGAGTTTTACGCGAGTTCGCTCGAAAAAAAGTATCAGATAAAGTTCAAAAAAATATAAGGTTTCCTGTCTATTATTTCAGATAGAGATATTGAAATCGAACAGGTGTTCGGTTATCTTGTAAGTATCACTTCGTGTTCTGATAAGGAGAACCAATGATCAAGGATAAAGAATCCACGCTTAAAATCACTACCGACGAGATCGAGAAGAAGTTCGGCAAAGGCGCCATCATGCGGCTCGGCGAAAGCACGGCCCTCAATGTTGAGGCTATCCCTACCGGAGCGCTGCCACTCGATGTCGCTCTTGGCATTGGTGGAGTACCGCGTGGCAGGATCGTCGAGATCTATGGCCCTGAATCAAGCGGTAAGACCACAGTCGCACTTCATATCATCGCTGAAGCGCAGGCGGCGGGAGGCATCGTTGCCTTCATCGATGCTGAACATGCGCTCGACCCTGTCTATGCAGCACGTCTCGGTGTCGATGTCGATGAGCTGCTCATCTCGCAGCCTGATACCGGTGAGCAAGCACTCGAGATCTGCGACCTGCTCGTTCGCAGCGGCACGATCGATTGCGTGGTCATCGACTCGGTCGCAGCTTTGGTGCCACGCGCCGAGATCGAAGGCGAAATGGGCGATGCTACGGTCGGCCTGCAAGCCCGCCTCATGAGCCAAGCATTGCGCAAGCTCACGGGTTCTCTTTCTAAATCTAATACCACCTGCATTTTCATCAATCAGTTGCGCGAGAAGATCGGTGTCATGTTCGGAAGCCCAGAGACCACCACGGGTGGCCGCGCGCTCAAGTTCTACTCGTCTGTGCGTATCGATATCCGCCGTATCGAGTCCATGAAGAAAGATGGCGAATTCATCGGTAATCGTGTACGTGCGAAGATCGTCAAGAACAAGGTCGCACCACCTTTCCGTCAAGCAGAATTCGACCTCATGTATGGCGAAGGCATTTCGAAGGAAGGCTGCGTGCTCGATATGGGCGTGGAAGCCGGTATTGTGAATAAGAGCGGTTCCTGGTTCAACTATGGCGAAGAGCGCCTTGGTCAGGGGCGCGATGCTGCTAAGCGCACGCTGCAAGAAAACCCCGATCTTCGTAACGAGATCGAGAACAAGGTTCGTCAGCATTTCGATCTTCCTACCATCGATTGGGGAGAAGCAGCGTCTGAAGTTGCACAGCAGCAGGCTCAGGGCGAATAAGCGAACGCCTAAGGTAGACGTATGCTCATCGATAAGGATTACATCCAGAAGAACCTTCTACACGAGCAGGAGTCGTCGTCTCTGCCATCGAGAGCCCTCGATGGCTCCGCTCCTGCTCGCTTGCCGCATACCAACGAAGCACTGGATGAATACAACGACAATGCGAATGCTGCTTTTGGTAAGATCGAGCGCTTGCTTGCGGTGCGTGATCGTTCGGTCACCGAAACCCGTTCTCGTCTCCAGCGCGATCACTATACCGAACGTGCTATTGCCGAATCGCTCGAACGCGCTCTGCGCTGTGGCTATTTGGACGATGCGCGCTTCGCTGAAGGTTTCATTCGCATGCGCTTGCGCGCGTCAAAAGGGATCAATGGCATCGTGCGTGACCTGAAAGGTCATCAGATCGATGCCTATGCCATCCCTGGTTTTCCTGATGCGTTTCTTGAAGAGCAGGGGAGCCAGCTCGACAACGCGATTCGTCTGCTCGAGCGTAAGCCACCGCGCGCGAAGAACAAGAAGCAAGCGGCCTACGCGAAGCTCATTCGTAACGGATTTTCGTCAAGCGTGGCAAGCAGTGCGGTCAAGAGCTGGATAGCAGAGCGAGAAGACCAGTAATGCATTTTGCGTGAGTTCTCGCTCTTTAGGCGCTCTTCTGCTAGGCAAAACGTGCCCTTTCCTTTATCATTTTTCTAGCTTGAGTTTTCGCGTCATCAAGACGCTTTGTATATAACAGAGAATATCTTTCACTATACGCAAGGTGTTTGCGCGTACTCATGCCTGGTTGTTACTAGGCTTTTTTATTGCCAAAACACCAGTTTATACCAGGAAAATAGGAAGGAAGAGTTGTGTTTGAGGTTATCATCATAGCCGCAATTGCGATCATCGTTGGCTTCCTCATCGGTTATTTCTTGATGCTCAAGGTTCAGAAAGGTCGCTCCAAGGCTGCCGCAAAAGAAGCACAAGCGATCGTCTCCGATGCACAGCGCGAAGCGGAAAACATGCGCCGCGAAGCGCTCGTCGAAGCAAAGGATGAGGCACTCAAGATCAAGCAAGATGTGGAGAACGAGAGCAAAGAGCGCATGAAAGAGATCCGCTCTACGGAAAATCGTCTCATCCAACGCGAAGAGAATCTTGATAAGCGCAGCGAGTTCATCGACAAGCGCGAACATCAGATCTCCTCGTTGCAGGGTCAGCTTGATAAACGCCAGCACGATCTGAACGTCTCGCAGAAGAAGATCAATGCGCGCTTGGAGCAGATCGCTGGTCTTACGAGCGATGAAGCGAAGGTTCAGCTTCTTGATGGCTTGAAAGATGAGGTGGTTCATGAATCTGCCACCATCATTCGCGATGCAGAAATGCGCACGCGTGCTGAAGCTGATAAGAAAGCGCGTGAGATCTTGAGCCTTGCGATCCAGCGCATCGCTGCAGATTACACCACGCAGATCACTGTCTCCACGATCCATATCCCCTCAGACGACCTGAAGGGCCGAATCATCGGTCGCGAAGGACGCAACATCCGTTCATTCGAGCAGATCACGGGAACGAATCTCATCATCGACGATACCCCTGAGTGCGTTACCGTTTCCTCGCACGACCCCGTGCGTCGCGAGATCGCAAGCGTTACGATGCAGAACCTCATCGCTGATGGGCGCATCCATCCCGCTCGCATCGAGGAGATGTACAACAAAGCCAAGAAGTACGTCTATCAGCAGATCAAGGAAGCTGCTGCTCAGGCCACTTTCGATACTGGCATCCATGACCTTCATCCCGAGCTAGAGAAGACGCTCGGCCGTTTGCGCTATCGCACCTCATATGGGCAGAATGTGCTCACGCACTCTCTTGAAGTTGCCTATCTTTGCGGCATCATGGCATCCGAGCTTGGTCTTGATCCGGTTCCTGCTCGTCGTGCGGGTCTTCTTCACGATCTTGGCAAAGCGATCGATCACGAGGTCGAGGGCTCTCATGCGGTCATCGGTGCCGATCTTGCTCGCCGTTATGGCGAAGATGCAACCATCGTTCACGCGATCGAAGCGCACCACAACGATATCGAACCCACTAGTGTCATCGATGTGCTCGTACAGGCCGCAGACGCGGTCTCAGCTGCACGCCCAGGCGCGCGTAAAGAAAACCTTGAATCCTACATCAAGCGCCTTGAGAAGCTTGAAGAGATCGCAAACTCCTATGATGGCGTTGAGCAGACCCACGCTATCCAAGCAGGCCGCGAGGTGCGCGTGATCGTAACGCCCGATAAGGTCGATGAAGCGCGTGCTACGGTCCTTGCTCACGACATCGCTGCGCAGATCCAGAGCGAAACCAAATATCCTGGACAGGTCAAGGTGGTCGTTATCCGCGAAACACGTGCGGTCGATTTCGCTAAGTAAAGCTCTTTTAGAGCGCTTTCGGTAGTAACCATGAGCACCGATGATCTTTCATCATTCATAGAAGATATCACGGGCGAAAGCTATCTCCGGGTTCAAGAGAATCTCGGAGATGGCTTCGTTCGTTTACGCGCCAAAGAGGCGCAACGACGTCAGGCCAAGCAGGATATCACCTGTTTTGAGGACGTAGTGCTCGAGTTGCTCCGTAATTCGCGTGATGCGAATGCGAGTGCCATCTTCATCGCAAGCTGGAAAGAGCAGGGGTGCCGCTATCTTACGGTCCTTGATGATGGATCGGGCATTCCAGAGCATTTGCATGCCACGGTTTTCGAGCCCTTCGTCACCTCGAAGCTCGATACCTTCCATGAGGATCGCTGGGGTGTGCACGGCCGCGGTATGGCGCTTTATTCCATTAAAGAAAACGTCGATGAAGCCTCTGTGCTCTTCTCTGAGCGCGATGCAGGCACCTCTCTTGGTCTTCATGCGCTCACGGCTCATCTGTCTGAACGCATCGATCAATCTTCTCTTCCTTATATTCACATCAATGAGCGGGGAGAGCAGATCATGCGTGGTCCGCGTAATATTGCGCGCATCGTGATGGAATTCGCTCTCGATTCTCAAGGAAGCCTCGATATCTTCCTTGGAAGCCCAGTGGAGATCGCCGCGACCCTTTCTCATTACGAACCGTCAACGCAGGAGATCGAAGATGGATCTAGCTCGAAGAACCTTCATCCTGAGCGAGAAACCGTGCTCAACTATTTGAAGTACATCTTCGATCCAGACACCTTCAGCGAACGTGCGGCTGAGATCGGATTGCCTCTTTCCTCGCGTAGCGCCAGGCGCATCCTCGACGATCAGATCGCTCCGCTCAAGCCCTTTATCGAGCAATTGTCCTTTGAAGGAGAACAGAACGCGAAACCCTCTGAATCTCAAGATCCTGCGACTGAGAATGGTTCATCTAAGAGCCTTTATGCTGAACAGCGCAAGCTCAAGCTTTCACCAGAGGACTATGAGACGTTTGAGAAAGCACTTGAGCAGGCTTTCGATGCTTTAGCGGAGCATTATTATCTCAAGCGTTCCGATGCCGTGAAGATTCGCACTGGCTCGGATAAGGTCACCATCACCATTCCGTTCGAGACCGAGCATTAACCCTGTTTCGCATCCTGAATTTGCCGAGGATTGCGTAATTATCTATGAATCGGTAAAATATCATAAACACACACTATAAAAGCAGTTTAGATGCACTACAAACTTGGAAAGATCGACCGATGCCTCAATCGAATTCACAAGAGACAGCTCCACAATCATCCGAGATCCATTGTCTAAAGGTTTCTTCGAAATCATCTCCTGCATCTGTTGCAGGTGCTGTAGCTGGCATGATCAAAGATGGTGTTCCCGTAGAGATCCAATCGGTTGGTGCAGGGGCGGTCAATCAGGCCGTGAAAGCGATCGCGATCTCGCGCGGCTTCCTTTCTCCTGTTGGCATCGATATCGTTTGTATTCCTTCTTTCGCCGACATCGTGATCGATGGCGAGTATCGCACAGCGATCAGATTCAGCGTTGTTCCTCGCTAAGCCCACAGGGAAGGTCTTCATGACTCCTGTTCCATCCTCACTCCAAAACCGCACGTTTCATGTGATCACCTTCGGGTGCCAGATGAACAAGCATGATTCAGAACGCATCGTTGGCATGCTCGAAGCTGAAGGTGCACGTCATGTCGATTCGATCGAAGAATCTGAGATCGTCGTTTACATGACGTGCTGCGTGCGTGCAGCAGCAGAAACACGCCTCAAAGGTCAAGTTGCTTCTCTTAAGAACATAGAGCTTCCTGCTCATTCCGACCTTGAAGAGCGCATCGTATGCATAGGGGGTTGTATCGGGCAGCATGAGGGTGAGCACCTGATCGAGGAGTTGCCTCACGTAAGCGCCGTATTCGGCACCTTCAACCTCTCGAGCGTTCCATCGCTTCTCAAGCAAGCGATCGCTGGCCATACTGCTGCTGTTGAAGTGCTTGACGCTGCTGATGAATTTCCTACCTGCTTGCCTACGAGTCGCGAGGTTCCTTGGTCAGCATGGCTTCCGATCTCCATTGGATGCAATAATTTCTGTACCTATTGCATCGTTCCTTATGTGCGCGGACGCGAGAAGTCCCGCACGGTCGAAGACATCATCGCTGAAGCGCGCTCACTCGTTAACGAAGGCGTGAAGGAGATCACACTGCTGGGGCAGAATGTGAATTCTTATGGGCGTGATCTCTATGGCTCACCGCAATTCAGCGAACTTCTCAAACGCGTTTCCGATACGGGCATCGAGCGTTTGCGGTTTGCCACGTCGCATCCGAAAGATCTGACCGATGAAGTGATCGCTCTGTTCGGCGAGCTTCCCAATCTCATGCCTGCGCTGCATCTCCCGGTTCAATCAGGATCCAACGCGATCCTTCATGAGATGAATCGCCGCTATACGCGCGAGCGCTATCTGGAACTCATTGACAAATTACGACTTGCGCGCCCTGATATCGCGCTTTCCACTGACGTTATCGTTGGATTCCCGGGAGAGACCGAGCAAGATTTCCTCGATACCTACAGCCTCATCGAACAGGTTGGCTATCACCAGGTATTCACCTTTCTCTATTCTCCGCGTGAAGGGACACCTGCAGCTGAGCTTGCTCCAACCTCTACGCATGAAGAGATCCAGGATCGTTTCGATCGGTTAGTTGAGCTCGTACAACAGGGTGCCTTTAGCGCCAATCAGGCAGATCTTGGAGCCACTGTTCCTGTCTTGATTGAAGGCACTTCAAAGCGCGATCCATCCATTCTTGCTGGTAAGAGTCCTAAGAATCAGACGGTTCACGTTCCGCTTCCTTCGGGGGTCAAGCTGGAAGATCTTTTGGGCACGATCGTGTCGGTGAAGATCGATGAAGCTCGAACCTGGTATCTCAAAGGTCATCTTGTTTAAACCATGGCTCATTCTCTGCAGCATCCTCTCAACAGCGCCTCTTCTGAACCTAAAGCGGGAATCATAAACGATGCGCTCGTTGTTTCGATCGTCGGTCCCACAGCATCAGGTAAGTCAGCGCTTGCTCAGTCGGTAGCGCTTGAGCTCGATGGGGAAGTGGTGAGTGCAGATTCAATGCAGATCTATCGCTTCATGGATATCGGCACCGCAAAACTGAAGCCCGAAGAGCGCCTAGTAAAGCATCACCTGCTCGACATCGTCGATCCCGGCCAGTCCTATTCGGCGCAGCTTTTTCAAGATCAGGCACGCGCAGCATTCAGGGACATCGCCACACGCAATAAGGTTCCTATCCTTTCAGGCGGTACAGGATTCTATGTCCAGGCTGCACTCGAAGACATGCGTTTTCCTGAAGGCGAACAAGATGATAACCCACTGCGCGCTCATTATGAAGCTCTTCAGGCTCAACAGGGAAATGAAGCCTTGTGGAACATGCTCAACGAAAAGGATCCTGCTGCAGCCAAGCTCATCCACCCGAATAACTTCAAGCGCGTGATCCGTGCGCTCGAGATGCATGAAGAAGGCGTTTCTTATGCTAATCAGGTGAAGAACATCAGATCACTTCCGGAAGCAATACCTTCCATACGGTTCTTCCTTGAGGTTGACCCATTCATCCTTGCTGAGCGCATCAATGCTCGTGTAGATATGATGCGCGAAGAGGGACTCGTTGAAGAGGTTGAGGCACTTATGGCTCGCGGTTTCGAGGAAGCGCTCACAGCCCCTAAGGCTATCGGGTATAAGGAGATCATCGCCTATGAAAAGGGCGAGATCACACTTGATGGGGCATTTCGCCAGATCAAAACCGCTACAAGACGCTATGCTAAGCGGCAGCGCTCGTGGTTCAGGCGCGATGAACGTTTGATTCCTCTTAACGCAGACGATCTTTCCGTAGAGCAGATGACTGCGATCATCTGTGAACGCTACCGGCAAGAGTCTTCAAAGTCGCTCGTACGTTAGAATATAATGCAAGACCAACTAAGGAGAATCCATCTGCTTTGGCAAAGCTTCATGTGAAAAAAATCCCTCAAGACTATGCGGAACGAGCCGTGTTGGTAGGCGTCAAACGTCCTAACCAACAATGGCCAACCGAGTCTTCACTTGCAGAATTGGAGCGACTCGCACAAACGGCGGGAGCAGAGGTAGTAGCAACAACGTTCCAACGCCTTGAATCTCCTAATCCTCGCACCTTCATCGGGTCAGGAAAGGTTGATGAGGTAGCGCAGCTGTGCCGATCCTATGCGGCTGATCTGGTCATCTTCGACGACGAACTCACTCCTTCACAACAATCCAATCTAGAGAAGCAAGTGGGCAAGGATATCAAGATCATCGACCGCACCGCGCTCATCTTAGACATCTTCGCTCTTCATGCCACCAGTAGGGAAGGGCGTCTTCAGGTACGACTTGCTCAAAACGAATACCTGCTACCGCGTTTGCGCGGCATGTGGGCGCATCTAGCGTCGAACCGAATGGGCGGTGGCGTTGGATCGCGTTTCGGTGAGGGCGAAAGCCAGCTCGAGGTCGATCGCCGAATGGTGCGTAAGCGCATCACCTCGATCAAGCGAGAGCTTGCTGATATCTCTAAAACGCGCACCTTGCAACGCAAGCAGCGTTATCATTCAGGGATCTTCAAGGTTGCTTTGGCTGGCTATACCAATGCAGGAAAATCGAGCTTATTGAATACGATCACCGGTGCAGAAGTCTTGAGCTATGACAAGCTCTTCGCAACGCTCGATTCGACCACCCGAAAACTGGTGATCCCCGACGGGCGCGAGCTTACGTTAACCGATACGGTCGGATTCATTCAAAAGCTTCCTACCACGCTTGTAGAGGCGTTCAAATCAACGCTCGATGAGATCAGTGGAGCGGATCTCATCCTTCATGTCGTTGATGCTTCTGACCCTAATTTCAAAGAGCAGATAGATACGGTAAATGAAGTTCTTGCTCAGATCGATGCAGATGAGATATCGCGCATTGAGGTATTCAATAAGATCGACTTGCTCGATGAAGAGCAGTTGAGCGCGTATCGAATGCGCTTTCCTCATGCACTCTTCACCTCTACGCTTACAGGAGAAGGCATCGATGAGCTCATCAAACGCATCGGACTTGCCGCTGAAGCGCATCAGGTATTGATGGAGGTATTGATCCCCTTCACAAAAGGCGAGCTCGTATCTCTTGCGCATAAGCGCTGCTCGATCCTTGCGGAAGAATACACCGAGGAAGGCACTCGTATGAGCTTGCGCGTTTCTCCGGAACTCTCTGCGCAGTTCAGTAGCTATCGTATAGGCGAAGGGTAGTCTGAACTGGTATTAATACACGCGGCGCATGACCGCAACAACCTTGCCAACGATCGCACAATCACGCACGATGATGGGTTCCATAGAAGAGTTCTCAGGCTGAAGACGAATGTGGTCGGCTTCTTTGTAGAAGCGCTTCACAGTTGCACCGTCTTCGATGAGCGCCACGATGATCTCTCCATTGTTAGCTACTTGCTGCTCCTTGACGACCACGTAATCGCCATCGTTGATGCCGGCTTCGATCATGGAATCCCCATGCACGGAAAGGATGAATGAAGCAGAATCGCCCACCAATTCAGTAGGAAGCGTGAGTGTATTTTCGATATTTTGTTCAGCAAGGATGGGCTCACCAGCAGCAACGCGGCCTACCACCGGAAGCGAGATCGAATTCTCGTAGGCGGCAGAGCCGTGGGTTTGGGCCTCTTCTTTGTGAGGGAGCGCGATCGAGCGCGACTTTAAGGAATCACGCACGATGTAGCCCTTATCCTCGAGCGTTTTAAGGTGCACATGGACCGTGGAAGGGGAGGAGAGGTTCACCGCCTCGCAGATCTCACGGACAGTAGGGCCAAAACCTTTTTGTTCGATATAAGACTCGATGAAATTGTATATTTGCTGCTGTCTTTTGGAGAGTGAATCCATTAGTTTCTCCTATACAAACATTTGTTCGTTTTTTCATTGACAAGAACGGATGTTCGATTTAAAGTATACACGAACAAAGGTTCTATGCAAGAGGAAGAAGCAAATTATGAACGAAGCGCATAAGAGATTCTTAACTAATGGTTCGAACGCACTAGAAGCAGATTTCGAAGAATTCGATGTGTACGGCAAGCCTCAATTCCACACAATGACCAGTGCAAAATCTGAACGCGCTATCATCATCGATTTCGACGACGTGTGTAAGGAAGCACATCAGACCTTGAGTAGCTCTCATGAATCCTTTACTCGTTCCACTTTGCTCGAAGACACTTTTTCGCTGCCGAATAAGGCGCTCGTTCGCATCAAGCACAATAGGATCTTGCGCGATCTTTTCCGTAAAGAAACTCAGGCGCACAAGAGCGTGAATCGCTACCGCAGGGACGATCTCATCACCTTTGCAAAAGGGTTCACAGCAACCGGTGTTGCCGCCTTCTTGTTGATCGTGTTCGGGGTATAATGCTCAGTCTTCCACCGTTCCTTCAACCTTTCAACCTCAGTGATCGTCTTATTTAGGGGCGCGGTGTATAAAAACACAACATCTTGTGGTAGTGTAGTGCTTAAACGAACGAAGGAGCCCTATGCGTTGCCCATCTTGTGGTTATGGTGAATCTAAGGTCGTCGACTCGCGTCCCGCAGATGACGGCGCATCTATCAGGCGTCGCCGTGAATGCCTTGAATGCGGTAATCGTTTCACTACCTATGAAAGACTTGGCGACAATCCGCTCGTTATCATCAAGAGCGATAATTCGTCTGAAGCGTTCAGCCGTGATAAATTGTTCCGCGGTATTCTCATCGCATGCGCTAAACGTCCGATCACGCCAGAACAGATTTCTGACATCATCGACAACATCGAACGTGAGTTGCGCTCGAACCCACGCAATGAGATCACCTCAAAAGAGCTCGGCGATCTAACGTTGTCGTACCTGGCTGATCTTGATGAGGTTGCTTACATTCGTTTCGCGAGCGTTTACAAAGACTTCCAAAATATCGAAGAATTCAGTAACGCACTGCATAATATCCATCGATAAACGTTCATTTTGGTCTTTCTGAGAAAATGACCCTCTGAGAGCGTTTCTAAGGGCTTGTAACAACTATGCTTGATAAAATACCCGTGAAATTCACTAAGATGACCTCAAAAGCCGTTACACCGTCTCATGGACGTTTTGGTGATGCTGGATACGATTTATCAAGCTTAGAAGACGTTATTTTAGAACCTTTTGAACGAAAACTCATCAAAACGGGCATTTCGATCGAGTTGCCGCTCGGATTTGCAGCGCTCGTGATCCCGCGAAGCGGAAATGCGATCAATAAAGGTTTGTCGCTCGTGAACACACCGGGGCTCATCGATTCGAATTATCGAGGCGAGCTGAAGGCGATCGCGATCAATCTTGATCCCAAAACTCAGATAGAGATACGCAAGGGCGATCGAATCGCACAGCTTATCATCATCAAAGCAGAAGAAGTAGATTTCACCGAGGTTGATGAATTGAGCGAGACCGAGCGAGGGAGCGGCGGTTTTGGCTCAAGTGGTAATTAGCGCGCTGGGTTCACCTGCTCATTCTCTATATTAATTTGATAATATATCTTATGTAAACTAAGAAGTATTTAGACAACACAAAGATCAAGGCTTCTCTCCTCTCGTATTACTTCTTCATTTTTGGCTAGGAATTAATATGCAATGGTCTAGCTCTTGCGCTAGAATGTAGCAGCATTTGATCGAGCGCGTGTGTTAGTTACGAAAGCTTGTCCATGAGACCGCGCAATGCACGTGCCCGATGTGATACCTTCTGCTTCTCGGCAAGTCCGAGTTCTGCAAAGGTGTATTCGTTGCCAAAGTCATCCGGCAAGAAGAGCGGATCGTACCCAAAGCCTTCGCTGCCGCGCTCCTCGAACCCGATCAAGCCTTCGACCCTGCCTTCTGCAGTGGTCTCGGTTCCATCTTCGTCGATGAAGCACAACACACAGGAAAAGTGAGCCGTACGGTCTTCAGGTTCAACTTGTGCGATATTCTCGAGCAAGAAGGCGTTGTTCTTTTGGTCGTTTCCATCCTCTCCTGCATAGCGCGACGAATAGACCCCTGGTGCGCCATCGAGCGCATCAACGAGCAAGCCTGAATCGTCTGCGAGGACCGCACAACCTGAAAGCTCATGAGCGGCCTGAGCTTTGATGCGGGCATTCTCGATGAGCGTAGTGCCTGTTTCATCTGGATTAGATTCAATGCCCGCTTGAGCAAGGCTCTCGCATTCCCAATCGAGTGCGGAGAAGAAATCGGAGATCTCTTCAACCTTATGAGCATTGTTGGTTGCGATGATAACCTTCTTAGCCATACAGGACGCTCCTTATAAGACGATGTGCGTAAGGTGGTCGAGCGGAAAACGAAGCACACGGGTACCAAATCGCCTGAACGCTTCGATGTCGTCGCCCGATGTGAAGAATTCATAGCGTGCTTCATTATCGGGGCGCGCAGTGATTCCCTGACGGCTCAAGATATCAGCACAATCACGCGCTACCTCAGAAGCTGAGGAGATGAGCACCACTTCCCTGCCCATCACGCCTCCGATCAGGGATTTCAATAGTGGGAAGTGGGTGCAACCCAGTACGAGTGTATCAACATCACAGCGGCGAAGTGGGTCGAGATAGTCTTGCGCGATCTCTTGGAATTCTGGTCGAATATAGACCTGTGAAGCAAGCGAAGTATAGTTCTCGATCGGTCCTTTTGCCATCTGAATGCCCAGCTCAGCGATCTCGACGAACCGAGGCGTTGCTGTTGCGAACACGGTGATGCCCGCATCGTTCGCACGAATAGCATGCGTGTAGACATCTGATTCGACCGTGCCCTTCGTGGCGATGACCCCTACCCTCTTGTTGCGTGTGGCTCGGGCAGCAGCACGCGCTCCCGGTTCAACAACACCGATGACCGGCACCGGAAATTTCGTTTGCGCCAGGCTCAGTCCAGCCGCAGTTGCCGTATTGCAGGCGATCACGATCATCTTCACACCCTGATCCACAAGCCAGGTGCCAATCTGCTCCACGAAAGAAGCAACCTCATCGAATGAGCGAGGGCCATAAGGGCAATGAAGTGTGTCTCCAAAGTAGATGATGTTCTCGTGCGGGAGCGCCTTCATGATCTCTCGCGCAACAGTAAGACCACCGAAACCAGAATCGAAGACGCCGATCGGTGCATCGTCATAAGACAGATCGCGCTTTCCTACGATCCCCTCTTCTTGCGTGCCGAAGAAACGATATGGTTCTGTCTGTTTATCTGCTCGATCGCTCATGTTCAGAAAAGTCCATCGCTCATCAGGGATTATTCATGAACAAGGACAGCCACATTAGTAGTGAGGTTGTCGTAGAACCACTTCGCGGCATCTGTTGGAAGGTTCACGCAGCCATGCGAACCGTTGCCCTTATAGATCGAACCCCCGAACTTACCACGCCAGCTGGCATCGTGCAGACCGATACTGTTGCGGATGAAGGGCATCCAATAAGTAACGTGCGTTTCATAGTCTTTCGTGCCATCGGCATTGAAGCCCGTCAGCACCTCAGGGCTCTTCTTAGCGCGAAGATAATACAGTCCAGTAGGTGTCGAACGCCCTTTGCTCACGTCACCTGTAACACAATCGGTCACAAAGAGTTCTTCATCCTTTTCGTTGTAGTAACGCACCTTTTGCTCGGACAGATCGATGTCGACATAGGCCGTCCAATCACGTCCACCAGGTCCGTTGTACACATCAGCAGTCTGCTCACAGGGAATATCGATCGCTTCGAAGTTCCCTGCAGTAACGTTTCCAATAAGCGTGCTTGCAAGATCGGCAGTGCTTACTTTCCAACCGTATACTCCCCCACTTACGGTGACGTTCTTCCCATCGGGACGCTTGAAGGTACGCTTAGTGCCGATCGTATTGAGCTCAACACCCTTCTGTTCTGCCCAAGCGGCAACCGCGGCCTGGTCGAGGGTTGGCATGAGGGTTTCAGGATCGAGCGTGAGCCAAGAAACGAGCAGATCTTTGCCCACTTTACCCGCAGAGACCGTGCCTTCAGCAAGCGTAAGATCGATTTCGCCGCTGATGAGCGTTTGTGCAGCAGGAAGCGCCTGCTTGAAGCGTTCGTCACTTGCGAAGATGGTCGGCTGAATGAAGACCTCATCATTGAGCTGATAGGTAGGTTCCAATGAGGCGAGACACCCGTCCACTTTAGAGATGAAAGCTTCCGCATCGATCTGATTGCCGTACACTTCATCTTTTACCACTACGAGATTGATGCGCTCGTCATAGGCGATGGTCGCATCGGCGCTGGGCGTTGCCTCTTTATTGTACGTCTCTACGGTAGGCGTGAGTATCTCTACAACCTTATCGTGATCGAACGAAGCATCGATCACATGGCTCACATCATGGCTGCCAAAGACTTCGATGGGCCACAGCCAGACATTTTGCGCCTCGAACGCATCCGCTTTGAGCTTTTCAGGATCAACAGAGAGGTCGACTTGCGCTGAAGTGATGTCCTGGATGTAGTCATCTCCCGTGATGGTGAGCTTATACCCCGGCACTTGAGCTTCGACCTTATCGACGAACGCGGTATCTGCCTGATAGGAGATATCCTCATCGTTGAAGCGCGTGTTCGGATAGAAATGAGACGAAAAGAACAGTGCGCCCGCGGCATACACGACAACGAGCGATGCAAGAATGACCAAGAGCGTGATGAGCAGTACCTTCTTCTTGGTACGCATCTTCTTAGGCTGCCCTTCACCAGCAGCTGCAACGACTTCATCTTGATTCTCTATTTGAGCAGAAGCTTCAGCGTCTGTCATAGTCGTCAGTCTTTCTTATCAGTCACATTCAGAAACGCACGCCACGTGCCTTCCTGAACGATGATTACAGGATACGAAGACCTACTTCCTTGAGCTGGCGAGCAGTTACCTGATTAGGTGCACCCGTCATTGGATCGGAAGCAGAAGAGGTCTTCGGGAACGCGATAACGTCACGAATGGATTGTTTGTCAGCAAGCAGCATGACCAAGCGGTCGAGGCCGAGCGCGATGCCACCATGAGGCGGCGCGCCAAGCTCGAGCGCATGGATGAGGTGACCGAATTTCTCTTCGATCTCTTCATCGGTGAGGCCGCATACCTTCAAGATGCGTTTCTGTTCCTCGGCATCGTGAATACGGATCGTACCGCCACCCACTTCAAAACCATCCATGACCAGGTCATATGAGTAGCTACCACAAGCGAGCGGATCGGATTCGATCTTGTCGAGGTCTTCTTCGAGCACATGCGTGAACGGATGATGCTCCGCACTGTACTTGCCCTCGTCTTCGTCATAGTGGAACATCGGGAAATTGACCACCCAGAGCAACGCATGGCCCTCACGCGGGATATCGAGCGCCTCTGCCATGTGGAGGCGAAGCGCAGCAAGCACCGCATTGGCTACTTCATAGGTGTCTGCAGCAAAGAGAACCAGATCGCCCGGTTCGACGTCGAGCGCCTCTTTGATGCCAGCGAATTCCTCATCGGAGAAGAACTTGATGATGGGGCTCTTTTCCTTGCCGTCAGAAGTGAACGCGATCCAGGCCATGCCTTTAGCGCCATTTGCCTCAGCGATAGAAGCGAGCTTCTCGATCTCACCACGGCTCCAGTCGCCTGCGCCCTTAGCGTTGATAGCCTTCACGATGCCGGCAGACTGCGCAACGCTCGAGAACACCTTGAAACCGGAATCCTTCACGATATCGGTGATGTCAACGAGTTCCATGCCGAAACGCGTGTCAGGGCGATCGCAGCCGAAACGATCCATCGCTTCACGGTATTGCATGCGCTGAAGCGGGAATTCGTGCTCAACACCTACAGCTTTGAGCGCTTCGGCAAGCACCTCTTCCATGAGGTTCATGACATCTTCACCCTCAACGAAGCTCATCTCGATGTCTACCTGGGTGAATTCGGGCTGGCGATCCGCACGAAGGTCTTCGTCGCGGAAACAGCGTGCGATCTGATAGTAGCGTTCAACGCCACCGATCATGAGCATCTGCTTGAACTGCTGAGGAGACTGAGGCAGTGCGTAGAACGTGCCCGGGTTCGGACGCGAAGGAACGATGTAGTCACGTGCGCCTTCTGGGGTGGAATTCGCAAGGATCGGGGTCTCGATCTCAAGAAATCCATGCTCGTTCAGGGCTGAGCGCATTGCTTGAGCGACCGCATGGCGCAGAGCAAGCGCTTGATACATCTCAGGGCGACGCAGGTCGAGATAGCGCCACTTCATACGCGTAGTTTCATCGGTTTCGATGCCATCTTCGATCGAGAACGGCGGCGTGAGAGACTTATTGAGCACCTGAAGGCCGTTTGCGAGTACCTCGATCTGACCGGTTGCCATATCGGGGTTCTCGGCACCTTCTTGACGAGCGCGCACCTTACCTTCGATCTTGATGACCCATTCGCGGCCGAGATGCTCGGCAATCGCAAACTCTTCAGGGGTAACGCAATCGGGGTCGATGACCACCTGCGTATACCCATCGCGGTCACGCAGGTCGACGAAGATCAGTCCGCCATGATCGCGATTGTGCCAGACCCAACCGGTCAAAACGACTTCTTCGCCAATATTTTCTTTGCGAAGTTCGCCGCAGGTCTTGGTGTGCATGCTGAACTTGTTGTTAAGTTCGCTCATCGTTTGAATCTCTCCTTGTAGTGTGTTGAATCGAAGGTTGATAATTGCTCTCTATTAAACCAGGCTGTTATGGTAAAGATGTGATGATGTCGCCCAAGGTAGTGGGCTCTTCGGTCAAAGCAGCGTTTTGCAAGGCTTCAGTGAACTTTGCAAGATCGAGCGTTGTTTCCTCATGCGCATCCATGTCGCGACACGTGAGCGCATTTTGCGCAAGCTCATCGGGACCGACTACGAGCACATAGGAGGCTTGCTGCTTTCCTGCAGACTTGAACTGCGCCTTCAGGCTCTTGCCCAAGTGGTCCATGTCAGAAGCGATTCCCGCGTCACGCAAGTGCTGCAAGAGCATGAAAGCCTGCGGTTTTACCGACGCATCGACGCAGGCGACGAAGCATTCGATCGTACGGGATTCTGGGAAGGTGAATCCTTGTGCCTCGAGGGCCAAGATGCAGCGTTCGAAGCCGAGTGCGAAACCGAAGCCCGGCATCGGCTGACCACCGATCTCTTCCATGAGCTTGTCGTAGCGCCCACCACCACCGATGGCATTCTGAGCGCCCATGCCCTCTTTTACCTGGACTTCGAAGACGGTTCGCGTGTAGTAATCGAGACCACGTACGAGCGTGGGGTCTTCAACATAGCTGATCCCCGCATCATCGAGATACGCTTTCACCTGTGCATAGTGCGTCTTGCATTCTTCGCAAAGCGCATCAGTGATGAGCGGCGCATCCTTCATAACTTGAACACAAGCTTCCTGTTTGCAGTCAAATGCACGCAGGGGGTTGGTGTGCGCACGAGTGCGACATTCCTCGCAAAGATCCGTCTCATGATCGATGAGGAACTGCGCAACCGCATCGCGATATGCCGGCCTGCATGTTTCACACCCCATCGAATTGATGAGCAGCGTAAGCTTGCTCGTATCGAGCCCGATCGCCTCATAAAAGCGCATGAGCATGATGATCGCTTCGGCATCGATAGAAGGATCTTCCGAGCCCAAGCATTCGATGCCAACTTGATTGAATTGACGCTGTCTGCCCTTCTGAACGTTCTCGGCGCGGAACATCGGGCCGGCATACATGAGCTTTGCGGGCAGACCGCCTGGCGAAACCAGATTATGCTGCGCAACGGCACGCACCACCGAAGCCGTTCCTTCTGGACGCAGGCTGAAACGGCTATTGCTCTTCACATGACCGCCGCCAAGCAGGGTCTTGAGGTTTTCGCCCGTGATCGTGGCGAACATCTCTTTAGAAACCACATCGGTTGCCTCGCCGATGCCGCGCACGAAAAGTTCGGTCTGCTCGAAGATGGGCGTCTCGATCGGCTCGTAACCATAACGCGAGAACACCGCAGAAGCGCAACGCTTGAAATGATCCCATATACGCGCCTGCTTAGGAAGCAGGTCAGTCGTACCTTTAGGAGCTTGAAGTGCCATAGAGAACCCGCCTGCTTAACCGAGGTGCGCGACCACGAGATCGCCCATAGCTTGCGTGCATACGATCTTGTCGGCAGGGGTCTCATCGTTAGCGATATCGCCAGTACGCCAGCCTTCATCGAGCACCGCATTCACCGCTGCAACGATCGAATCGGCTGCTTCGGTCATATTGAAGGTGTAGCGCAGCATCATCTCGACCGAAAGGATCTGCGCGAGCGGGTTAGCGATACCCTTGCCCGCGATATCGGGCGCACTGCCATGGCTCGGCTCATAGAGCGCCGTGCCGTCGCCGAGCGAAGCGGAAGCGAGCATGCCGAGCGAACCGGTGAGCATCGAAGCTTCATCGGAAAGGATATCGCCGAACATGTTCTCCGTTACCACGACATCGAACTGCTTCGGATCGTTGATCAGCTGCATAGCGGCATTGTCAACGAGCATATCGATAAGTTCGACATCGGGATACTCCTCGGCGATACGATGCGTGATCTCACGCCACATGCGCGAGGTTTCGAGCACGTTCGCTTTGTCGATCGAGTGAACACGACCGCGGCGTTTGCGTGCGGTCTCGAACGCATGGCGAACGATGCGTTCGATCTCGTATTCGGAGTACATGAGCGTGTCGTAAGCCTGCTGGCCGGGAGCGCCGTTCACGCCAGCGCCAGCAACATCGTATGTGCGCTCACGTTCGCCGAAATAAAGACCGCCCGTGAGCTCGCGAACGATCACGCAATCGACACCATCGATAACGGAAGGTTTGAGTGTCGAGGCATCCGCCAGCGCATTGAAGATCACGACCGGACGAAGGTTCGCATAAAGCCCTAGGCCCTTTCGAATGGCAAGCAATCCCTGCTCAGGGCGTGGTTTACTAGGATCGGTGGTATCCCACTTCGGGCCGCCGACCGCTGCAAGCAACACCGCATCGGAGCCAGAAGCAATGGCAAGCGTGGCTTCAGGAAGCGCACTACCCGTTTCATCGATCGCACGGCCGCCAATGAGCGCTTCGGTGTATTCGAACGATATGCCATACTTCGCCGCGATCGCATCGAGAACCTTCACGCCTTCAGCGATGATCTCGGGACCGATGCCATCGCCAGGTAAAAGACAGATCTTGTACGTTTGAGCCATGCTACTCCCCTACTCTTTACCCAGAACACTGCGCGTGCGATTGATAAGACCGCCCTGTTCGATGATATCGGCGATGAAGGGTGGGAACGGTTGCGCGGTGAATACCTGACCGGTGGTCTCATCGGTGATCGTACCGGTCTCCGTTTCGACCGAAACAACGTGGCCCTCTTCGATCGCATCGACTGCTTCGGGGCATTCAAGGATCGCAAGCCCAGTATTGATCGAGTTGCGGTAGAAGATGCGCGCAAAGCTCTTTGCGATGACCGCGTCGACACCTGCAGCCTTGATGGCGATAGGCGCATGCTCACGCGAAGAACCGCAACCGAAGTTCTCTTCAGCAACGATGATATCGCCCGGATTCACCTTTTCGACAAAGGTCGCGTCCAGATCTTCCAGGCAATGCTTCGCGAGTTCAGCAGGGTCGGAGGTGTTCAGATAACGCGCAGGGATGATGACGTCAGTATCAACGTCTCTTCCGTAGCGATGTACCGTACCTTTGTAGTTCATGAATTGCTCCTAATCTATATCTTCAGGCAGACCGATATGACCAAGCACCGCACTTGCAGCGGCAACAGCTGGCGAAGAGAGATACACCTCGCTCGTAGGATCGCCCATGCGACCAACGAAATTTCGATTGGTGGTAGCGATCGCGCGCTCCCCTGCTGCCAGAATGCCCATATAACCACCCAGGCACGGACCGCAGGTAGGGGTTGAGACCGCACAATTCGCATCAAGGAAGATATCCATGAGACCCTCTTCGATGCACTGGCGATACACCTGCTGCGTTGCCGGAATGATGATGCAGCGGACGAAGGGATGAACCTTGCGGCCCTTGAGCACCGCGGCGGCCTGACGCATATCTTCGATGCGGCCGTTAGTGCATGAGCCGATGACCGCCTGATCGATCTTCACCTCGCGCGCTTCGCTCGCGGGACGCGTGTTGGAAGGAAGATGCGGGAAAGCGACGGTGGGAACGATGTCTTCTGCCTTGATGTCGAGCACGCGTGCATAGACTGCATCAGGATCTGAATGGTACTCGGTGAAGGGTCGTTCAGCGCGTGCTTTCAGGTATTCACGCGTGATATCGTCGACCGGGATGAGGCCTGCTTTGCCACCTGCTTCGATGGCCATATTCGAAATGGAAAGACGCTCGTCCATGCTCAGGCTCTCGATTGCAGAGCCACGGAACTCCATCGCCTGATAGAGTGCGCCATCAACACCGATAAGACCGATGATGTGCAGGATGATATCCTTACCAGTAACGCCAGGATTGAGCGTGCCCTCGATGTTGAAAAGGATCGATTCGGGAACCTTGAACCACGCCTTGCCAGTTGCAAGGCCCACGCCCGCATCGGTCGAGCCAACACCGGTAGAGAACGCACCGAGCGCGCCATACGTGCAGGTATGGCTATCGGCACCGATGATCAGATCGCCTGCGCCAACGACCCCCTGTTCGGGCAAGAGCGCATGCTCGACACCCATGCAGCCTACTTCGTAATAGTGCGTGATGCCCTGTTCGCGTGCGAAATCGCGTACGGTCTTCGCCTGCTCAGCGCTCTTGATGTCCTTGTTGGGAGTGTAGTGATCGGGAACGAGCGCGATCTTCGTGGGATCGAACACGCTATCGACACCGATCTTCTTGAACTCCTGGATAGCGATCGGCGCAGTGATGTCGTTTGCCAACACCAGATCCAGATCGCATTCGATAAGCTGCCCAGGAACGACCTCATCAAGGCCGGCGTGGGCGGCAAGGATCTTTTCAGCCATGGTCATCGGACGTGCCATATGCGCTCCTTTTCTTGCGATAGTTTTTGTGCAAATGGAAAACTAAATCAGTATAGCGCAAGTACTATTCAGGAGCGCTTTCAAGTGCACCAAAGGAGCAAAATCAAGCGTTATCTTTCAGAGCGGTCTTGATGTCCGTTTCAAGCTTTGCTTGGGTGAGCTTTTCATCGTGCGCATCTGCCTCGAGCGGCGTTTCGCACCCTTCAGGCCTTACTTCGATCGGAGCCCCCAATAGCTTCGTTTCTTCGGAGGTTCCTTCCGGGGATTCTCCCGTGGATTCTTCGATCCTCTCAAGATGAGCGCCTTCGTTCAAGGCTTGTTTCTTTCGCTCCGAACGTTCTTTGATCCGATCGCGCGAAAGCGGCTCAGAGAAGGCATCGCGTTTCCAGAAGAGCCACAGTCCCAGCAGCGCCATAGGGATCGCAACCTTGACGGTCTCTTGGAAGACGAACTCGAAACCAGCGAGCAAGAAGATGAGCGAGATGGCGAATACCCAGGCAAGCCTGAAGCGGAACACAAGCCCAACACCCAAAACGAGCAGGACGATGCTCGTAAGGACGAGCAGTGGTCCACCAACTACATTCGAGATATTGATCCACTGCGTGAGCAGGCTGTATGTTTCTGCCACATTCGGCATGAAGGGCATGATGAGGTTCACCGCTGCACAGATGACCACGAGCGTGCCAGCGATCCAGCCGATGTCCTTGCGCTTGCCTTCGGTGGTAGTGTCCTTCTTCGCCTTGAAGAAACCTGATTGCGAAAGGAGCACAGCGCCGATGCAGAACGGGATCCAGAACATGATGCCGCGATAGACAAGAGCGATAGCAGTTGCTACCGAAAGCGAACAGCCCGCGCTCGTGAGAATAGCTGCGATGGCCGCCTCGACCACGCCAACGCCCTGCGGTGTGGGGCTCAAGATAACGGCGATGGCCGCCACGGAGAACGCTGCAACAAGTGCTGCAACATTGTCGAATCCAAAAGCCACACCGATCGCGATCAAGCAGGCCATGTTCAGAAGCGCGGAAGCAGCCGCATAGAAGACCGTGATGATGGCGCCCTTAGGATTATGTGCGAGAACGAGCGCTGAATTGATGAACGACTGCGCCGTAGCCTTCCCCCAGTTCTTAGGGAGATGGCGCTTTGCGATACCGATCACCTTGTTGATCGCGTTCTCGACTACGCGGAACACCTTCACGAGCCAACCAGGTTTGTAGAAACCGAGCAAGAAGAAGCTCACCAACACGAGCAAGGTTCCGGCAAGAAGGAGCCCGCCTATTAGGAAGACCACGTTCATCGTGCCTGCGATGAGCATCGTGGTGAAACCGATGATCGAAATGATGAAGACCGCTGCGAAATACCCGATCTGGGAGAGGATCGCGCCACTCGTGGACGTACCTATATCAAGGCCTTTGCGGTGGGCATCGTCGATGATGAATGCAACACCGGTCGCACCCGAGAACAAGCAGAAGGTATTGATGAATACGAGAGAGAAGATGAGCACGATATTGTGCCAAAGTCCGGTCTTCTGGCCAACAGCACCGAAGGCTTCGTTGTATGACATAGCCTGCACGACATGGCGCGCGACCATGATGATGCAAGCGATGACGAGTGGAATGAGCGCACCACCCTGCATCGCATCGATGATGCTCATGATGTAATTGAGATTAGCGCAAAGAAAACACGCAGCGACAATAACAAGAAGTATGATTATCGCTTTTTTCATGGTGCCTTCGCTTCGTTTTGGTGTTCGTTTTTGAATGCCATTTCAGACAGCAAGCGCACAGCGCCCAAAGCGCATGCTCTTCTTGCTGTCCCTATTTTACACGACCTTGCTTTTTATTATGAAGGTCTTGCGAAGCGAGCCTTGCTAAAGACGTGTTTTGCCATAAGAGCGTTACCCCAGTGCAAGCTCACGAGCCCGTAACGTATTTGTAGAAACGAGCTGGAGAAAACCACCAACAGGCTCTTCGCCTTGATTATCCGATATAGTGAAGAGCATGAAGAAGTCTGAAGCACTCAACATATTAGGGTTGCAGGACGGCGCAAGCGATGATGACATCAAGAAAGCTCATCGTAAGCTCGTCATCGAGAATCACCCGGATAAATTCGGCGCGGACGCAGCAGCGCGCGCAAAAGCAGAAGAGAAAACCAAGCTCATCAACGAAGCGCGCGATGTGCTGCTCTCGCGCAAATGGACACCCGAATACTCTACTGCAGGAACGCCGTATGGAGCGCCCTTCACCTATCAGCCCTATACGCGCCCTAATGGAAATGGGCAGAACTCGCAGGGCGATAACCCCTTTGCTGGGTGGCCCTTCTCGGGTGTTGATTTCGTATGGACCACCTGGGATGCCCAGGGCAACCCCCACACCTATCGCTCGAGCGGCGAAGAAGGTTCGTCTGCCGGAAACCCGTTTGGCGGGAATCGCGCCGATAATCCCTTCAGCACGTCGAATCCTTTCACTGGCTCGATCCCCTTCGACTTCTCCCCCTTCGGGCAAACGCGCACGCCCGAACAGATGCTCGAAGAAGAGAAAAGATCACTTCGCAGCGACCTTGAAATCTTTGCGGTGAAGATCGCTATCCTTGCAGCATGCATCCTCTTTTCGGTGCCTGCGCTGGGTTGCTATCTCTACTTCATCATCTCGATCGCACAAGGCATCTATAAGCGTCTTGGCATCTTCAGCAGCTTCTTGGTGCTGCCGCTGCTCCTGCTCGCGTTCGTCTTCATGCCCGTTGCCAATGGACCAGTCGGGATCATCCTCATCGCTTTCGTGGCCCTTGCGTTCGGTTTCGATATCAAGAACTTCGTCGATCATGGACGTCATATCGGTACGCTCAAACAGAAGGTCTCCCACCACTCCGAAAATGAGTGATGAGAGACCCTAAATACTGCTGGGTATTGAATCAAGCAGACTCTCAGCCGTTCTTAGCTGCTTGCGCTCCTAGTGGCGGAAGTGGCGATGGCCCGTGAACACCATGGCAATACCGTGCTCATTGGCGGCTTCGATCACTTCTTCGTCGCGAATCGAACCACCTGGCTGGATGATGGCCGTAACGCCTGCTTCAGCAAGGGTGTCGAGCCCATCGCGGAACGGGAAGAAGGCATCGGATGCTGCAACGGCGCCCTTCGCCTTATCGCCTGCCTGTTCGACAGCGATGCGCGCTGAATTCACGCGATTCGGCTGACCGCCACCCACGCCAACGTTGACTTCATCCTTAGCGATGAGGATCGCGTTCGACTTGACTGACTTCACTGCTTTCCAAGCGAAGATGAGGTCCTTCATCTCCTCTTCGGTGGGAACGCGCTTCGTGGCCACCGTGAAGGTATCGGCCTCTTCTGCAACTGCGTCGGATTCTTGGCAGAGCAAGCCACCTTCGACCGAACGATATTCAACGGTTTGACCTGCGGGGTTCACGCCGCCGGTCTGCAACAAACGCGTGTTGGGCTTGGCGGTATACATATCGACCGCATCGAGCGAGAACTCGGGAGCGATGATGGCTTCGACGAACTGCTTGTTGTCGAAGATCTTGACGACCACTTCAGCATTGATCGCACGATTGAAAGCGATGACACCGCCATAAGCCGACACTGGATCTGCCTCATGGGCGCGCACATAAGCAGAGACTACATCAGTATCGACCGCAACACCGCACGGAGTAAGGTGCTTGACGATCACGCAAGCAGGCTCGTCATATTCACGGACCGCCGTCCATGCTGCATCAAGATCGAGGTAGTTGTTATAAGAGAGCTCTTTGCCCTGCAACTGCTGTGCATAAGCCAAGCTGGTTGCTGCATTCGGGTAATCGACCACGCGGAAGAATGCTGCGCTTTGGTGCGGGTTCTCGCCGTAACGCAGATCTTGTGCTTTCGAAAGATTCAAGGATCTCATCTCGGGGAATACGACTGCAGGGTTGATCTCTTTCGTGAGCCAGGCAGCGATGGCGCCATCGTATTGCGCGGTGGTGTTGAACACATCGAACGCGAACTTAAGACGTGTTTCATAGGTGGTCGCGCCATCATGAGCGCGCATCTCTTCGAGCACTGCATCATAGAGCGCAGGATCGGTAACGACTGCGACCGAAGCGAAATTCTTCGCCGCACTGCGCAGCATCGAAGGACCTCCGATATCGATGTTCTCGATGCACTCAGCGAAATCAGCACCACTTGCGACCGTCTTCTGGAATTCGTAGAGATTCACGACAACCATGTCGATCATCTCGATGCCATGCTCTTTAGCCTCGTTCATGTGGCTCTCAAGATCGCGACGGGCGAGCAAGCCACCGTGTACGCGTGGATGCAGCGTCTTCACGCGCCCATCCATCATCTCAGGGAACTCCGTGACCGCATCGATCGACGTGACGGGAATGCCCGCTTCTTCGAGCACACGTGCCGTACCGCCAGTCGAGATGATCTCAACACCGAATTCCTTCACGAGAGCCGAAGCGAATTCAGTGATGCCGGTCTTGTCGGTGACCGAGAGCAATGCGCGTTTGATGATTGGATCTGCCATGAATAACTCCTTAAGATCTTTTGGGACGCTGGCTATCTTGCAATATGGACCGTACGATTCGGACGCACTTCAACACGTCCTTCCGAAATGAGCTGAACGACTTCAGGAAGTATCACATGCTCTACCTCATGGATGCGCTCTTCAAGGGTTTCGAGTGTGTCTTCCTCTTCGATGTTCACCGCGCGCTGCGCGATGATCGGACCGCGATCGTACTCTTCGTTGGCGAAATGAACGGTAACGCCCGTGACCTTCACACCAGATTCGAACGCATCACGGATCGCATGCGCGCCCACGAACGAGGGCAACAGTGCTGGGTGAAGATTGACGACACGATCGGGAAATGCATGCAGGATCTCTTCGGTCACTTTGCGCATGTAACCAGCCATGACCACGTACTCCGCACCGGCGCGCTGAAGCTCTTCAGCGATGAGCGTATTAGCAACGCGCGCGTTCTCGTACACACCAGGGTTGAGCGAAAGCGTCTGGATGCCTGCTTTTTGCGCGCGCAGAAGCCCTTTTGCTTCAGGTTTCGAAGAGATGACGATCCCGATCTGGGCATTGAGCGTTCCTGCATCGATCGCATCGATGAGCGCCTGAAGGTTGGTGCCGCTTCCGCTGATGAGAACGCCTATCTTGAGCGGCTCGGTTCTAGCGGGTTGCAGATCTTCACTCATGGGTTCTCCTTTATAGAATGAAAACGTTCAAAGAAGCCACTAGATGCACTAGTCTTCTTCAGCCTCTTCGTCTTCGGAATACGCAGCGAACAGCTCTTCTTCATCGAGATAGACCACTTTGCCTACGCCAGGGACGACCTGGCCAACGATGTAGACTTCTTCGCCTGCATCAGCCAGCAACTGCGCTACCTCCTCTGCTTTCTGAGGAGCGACCGCGAGGATCATGCCAAGACCCATGTTGAAAGTCTTGAGCGCTTCAGTTTCATTCAAGTGAGCTGCACGGCAAACCCAAGGCAGGATCGGGACCATATTCCAACTGCCTACTTGGATCTCTGCATCGAGCGTAGAAGGAAGTGCGCGGTTGAGGTTTTCCGTAATGCCACCGCCGGTGATATGCGCGAGCGAATGGATAGCGCCAGGGCACTGCAAGAGCACCGAACGGATGGATTTCACATAGATACGCGTTGGTTCGAGCAGTGCATCGAGCACGCTGTCGCCTTCAAGCTCATCGCGTGCGATGGTGAGTTCGTAGAGCGTCTTGCCTTCCGTGCAGACCTTGCGCGCGAGCGAATAGCCATTCGAATGAAGCCCAGAAGAAGCAAGTCCGATCAAGACATCGCCATCTTGAACGCGCGCAGGCCCGATCATGGCAGGTCGATCGACGATGCCCACGGTAAAGCCCGAAAGGTCATACTCGTTAGGATCCATAACGCCGGGATGTTCGGCCATCTCCCCGCCAATGAGCGCACAGCCCGCCATCTCGCAGCCATCTGCGATACCAGAAACGATCTCTGCTACCGCTTCGCTCTTGAGCTTCCCTACTGCGATGTAGTCGAGGAAGAAGAGCGGTTCAGCACCCGTAGCCAGGATATCGTTCACGCACATGGCAACCAGATCGATGCCGACCGTATTGTGCTTGTTAGCAAGCTTTGCCAGCTGGATCTTCGTGCCTACGCCATCAGTACCAGAAACGAGCAGCGGATCGGCCATCTGCTTGGCTGCGGCAATTGAGAAGAGGCCGCCGAAGCCACCGATATCACCCACCACTTCATTGCGATACGTCCGGTGAACAGCGTCTTTGATCGCATCGACCGCACGTGCGCCTTCAGCGGTATCGACTCCAGCATCGGCATAGGTGGTTCCCCCACCCTGCTTCGTCCAGCTTGGCCATTTCGTTTCACCATCGGTGATCGCAACTTGAATACGGTCAGTCATATTCGTCCTTGTCCTTAGCGAGCGTTGATCAAAACATACGCTCTTCATTGTAGAGCATTACTCATCGGTTCCAAAGGTGACCGACTGATCTTTGCCAAGTCCTGTTATTGCATCTGGGTCGCAGGGAACGAAAGGATCGTTGGGTACGGTCGTGGCAACCACCGTAGCGAAGAGCAGATCGCGGCCATCGTTGCGCGTGTATTCGCACGTGCAGAGCGCGAACGACTGCTTGATCATATCAGCCGTGAAGACATCGCCCTCCTGGTTGACCATGCTGCGATTGAGCATCTTCTGAATATAGTCTTGGTACGTCTCATCGGAAGCGAATTGCGTGACCACAATCGGCTCAGAGCCATTGGTCTTCAAGAGCGAGAAGGACTTCGCATAGTAGTTTCCTTCAGGCGTGAGGATGTAGATATCGCGATGTTCGTTGAATTCTTTATCGTTCTCCCAGTCGGTGAGCGCAGCGAACATCGATCCATCACGCATGTGGTGTCCATACAAGAAGGTATTGCGGTCGGTGAAATCAGGCGCGTTCTTCACATCGATGAAGATAGTTCCCGCACTTGAGAACCATCCATCGGAACCATTGAAAGCAGTATTCAGATACTTCGAATTATCCGGCCCCTGCACCACAGGATAGTTGATCTTGCTATCAGGGATATAGATCCAGCCTACGATATCGGGGTTGATCTTGCGCAACGCATCCCAGTCTGCGCTGAGGTCGGAAAGCTTCACCACGTTCGGATCCTCTTCGACCTCTACATAGGTTTCGAGCTCCTGGTAGGCATTCTGCTGAGACCAGTAGCGGAAAACGAGCACGCCAGCAGCAACGAGCGCGACCAAAAGCAACACGATCGCGATGATGAGCGCAGTCTTCTTACGCTTAGGTCGCGCGTTTGCAGTATCGTTCTTCGGCTTGGACATAGAGCAACCGATCCTCTCTTCTTCAAAGCAATGCAAGCATCACTTGAATTCCTTCAAGCGCTCTTCAAGCGCCTGGTTGATGGTCTTGAGCGCTTTGACGCGCGCATAGAGCTTGTCATCGCTCTCAAGGATAATCCACGGTGCTTCAGGAGTCGAGGTAAGACGGAACATATCCTGAATGGCTGCATAATATTCAGGATAACGATCGCGATTGCGCCAGTCTTCAGCGGTGATCTTCCATTGCTTATCAGGATTGTTCTCGCGCGCCTCGAAACGCTCGAGCTGTGTTTCGGGAGAGATATCCACCCAGAATTTGAGCAAGATCGCACCCCACTGGACCATAGAGCGTTCGAACTCGTTGATCTCGTCATAAGCACGCGCCCACTGGGAGGGGCTCGCGAATCCTTCAACACGCTCGACGAGGACGCGGCCATACCAGCTGCGATCATAGATGCCCACATGGCCTGCTTTCGGCAGACGTGTCCAATAACGCCACAGGAACGGATGGGCGAGCTCGATCTTCGTAGGCGCGGGCGAGGTGAAGATCGTATAGGAACGCGCATCGAGCGCCTGCGCTACGCGCTTGATGCTTCCGCCTTTACCTGCAGCATCCCATCCCTCATACATGATCATCATCGGCACCCGATGGATGTACATCTCAAGCTCGAGCTTGTTCAATATCTTCTGCTGTTCCTTGAGCTCACGCTTGTAATCTTCGCGGCTCAAAGAAAGCGTATGGTTGACCTCTTCAAGGCGCGGATAGTTAGGCTGGATGGTGAATTCGGAAGCCTGTGGGGCTTCGAGCTCAGCCAACCGCACACGCTCTTGAGCAGCCAGAAGAAGCTGTTCGTTCTCTTCAGGCGTACGCTTGCGCTCATCCACATAGGCATTCTCATCACCCTGGGTCGCAGAATTCTCCTTTGCCTTCGTCTCTGCTTCGAGGGTAGCGGCGTCCTTCTCTTTCGTTGTGACCGACTCGAGCAGATTCACGAGCTCTTCCGCAACTGCAAGATTAGCGCGGCGCTTATCCTCGGCTGCGAGCAAGGTCCAAGGTGCCTCATCGAAGTCGGTCGATTCAAGGAGCTGATCATAGAGCTTGTAGATAGCCGGATAGTCGAGCATCTGGCGCAGATCGCGATCGGAAACACGCCAGCTGGTGGCCGGGTCGTTGTAGAGCTTCAGCAAACGTTCGCGCTGCGTCTTCTCGGTGATGTGGAAGAAGAACTTCACCACGATATAACCGTCATCGACCAGCTGGCGTTCGAATGCCTTGATCTCTTCGACAGCAGCATCCACCGTCTGGCGTGCACGTTTCTTCACGCGCTTGCGTTTCTTGTTCGAGTTGATGTGCATCTCGTTGAACACGTGGTCGATGAGCGCCGAATACCAGCCTCGGTCAAAGATAGTGATGGCATCTCGCGGACCAAGCGCCTTCCAAAACTGCTGCATCGTGGGATAGTAGCCCGTTGCACCGAAGTCGCTCGAGCGCGTACGCTCTGCTTCGGCTGGATCGAAATCTTCGGTGACATGGACCGAAACGCCACGCGCATCGAGATGGTAGATAAGATCGGAGATACGGCTTCCTTTGCCAGCCCCTTTCCATCCTTCAAAGAGCACGACCACTCCCGTGCCTGCCTTCTTAGCTTCTTGCTGAAGCACCACCAAGCGATCGACGAGCGCATCGTGGTAGGGCTTGTATTCTTCTTTGGAAAGCTTTGGTTGGTTGGTTACGATCGACTCGAGCATTGCCACTGGTAGTCCCCCTTGATCCCGGTGTGCATAGGCGCTGTGCAACTTTTGAGCGAAGCACTCGTGCATTGCGCTGATTTCTATCGCTTGAACTAGGATAATACTTTTTCTTACTGAATGCTCCTTGCCTTGTGAACTTATGAAAGATTCGCATGCATTCTAGGAAAAGAACGCCCAAAAGAGCGCCTTCCTCGCGTACTATAGCCCTATCGATGAACACAAGGAGGCCTTCTATGAGTCGCTACGCAGTGATCGATTTCGGTTCGAACACGATCAGACTCTGCATCTATGCACTGCCCGACGTCCCTTCCGATTCTCTCACGAAGAAAGACATCACGGTGCTCCTCAATTACAAGGAGATGGCGGGCATCTCCTCTTATGTCAAAAATGGGAAGTTGAGCGAGAAAGGCATCAAGAAAGCCTCGCGCATCTTACGTGAGCAGATCGAGCGCGCCTCCTATTTCTCCCCCGATGCAGTGCGCGTCTTCGCGACTGCGGTGCTTCGCAACGCAAAGAACAGCGAAAGCGCCAAGCAGGCGATCGAGAAGAACTGCGGAGTCCCCATCACGCTGCTCACGAACGAAGAAGAGGCGCTGCTCGGTCTTGCAGGTGCGAGCCTTGATGGAAGCATCGAAACAGCTACGCTGGTCGATATCGGCGGTGGTTCGACCGAACTTACCGCGCTCTCCAAAGGAAAGCTTCAGGCCGCAACGAGCCTCCCCCTCGGTTCGCTTTCCTCGTTCACGCAATACGTCTCTGGCATCTTGCCAAGCACGAGCGAGATGGCGGCGATCGCAGAGGCGTTCGATGCGCTCTACGCCGATCTTCCAGAAACGGTCTTCGAACACAAGGAACTGGTCGGTATCGGAGGTGCGATCCGTAGCGCTGCAAAGGTGTATGGCGATGTATTCCGCGAAGGAAAGCGCTCTTCCGAATTGCTCCCCGAACAACTTGACGAGATCCTTGCCGCCTATTCACACGATCCCGACGCCTTCATGATCAAAGCGCTCCAAACCATCCCTGATCGCATCCATACGTTCATCCCAGGATGCGTGATCATTGCCCGCGTGTTCGCGCTCACCGGAGCGCATAAGCTCAGGATCGCCAAACATGGCGTGCGCGAAGGCTTCCTGATCGAGCGTATCCTTGGAAATGTTGCCTGATTATTACTTAATAATGTCGGTTCGCTCTTCGTAAGTATTGGTACAATCATTTTGGACAGTTTCGCGCGTTCACCTCATGGTGAATAAACGCGTCTTTACCATGAACCGTCTTGAAGGGGCAATGAAACGATTATGGTAGCTAAAAAACAGCAGACTCACGACAACGATTCATCATCGCACAAGAAGCGCCTTGAGCGCCTTCCGTATATGCAAAATCGCGAGCTATCGTGGCTCACGTTCAATAAGCGCGTACTCGATCAGGGCGAGGACAGCAACGTTCCACTGCTCGAGCGTCTTACGTTCGTCTCCATCTTCTCGAGCAACCTCCAGGAGTTCTTCATGGTGCGCGTCGGCAGCTTGACCGACCTCTCGCTCATCAAGAAGGAGATCCGCGACAACAAAACGCTCATGACGCCTGAAGAGCAGCTCAATGCCATCTATCAGCGTTGCCATGAACTCTACCCAGAGCAAGAGCGCATCTTCCTGAGCATCCAAGATCAGCTTGAAGAATACGGCATTCGCAATCTACAGGTGAAGGACCTCTCCGATGAACAGCGCGAGTTCCTCCATTCTTACCTCGACGATCACGTTGTCCCCTATCTCTCACCACAGATCATCAATGCGCGACACCCCTTCCCGCATTTCGAGAACGGCAAGCTCTACATCCTGCTGCGTTTGAACGAGGAACTGCCCAAGGATCTTTCAGAAGACGAAGAAGCAAAGGCAAAGAAGAAGGCGAAGAACGTGGGTGCCGAAGATGTGAACTTCGGCTTGATCCCCCTTCCCCGTCAGGCGAAACGCCTCATTCTTTTGCCCGGTGAAGGCACGCAGTTCATACTGCTCGAAAACGCCTTGAAGCTCATCGTCGATGAAGTGTTTTCCATGTACAGTACGAAACGCGCAAGCGTTATCTGTGTCACGCGCAATGCTGACATCGATCCGAATGCTGATATTGACGAGATCGATTATGACTACCGCGAGCACATGAAGCGCATCTTGAAGAAGCGCGCTCGCCTTACCCCTGTTCGCCTCGAGACCGACACCGCGCTCTCTGCGGTAACGAAGGAATTCTTACTCCCTCGTTTGAATATCGACGCTGATCAAGTGTTCGTTACCAACGTGCCGCTCGATATGAGCTACGCCTGGGGCCTTCCCGATCTTGTCGACCCCGAGATCGCTGCTAAGCTCACCAATAAACCGTTCACCCCTGCCTGGCCTGCGTGCATCGACCAGAATCGCTCGGTCATGCAGCAGGTCATCGAGCATGACAAGCTGGTATCCTATCCCTATCAGAGCATGGATCCGTTCATCAATCTGTTGCGCGAAGCAGCAGCCGATCCTGCCGTGCTTTCGATCAAGATCACGCTCTACCGCCTTGCGAGCCAATCGCATCTTGCCGAAGCGCTTCTTGCTGCGGCTGAGAACGGCAAAGAAGTTACCGCGCTCTTCGAGCTGCGTGCACGCTTCGACGAATCGAACAACATCGAATGGTCGCAACGCTTCGAACAAGCAGGTGCGCATGTTATCTATGGCTTCCGCGATTACAAGGTCCACTCCAAGATCTGCGTCATCACGCGCACGACCGACAATGGCCTGCAGCGCATCACTCAGCTAGGCACCGGCAACTACAACGAGAAGACCTCCAAGCTCTATACTGACTTCTCGTTCATGACCACCGATCCGAATATCGGCAAGGATGCAGCTGAGTTCTTCAAGAACATGAGCCTTGAGAACATCTCTACCAACTACACCACGCTCTCGGTCGCTCCGCTTCAGATCAAGCCCATGATCCTTGAGAAGATCGACGAGCAGATCAGGCGCGCTAAGGAAGGTCTTCCGAACGGGCTGGTGTTCAAGACGAACTCGATCACCGACAAGGACACGATCGACAAGATCGTTGAAGCTTCGCAAGCAGGCGTTCACACCACGCTTTTCGTGCGCGGCATCTCCTGTATCGTGCCGGGCATCAAGGGATACACCGAGAATGTCGAGGTCGTTTCGATCGTGGGGCGCCTGCTCGAACACAGTCGCATCTATGGCTTCGGCGTAGCTGAAGATATGGAGATCTATCTTTCGAGCGCCGACCTCATGACGCGCAATATGGATAAACGCGTTGAGATCGCCTGGCCTATTCTCAATCCTACTTTGAAGGAGATCGTGCTCGACTATTTGGATGTTTCGCTTTCCGACACGGCAAAGCTGCGCATGCTTGAGTCGAACCTCGAATACACGCCACTCGAATACTTCGCCGAAGAGACATCGGATGGACGCATTGAATCCTTCGATTCGCAGGCGTTCCTCATCCATAAGGCCGAAGTTGATTTCGAAGACTCGGTGGTCAATCGTGAAGAAGGAGCGATCGCACGCGCAGCCCGCTCTCACATCAATCACATCATCGAAGAACCACGTGCGACTTCGCGTGAAGATGTTGATGGCAACCTTCAAAGTTCGATCGATCTTGAAGTTCCCTATCCGCTCGAAGTCAATCTCACCGAAGGTGAGCCTGGCGTGGTAACGAGCAAGAACGCTCAGGCGATCGATATCGAGACGATCTCTCACGAAGAAGAGCCACAGGAAGCTGCTGCGCCTGTAGCGGAACAGCAAGCAGTGCCCGAATCGGATCGTGCAGCTATCGCTGAGAAAGCTACGCGCATCACCTCGCGCCTTCAATCCGAAGGGACTGCTCCTTCTACGGTGCCCACCGCCGCTTCAGCCGCTATGGACGGCTGACAAGCCCCTGCCCCTTTTCTTGTTG
>OGOM01000004.1_pt1 | contig 209023 bp, 280 predicted proteins | sample 1552681 | NCBI WGS metagenome assembly OGOM01 (sample SAMEA2580188, study PRJEB22360) | human gut metagenome | biome: human gut; feature: human-associated habitat; material: faeces | place: Denmark | collected 2008/2010 | reverse complement strand
ACAACCCGAAAAACTGCAGCGGATGAACTTTCCTATCTTTCTAAAAAATTTGACAATTATAGTTTTGTATCAGCAAATTATAGTCCGGGGATGAAATATGGTAAATCAACTACCACGAATGTAGCGATTTCTCCTCAGTTTTTAACAAAAATGGTAAATGATTCAGACTTAGAAGATGAGTACATAAAAGAAATTGGTAACATGAAAAAATTAGATGAGCAGTTTGCAAAGTAACAAGCAGATATTGGATGGAGAGTTGAACAGGGATGGGCTATAGATAAAGATGGAAATATTAGTTCATGGGCAATAGGACATAAAGATTCAAAAGTAAAATCCTTTCTCCAGAATATGAGTGAAAAAGCCGAAGAAATCCTACAGAAGCAGTTGGAAAAAGCAAAGGATACAAAGGAAGAAAAAGAAGTATTCTCGATGAAAAAGCATAAAGAAGTTATAAAAAAGAACAAGGTTGATTTGAAGGTGTAAATAATCAGATTCGAAGTATTATGCAGAAAAAATGCATAGCATTGAGGGAGCCTTGCGTATGTCAGATGAAATCAATGCCCAGTTCGGATTTGAAAGAGTATTCAGTAAGACTAACGGCAATGCAGATACTGATACAAAAATTACAAAATTTGGCATCTCTTTTAATAGTGACGGAACTACCACATTCTTTGCAGAGTTAGAAGAGAGGTGTTGGTGAAGGAATTCGCACCGGTGGCGTGCAAAGAGAGGAACTTTTCGTAGTATCAAAAGTAGCTGCAGGGCACAAAACTTATGAAGACAAATGCAGAGGTTTTCCTGTTTATGATGGAAAGATATAATGTGAATAATAGGTTGTATTTATCCTAAAATTTGTATATACTATAGTAAATAAATCACGGAGGTGATCATATGACTATAGATACAAAAACAATGGTGTCTATTTCAGACGCTAACCAGAATTTTTCTAAAGTAGCAAGATTAGTGGACGAATGCGGTTCAGCAGTGATTTTGAAGAATAATGTACCAAGATATCTTGTTATAGACTTTAGTAAAGCAGATAAGGATTTTACTGCATCTGATGAAGATGTGTTAAGTATTTCAAAGCAGCTCATGGAGCAGAATAAGGAAGCATATGAGGTACTGGCTAAATGAAAAAACTGAGCAAAAAGCAGATTCTTATGCTTCACACTCAATTGATTCAGCAGACTGGTGGAAGCGAAGGAGTCAGAGATTACAATTTACTGGACTCAGCTTTAGAAACTCCTTTTCAGTCTTTTGGAGGGGATGAATTGTATCCTACGATACAAGCGAAAGCCGCAAGATTAGGATATGGGTTGATTAAAAACCATTGTATGATAGATGGGAATAAAAGGATTGGAACGCATTCAATGTTGGTTTTTCTTGCTTTGAACGGGATAGAACTTAAGTATATGCAAAAAGAATTATACGAAACTATTCTTGATGTTGCAGCTGGGAAAATAGAATATGAAGACCTATTGCAATGGGTTCTTGACCATCAAAACTAAATAGTGTAACTGGCAAAAGACCGCTCAGAGATAATCTGTTCGGTCTTTTGTTTTGAACAAATTGGGATGGAATTTATAATTGAAACAATTACGCCGATATATATTGTATATGAATAGGTAAACGGATTTACAATAAGATATGTGATTTTAAAATTAATTGATGTGAAAAAATTTGACAGTGATGCGGTGTGGATACGGTATCGGTGTTAGAAGTCGATTGCAATTCTGCCCCAACTTGAGGCAGAATTGGAACTTTAGTAAAGCAGATATGTGGTGGAAGTTATGTATCTGCTTTTTATGTTGTAATTTGTCTGACTTGAAAAAGTAAATTCCAGTGCAAGAGTAAATTCCATCTGCTTTTAAATTTTGTTGATTTTGCAGGAGGTTTTTTAACAAAATCTCCTGTTTTCTGTTATAATTAAGCCAACTTATCGAAATTTTGTTGTTTTTATGGCATGAAAAACAGGCTACTGGAATTCGGTGTGTCAGACTAAATTCCACCAGCCACATTTAAAAAATGTGAAATGTTTACTTCCAGTCTGACAGCAGATTTCGATCAGTTAATTAGTTACTTCTTAAAGCGTATCAGCTTAGGCGTTAAATTGACTTCACCTGGTGAAACCGGCTTGAGCTGAAAGGCTTTAAGAACATCTTCTCCAAGTGTTTCCAGGGCAGCATCATACGGCGTTTTGCCGTCAAGGCTTTCTCTTGGAGTAGAGTTTATGTGATTCACAATAAGATTGACATCCCATTGGGTTAGAAATTCAAAGGATGTTCCTTTAGGCAATATCATGCGGAGCATGGTATGCGCCTGTTCGATGGTTCCTTTTTGTCCGCTACGCATTGGATCACAGTAATAAATGCTGCTTCTTTGTATGCCGGTAATTCCAGTTTCTAATTCTTCTGGGTTCCCAAATTCAAAGCCACGGTCGGTTAAGATATTTTCAAAAACAGATGTAAATTCATACGTTCCCATACGTTTTTCCAAACGGTCAAATACAGCACGGACGGTACCTTTTGTGCACCGGTTAATAAGAAATGCAAGAAACAGTTTTTCCTCTGTAAAGATCATGGTTAACAGCGTTTTCTGGGAGTCCCTTGATGACTTTACTGTGTCCATTTGTACATAAGAATTTAATTCCAAAGAACAGAAGTCTGCATAGGTTCTGTTGGTAAATACTTCGCGGTCTTTGATCTGTGTTTTGTGGCACTTTCTTGGTTTGAATTTTGCCTGCCTTTTCAGATCCACATTTCTGGCTGTGAACAGTCCCTTATCGATGTATGTGTACATGGAGCGGACAGACATATCCAGTTCCGGATGATTGATCAGGATCTGATAGGGTGACTGTCCCTGTGCGATCAACGGAGTAACAATCTGGTCTTTTTGGTGCAGCTGATGCCGGGCCATATTTATCCCGGCACGGGAACTACTTAATAATTCGCGGTACTTACGGTCGGCAAAACGGGCATCATAGCGGTATTTATGGGCAATGGTACAATGATTGATTTTCATTGGACAGCCATTACATACATAAGGCGCCTTATCAAGTCTGCAGCACAGTTCCTTTTCGAAATCCTTACAGGTTTGGTTGCAGGTTGGACAGGATGTACATTTAATACCGCAGAGCATGATTTTTCCACAGGCATTTGTTTTTTTACAGTGATAGCGGTGTACACAAAAGTTTTTGGCATTGTAGAAAGTTCCTTTGTGGTACCAGTCAGAAAGGCGTCGTGATTTAACCTCTTTTGAGATGGTTGTAGGATCTTTACAAAGGAATGCCGCAATGTCTTTAAAAGTCGCACCTTTGGATAATTCGTTTTCGATGTAGATACGGTCATTAAGTGTTAGATGTTTCTGGTTTCCAGGGATATATTTACTCATGATAATTTTCCTTCTACTGCTGTCAGAAGGAATTTTTACAATAACACTGATGTATGAAAGAGTAAATATCTACTGTGCAGGACTAAATTCTACCGCCCTGTAGGGCAGTGGAATTTAAAATTTCATTTTAGGGCTCTGTCGTAAAAGACAGGGCGCTGTTGTGTTATACGGATGAAATGTGATAAAATAGTAAGAAAGCAAAATGGAGAGTGTTACGGACAAAATAAGAGAATATGATTAGCCAATACAAGGTGGGCAGTAAGAGATTTGTTTTTTGAACGATAAGAATTAGCAATAGGGTGAGGTGAAGAAAAAATGAGCAGTTTAATAGATTCTATAGAGAAGATATGAAATATAGACTAATAAAGATTAAAAATGAATGGTTAATGAAAGGAGAAAAAATGAAAGCGATAGCAATGTTTAATAATAAAGGAGGAGTAGGGAAAACCACGTTAACTTGTAATTTGAGTGCATATATTGCTAGAACAGGAAAAAAAGTGATGTTAATTGATGCTGATCCACAATGCAATTCTACTATTTATTGTTTTACGGATGATTTGTTCTCAAAAGTGTATTATGACAAAAAGGGATTTACAATTTATGACGTGATAAAACCGGTAAATCAAGGAATAGGGTATGTTAAAAACGTTGAAGTATATAATTTAGAGAAGTTCGGTTTTGATTTTTTGGCAGGAGATCCGAAACTTGCACTTTTTGAAGATACTTTGGCATCTGATTGGAGCGCAGCGTTATCAGGGGGAGAACGTGGAATTAGAACAACATTGACATTTAATAATTTAATAAAACAATTTGATGACTATGATTATGTGTTTTTTGATATGGGACCATCATTAGGGGCAATAAATAGATCTATCTTATTATCGTGTGATTATTTTGTGACCCCTATGTCTTCTGATATTTTTAGTATTTTGGCTATTGAAAATATAGGAAAAACAATAAAAAATTGGAGAGATACGTTTAAAGAAGGATTTAATAGGTGTACTGATACAGAACTAAAAAATATTTTTGAACCAATTTCATATATACAATTTTTGGGTTATGTTACACAGCAATATACCAGTAAAACAGTGGACGGAATTAGAAGACCTGTACAGGCTTATGAAAGAATTTTATCAGAAGTTCCTATGACCATAAAAAGAGAACTTATAGATATAGTTAATGAAAAAAATAAAGGTAATGAGATCAATTATGAATTAGGAACTATACCGAATTTTAATAGTATTATCCCACTGTCTCAGTCAGCGCATAGACCAGCGTTCGAATTAACTAGTACAGATGGTATTGTAGGTGCTCATTTTGCAAAAGTGAAAGATTTTAAAGTAGTAATGGATAAGATTACAAATCAGATGATGATTAATTTGGAGAAAATGTAATGAAATGGCCAGTAGATATTATAGAGAAGATTGCGAAGCGGAAAGTAGTTTTATTTTTAGGTGCGGGGGTATCAGCAAATGCTATAAGCGAAAAAGGCGATAAACGCCCTCCTACGTGGGAACAGTTTTTGAATAAGGGCATAAGTGAAGTCACAGATGAAAATATCGTTGAATATGTAAGAAAGTTGTTAAATGAAAAAGATTATTTAACAGCATGTGAAGTACTAGTAAATCAAATAGGAAATGAAAGGTTCGAACGCATTGCAAGAGAAGAATTTCTGACACCTAAATACAAAAGTCATAGAATACATGAAAATATTCTGAAATTAGATTCAAAAATTGTGATTACACCGAATGTAGATAAAATATATGAAGTATATGCGCAGGCAGAAACAGCAGGAACAATTTTAGTGAAGAAATATTATGATTCAGATTTGGTTAATAAGATAAAATCAGAAGAACGGATTATTTTAAAAATTCATGGAACTCTTGATGAAAGTTCAAAAATGATTTTTACGAGAAGTCAGTATACAAATGCTAGATATCAAAATGCAGCTTTTTATAGACTGTTGGAGGCTCTTTCTCTTACGCATACGTTTATATTTATAGGTTGCGGTTTTTCTGATCCGGATATACAATTAGTCTTAGAAAATTATTCATTTGTATTTCCGGGTAGTCCCTGCCATTATTTTATTACTTCTAAAGATGGAATTAATACTGAGTATAAAAGAATAGTAAAGGAAAATCGAAATTTAGAAATAATCACATATGATTCGAAAGATAATCACAGGGAATTACATGATGCATTGGAAGAATTAGTTCCAATGGTGGAAGATGAGAGAACTAGAATAGCTAAAGAAATGGACTGGTAATTATTGATAATTACGGGGATATAAGTGAATTAAAAAGAAACATACGAGTTTGAGAAAAAGAAGAGAATCATTCGGCTTTTTTCATGCCCATTTTTAGTACATAGCCATTCCACACAAAGGAGTGGCTATAAATTTTTCAAGAGAGGAGGTAGACCGAGATGTCAAAATGTAAAGTGATTGCTATTGCCAATCAGAAAGGAGGAACAGGCAAGACTACCACTACGGTCAATTTAGGGATAGGACTTGCAAATCAAGGGAAAAGGGTTCTTCTGGTGGACGCTGATCCACAGGGGGATTTAACAACATCATTAGGGTGGGCAGAAACGGATGATCTTCCTGTCACGTTAGCAACACAGATGGAGAAGATTATCCATGATGCCGTACCTTCCGGAGAAGCTTTATGCGGAGCTTTGCAGGTTATCTATGTTCAGAGATCAGCTGAATGAGGACAGAATCCGGGCAATTAACCGTATGCACAGGGAAATGAAGATTTATTTCCCAGAATATAAGGATGCGCTTGGTAAGGTAGATGGTGCATTCAGTTTGGAATTGTTGAAATCTGCACCATTTCCGGCAGATTTAAAAGCACTTGACGAAAACGGAATAAGACAGATCTGGCACGAAGCTAAGCTTAGAGGACGCGGCTATAGCAGGTCAGGAGAAATCTTAGGGTATGCGAGAGCAAGTGTTGGTATCAGGGATGGAGCGGACGCAGCCAGGATTGCGGTACAATGGTTTGTTAAGAAGGTTATTGAAAGACAGAAAACAGAAGCAAGATAAACAATTTTGCGAGTGAGGATGATGTTTTCTAAAAAAGTGGAACAATATAATTGACGCGACTTGCTTACGACTTTATAATTAAGTCGTAAGCTTAGTCGTAAGCAAATCGTAAGAAGCATTGGAGAAAAAATATGGCAATTCCAATTACTATTGAAAAACTTTTAACGGAAAATGTCGTGGAATGGGCGAGAATAGAGTTTAAGGAAGGCTGGAACCCAGATACTACTTTAAAGACAATCAGTGCATTTGCTAATGATATTGATAACTGGGGCGGTGGATACATTGTTATAGGAGCGAAAGAAAAGGATGGAAAACTTGTTCGTCCAGTAACAGGTATTGCTCCAGATGCAGTAGATAGGATTCAAAAAGATCTGCTTAGATACTGTAAATATCTTAAACCTGTGTACATTCCTCAGAGTGAGCCTGTTTATTTTGATGGGAAATTACTTCTTTTGGTATGGTGTCCTGGTGGATACGAAAGACCGTACGCATGTCCTAAGGCACCAGATACAAAGAACAGCGAAAAGATATACTATATCCGGAAGTTATCCAGTACAATAGAGGCGACTGATACAGATGTAAAAGAGTTAATGTCACTATCTCACAATATTCCGTTTGATGATAGGATAAATCCTAAAGCAGAGATGAAGGACTTAAAATATCCAATTATAAAGAATTATCTGCAAAATGTGGATAGTAGCTTGTTGAATGATATTGACACTATGGATACAGAGCAGTTGGCAAGAAATTTAAGGATAGCAGACGGACCGTCGGAGTATTACAAGCCGCTGAATGTGGGAATTTTATTTTTCAATGATCATCCAGAGTCGTTTTTCCCGTATAGTCAGATAGAGGTGGTTAATATTCCGGATCCAACAGGGCAAGGAATGGAGGAACGTATCTTTACAGGACCGATAGACGATCAGTTACGAAACGCTCTGAATTATATAAAAAACAATGTGATTGCTGAAAAGGTATTTAAGATTAGCGGACAAGCAGAGGCTGTAAGAGTAAAAAATTATAGCTATGAAGCAATCGAAGAGTTTCTTTCTAATGCAATTTATCACAAATCGTACCAGATACATGAGCCTGTCACAGTACGCATAGAGGCTGATAAAATTGAAATAACAAGTTCTCCGGGACCAGACAGGTCGATTTCTGATGAGGATATTAGTAAATATCAGATGAGAACAAGAAGGTATCGGAATAGACGAATAGGTGATTTCTTAAAGGAACTGCATCTTGTGGAAGGTAGAAATACCGGTATTCCAACAGCAATTAAATCAATAAAGGAAAACGGATCACCACTGCCATTACTTCTCACGGATGAAGAACGTTCTTTCTTTTCAGTGATTATTCCGATTCATGAGGCATTTTTGAAAAAGGAAGCTGTCAGTAGCAAAACCGAACCGAAAGATATTGTTGCTGTTCCAAAGCGAAGAACGAAAGACCAGATAAAAACTCTTATATTAAATGAACTGGAACAAGAAAGCATTTCTGCAAATGAGTTATATAAAAGACTGGGATATTCAGGTAATGCTTCAAAGACTTTTAGAAAGTGCATCGAAGAATTGATTACGGAGAACAAAGTACATTATGCATCAGATAATATGCAGGATGGAAATAATGTGCTGGTAAAGGGCTAAGGTAAGAAAAGTTAATATTGTAACCCATTAACGGACGAGGTAAATGTAAAAAAGTTTGCTTCGTCCATTTTTTGTTCCTAGAAAGTGGTCATCTGACCAGTTTTAGGGAATGAATTAGTAAATAAATTGATCAAAAACAGTACATTTAACCCAAATAATCAATGAAAGGATGCGGACAGTGGAATTAGTGCAAAATAAAGATAAATTTATTACCCACCTGTGTTATAATATGGGTGGGCAATAAATCTGAAAGGTTGATGAAAAATGGATAGATCAGTAAGAATCATAAAAGAGTTATGCTCATACGATATAGAATGGCTTGAATTTAAGGAAAATGTCTTTCAGGAGGATGTACTTGGTATATTTATTGGATGAGGTTAGTAATCAATATCATAAAGAAATCTCATCTGATGTTATAAATAAATATCAATTCAAAAAAGTTGATGATATTGTGAATTTTATTTTAGAAGGATAAAGAGAGATAATACAAAAATGGAGGTGAATTATGAGTATTGTGATAGGAGAAACTTTATTGGCATTATCCAATGTATCTATGAATTATGTTAATGGTACAGAAAAACAAGTTAAAGAGAATGCTAAGTTTAGTGATCAATTAGGAACAACGGAAGTTAATAATATAGTAAAAGAAATTTATAATAAATTTGGGATAAATGTAGGAGTTTCAAATAGTAGATTTGAGTGTTTTATTCCTGGAGATGTATTTCATAGAATGAATACAGATAGTGCATTAAAAAATAAAGTGTATGCTATGCTGGCTGATTATTCCAGTTCTGAATTTCAAACGACAATGCAAACCTTGAATCCTCCAGTAAAAAAGTGTACGTTAATTTTTGATGAAAATGGAGATGTTGTTGCTACTTTAGAGCCGGATGTTGAAAAAGAGAGCGTTGGAAGTTCAAAAGAGAAGAGTGTAAGCGCTATTTTAGAAAACAACAGTTATAATGGGATAATTTCAGATGTTTCATATGATGTAACGCCAAATTTTGAACTACAAAGTGTTTTATTGGCACCAACTTTAAAAAGGAAAACTTCTGAATAAAAACTATTGCAAGCTCTTTAATTTGAAATTTTATTTATTTTCTGCAAAAAAAGTCTTTTTCTGGAGAAATTGCAAAATGCGCTTGTGGAATATAAGAAGATTTTTGATGAAAGATGGCAGGGGGAAAAATATAAATGGGAAGCGGTGAAATGGTTTCAGGATCATTGGGACATCAATGCGAATGACTTTGCAGATATGTTTGCTAATAACTGCTGTGATTGGATGCATGGTATTATCCATATGGCCGTTCATCGTTGGTATGATCTGGAAATCGGTTCCTGCAACAGTCGTTACTTCTCTCATTGCCATTGTATTTCGACAGGTTATGATCAGCAGGGATGCAAGTGGTCAGGATACATTTCTGCAGATCCGTTTTGTTGCAAGCGAAACGTTTGTCGCTGTATTGTTTATTTTCAAAAAGAAAGTATATGAACTATATTAGGGGAGAAAGGATGGAAGGGAGCACGTTTTGGAACAGGGGCATAACACATACATGTGATCGATTGGCTGTTTGGATATAGACATCATCGGTGAAATAGTGTATAAAAGAAACAGGGAACATGACTGGAGGCATTGAGATATGAGTGAAAAAACAATTACAGATGGTTTATTTGCATTAAAGGATGAAAACTATCGTAGATTTCATGCCAAACTGATTCCTGATATTCCGATCGATAACATCATTGGCGTCCGGACTCCGGTATTACGGAAGTATGCAAAAGAAGTGGCAAAGCTGCCGGAAGCAAATATATTTTTAGAAAGCCTTCCACATATCTATTATGAAGAAAATAATTTGCATGGTGCTTTGTTGTCCTTACTTTATCCAAAAGATATAATAGCTTTTATGGAACAGCTAGAACGTTTTTTGCCGTATGTAGATAACTGGGCAACTTGTGATATGCTTTCGCCGAAGATTTTTAAGAAGCATTTGCCTTATGTTTATGAAAGAGTACAAAAGTGGCTGCAAAGTGATGCGGTGTATACCATTCGGTTTGGTATTGTAACGCTTCTGGGATTTTATCTGGATAATGCATTTGAGCCAGAAATGCTGCAACTGGTTGCAAATGTAAGATCGGAGGAATATTATGTAAATATGGCAGTGGCTTGGTATTTTAGCATGGCATTGGTGAAACAATATGATGCGACGCTTCCCTACATACAAAATAGGGTGTTAGAGCCATGGACACATAATAAGTCCATTCAGAAGGCAATCGAAAGCAGAAGAATTCCACAGGAAACAAAAGCGTATTTAAGAGGCTTGAAAATCAGATAAAGGGATAGGAAACTGCAGCATTGGTACAGACATATACACTAAGAATTAAAAATGGAACGAGGCATGTAAAACAATATCGAATATGGCTATGGTGGAAAAAATATACCTGCATCAAACGGGCAAATGGCAGAGTATATTATGAAAAAAAAGAATGTTCCAGGCGGGAAAAAAATCATATGCAGCGTTTTAGCAGAAGAAAAGGACTCACTTTTGAAGCCGTGCCGACGCAATATACGCGAAGTAACAGTTACCGCAGTCAGTTTTTTGCCTGTCATCCTTCCGCAACTGGGAAATACCGATGTGCATACTGTGGCAAAAAAAAGCCAAAAGATAAAATAACCATTGACCATATTTTCCCGGTTCATTGTATGGAAAAATATCCGGCCGTGCGCAAAAGAGCCGCATTGTTTGGAATTCACGGTTCGAATGATATGAAAAACTTATGTACTGCCTGTATGCGGTGCAATCAGAAAAAAGAAGCGAAAATGGGAATTTGGATTCTGAAAGGCTTTCTTGGAAAACAGCCTTGGTACTGGCCGCTTCGGAGAATACTTACGGTGATACTGGTGTTTTTTGTGCTATATCTCGGGCGAAAAATATATATGCCTGTGGTATGGAACTGGATAAATACATTACAAAAATAAAAGCTGGGAAAAATGTATAAATACATGCAAATCCGGGAATTATTTTCCAGAGGTGAAAAGCATGAAAAACAGAAAACCAATGCATATCGGAATCATACCGGACGGAAACCGCAGATGGGCAGAGCAGCATAAATTATCCAGAGAAGCCGGTTATGCATACGGACTAAAACCGGGGCTGCTTCTTTTACAGCAGGCAAAAACGTATGGAATTCAGGAAATCACATATTATGGGTTTACCGTTGACAATTGCAGGCGTCCGAAAGAACAGGTGCAGGCCTTTCAGCAGGCGTGTGTGCAGGCGGTGCATGATCTTGCCACAGAGGGGGTGGATCTGCTCGTGATCGGGAATACCGATTCAAAATGTTTTCCGGAAGAATTAAAGAAGTATACAAAGCGAACTGCGATAAACGGAGGCGGTATCCGGCTGAATTTTCTTGTAAATTATGGTTGGAAATGGGATCTGTCCAACATAAAAAGCGCGGGTTTTTTGCATTCTTCGGATATTTCGCGAATTGATATGGTGATCCGCTGGGGCGGCATGCGGCGGCTCTCCGGTTTTTTGCCGGTGCAGTCGGTTTACGCAGACTTTTATGTGGAAGAAAAATTGTGGCCCGATTATGAAAAATCGGATTTTTACCGGGCCATGGACTGGTATAAAAAACAGGATGTAACTTACGGAGGATAAAAAGAATATGGCAATTGGAGCATTACAGACAGGATACACTACATTATACGGAAAAATAGCAGGACTGGGTACACAAAACGGACAAACGCGCGGAAGCAGTTTTCGGGAGCATATAGACGGAACCGAAAAGAAAGCGCCGTATCAGCATCTGGCACAAAACGGTACAATCACGTACAAAGGGGTTACGTTTGTATGTGATACGGACAGAAATCGGATTACACTCGGGGATGTCACCGACCGTAGCAAGTGTCTGAACATCAGCTTAAAAGGTGGCGGGTGTCTGATGGTCAACCGGGATAATCTCAGTGACCTGTCACAGGCAATTACGATGTTCTGTCCGGAGGATATCAACCGTATCATGACAGCAATCGCGGAGGATAAGCGGGCGCAGCAGATGCTTCTGGAAAAGGACGAAATGGAAAGCAGTGTTGGGGAAATCATCACGGAATAAAAGAATGTACTATGATTTAACAAAAGGAAAAATATCATAAAATCTTATCTTATTTGCACTGCCGATGATGGCGGGCAATCTGATGCAACTGTTTTACAATATTGCGGATACACTGATTGTCGGGCGCGTGGTTGGAAAGAATGCACTCGCGGCGGTGGGGTCTGCCTATACACTTATGACCTTTCTGACCTCGAGCATGCGCGCGGGTAGCTGTGGCGCATGCTTTTGTGCTCATCATGGCAGTGATGGTCTTCGTTAACGTGCTGGTGTATGTGTGTATGCATCCTATTCTGTGGTTTCTACGTGTGCCACAGGAAGTCATGGAGGAGATGCAGCAGTCGGTCATGAATTTTGGAATTCTGATGGTGCAGGGGCTTGTAAACAGTTTCGGGGCAACAACGATGGCGGCATTTGCGGCAGCGGTCAAAATTGACGCATTTGCATATCTTCCGGTACAGGATTTCGGCAATGCGTATTCCACGTTTGTCGCACAGAATTATGGGGTGAAAGATTACGGACGGATCCAAAAAGGAACGAAGGAAGCCTTTGCGATCAGTATTGTATGCAGTATCATTATTTCCATTCTGGTGTGCACGTTTGCAGCATCTCTGATGGAGATTTTTGTGAAGGCACAGGAGACGGCGGTCATCGCGTGTGGTGTGCAGTATCTGCGTATCGAGGGCTCGTTTTACTGTGGAATCGGGTGTCTGTTTCTGCTGTACGGATATTACCGGGCAATCAACAAAGCACAGATGTCAGTGGTACTTACGGTGATCTCTCTGGGGCTGCGTGTTGTGCTGGCCTATATCCTTTCGGTGCCGTTGAAAGCCCCGGGAATCTGGGTGGCAATTGTGAATCACAAAAATTTAAAAGAAATTTAATAAGAAGACAAAAGATTCCGTGCTATAATGAGCCTGTCAGAATGTAAAATGAATGATGGGAGGAAATGAGCATGAGAACGTATGGACGTTTATTGAAAAATATAGCAGCAATAGCACTTCTTCTGGCATTACTTTCCATGCTATTGCCGTTTTGTAAGTTTTCGGCAGGCGGGCAGGAGATGACGCTGTCCGGTCTGGATGTGGTGAAAGCAGGAGGAAGGGCAGGTTATACGTATCTGACAGAAGGCAGAGTGGCAGATACTTTCGTTTTAAAAGCTCCGATCACGGTTGGTACGGTAAAAAGCAGTCTTTCTTATGTACAGGGAGTGGGACAGATGCGGCTTCTGGCAGTTTGTGCCATTGCAGCGCTGCTCCCGGTACTGCTTTGTTTTTTGTCTGTGGGAATGTTGTTTCTGGCGGAAGGAAAAAAGACGATGCTGCTGCCAACGCTGTTTACCAGTCTGGTGCTGGCTGAACTGCTGATTGTTTTGGCTGTGTTTCCGGCACTGTATCCGTTTCTGTTGTCAGGGATATATTTCTTTACCCTGCTGCACGGAGCCGCATGGATACTCATACTGACAGGATGGATTACAGGAGGGTACCGGCCACCCGAAAAACAGGGAAATGAGCAGATAAAAAGGGAAAAGAATCCGAAGCGGTCCGGACACGGCTGGCGGCGCAAAAAAGCTCACCGGCGGAGAAAGTCGAAAAAGAAACGCAGCCGGAAAGAGGATTCTTCCACAAAAAAGAAGAATACAGCAGGAAACAAAACATTCGAGTGGAAACATTGTCAGATTTCCTATGACCCTTCGAAACAGACATACCGGATGATCAGTGATTCTCCGGAGAAGATTTTACTGCTGAAAGAAGACAACGTGATAGGAACGTTAGAACAGGGAGAATGCGTACATGTGGAACGCCCGGTGACGCTGCAGATTCAGGGAAAAGAAGAACGTCTGCATTTAAAATAAATGACAGGAAAAGAAAAACTCCGCAGAACCGGAACCCTCAGGGATTTGATTCTGCGGAGCCTTTTATTTTTTCCTGCGGATATGTACCTCCGGAATCGCTACATTGTCATAGTGCACCGGGGCATCTTCACCCGGAGTTTCTTTGTGATCTTCCGGTTTGTGGGTGTGCACTTCCGGAATCGCTACATTGTCGTAGGTCAGATCGTAATTATGCTTTTCAGCTGCCTTTTTCTTTAATTTTTTCCAAAACATTTTCGTTGTCCTCCCAATTACAAAATATTGATAAAAAAGGTAATTACAAGGCTGTTGATAAAATCCGCAAATAAACTTCCGATCAGGGGAATCAGGAGATACGCTTTTACGGAAGGTACATAGCGGTCACAGATGGCCTGCATGTTTGCCATGGCGTTTGGTGTGGCACCCATACCAAAACCACAGGTTCCGGCAACCAGTACGGCAGCATCGTAATCCCGTCCCATAATGTTAAACTCGATGAAGTAAGTAAATACACAGATCAGTAAGACCTGTGCGGTCAGCAGGATCACAAGCGGAAGAGCTAAAGAAGCAAGTTCCCAGAGTTTTAAGGTGATCATTGCCATACCCAAAAAGAGGGAAAGACAAATACCACCGAGGTCGTTGATCTCACCCATGTGGATCGTTGCTTTGCCAGAGTATTCGGCAATGTTGCGGATCAATGCGGCTGCCAGCATGGCACCGATGTAAACCGGAAAGGTAAGCCCGGTTTTGGTCAGAAAATAGGAAAAAATAGTTCCCAGACCGATCGCAAGGATTAACTGAAATACGGCAGATGCATACATGTTCGTATGACGTTCATGCTTCTTTTCGTCCTCAACCAGCAGACTGTCATCTTCCGTGACTGCCGTGGACAGCAGGTTCTGTTTTTCAATCAGGCGTCTGCCGAGCGGACCGCCGACCAGACTGCCGGTAATCAGACCAAAGGTGGCAGCAGCAGTACAGATCGTGGTGGCTCCCTGAATATTAAAGTCTTCTAAGACAGGACCGAATGCTCCGGCTGTACCATGACCGCCGACCATTGGGATGGAGCCGGTACACATACCAATCAGCGGATTTAAGTGCAGGACATGGGACAATCCCACGGCAAGAAGGTTCTGACATATAATCAGTGCAACGACAAGACCGAGGAAAACTGCCATGGCTGTGCCTCCGCTTTTTAAAACTTTTAAGTTGGCCTGAAAACCGACCGAGGTAAAGAAAAATACCATGCATACTTCCCGGAGTGTGTCGTCAAAAGAAAATTTCGCAATTCCGGTAACATAACAAAGGCAGGTCAAAATTGCAAACAAAAGACCGCCAATGACAGGGGCAGGAATACAGAATTTTTCCAGAAACCCGATGCGGTGTCTTAAAAAGCTGCCAAACAAGAGTACCAGTACAGCAACTGCCAGTGTCTGGTACATATTCAAATGTATTTCCATAGTTGTCCTTCTTTCATATGTTATTTTGTATTGACGCTGATTCCCTGCCCGGCATAATAAGCAGCAGCACCCGGATGGAAGGGAATGGTTACACCGGAGGATGCATCTCTCTCGTCAAAAGAAGCGTCTAAAGATGTGGCATAGGCCAGATCCGGTGCGTGGGAAAACAGAATTTCTGTAAGCTTTTCCACGGTTTTTTCGGAAAGGGCATCGGAGGCAAGCAGTACGGCTTTGACTCCAATGGTTGTCACGTCTTCGTCCTGTCCACTGTAAGTGTTTGCAGGAATGACATATTTGCTGTATTCCTTTGTGGTTGCAAGCAGTTTTTCCAGACAGGTATCGTCGATGGAAAGGAGCCGCAGATCACATTCCTTTGCCAGTTCTTCAATGACTGCGGTGCGGATGCCGGCGGTGCAGAATAAGGCATCAATTTCACCGGAGGCAAGTTTTCCGGCGGCATCTGCATAATCCAGATTCACCATGTGCACCAGTTTCGAAGTCAGACCACTCAGTTTTAAAATTTCGGTAGCGTTTTGTTCGGTTCCGGATTCGCTGGCACCGATGCTGACGGTTTTTCCCTGCAGATCATTTAATGTCCGGATATCAGAATCTGCCCGGACGACGATCTGGCAGGCTTCGGTATAAAGTCCTGCAATGGCGCGGTATCCCTGTTGTCTGTTATCAGAAAAACTGCCGGTTCCTTCATGGGCTGCCCGGACCAGATCCGCCTGTGCGATCCCAAGATCAATGTAATTTCCGGACAAAAGCCGTAGATTTGCCGCAGATCCGGCGGTGTTTTTAACTTCAAATTTCAGGTCGGAGGATTCTTTGGATGCCAGACCGGCATAAGCATTTGCAACGGTATAATACATCCCACCGATGTCGGCTGCACCGAAACGGATGGTCTTTGTCTGGTAGCTGCATCCGGTAAGGAGCAGGGCAAGACAAAGAAACAGTCCTATTTTTTGTTTCATAGCTATAAGTCCTTTCTTAAGTTGTTATGCAATAAACATTGCCGTAAAATGTATTTTACACGAAAAGAGTGAAAAAGAAAATATAAAATTCCGCAAGGTGATTGTATCCTAAAATGAAATTTTCCTGAAAGTTAAAATTTTGGTTGACAGACACACTGTAGTGTATTAAACTGTTAATAAATTAAAGAGAAATAAAATCATTGAGCGAAGGTAAGTACAGCAGATGATTCCTTTCAGAGAGCCGGCGGCAGGTGTGAGCCGGCAGGATAGTTTGTCATGGAATGGATTCGTTAGATGCAAGGTGAAAGCGTAAGGCGAGTAGTTGAGCCGTTTCCCCACGTTACAGGGGCATGGATATCGAGACAAAGAGATTTTGTTTTCTGTATCACAAGAGGTTGCGTAATTGGTGGCAGTTATTTCCGGTTCGGGGATGGCTGCCTTTGTTATGTTTCAGTTACGGAGCGAAGAAGGGTGGCACCACGAGGATAATCGTCCCTGATCCGGCAGCAGTCGGATCAGGGACGTTTTTTATTTGGAAAAAAGGAGCAGTAATATGAAGCGGAGATTACGGGTATACAAAAAGACAGTCAGCATTGTAAATGAAATAGCGATCGGCATGTATGAGAGTCTGGTAGGAAACAAAAAAGGATTTCTTCTGGAAAGTTATGATAAAAATTATGACAGATATACGTTTTTTGGAAAAGAACCGGAAGAGATCATTACTTCCCGCGGGGATGCACTCGTGATCCGGCGGAACAACGGGACGGAAGAAATCCGGCGGGGAAATCCGCTCGAACGTCTGAAAGAATATTACAGCGAGTTTGATATCGTAAAAGAAAACGAAGAGCTGTCTTTTTCCGGAGGACTGGTCGGAAATCTGGGATATGATTTTGTCCGCTATGCGGAAGTACTGCCGGATAACAATCCAGACGAGATTGGAATCGAGACCATCCAGATGATGCTCATGACAAAATTTATCCTGGTGGATCATGTGGCAGAGACGCTGACCGCAGTGATTCTTGGAGAAGATTCGGAAGACGGAAAAAAGAAAGCATTAGCAGAAGCAGCAGAACTGATTGAGGAGGCAAGAAAAAATGCCGGACAGATACCGGACAGAAATTTTACACATGACGGTGTGATTGTCAACCAGTCCGATACCTTAGAACAGTATTGCGAAAAAGTCGAAAAGATCAAACAGTACATCCGGGAGGGACATATTTTCCAGACCGTGCTTTCCCAGAGATGGACGATTGAGACAAAACAGACCGGATTTGAGCTGTATAAAGAGCTCCGGGAACTGAATCCATCCCCGTATCTGTATTATTTCAATTATGGAGAGTTTGAAGTGATCGGAAGTTCCCCGGAAATGATTGTAAAGCAGCAGGGAAGCAGGGTGTATACCTGTCCGATCGCCGGAACCCGGCGCAGGGGTGTGGATGCCGAGGAGGATGCATTGCTTCGGGATGAATTGCTCCGGGATGAAAAGGAACGCGCCGAACATGTCATGCTGGTGGATCTTGCGAGAAATGACATGGGACGGATCTCAGAATTCGGAACCGTCAAGGTGACACAGTTTATGGAAGTACAGAATTATTCCCATGTAATGCACATCGTATCTATGGTGGAAGGAAAGAAAAAAGGAGAATTTCATCCGCTGGATCTGGTTTCTTCGTTCCTTCCGGCAGGAACGCTTTCTGGAGCACCGAAGATCCGCGCGATGGAGATTATCGATGAACTTGAGAGTGTGCGCAGAGGACTCTACGGAGGCGCAACCGGATACATTGATTTCTCCGGTGATATGGATTTCTGTATTACGATCCGGACAATGATCAAAAAGAAAAACCGTGTATATTTGCAGGCTGGAGCGGGAATAGTTGCAGATTCCGTTCCGGAAAATGAGTATCAGGAGTGCTGCAATAAAGTAATGGCACTGGCCAAGACGCTTATAGAGGAGGAAAATTTATGATTTTGCTGATTGATAACTATGATTCTTTTACTTATAACCTGTATCAGTATATCGGAATTTTTAACTCCGATATCAAAGTTGTCCGAAACGACAAGATTACCATTGAAGAAATTAAGGCGATGGACCCGGAGCGGATCGTGCTTTCACCGGGACCAAAGAATCCAAAGGAAGCAGGCATCTGCATGGATGTTGTCAAAGAATTTACAGAAGAAAAACCGATCCTTGGCATCTGTCTGGGGCATCAGTGCATCGGTGAGGCACTGGGAGGAACCGTTTCCTATGCCAAGGCATTGTTTCATGGAAAGCAGTCGCTGATAGAACATGATGGAAGCAGTGTATTTACCGGGATCAATTCTCCGATCCGTGTGGCAAGATACCATTCCCTGGCAGTGCAGGAAAAGGATCTGCCGGATTGTCTGCGGGTGCTGGCGCGGACCGATGACGGAGAGATTATGGCAATGCGCCATAAGAAATATCCGGTTGTGGGATTACAGTTCCATCCGGAATCCATTTATACCGAGCACGGCAAACGCATCATCGAAAATTTTGTAAATGGAACGTGTTAGATTATAGTAGTTTATATTAGGGGAAAAAATATGATACTGGATGAAATTGTAGAAGATAAGAAAAAACGGCTTCCCGGGCACATGGCACGTATTCCGGAAACAGAAATGCGGCGCATGGCAGAGGAAACAAAGACGAGGGAGGCAGACTGTTTTTATAATCATTTAAAGAAACCGGGACTTTCGATTATCGGAGAATTTAAGAAAGCTTCCCCGAGTCTCGGAACGATTACCAGCAAGATTGATCTGATGGAGCGCATCAGTGAGTACAATGCATCGGTGGATGCCATTTCGTGTCTGACAGAGGAAGATCATTTTCACGGAAATGTTGCGTATTTAAAAGAAATCCGGGCAAAATCCAGCCTTCCGATTTTGCGGAAAGATTTCATGATCTGTGAGTATCAGTTTTATGAGGCAAAAGTGATCGGTGCAGATGCGGTACTTCTGATTACAGCGATTCTCGATGATGCACAGATGCATGATTTTTATCAGCTGGCAAGAGAACTTGAACTTGATGTGCTGGTTGAGACACATGATGAGGCAGAGGTGGAACGGGCGATGAAGATCAACCCGAGAATCATCGGGGTCAATAACCGTAATCTTAAGGATTTTACGATCTCTTTGGAACATACCAGACGGCTTCGCCCTTATGTGCCGGAAGATAAAGTATTTGTGGCAGAAAGTGGGATTACGGGAGATGAGGACGTGCGGTTCCTGCGAGACTGTGGGGTGGATGCCTTTTTGATCGGGCGTGCGTTTATGGAATCGGAAAATCCGAAAGCACTTGCACAAAAATGGAAGGAGCTGTATCAGGCATGAGACCAGAAGTAAAGATCTGTGGACTGAAAAAGCCTGCAGATGCGCAGTATGTAAATGATGCAGGGGCCGATTACGCAGGATTTGTTTTTTATGAGAAAAGCAGGCGGAATTTAAGCCGGCAACAGGCAGAAGAAATCATGAAAAAAATCAGTCCACGGATAAAAAAGGTTGCCGTAACCGTTTCCCCGGATGCGGCACAGATAAAGACACTGCAGCAGATGAAATTTGACATCATCCAGATGCACGGAAAGCTGTCAGAGGATGCCATAACGGCAGCAGAACTTCCTGTCTGGTATGCCATAAACCTCTCAGATCCGGAAGAGTTTGAGGCAAAAACAAAGAGCTTTTTTGAACTTCCGGAAGAACTGCAACAGAAAATTACAGCGATTGTCGTGGATGGTGCAGGCTATGGCGGCGGACAGCGTTTTGACTGGCAGAAGCAACTGAATATTGACCGGCAGGCGGGGATTTTCGCCGGAAGAAAATTTGTCCTGGCAGGAGGGTTACATGCCGGAAATGTTGCCGAAGGAATCCAGTTGTTTGACCCGGATATCGTGGATGTAAGTTCCGGAGTGGAAGAAAAAGATCAAAAAGAAGAAGCATTGATAAAACAATTTGTAACATGTGTCAAAGAGGAAGCAGAAGAAAGGAAAGAAAGATGAATAAGAAAGCATATTATGGACAGTTTGGCGGACAGTATGTGGCAGAGTCACTGATGAATACCTTACAGGAACTGGATCAGGCATATGAGGAGGCTATTCATGATCCGGAGTTTATGAAGCAGTATCATTATTATCTGAAACAGTATGTCGGCAGAGAGACACCGCTTTACTATGCAGAGCGTCTGTCTGCAAAATACGGTACAAAAATTTACTTAAAGCGTGAAGATTTAAACCATACCGGTGCCCACAAGATCAACAATGTGATCGGTCAGATCCTTTTGGCAAAGCGTATGGGAAAGACAAAGGTAATCGCGGAGACAGGTGCAGGACAGCATGGTGTAGCTACTGCAACGGGAGCAGCACTGTTTGATATGGAATGTACGGTGTACATGGGAAAAGAAGATATCCAGAGACAGAAACTGAATGTGATGCGTATGGAGATGCTTGGTGCAAAAGTGGTATCCGTGGAATCCGGAAGCAATACCTTAAAAGACGCGACAAACGAAGCCATCCGTACCTGGGCCAAAACAGCGGAGGATACGTTCTATATTATCGGATCTGCGGTAGGACCGTATCCGTATCCGAAGATGGTGAAAGAGTTTCAGAGTGTGATCAGCCGGGAGGCAAAGCGTCAGCACATGGAAGCAGAAGGAAAGAATCCGGATGTGGTTATGGCATGTGTGGGCGGCGGTTCCAATTCCATCGGAATGTTTGCCGATTTTATTGATGAGCCGGAGGTGGAACTGATCGGTGTAGAAGCAGCGGGCCTTGGAATTGAGACCGGAAAACATGCCAGCGCCATGGCTTTGGGAGAGCCCGGAGTATTGCATGGCATGCGTTCGTATCTGTTGCAGGATACCGATGGAAATATCCAGCTGGCACACTCTATTTCCGCCGGACTGGATTATCCGGGAGTCGGACCGGAGCATGCATATCTGCGGGATACCGGACGTGCAAAATATGTGGCAATTACGGATGTGGAGGCAATGGATGCGCTGATGGAACTGTGTAAGTTAGAGGGAATTATTCCGGCAATTGAGAGTGCACATGCCATTGCCTATGCATTTAAAAAGGCAAAAGAAATGACTATGGATCAGAGCATGGTTATCTGTCTGTCCGGTCGCGGAGATAAAGATGTAAACACCATTGCGGATTATCTTGACGGAAAAGGATATCTGAATTAAGGAGGGCATAACAGGGATGAATCGAATTGAGACAGCGCTTCAGGCGTTACAGGAAAAGGAAGAAAAGGCATTTATTACTTATATCACAGCAGGTCTGCCGGATTATGATAAGACAAAGGCGATCATCAAGGCACAGGAAGCGGCAGGAACGGACATTATTGAACTTGGAATTCCGTTTTCCGATCCGGTGGCAGACGGTCCGGTCATTCAGGCAGCTTCCTATGAGGCAATTCTCGGTGGGGCAAATCTGGAGAAAACATTTACCTGTATGAAAGAGATGCGGACCGATGGTGTGCAGATCCCGGTTGTATTTATGATGTATTACAACACGGTACTGCATTATGGCGTGGAAAAATTTGTAAAAGAGTGCAATGCCTGCGGGGTGGATGGACTGATCATTCCGGATCTGCCGCTGGAAGAGCAGGAAGAACTCCAGACACAGTTACAGAAAGAGGATGGAACCATTCTGATCCAGCTGGTTTCCCCGGTATCCAAAGACCGTGTGCCAAAAATCCTTAAAAATGCACGGGGATTTGTCTACTGTGTGTCTTCCATGGGAGTTACCGGACAGGAAGCAACCTTCCACCGTCAGATTTTAGAATACCTGACAACGGTAAAGAAAGAGGCAAAAATTCCGGTTATGATGGGATTTGGTATCCGCACGGCGGAGGATGTACGTCCGATGAAAGAGATTATTGACGGAGCCATTGTAGGCTCTCATTTTATCACACTGATGCGGAAGCACGATTTTGATCCGCAGGCTGCAGCAGACTATTGCAGCACATTCAAAAAAGAGTTAAATGAAATGTAACGGAAAAGCGAATAAAACAAGGAGGATATCATAGATGAAAGAGATTCTGGCCAAACTGGTAGAGGGAAAAGATCTGACAAAAGAGGAAGCGATGAAAGCACAGGAGCTGATTCTGACCGGACAGGCAACAGAGGCGCAGATTGCATGTTTTCTGACAGCACTCCGCATGAAAGGGGAAACGCTGGATGAGATTACGGGACTGGCAACCGTATTGCGCAACAAGGCAAATACGATCAGTCCGAAGGTAGAGGATTATGTAGATTTTGTCGGTACCGGCGGAGACTGTACCTATTCGTTTAATATTTCCACAACATCAGCGTTCGTTGTGGCAGCAGCAGGGCTTCCGGTGGCAAAACATGGCAATCGTTCCATTTCTTCTAAAAGTGGTGCCGGAGATGTGTTAGAAGCACTTGGCGTAAATATTTCCGCAGATCCGGCTGTGGTAGAAAAGTGTGTGGAGACGGTCGGGATCGGATTTATGTTTGCACCGCATTTTAATCCTGCCATGAAGTATGTGGGACCGGTCAGAAAACAGCTGGGCATCCGCACGGTGTTTAATATTTTAGGACCGCTTTCTAATCCATCCCGTGCCAGGGCAATGCTTGTAGGGGTGTATTCCCCGGCACTTACGGAAGTGATTGCGGGAACCATGATGAACCTCGGGGTAGAACGGGGAATGGTTGTCAGCGGAGAGGATAACATGGATGAGATCACACTGACCGGCGAGACCACGGTATCTGAAATTAGAGACGGAAAAGTAACCACCTATACAATCACACCGGAACAGTTTGGATTAAAGCGGTGTGAAATCGCAAAACTGCAGGGTGGGGAAGGAGCCGTAAACGCACAGATCACCAGAGATATTCTTTCCGGAAAGGAACAGGGACCAAAGAGGGAGATTGTGCTTTTGAATGCAGGAGCCGCTTTGTATATTGGGAAAAAGGCAGACAGTATTGCAGATGGCATTGCACTTGCAGCAAAGACGATCGATTCGGGAGCAGCAGTCAGAACCCTTGAGGCAATGGTACAGGCAACAAACGCATAAGGGTTTGCCTGATACGGAAAACAAAAAAAGAGGCATTTCATGGCATAAAACATGGAATGCCTCTTTTCTTCGTCTTATTTCACAAAATATTGAAAAAAACTTAGTGATTTTTCCAATTTACAGATACATAAAATTAAAATATAATGAATTACGAAAAAAAGCGAAAATAATATATTTCAGGGAGGAGAGAGGGAATGCAGCAAAGGATTCCATATGATGGAAATGATCTGGGTGCTGTGTACACAAAGAAATATACAGCGTTCCGGCTCTGGGCTCCGACTGCGGATGCAGTAACACTGTGTCTGTATCGGGAAGGAGACGGGGACTGCCTGTCGGATACACTTCCGATGAAACGGGATGTACAGGGAACCTGGACGATTCGGGTAGACGGAGATTTGCGGCATGTTTATTATACATACCGTCTGGAGAGAAGCGGCAAGACCGTGGAGTCACAGGATCCATATTCGGTAGCTGTCGGTGTGAACGGGCAGCGGAGTATGGTGCTGGACCTAAAAGAAACTGATCCGGAGAATTTTAAGGAGGATCATGGACCGGTTTTTTCAAACCGTACGGATCTGGTGATCTGTGAGATTTCTGTTCTGGACAGTACCGCGGATGGCTCTTCCGGGGTAAAATATCCGGGAAAGTATCTGGGACTGGCAGAAAAGGGAACCAAAAACAAAGAGGGAGAAGCTACCGGGCTGGATTATCTGAAATCGCTCGGTATTACGCATGTGCAGATCATGCCAATGTATGATTTTGCAAGTATTGATGAGGCGGCACCAAAGAAGCGGGAGTATAACTGGGGATACGATCCGCTGAATTATAACGTACCGGAGGGATCTTTTTCAACAGATCCGTTCCATGGGGAGGTGCGTATCCGGGAAATGAAAGAAATGATTGCGGCTTTTCACAGGGAGGGTATCGGAGTGATCATGGATGTGGTGTACAATCACACCTATGATCTGGACAGCTGTCTGCAGAAATGTGAGCCGGATTATTATTACCGGATGAACGGAACCAGATATTCCAATGCATCTGCCTGTGGCAATGAAATTGCTTCGGAGCAGCCGATGATGCGCAAATACATCGTAGAATCTGTCTGTTACTGGGCAAGGGAATATCATGTGGATGGGTTCCGGTTTGATCTGATGGGTGTTCTTGATATTGATACCATGAATGAGATCAGCCGCAGGTTAAAAGAAATCAATCCATATATCATTCTGTATGGAGAGGGCTGGACAGGCGGTACTTCAACCATGCCGGAATTTAGGCGTGCCATGAAGAGAAACGCGCGTATGCTGGACGGCATCGGAATGTTTTCGGATGATATCCGGGACATGGTGCGCGGACATGTGTTTTATAACAAAGACTGCGGCTATGTCAGCGGAAAGGAAAAAATGAAAGTTGCGGTGCGTTACTGTGCAACAGGAGGTGTGTGGCATCCACAGGTAGATTATGCAGCTTATACCTATGCAGCCGGCGGCACATGGACGGATACACCGGAGAAAGTGATCAATTATGTTTCCTGTCACGACAATCTGACCTTGTGGGATAAACTGCAGATTTCCAGATCGGATTGTGATGCAGGCGAACGCCTTGCAATGAACCGTCTGGCGGCTGCGATGGTATTTACCGCACAGGGAGTTCCGTTTTTCCTGGGGGGAGAAGAGTTTGCACGAACCAAACCAGCTGGAAAAAATGGTGAGATATCCGAGAACAGTTATAATCTGCCGTATGAAACAAATGTACTGCGCTATGACTGGAGCGATGGACAAAAAGGGCTGCAGCAGTATTACAGGGGACTGATTGCTTTTCGGAAAGCACATAAAGGATTGCGTATGACAGACGCAGAGGAGATCCGCCAGAATATTCTGTTTATGGAAATGACATCCGAACAGACCATCGCGTTTACAATCCGCCAGCCGGAAGAGACACTTCTGGTGGCATACAATGCATCCGGCAGAAAAGAAACACTCCTGCTGCCGGATGACAGGACATGGACGTTATATATTGATGACCTGCATGCAGGAACCCGGCCAATCGGTTCGGTTCATTCGAACATGGAATTGCCGGCGACTGGCTGTGTGGTTCTTGGGATTAATGAGTTGTCTTGTTGATGTAACTGGTTTTGTATTTGGAGTACACAATCTTCTGGCTCCGGTACAGACCAAAGTATCCGGAGAGCATATAGCTGAAAGCGACAGCCAGAAGAAAATACGGCATGCCGTCATAACCGAACAATTCAAAACTGATTAACAGTGAAGTGATCGGACAGTTTGTGACACCACAGAATACGGCAGTCATGCCGACAGCCGTACAAAGTGTCGGGGATATGCCGGTCAGCGTTCCAAACAGGCAGCCAAAGGCCGCGCCGGTGAAAAAGGAAGGAACAATTTCTCCGCCTTTGTAACCGGCACCAAGAGTCAGTGCGGTAAAGATCATCTTTAACAGGAAGGCTTCCGGACGGACCGTTCCATCAATGCACATCTGGATGATGCCGATACCGGTACCGTTGTAATTCTGGTTGCCGACAAGCATCGTCAGAATGACAACAATACATCCACCGGCAAAGATGCGGATGTAGGGATTCTGGAACAGTTTGCGGTAAATTTCTTCACTTTTGTGCAGAAGAACACAAAAAACAATACTTACCAGTGCGCAGAGCACGGCAAGGATGGAAATCTGCACGGCAGGAAGAATGCCAAAGTCCGGGATGTGCTCGATGGAAAACCATTGGTTGGAAACACCAAACAGGTAAGCAACTCCGTGTGCGACAAGAGAACTGATCACACATGGAACAAGGGCGGTATAGTACATGACGCCGACACTTACAATTTCCATTGGAAGGATGGCAGCAGCCATCGGGGTACCAAAGAGAGCGGAAAACGCAGCACTCATGCCGCACATGATCATGACATGTTTATCTTTGTCGTCAAAACGGAAGAATTTTCCGATTGCGTTTCCGATACTGCCACCCATCTGCAGGGCGGCACCTTCACGGCCGGCAGATCCGCCAAACAGGTGCGTGATCAGTGTGGAAATAAAGATCAAAGGAGCCATGCGCAGGGGCAGCTCGTCATCCGAGTGGATGGCAGAGATGACCAGATTGGTCCCGGTATCTTTTTCGTCCCGCAGCAGATGGTAAGCACCGACAATGATCAGTCCCCCGACAGGGAGCAGATATAAAAGCCACGGATTCTGTCCACGCAGTACGGTGACAAATGTCAGGCAAAAGTAAAATGCCGTGCCGCACAGCCCGACGATACCGCCGACAAGAATTGCAAAAATTACCCATTTGACAGATACCAGTGCACGGTGTGCATTGTGTTTGATTTTATGTTTTATGACATCGTTCATAATTCTTCACCTCGTAATCCCTTTCTTTCATACTAGCATTGAAAAATGCTTTTTACAAGGGGACAAAAAGGTGGTATGATATAATTATAGATTATAGATTGGATCTTAGGAGGAATCACTTATGAGAACAAGTGGCGTACTTATGCCGATATCTTCCCTGCCATCACCGTATGGCATTGGAACTATGGGAAAATCAGCCAGAAAATTTGTAGACTTTCTGGTAAAAGGAGGTCAGACTTACTGGCAGATTCTGCCGATCTGTCCGACCAGTTACGGAGATTCACCGTATCAGTCGTTTTCCAGTTTTGCGGGAAATCCGTACTTTATCGATCTGGACATTCTCTGCAAGGAAAATTTATTAAAGAAAAAGGAATGTGAGTCATTTGACTGGGGCACAAGCGAGGAATACATTGATTATGGAACCATGTATGTATCACGCTATGCATTGCTGCATAAAGCATATGCCCGTTTTGTAAAAAATATGCCGGAAGATTTTTCGTCATTTTGTGAGGCGGAAAAAGACTGGCTGGAAGATTATACGCTGTTTATGGCATTAAAAGATGCAAATGACGGAAAAGCATGGGGGCAGTGGGATGAGAAACTTCGTGTGCGTGACGCAGCGGCATTGGATGAGGCAAGAAAAAAGTACGCAGAAGATATTGAGTTTTATAAGATGCTTCAGTATCTGTTCTTTAAACAGTGGAGAGAGTTAAAGGCATATGCCAATGAAAACGGAATCGAGATTATCGGAGATGTGCCGATCTATGTGGCCGGAGACAGTGCGGATGTATGGGCAAATCCGAAACAGTTTTATCTGGATGAAGATTTAAATCCGATTGAAGTGGCAGGATGTCCTCCGGACGGATTTTCGGCAGATGGACAGCTCTGGGGCAATCCGCTGTTCCGCTGGGATGAAATGAAAAAAGATAACTATGCATGGTGGACCAAACGAATCAAAGCGATGAGCGAGCTGTATGATATTATCCGCATCGATCATTTCCGCGGATTTGATTCTTATTATGCAATCCCGGCAAAAGATAAGACTGCAAAGAACGGAAAATGGAAACAGGGTCCGGGAATGGATCTGTTTAACCAGCTGGAGAAGAAACTTGGCAAGCTTCCGATCATTGTGGAAGATCTTGGATTTTTGACAGATTCCGTCCGCAAACTTTTAAAGGATTCCGGATTCCCGGGCATGAAAGTCATCCAGTTTGCGTTTGACAGCCGTGAGGGAAGTGATTATCTGCCACACACCTATACCAGTCACTGTGTTGTGTATACAGGAACACATGATAATGATACCGTGATGGGATGGATGAAGACGGCACCGAAAGCATCTGTCAAGTTCGCAACCGAGTACCTGAATCTGACCGAGGAGGAAGGATATAACTGGGGTATGATGCGTGCCGCATGGTCATCCGTTGCAGATATGGCGATTGTTCCGATGCAGGATCTGATTGGACTCGGCTCCGAAGCCCGTATCAACATTCCTTCCACACTTGGAGAAAACTGGAAGTGGCGTGCCCTGGAGGGACAGATTACCAAGGATCTGGCAAAGAAACTCTATAAATACATGCAGATGTATGGACGCATCAGTGAAAAAGTGCTTGCTGAGCAGGCAAAGAAAGCAGCAGAGAAAGAAGCTGCAAAGAAGAAGACTTCCGACAAAAAGAAGTCATCTGAGAAATAAATATACAACAGAGTATTTCTGTGAATAAGAATTCTCCCCTTTGCATATAGATTAGATAGATTAATCGAATATGCAAAGAAGGGAGATTTTTTTATGGAGTTTGATTTATATAAAGATATCCAGAAAAGAACGAACGGCGAAATCTACATTGGTGTCGTAGGACCGGTCCGCACCGGAAAGTCAACGTTCATTAAGCGGTTTATGGATCTGTTTGTACTTCCGTACATCGAAGATGAGGAAGAAAAAAAACGGACGCTCGATGAACTGCCTCAGTCAGCCGCCGGGAAAACGATCATGACGACAGAACCGAAATTTATTCCGCAGGAGGCAGCAGAGATCACACTTGCAGATGAGAGCAGTGTCAGTGTGCGTCTGATTGACTGTGTCGGGTTTATGGTAGAGGGAGCAAATGGTCATCTGGAGGGGGACGGATACCGCATGGTACATACGCCGTGGTTCGAGGAGGAAATTCCTTTTTCGGATGCAGCGAGAATTGGAACAGAAAAAGTAATCAAAGACCATGCAACCATTGGTATTGTGGTGACAACGGATGGCAGTATCGGGGAACTTCCGCGGGAAAATTATGTGGAGGCAGAACAAACCGCGGTGGAAAAGCTTAAAGAGATTGGAAAACCGTATGTGATTGTTTTAAATTCCGTGCGCCCATACAGCAGTGAGACACTTGCACTGAAAGAAAGTTTAGAGCAGGAATATCAGGCGGTAGTGGTTCCGGTCAACTGTCAGCAGATGCACCGGGAGGATCTGGTTACGGTTATGAAGGCGATTCTGTTTGAATTTCCGGTTACCCGTGTGGACTTTGCAATTCCAAAGTGGACGGAAATGCTTCCAATGGAACATAAATTAAAGGCAGCCATGATTCAGACGGCATCCAGACTGATGGATGGAATCGGCCGCGTGCGGGATGCAGCGGCTGTGCTTGCCGGGCAGGAATGGGTAAAAAGTGCAAATGAGCAGATGGGAGAAGAAGTTTTTCGTGACATCCAGCTGCAGACGGCAGATCTTTCCAACGGAATCGTGACGATCCGGATGGAGACAACGGAACAGTGCTATTTCTCCTACATCAGTGAGATGACGGGAATGCAGATCGAAGGGGAATATCAGATGATTTCCATGCTGCGTTCCCTCTCCCGGATGAAAAAAGAATACGAGCGTGTGGAAGATGCCATGGCAGCTGTGGAACAGAAGGGGTATGGAGTGGTCATGCCGGGGCTTTCGGATATTCGGATGGAAGATCCGGTGCTGATCCAGCATGCCGGAAAATATGGCGTGAAAATGCGGGCAATTTCCCCGTCCATTCATATGATCAAGGCAGACATTGAGACCGAAATAGCACCGATCGTCGGCAGTGAGGAACAGGCAAATGATCTGATTGCATATATCCGCGAGGGGGAGGAGAGCAAGGAAGGAATCTGGACGACAAATATTTTCGGAAAATCGGTCGGGGAACTGATGGAAGACGGCATCCGCAGCAAGATCCTGCAGATGGATGACGAATGTCAGCTGAAACTGCAGGATACCATGCAGAAAATTGTCAATGACAGCAATGGGGGAATGATCTGCATCATTATTTAAGAGAAATAAAAAAAGTATGAATTTCAGTTGCTCTTGTTTTATTTTATTTTTGATTCTGTTATACTATTAGTTAATGAAATTCTGTATGTAATTGCAAAAAATAAGGAGAACAAATGAGCAACGAATATGAAACTCTCATGCGCTGTGTGCGCAGCGTGAGGACGAAAACAGATTTTGTGCCGAAAGTGGCACTGGTACTAGGGTCCGGTCTGGGTGATTATGCGTCGCAGCTTCGCGTGGAGGCCACGGTGGATTATCATGAGATCGAGGGATTTCCGGTATCTACGGTGCCGGGCCATACTGGGCGCTTTGTGTTTGGTTATGTCGGGGATGTGCCGGTTGTGTGCATGCAGGGACGTGTGCATTATTATGAAGGATATTCCATGACGGAAGTGGTACGGCCGATCCGGCTGATGAAACTTCTGGGGGCAGAAGTTCTGTTTTTGACAAATGCAGCGGGCGGAATCCAGCTGGGCATGAAGGCGGGGGATCTGATGCTTCTTACCGGGCAGATTGCAAGTTTTGTTCCGTCGCCGCTCATTGGAGAAAATATAGAGGAACTGGGACCGCGGTTTCCGGATATGAGCCGGATTTATGATTATGATTTACAGAAAATCGCAAAAAAATGTGCGGCAGAGACCGGGGCGGATTTAAAAGAGGGAACGTATCTGCAGTTTACCGGGCCGGCCTATGAATCTCCACAGGAGGTGGCAATGGCGCGTACACTCGGAGCAGATGCCGTAGGAATGAGTACGGCATGTGAGGCTGTGGCGGCGAATCATATGGGGATGCGGATTGTGGGAATTTCCTGTATCTCGAATCTGGCATGCGGCATTTCGCCACAGCCATTGTCACATAAGGAGGTGCAGGAAGCAGCCGATGCGGTGGCTCCGGTATTTCAAAAGCTTGTAACACAGATGATAAAGGAGATTGGAACAACATGCAGGTAATTTTTATACATCACAGCTGTTTTCTGGTGGAAGTGGATGATCTGGTATTGATTTTTGATTATTTTGGCGGGGACCGGGTGAATGGTTTCCACTTTACGGGAAAGATTCCGGATTACGCACCGGATACAAAAATCTATATGTTTGCCAGCCACAAACATCAGGATCATTTTGACATGGATATTCTGCGCTGGAGTGAAAAATATACCAATGTACATTATATTTTATCCAAGGATATCCGCATCAGTCCGCATTTTCTGCAAAAGCATGGAATTGACCCTGGGGTGCGGAAAAAAGTGACGTTTGTCTCCGCAAACAACCATTATGAAGTGGATGATCTAAAGATCCAGACCCTTTTGTCTACCGATGCAGGAGTGGCATTTTATGTGAATGTGCGTGGGGTGAGTATCTTCCATGCAGGAGATTTAAACGACTGGAAGATGGAACATGTGGGAGAACTTATAAACGGCAAACAGGAACGCACTTTCCGGCACGAGATCCGTAAGCTTGCGGACAAGCCGGTCAATTTTGCGTTTGTCCCGATGGATCCGCGGCTGGGACCGTATCAGACACTCGGGATTGATTTTGTGCTGAAAAACACCGATGCAGAATTTGTTTTCCCGATGCATATGTGGCAGGATTATTCTGCAATCAGGGAATACAAAAAACACATTACAAATCTTGGAATGGCAGACCGCGTAATTGAAATTGAAAGGGAGAATCAGGTATTTCCGTTCGGGGAACTCTAACTCTTGAATTTACAGAAAAATTCATATATAATAATTAAGTTAATGGGGTAACAACAGAGAGGAGAAAACTATATGACAGATTTTCTTTTATGTATTGGCAGATATGTGGTCGAGATGGCTGCTTTGGCTTTGATCGGCGGATTAGGGGCATTTATTGGTATCAGACTCCGCAGACACAAGGATGCGAAGGCTGACACGACGAAAGAATGATTTTGGAGGAACTGGTAATGAAAAAGAGTTATGGCGTAAATGAGCTGCGCCGGATGTATCTTGACTTCTTCGAGAGCAAGGGACATCTTGTCATGAAGAGCTTTTCATTAGTACCACACAATGACAACAGCTTATTACTCATCAATGCGGGAATGGCACCGCTCAAGCCGTATTTTACAGGACAGGAGATTCCGCCACGCAGACGTGTGACTACATGTCAGAAGTGTGTGCGTACCGGAGATATTGAAAATGTAGGAAAGACTGCGCGTCACCTTACATTCTTTGAGATGCTTGGAAACTTCTCTTTTGGGGATTATTTTAAGCATGAAGCGATTGCCTGGTCATGGGAATTCCTGACAAAGGTACTTGGGCTTGAGGAGGATCGTCTGTATCCGTCCATTTACGGAGAAGATGAGGAAGCGTATGAGATCTGGACCAGGGAAGTAGGAGTTCCGGGAGAAAAAATCACACGTTTTTACCGTGATCCTGAGACTGGGGAATGTGATAATTTCTGGGAGCATGGTGCCGGTCCATGTGGTCCGTGTTCTGAAATTTACTATGATAGAGGCGAAAAATACGGATGCGGAAGTCCGGATTGTAAAGTAGGCTGTGATTGTGACCGTTTCATGGAAGTATGGAACAACGTGTTTACACAGTTTGAAGGGGACGGCAAGGGCGGTTATACCGAGCTTTCCCAGAAAAATATTGATACTGGTATGGGACTTGAGCGTCTGGCAGTTGTTATGCAGGATGTGGATTCCGTATTTGATATTGATACCATGAAAGCGATCCGCGACAAGATTTGTGAGATGTCCGGAAAGAAGTATGAAGTAGATGCCATGGATGACGTATCCATCCGTCTGATTACGGATCATATCCGTTCTTCCACATTTCTTGTATCCGATGGTGTTATGCCAAGCAATGAAGGAAGAGGCTACGTTCTGCGCCGTCTGATCCGTCGTGCGGCACGTCACGGAAAGATGCTTGGAATTGACGGACTGTTTCTTGCAAAATTATCAGAAACTGTCATCAATGAGAGCAAGGATGGATATCCGGAACTGGAAGAGAAGAAAGAATTTATCTTTAAGGTTTTGACACAGGAAGAAGAGAAATTCAATAAGACCATCGATCAGGGACTTGCCATTTTGTCTGACCTGATGGAGGAGATGAAGAAAAACGGCAAAAAGGAACTTTCCGGTGCCGATACATTCAAACTTTACGATACTTATGGATTCCCGGTAGATCTGACCGAAGAAATCCTTGAAGAAAAGGGCTTTTCCTATAATGAGGACGAGTTTAAGGCCTGTATGGAAGAACAGAGACAGAAAGCCAGAAGTGCCCGTAAAGTGACAAACTACATGGGTGCAGATGCAACGGTTTACGAGCAGATTGATCCTTCCATCACAACAGAATTTGTCGGATACGAGAATCTGACATATGCTTCTAAAGTTACGGTTATGACGACCGAGACCGAGATCGTGGAAGCACTTTCCGATGGGGATGCAGGAACCATTATCGTAGAGAAGACTCCGTTTTATGCCACGATGGGCGGTCAGCAGGGCGATAAGGGACAGATCCGTACGGCGGACGGTGTATTCCAGGTTGAGGATACGGTTAAGCTTCTGGGCGGTAAATACGGACATATCGGGCGTATGGTGTCCGGCATGATCCATACCGGCGAGGAAGTGGAACTGATGGTAGATGCAGACCTTCGCGCAAAGACCTGTGCAAACCATTCGGCAACCCATTTACTGCAGAAAGCACTCCGCGAAGTGCTGGGTACACATGTCGAGCAGGCGGGTTCTTATCAGGACAGTGAGCGTACCAGATTTGATTTCACCCACTTTGCAGCCATGACTCCGGAAGAGTTACAGAAAGTGGAAATCATGGTCAATGAAAAGATCAACGAGGGCATGGAAGTCCGTACCGATATCATGACCGTTGATGAGGCAAAGAAGACCGGGGCAATGGCTCTGTTTGGCGAAAAGTATGGGGAAAAAGTCCGTGTCGTTTCCATGGGAGAGTTCTCCAGGGAGTTCTGTGGCGGTACACATGTAAAGAATACTGCAGAGATCAAGACATTTAAGATTCTTTCAGAGAGCGGTGTTGCAGCCGGTGTGCGCCGTATCGAAGCACTGACTGGTGACAATGTGATTGCATATTACAAAAAGATGGAAGAAGAGTTCCGGGAAGCAGCGAAGGTTGTAAAGTCTACACCTGCAAACCTTAAGGAACGTCTGGAGCATCTGACCGCAGAGATGAAAGATCTGCAGAGCGAGAACGAGGCGTTAAAGAGCAGGGCAGCCAAGGATGCACTTGGGGATGTGATGAATCAGATCGAGGATGTCAAAGGTGTGAAGCTTCTGGCAACCAGCGTATCTGGTGTGGATATGAATGGTCTGCGTGATCTCGGTGACCAGCTGAAGGACAAGATCGGTGAGGGCGTCGTAGTGATCGCATCCGATTGTGACGGAAAGGTAAACCTGATTGCCATGGCAACCGATGCAGCGATGAAGCAGGGGGCACATGCCGGTAATCTGATCAAGGCGATCGCCGGAAACGTCGGCGGTGGCGGCGGTGGACGTCCGAATATGGCACAGGCCGGTGGAAAGAATCCGGCTGGTATTCCGGATGCCATTGCACAGGCGAAGACGGCACTGGAAAACATGTTGAAATAATCTATCACTGATAACGTATAAAAGAATATAATAAAAACGCAAAAAACAGGTAAAAATGCGCAATAAAAATGCAATTTTACCTGTTTTTTGCAAATATTTATAGTATAATAACAGTAAATCCACTGTGAAATTTGTGTATATACAACAAAAGGTGGAAACGACATGAAGAAAGGGAGAGACTTTATGAAGAGAAAGAGGTTATTGTCAGCCATGCTGGCAGGAATCTTTGCTGTGTCCATGCTGGGCGGCTGCGCATCGGCGGTACCTCAGGGTGCAACGGAGACCACGCAGGGCAGTGCACAGGAGACGGACAGGACGAGCGGAACGGTAAAACTGAGAGTGTGGGCAGAGGAATCAACGTATGATGCGTTGAATAAGATGATCGACAGTTTCAAAGAAGAGTATAAGGGGCAGGCAACTTTTGATATCACTCTGGAACAGAATGCGGATTCCGATACGCGTGACAATGTGCTTGGAGATGTGCATAACGCAGCTGATGTGTTTATCCTTGCAGATGACCAGGTGGCTTCTATGGCGGCCGGTGGTGCATTGTATCCGGTTCCGAATGCAGACGAAGTGAAAAAAGCAAATGTGGAGGGCGCAATAGACGCTGCCACAGTCGATGATACGCTTTATGCATATCCCATGACTGCAGACAATGGGTATTTTTTGTATTATAACAAAAAGTACCTGAGTGATTCGGATGTCAAAACCCTTGACGGCATTTTAAAAGTAGCAGAAAAAAATCATAAGAAGTTTATGATGGACTGGTCTTCCGGCTGGTATCTGTATTCGTTTTTCGGAAATACAGGACTGGATTTCGGTATCAATGATGACAATGTGACAAACCACTGTGAATGGAATTCCACCGAAGGGGATATCAAAGGCGTGGATATTGCGCAGGCGATGCTTGATATCAGTTCCAGCAGTGGATTTGAAAATGCGGTGAATGAAGATTTTATTAAAGGTGCAAAAAAAGGCAGTGTAATTGCAGGGGTAAGCGGTGTATGGAGTGAGACCGAACTGAAAAAGATCTGGGGAGATGATATTGGCGCAGCCAAGCTTCCGACCTATACCGTGGCAGGAAAACAGGTACAGATGGCTTCCTTTACCGGCTATAAGCTGATGGGAGTCAGTGCTTATTCGGCAAATCCACAGTGGGCAGCAAAACTGGCAGACTGGTTGACCAATGAGCAGAACCAGACTGTCCGGTTTGAGATGAACGGACAGGGACCTTCCAATACAAAGGCAGCGGATTCGGATGCGGTTAAGGCTTCTCCATCCATTCAGGCAGTGATTGCACAGTCGGAATTCGGAAAACTGCAGCGTGTCGGAAACAGTTACTGGGATGCAAGCATGGAATTCGGGAATACGATGGCAGCAGGAAATCCAAACCACATAAAGTTACAGAAACTGATGGATAATCTGGTCGATGGTATTACAAAATCAGTAGCAGGCTAAGAGGTGGGAGCATATGAATCAGAAAAAGAAATTAAGTACCAAACTTATTATTTTAATTCCGGTATTTATACTTGGAATATTCAGTATCATCTCGAATGTGATGTCTGTTTCCAATATCAGGAACGTTAACCGGAGTGCCGTACAGATTTCGGAAGTATCTTTAAAGAATGTTTCGGGTCTGGCAGAAATCCAGAAACAGACGCAGGACATCCATAATCTGGGACTGTCCCATATCATAGCGGTGGATCTGGATTCCATGATCCAGCTGGTGGAAAAAATCCGCAGTCAGGAAGATGCATTGGAGAAAGATCTGGAAAGTTACAAGACATACGTGACACCGGATACCAAAAAAGAATACAATGATATCAAAAAAAATTACGAAGAATTAAAGTATGAATGTGCCAATGTTATGGCATTTTCCGCAGCAGGGAAAAATGAAGATGCCTATGAACTTGCGAATGGAAAAATCAGCAAGTGTGCAGATGCCATTGAGTCGGATATCGAAAGTATCAAGAAAATTGTAAATCAGGATGCAGATGCACAGAGACAGAAACTGACATCTGCATACCATAGTTCAATCGGAACAAGCGTAGTGACGATTCTGATTAGTATTGCAGCACTTTTTTCAGCAATGGTGGCAGTGCTTCGGTGGGTAATCTATCCGCTTGCAAATACGAACAGGGAAATGAATGAGATTATTTCCGGAATTGATAACCGGCAGGGTGACCTGACCCGCAGGGTTACCATTACCAACAACAAAGAAGTGGCATCTGTCGGTGGAGGCATCAATGCTTTTATGGCAAAGCTGCAGGAAATTTTTCGGATGATCAGCAGCAATTCCAGGGATCTTGAGGGTGTTGTAAATGAAGTGCGTGAGAGTGTGCAGACTTCCAACGGAAGTGTATCCGATCTGTCCGCACTGACGGAAGAACTTTCTGCAACGATGCAGGATATTTCCGACAATGCTTCACGGATTAATGAAAATACCGAATCGGTTGCCGGTGAAGTCAAGTCAATTGCAGAGAAAACGATTGAAATCAATCAGTATACAAAAGAAATGAAAGAGCATGCAGAGGCAATGGAACATGCTGCACGTGAAAATATGGATACAACGGGTGCGAAAGTAAATGACATTGTTTCCGTGCTGAGTCAGGCAATTGAGGACAGCAACAGTGTCAATCAGGTAGACAATCTGACAAACGACATCTTAAATATTGCAAGCCAGACAAACCTGCTTGCATTAAACGCATCCATTGAGGCTGCCCGTGCCGGGGATGCAGGAAAAGGATTTGCAGTGGTTGCTTCCGAAATCAGTCAGCTGGCAGCCGCAAGTCAGGAAGCGGCTAACAATATCCAGAGCATCAATGCCATTGTTATAACTGCAGTACATAATCTTGCAGACAATGCAAACGGACTGGTAGAGTACATGAATGAAAAAATCCTGCCGGAATTCCAGAAGTTTGTGGAATCCGGTGGGGCATATCATGACAAGGCAACATTTATCGAAAGTGTCATGGCAGATTTTGAGGCAAAGACGGATTCTTTACAGAATTCCATGGATGAGATTGCAAATTCCGTAAATACGATTTCCCATGCGATCGAGGAAGGCGTCAGTGGAGTCGTTTCGGCAGCGGACAGCACACAGGTTCTTGTATCCGATATGGATAAAATTTCCAAGAAGATGGATGAGAACTTTGCGATTGCAGAGGGATTGAAGAAAGAAACTTCCGTGTTTACAAAGCTTTAAGCATGTGGAAGAAAAAAACTATGCAAATTTCGGAAAAACTATTGACAAATCAGGATATTTTGTTAAAATAATCGATAGTGCAATTAAGATTACCTTACAGTTGATGCACAATATCGCAACTGGAGGGAGGTTAGGAAAGAATGTCTAGTGTAATCGTAAAAGAGAATGAGACTTTAGATAGCGCATTACGTCGTTTCAAGAGAAACTGTGCGAAGGCTGGTATCCAGCAGGAGATTCGTAAGAGAGAGCATTACGAGAAGCCAAGCGTAAAGCGTAAGAAGAAATCTGAAGCTGCTAGAAAAAGAAAATACAACTAATGTATTTAACCCCGCGGGATAACTCGCGGGGTGCTTTTTTGCAAAAATGATCAGGATGAGGTGAACCATGAATCAAAATCTGAAAAAAATGATAAGCTATTACAAACCCTACCGGGCAGTTTTTGCGGCAGACATGTTATTTGCGACACTTTCTGCGGCAGTGGCACTGACCATTCCACTGGTTGTGCGGTATGTGACATCGACTCTGATTTATCAGCAGCCTCAGATGATGTTGCGGAAACTTTTTTTGATTGGCATCGGATTGTTTGTGCTTCTGGCATTGGACTGTTACAGCCGGTTTTTTATCGGAAATTATGGACATGTGATGGGGGCAAAAATGGAATATGACATGCGGGCCGAATTGTTTGGGCATCTGCAGAAGCTGTCTTTTTCTTTTTATGATGATGCAAAAGTCGGACAGCTGATGAGCCGTGTGACGGCAGATTTATTTGATATTACAGAACTGCTGCACCATGGCCCGGAGAATATTATCCTGTCGGTATTAAAGATAGTGGGAGCGTTTGTGATCCTACTCAACATTAATGGATGGCTTGCGCTTGCCGCGTTTGCAGTGCTTCCGGTTATGTTTGTATTTGCATTTGCGTTAAATAAGCGGATGCGCCGAGCTTTTCAGCAGAACCGTATTAAAATTGCCGAGATTAATGAACAGATCGAGGATAATCTGTCGGGCATCCGTGTGGTGAAATCGTTTGCCAATGAGGCGATTGAAAACGAAAAATTTCGTCATGGAAATGACGGATTTCTTGCGGCAAAAAAGAACAGTTATCATTACATGGGCAGTTTTCAGGCCGGGGTTGGCGTTTTTACAACACTGATTCAGGTAAATGTCATCCTTGCCGGAGGGGTTCTCATTGCAAAGGGAATGGTCACGGTCAATGATCTGGTTACGTTTTTGCTGTATATTGGGGTATTTACTGATCCAATCCGGACACTGGTGGACTTTACCGAGCAGTTTCAGAATGGCTATACGGGATTTGAACGGTTTCAGGAAATTATGAATATTGAACCGGAAATCCAGGATGCAAACGATGCTGTAGCACTGACCGATGTGAAAGGAACCATTGATTTTGAAAATGTTTCTTTTCAGTACAAAGACAATCAGGAGAAGGTGCTTAACCGGATCAATCTGCATGTGCCTGCAGGGGCATATATGGCACTGGTGGGATCATCCGGTGCCGGAAAGACAACGCTTTGTTCCCTGATTCCGAGATTCTATGATGTGACCGGAGGATGTATCCGCGTGGATGGGAAAGATGTCCGTAAGGTGACGTTAAAGAGCCTGCGTGACCATATCGGAATGGTGCAGCAGGATGTATACCTGTTTGCGGGAACGATTTTTGAAAATATACGGTATGGAAAGCCGGATGCGACAAGGGAAGAAGTGATTGCGGCTGCAAAAAATGCCAATGCCCACGAATTTATCATGGCATTTCCCGATGGATATGATACAGATATCGGACAGCGTGGAATCAAGCTCTCCGGAGGGCAGAAGCAGCGGCTTTCCATAGCCCGTGTTTTTTTGAAAAATCCACCGGTTCTGATTTTTGATGAGGCAACTTCCGCGCTGGATAACGAGAGCGAGAGGGTCGTACAGGAATCATTGGAGAAACTGGCAAAGAACCGTACGACATTTGTGATCGCCCATCGTCTGACAACGATCCAGAATGCACAAAAAATTCTGGTTCTGACAGAAGATGGGATTGCGGAATCCGGTTCCCATGAAGAACTGCTGGCACGGGGCGGTGTGTATGAAAAACTTTATCATATGCATTATTAGACTGGCTGTGTCACAACTTGCATTATTATAAAAAAACGAGTAAAATAAAATAGATTTTGAAAAAACAAAAAGGAGTGGATTATCATGACCAAAATAGATATTATCTCCGGATTCTTAGGAGCCGGAAAAACAACTTTTATCAAAAAGATGATTGATGAGGCATTTACCGGGGAAAAGATTGTCCTTATCGAGAATGAATTTGGCGAGGTCGGCATTGACGGTGGTTTTTTAAAGGATGCTGGAATCCAGATTACAGAGATGAATTCCGGATGCATCTGCTGTTCTTTAGTTGGTGATTTCGGAAAGAACTTAAATGAAGTCATCACCAAGTATCATCCGGATCGTATTTTGATTGAGCCATCCGGAGTCGGTAAGCTTTCCGATGTTATGAAGTCCGTGATTGATATTGAAAAAGAGCAGGATGTAAAATTAAACGCACTGGTAACGGTTGTAAACGCGCTTAAGGCGAGCAAGCAGATGAAGGCGTTCGGTGAGTTTTTCAACAACCAGATCGAGTATGCGACAACTGTCATTTTAAGCCGCAGCCAGAATGCAACACCGGAACAGCTGGAGTTTTGTGTCAATAAAATTCAGGAATTGAATCCAAAGGCTGCCATTATTACAACAGACTGGGCAAAATTATCCGGAGAACAGATCCTTAAGGTAATGGAAGGACAGGATAACCTGGAGATGAAGGCTCTTGCCGAGGCACATCATGCAAAGGAAGAGGCAGAACATGAGCATGAGCACCATCATCATGACCATGAAGACCATGAGCATCATCATGACCATGACCACGAAGACCATGACCATGAGCATGATGAAAACTGTACCTGTGGCTGCCATGATCATGAGGAGCATGAGCATCACCATGAGCATGATGAAAACTGTACCTGTGGCTGCCATGACCATGAGCACCATCACCATCATCATGCAGATGATGTATTTACCAGCTGGGGCAAGGAGACACCGCACAAATTCGAGCGTGCAAAACTTGAGGAAGTACTTAAGAAGTTTGTCGATTCTGACAATATCCTCCGCTCCAAAGGTATGGTGGAGAGTACCGATGGCACCTGGCTGTACTTTGATATGGTTCCGGGCGAGTATGAGATCCGTGAGGGCGAGCCGGATTACACCGGACGTATCGTGGTAATCGGAACGGAGATTCATGAGGATGAATTACTGAAGACATTTGGTCTTTAAAATGCTGTAAACCCCAAGAAAAATGTAAGGAGAGCAATTATGGCACAGGATATTCCGGTATATTTATTTACAGGATTTATGGACAGCGGAAAAACAACTCTCGTAGAAGAAACGCTGTTTGAGAATAACTTCGGTGATGGTTCGAAAGGAATTATCATCATGTGCGAAGATGGCGAGAAAGAATATGACGAAGCAAAACTGGCAACCATCAACTTCAAGCTGGTAACGGTCGAAGAGGAAGAGGATTTTACGCCTGCAAAACTGCAGGAAATCCAGGACACCTATCAGCCGGAACAAATTTTTATCGAGTACAACGGCACCTGGGGGATGGACAAGCTGCTTGAGGCAAAAATGCCGGAGGGCTGGGTGATTGTACAGTCACTGGCAACCGTAGATTCCACGACGTATGATCTGTATATGAATAATATGCGTGCAATGATGCAGGAACAGGTTTTTTCCAGTGATGTGGTTATTTTTAACCGTACAGATGATGATACCGATCGCGGACATCTGCGCCGTACCATTAAGAACATCAACCGGAAAGCACAGATTGTCTATGAGCGCAAGGACGGAACGATTGATGAGCGTCCGGAAGAATTGCCGTTTGATATCAATCAGGATGTGATTGAGCTGACCGATGCGGATTATGCTATCTGGTACATGGATGCCATGGAAAATTACAAGAAATACGATCGCAAGAAAGTAAAATTCCTGGCTCTGGTATATAATCCGGACAAACTTAAGAAAGGCGTGTTTGTTCCGGGACGGTTTGCGATGACCTGCTGCATTGAGGATGTGACATTTATCGGTTTCAAATGTAAATATGACAGGGAAGAGGAACTTCCGCACAAGTCATGGATTACAATTACGGCAGAGATTCGTGTCGAATTTGCACGGGAATATAAGGGAAAAGGACCGGTTCTTTATCCGATTTCCATCGAAAAAGCCCAGAAACCGGAAGATGAGCTTGTATATTTTTCGTAAAAAAGTCGTTGCGAAAAGTGAAGAAGTCATATACAATAAAGAGGTGTGCTATACACCTCTTTTTGTATTCAGCAGAAAAAGAGAACAGGGATTAGATTAAATTTATTACATACAGGAGGCAGTTTATGTACCCGATTGTTCGAAAAGAAACATTGGCAGATAACATTATCCTGATGGACATCAAGGCACCGCGTGTGGCCAATGAGTGTCTGCCGGGACAGTTTATCATTGCAAAGACAGATGAAGTAGGAGAGCGTATTCCGCTTACGATCTGTGACTATGACAGAGAGAAGGAGACTGTCACCATCGTGGTACAGACGATTGGCGCAGGAACCGAGCGTATGATGGCCTTAAATGAGGGCGATGCTCTCGAAGATTTCGTTGGACCTTTGGGATGTCCGTCCGAACTCTGTGAGGAGGAGAACCTTGAGGAGACCAGGAAAAAGAAAATTGTATTTATCGCAGGAGGTCTGGGAACCGCACCGGTATACCCACAGGTAAAATGGTTGCATGAGCACGGAATTGATGCAGACGTGATCATGGGTTCCCGTACCAAGGATCTGCTTTTTTATATGGATGAGATGAAGGCAGTAGCCGGAAATGTATATGTATGTACGGATGACGGTACTTATGGATTTCACGGAAATGGCTGTCAGCAGTTACAGGCATTGATCGATGAGGGAAAACATTATGATGTATGTGTCGCAATCGGACCGATGATCATGATGAAATTCGTTACAATCCTTACCAAGAAGCTTGAGATTCCTACCGTTGTATCCATGAACCCGATCATGGTAGATGGAACCGGTATGTGTGGAGCATGCCGTCTGATGGTTGGCGGAGAAGTAAAATTCGCATGTGTTGACGGACCGGAGTTCGACGGACATCTCGTTGACTTTGATCAGGCAATGAAGCGTCAGCAGCAGTATAAGACAGAAGAAGGCAGAGCAAAGCTCGCATATGAAGAGGGCGCTACCCATCACGGTGGATGCGGCCATTGCGGAGGTGACAAGTAATGGAAGGATTAGTCAGAGTACCGGTTCGTGAGCAGGAACCAAAGGTTCGTGCTACGAATTTTGAGGAAGTATGTTATGGATACAACGAGGAAGAGGCAGTTGCAGAGGCTTCCCGTTGCTTAAATTGTAAAAACGCACAGTGTATGAAAGGATGTCCGGTTTCTATCAATATTCCGGCATTTATCGCACAGGTCAAGGAGCGCAATTTTGAGGAGGCTTATCATATTATCTCCGAGTCTTCCGCACTTCCGGCTGTCTGTGGACGTGTCTGCCCACAGGAGAGCCAGTGTGAAGGTAAATGTATCCGCGGTTTCAAGGGTGATCCGGTTGCCATCGGTAAATTAGAGCGTTTCGTTGCAGACTGGGCACGCGAGCACGGTATCAAGCCAAAGAAAGCAGAGAAGTTAAACGGACACAAAGTAGCAGTGATCGGTTCCGGCCCTGCAGGTCTGACCTGTGCCGGAGATCTGGCAAAGCTTGGCTACGATGTGACCATTTTTGAAGCACTGCATCGTGCCGGTGGTGTGTTAAGTTACGGTATTCCGGAGTTCCGTCTTCCAAAGGACAAGGTTGTAGCAGCCGAGGTAGAAAACGTAAAAGCACTCGGTGTGGATATCGAGACCAACGTTGTCATCGGTAAATCCGTAAAGATCGATGAGCTGATGGAAAAGGAAGGCTTTGAGGCTGTATTTATCGGTTCCGGAGCAGGACTTCCACGTTTCATGGGAATCCCTGGCGAGCAGGCAAACGGAGTATTCTCTGCAAACGAATTCCTGACAAGAAACAACCTCATGAAAGCATTTGAGGAAGGATATGAAACCCCGATTTCCCATGGAAAGAAAGTTGTCGTTGTCGGTGGTGGTAATGTAGCCATGGATGCTGCAAGAACCGCACTCCGTCTCGGCGCAGAGGTACATATTGTATACCGTCGTGGTGAGGAAGAACTTCCGGCACGTAAGGAAGAAGTACATCACGCAAAAGAAGAGGGAATCATTTTTGATCTGTTGCAGAATCCGACGGAAATTCTTGTCGATGAGAATGGCTGGGTAAAGGGTGTGCGCATCATCAAGATGGAACTCGGTGAGCCGGATGCGTCCGGAAGAAGAAGTCCGGTGGAGATTCCTGGTTCTGAGTATGAGATGGATTGTGATACCGTGATCATGTCACTAGGTACCTCTCCAAACCCACTCATTTCTTCCACAACCAAGGGGCTTGAGACAAACCGCCGCAAGTGTATCGTTGCAACCGAAGATACCGGTGCAACAAGCAAAGACGGTGTTTATGCAGGTGGAGATGCCGTAACAGGTGCCGCTACCGTTATCCTTGCAATGGGAGCAGGTAAGGCAGCTGCAAAGGGTATTGATGAGTACCTTTCCGGAAAGAACAATTAGACAATAACGGATAGAACTGATAAAAGTCGAGACGGCTGCCGCGTAATGTGGCAGCCGTTTTTGTATGAAGAAAAATGTCAGATACGAAGAAGCGTTTGACTTTTTCCTCTATGATGTATACAATAATCTGTAGTAAAAAAAGAGGAGAACCCTAGGATGAAGACATTAATAGATCTGATCACCGAGCAGGTGACAAATGCATTTACCGGTCAGGGATATGATGCAAAATACGGGAAAGTTACACTTTCCAATCGTCCGGACCTGTGTGAATACCAGTGTAACGGAGCAATGGCTGCAGCAAAGGAGTACAAGTGTGCACCATTCATGATTTCGGATAAGATTGCGCAGGCGCTGGCAGAAAACGAATTGTTTGAGAGCGTAGAGTCTGTAAAACCGGGATTTATCAATATGAAAGTAAGTCCTGCCTATCTGGCGAAATATGTCAGCGATATGAAAGCAGATGAGGGAAGATTTGGCTGTGACAAAGCGGCACATCCGAAGACCATTATTGTAGATTACGGCGGGGCCAATGTTGCCAAGCCATTGCATGTCGGACATCTGCGCTCTGCTGTCATTGGAGAGAGTATCAAGCGGATCGGCAAATTTATGGGACATCACATGATCGGTGATGTGCATCTGGGAGACTGGGGTCTGCAGATGGGACTGATCATTGTAGAATTAAAAGAGCGTAAGCCGGATCTGGTATACTATGATGAAAACTATACCGGAGAATATCCGAAAGAGGCGCCGTTTACCATTTCCGAACTGGAGGATATCTATCCGACTGCCAGCAAAAAGAGTAAGGAAGACGAAGCGTTCCGTGAGGCTGCCATGGAGGCAACCAGCCAGCTGCAGGCCGGCAGACGGGGATACCGTGCACTTCTTGCACACATTCTGGATGTTTCCGTGACGGATTTAAAGAAGAATTATGATAATCTGAATGTCTCTTTTGAGCTCTGGAAGGGAGAGTCGGATGCACAGCCGTATATTCCGGATATGGTACAGATGATGAAGGACAAGGGCTTTGCCTACATGAGCGAAGGGGCTCTGGTTGTGGATGTCAAAGAGGATACGGATACAAAAGAGATTCCGCCATGTATCATTTTAAAGTCAGACGGAGCTTCGTTATACAGTACGACAGATCTTGCTACGATTGTGATGCGTATGCAGGATTACAACCCGGATGCCATTATTTACCTGACGGATCAGCGTCAGAGCATGCATTTCGTACAGGTATTCCGCTGTGCAAGAAAGACCGGACTCGTCGGACCGGATGTGGAACTGACCCATATCGGATTCGGTACCATGAACGGAAAAGACGGCAAACCGTTTAAGACAAGAGATGGCGGCGTTATGCGTCTGGAATATCTGCTTGATGAGATCAATGAGGAGATGCTCAAAAAGATTACAGAGAACCAGAAAGAAAAGGAAAACCTCGATATTTCCGAGGAAGAGGCAAAGCAGACTGCAAAAACGGTTGCTCTGGCAGCAGTCAAATACGGAGATCTGTCCAATCAGGCAAGCAAGGACTACTGTTTTGATATTGAGCGTTTTACTTCTTTTGAAGGGAATACAGGACCGTATATTTTATATACGATTGTGCGTATTAAATCCATTTTAAAGAAATACACTGCAAAAAATTCGCTGCCGGATGCACCGATTCTTGGGGCACATTCTGCAAGTGAGAAGAACCTGATGCTTGTATTGTCACGTTTCAATGCCATGATGGAAAATGCATATGAGGAGAAAGCACCGCACAAGATCTGTGCATATATTTATGAACTGGCCAATGCATTCAACGGATTTTATCATGAGACAAAGATTCTTTCCGAGGAAGATTTTAAGGTACAGGCTTCTTATATCGGTCTTTTGGTACTGACCAAAAATATTCTTGAGACCTGTATCGATGTGCTTGGTTTTTCCGCACCGGACCGTATGTAAATCGGATGTTCTAAAATCACATATAAAACATATAAATGAGTCATAGGGATTTGTCCTTATGGCTCATTTTTTATGGAAAGAAACATGGAGGAAGTGACAGAATGGAGATTACAGAATATCTTCCGGTAGATTTTCGAACGCAGATGGAAGCAGAAACGTTGTGCGGGGCAGAAGAAATCCGGCTTCGGGTCGGACAACCGCTGGAAATTTTATATGCGGATGAGAAAGAAAAAGAGATTGGGCTGCTCACGGAAGCACATATGCGGGAGGTACTGAATTATCTGAGTGGATATTCCGTGTATGCACTGGAAGAAGAACTGCGACAGGGGTATTTTACGCTGGAAGGCGGGCACAGGATCGGGGTTTCCGGGCGGGCAAGCTATGAGAAACACGGAACCTCAAGCTGTATGAAGCTGTTAAGCTGTATCAGCGGTTTAAATATCCGTCTGGCTCACGAAAAAAAGGGGTGTGCATCGGTACTGATTCCATGGCTGTATTGCGGAGAGAACGTATATCATACGTTTTTCTTTGCACCGCCGGGGGTCGGAAAAACAACATATTTAAGGGATTGTATCCGGCTGCTTTCGAAAGGAAATCACCTGCGTGCCGGGAAAAAGGTCGGGGTAGTCGATGAACGGTCGGAAATTGCCGCGTGTTACCGGGGAATTCCGCAAAACGATCTGGGCCCCCGCACGGATGTGCTGGACAATTGTCCGAAGGAACATGGAATCCATATGCTGCTTCGTTCCATGTCCCCGCAGATCATTGCAGTGGACGAACTGGGACTTCCGGAGGACTTTGCTGCGGTGGCAGACTGTGCCCGGTGCGGGGTATCGATCCTTGGAACCATACATGCCGGCAGTGTCTTAGAGGTTTTACACCGCCTGCAGATGGGCGGACTGGATCTGATCCGCTCACAGATGCGGCTCATCGGTCTGCAGAGAGAACCGGACGGGCGCCGGATTCTCACCGTATATGAGGGAGGAGGAAATCCATTGTGGCAAGGATTTTCGGAACCGTCCTGATACTGGCAGGGTGTGCCGGATTTTTGTACAAATGGGCAGAGGGGGAAAAAGCCAGACAGCGGATGGCGGGGGAATGGATACGCCTGTTTGTGCGCTGGGGATATGCACTGGAACAGGAACACGTGCGGTTGTACGATTTTTTGTCTTTTTATGAAACGGCAGATGCATCCATGCAGGCATTTCTGGATGAGGTCTGTGTATGTATGCGCAACCATCAGAATCCAAGTGGGCAGAAAATCTGGCAGGATTGTCTGCAGAAGCACAAAAGTAAACTGCAGATCGGGCAGGAGGGCTGGGAAATCCTTACGTCTGCCGCGGGAGCATTTTATGGCGAAAGCAGTGCAGAGAATCTGCGATGCAATGAAATCTGCAGAAAACGGATGGAAAAATTTCTGGCAGAGTCACGATTGGAATTTTTTAAAAAACAGCGGGTGTATCTGCCTGTTGGAATGCTGACCGGTGTGGTTATGATCATTCTTCTGGTGTAAAGGCGTAGGAAGGGAACCTTGAGTGTATGAGTGTAACAATTATTTTTAAAATTGCAGCGCTTGGAATTGTTGTGGCAGTACTCAGCCAGATTCTCAAGCATAGTGGAAGGGAGGAACAGGCATTTCTGCTGAGCCTGGCAGGTCTGATAATAGTGTTGTTCTGGATCGTGCCTTGTATCAGTGAGCTGTTTACAACGATGGAAACCCTGTTTCGTATGTGATGTCTATGATAAAGATAGGAATGATCGGAATAGCTGCGGTTTTTCTGGCTCTTTTGCTGAAAAAAGAAAAGGGAGAGCTGGCGTTGCTTGTGGGAATTGCAGCATCGGTTTTGATTTTCGGATACACACTGTCAAGAATTTCGTTTATCCTGGATTTTTTACGGGAACTGATGGACACGCTTCCGGTAGATCCGGCACTTTTGAAAGCACTGTTAAAGATGCTTGGAATTACATATGTTGCCGATTTTTCCGCATCGGTCTGCCGGGAAGCGGGATATGGATCTGTCGCAGGACAGATTGAACTGTTTGCAAAATTATCGATAGTTGCTTTGTCCATTCCGGAATTGTGGGTTTTGTTGCGGCTGATCGAACAGATGACCGGGGGGTAGAAATGAAAAAAATAGCTAAAATTTTGTTCTGGTCTGTTTTGTTCGTATGGATGATTTTTTTACAGCCGCAAAATGTGATGGCGGCCGAGGCGGATGAGATCATAAAAGAACTTGATTTTACGGATATCAATGCACAGACGCAGGATCTGCCGGAAAAGATGGATTTTGAAAAAATGGTGAATAAACTGGTGACGGAAGGAACAGGCGGACTGGATGCGGGAATGATCTGTGAATATATTGCAGATTTATTTTTTTATGAAATCACGGCTGCAAAGCCAATGTTTTTACAGATGTTTGCCATAGGACTTTTATTTGCGCTGTACGGAAAAGTGATGATGACGCGACAGGGGTATGTTTCGCAGATGAGCTTTTTTATTGTTTATCTTGGGGTGGTTCTGTTGTTGCTGCAATCATTTGCCCTGATCTCAGAGGTGGTAGATCAGGGGATTGACCGTCTGGTGGCATTTATGACCGCATTTGTGCCTTTGTATGCGGCAACGCTGTTTTGCTCCGGCAATGCGGCATCTGCGGGTTCCTTTTATCAGCTGGCATTCGGACTGATGTATCTGCTGGAACTGGGAATGAAATTTATTTTTCTGCCGGGGGTTCATGTGTTTGTGCTGCTTCTTCTGATGGATAACCTGTTTGAGGAAACAAAACTTGGAAAGATGGCGCAGCTGTTCGAAGACGGAATACGACTGGTCTTAAAAGGCGGGCTGACTGCCGTTATGGGAATCGGTGTTGTACAGTCTCTGATTGTACCTGCAAGAGACAGGCTTTCCACAAACAGTATTTTTAACAGTATATCCGCGGTTCCCGGAGTAGGAAATACCTTCGGTTCCGCAGCAGAGATCCTGCTCGGAAGCGGAATCCTCATAAAAAACAGCATTGGCGCGGCTGCCCTTATCCTTCTTCTTGTAATCGGGATGACACCGCTGCTGAAATCTTTCTGTTTTTCTGTGATGTACCGCCTGACCGCTGCATTTTTGGCACCGGTCGCAGACAGCCGGATTGCGCAGTGTGTACAGGCCGCTGCCAGGGGATGCGCGCTTTTTTGTACCATACAGCTGGATGCGCTGCTTTTATTTTTTATTACCACATCCATAATCAGTGTTTCCACCAGTTTCATCTATTGAGGAGGGAGGAGAACATGGAAGTTGTACTTACATTTGTGAAAAATTATTTCGTGCTGATGCTGATTTTTTATCTGTTGTCATATCTGACACCAAAGGAAACCTATCAGAAATATTTTCATTTTTTTGTCAGCGTGCTCGTGATCACCGTGCTGGCACAGCCGCTTTTGGTCTATGTGGGAGGAATGAAAAAAGAAGAGGCAAGGCAGCAGCTGCATGAGATTGTCGAGCAGATGGAAAGCATAGAATATCAGGAGAAGGGAGAGAATATTTTTGAACAGTATCTTGGGAAAGTGGATCAAAAAGAGGAATAAATCGGATTTCGTTGTACTGATTCTGCTTGGGGTGATGGTAATGATCGTTGCGATGCCGACGGGGGCAAAACAAAGCCAGAAAGAAACACAGACGCAGGAACAAAAGGAGCAGCAGCTGCAGACGGAAGATTCCTATAAAGAGCAGCTGCAGCAGCAGCTGAAGGAGCTGCTTGAACACATGGACGGGGTGGGAAAAACCCGTGTAATGCTGACATTTTCCGATGAGGGAACCGACCAGCTGGATAAAAATGTGACAAAAGATGGAAACAAAAAGGAAGAGACAACGGTGGTGTACGATACCGGTGATACCAGACAGCCCTATGTGATCTGCAGGCAGATGCCGAAAATTGAAGGGGTTGTGGTTGTGGCACAGGGTGGAGGAAATGCAAAGACCGTTACAGAAATTTCCAACGCGGTAATGTCATTATTTCCGGTGGAAGCGCATAAGGTAGTAGTAGTTAAAATGTCGGTACAGGAGGAATAGACGTGAAAAAAAGAGTGCATAAAAATCAGATTGTTATTACAACGCTGGCGGTGCTGATTGCGGTGGCCGGTTATGTTACTTATGACAAAAAGGGCGCTGATATCAAAGATGCCGAGACGGTAGCTAATATGAATCAGGGTGCCGTAAGTGACCAGGCGGATAAAGATTATGAAACCGGGGAGGATCTGGATATCACAAGCAGCAAGGAAGATCTGGCGAATGCATCGACGGAAGATGTGGAAAATCCGGGAGAGACGGTACTTACCTCTGTGACAAGCGGGGATTCTGATTATGCGGCAAAAGTGAAACTTAACCGGGAACAGGTGCGCTCCAAAAATAAAGAAACCCTGCAGGCAATCATTGACAATGATTCTTTGGATGAGTCCAAAAAGAAAGATGCGGTCAATGAAATGATTACACTGACGGATATTGCGGAGAAAGAGTCCAATGCAGAAATGATGCTGGAGGCAAAAGGGTTTACGGATGTGGTTGTCAGTATGAATGATGACGGCTGTGATGTGGTTCTTAATATGGGGGAGGCAACCGATGCCAAGCGGGCGCAGGTCGAAGATATTGTAAAGCGTAAGACCGGAGTATCCGCAGATAAGATCGTGATCACTCCCATCCAGTAGCACTTGCAAATACATAGTTTTTAGTATAAAATGAGGTACAGTGTGCAATTGGTTTGGAGGATATACTGTGAGTGACTTAAGAAAAGAAATAGAAAAACGGCGTACATTCGCTATCATTTCCCATCCGGATGCAGGTAAGACGACTCTGACGGAGAAGTTCCTGCTTTACGGAGGAGCCATCAATCTTGCCGGTTCCGTAAAAGGAAAGGCAACAGCAAGACATGCGGTGTCTGACTGGATGGAGATCGAGAAGCAGAGAGGTATTTCGGTCACCTCGTCGGTGCTGCAGTTTAACTATGACGGATACTGTATCAATATTCTGGATACCCCGGGACATCAGGATTTCTCGGAGGATACTTACCGTACACTTATGGCGGCGGATTCCGCAGTCATGGTGATTGATGCAAGCAAAGGAGTAGAGGCGCAGACACGTAAGCTGTTTAAGGTATGCGTAATGCGCCATATTCCGATTTTTACATTTATCAATAAGATGGACCGTGATGCAAATGATACGTTTGAGCTTCTTGATGATATTGAAAATGAACTGGGAATCGCAACGTATCCGGTCAACTGGCCGATCGGTTCCGGAAAAGAATTCAAAGGTGTATATGACCGTCATACCAGAAAAGTTATGACATTTGCCGATACATTAAAGGGAACAAAAGAAGGTTCCGAAAAGATTATTGATATCGATGATCCGGCACTGATCGACGAGATTGGTGAGGAGAAAAAATCAATTTTGGATGACGAAATCGAACTTCTTGACGGTGCCAGTGCGGAATTTGATATGGAACTTGTGACAAAGGGAGAACTTTCCCCGGTATTTTTCGGTTCTGCCCTGACCAATTTTGGTGTGGAAACTTTTCTGCAGCATTTCCTGAAGATGACTTATGCGCCAATGGCCCGGAAATCAGACATCGGAATGATTGATCCGTTTCAGGAAGATTTTTCTGCGTTTGTCTTTAAGATTCAGGCAAATATGAATAAAAATCACCGGGACCGTATTGCGTTTATGCGTATCTGTTCCGGTAAGTTTACGGCGGGCATGGAAGTATTCCATGTGCAGGGAAACAAACAGATCAAGCTTTCCCAGCCGCAACAGATGATGGCAGACGAGCGTAAAATGGTAGAAGAAGCATATGCGGGAGATATTATTGGTATCTTTGATCCCGGCATTTTCTCTATCGGGGACACCCTCACGACGGCAAAGGACAAGTTTCAGTTTGAGGGAATCCCGACATTTGCGCCGGAACATTTTGCACGTGTACGTCTGATCGACTCCATGAAGCGCAAGCAGTTTGTAAAAGGAGTAACACAGATTGCACAGGAAGGTGCCATCCAGATTTTCCAGGAATACAAAGGCGGTATGGAGGAAATCATAGTAGGAGTAGTTGGTGTGCTGCAGTTTGATGTACTCCGGTTCCGTCTGGAAAACGAGTATAATGTGGAGATCCGTCTGGAGAATCTTCCATATGAACATATCCGCTGGATCGAGAACAAGGAGGAAGTGGATGTGGACGCGCTGACTGGTACTTCAGATATGAAGAAAGTGATTGATATGAAGGGAAATCCGCTTCTTTTATTTGTCAATGCATGGAGTGTCGGCATGACACTTGACCGAAACGAAGGACTCGTATTATCCGAGTTCAGTAAGAATTAATCAAAGGAGGAAAGATCATGGGAGTTGTAACAATTACAAAAGAAAACTTTGAAGCAGAAGTTGTCGGCGCAAAGGTGCCGGTCGTGATTGATTTCTGGGCATCCTGGTGTGGCCCTTGTCAGATGCAGTCACCGGTTGTGGATGCAGTTGCAGAATCGATGGGAGATCAGGTGAAAGTATGCAAAGTAAATGTGGACGAGCAGCCACAGCTTGCATTAAATTACCAGATTGTGAGTATTCCTACGCTGGTATTCATGAAAGATGGAATGTTTCAGAAGAAGATGGTAGGGTTACAGACGCAGGATGCGATTGAGGATTACCTGAAAACACTTCTTGACGCGTAGTAGGATACAACGTATAATAAAAGGCAGTTGCAGGGCGACTGTCTTTTTTTATTTCCCCATTTAAAATTTTGCATTGACAATACAAACAAAATATACTACTATTAGAACATAGATACGAACATAGGTTCGATAAGAAGGAGAATATTATGGCAAAGGACGATAAATTAAAAGCATTGGATGCGGCAATCGCACAGATCGAGAGACAGTATGGCAAAGGATCTGTGATGAAGCTGGGGGACAATTCCGCAAATATGAACGTGGAAACGGTTCCTACAGGATCCCTCAGTCTGGATATTGCATTGGGACTCGGAGGACTTCCGAAAGGACGTATCATTGAGATTTACGGACCGGAGTCCAGTGGTAAGACTACCGTTGCACTGCACTGTGTGGCAGAGGTGCAGAAGCAGGGCGGAATTGCCGGATTCATTGACGCAGAGCATGCGCTTGATCCTGTCTATGCAAAGAATATTGGTGTTGATATTGACAATCTCTATATTTCCCAGCCGGACTGCGGAGAGCAGGCGCTCGAGATCACCGAGACCATGGTGCGTTCCGGAGCCGTCGATATTGTAATTGTCGATTCGGTAGCAGCTCTTGTGCCAAAGGCGGAAATTGACGGAGATATGGGAGATTCCCATGTGGGCCTGCAGGCACGTCTGATGAGTCAGGCGCTTCGTAAGCTGACTGGTGTGATCAGCAAGTCAAACTGTATTGTAATCTTTATCAACCAGCTCCGTGAAAAAGTTGGTGTTATGTTTGGAAATCCGGAGACGACGACCGGTGGCCGTGCACTTAAGTTTTATTCTTCTGTTCGTCTGGACGTGCGCCGTGTAGAACAGCTGAAGCAGGCAGGAGAAGTCATTGGTAACCATACCCGTGTCAAAGTCGTAAAAAACAAAGTAGCACCTCCATTCCGTGAAGCAGAGTTTGATATCATGTTCGGAAAGGGTATTTCCAAAGAGGGAGATATTCTGGATCTGGCAGCAAATGTCGGAATTATCAGCAAATCCGGTGCATGGTATGCTTATGAAGGGGACAAGATCGGACAGGGACGTGAAAATGCAAAGACGTATCTGCGTGAAAATCCGGAATTCTGTAAGATGATCGAGGAAATGGTGCGTGAACATTATTTTGCACAGGAGGATGAGACCCCGGAAGGCGAAGAAGAGACTCCGTCATCTGCAGATGAGGAAAGCAAGAAAGAATAAGATATGGTTACAGTGACAGAGTGTACGACTCTGGGAAAGGGCAGGCTTCGTTTCCATCTGGATAATGGAACGGAGCTTGTTCTTTACCGGGGAGAGGCAAAACAGTTTCGGATGCGGGAAGGAAGCACACTTTCGGATGAAGAGGAACATCAGCTGATTTATGAAGTGGTGGGAAAGCGTGCAAAAAGAAGAACCATGCATCTGCTGGAACAGATGGACCGCACGGAGCAGCAGCTGCGGGAGAAACTGAAACAGGGCGGATATCCGCAGGCGTGTATTGATCTTGCACTGGAATATGTGAAATCTTTTCATTATGTCGATGATTACCGCTATGCATGTACCTATATCAATTATCGTCAGGATCGTATGAGCCGCTATCAGCTGAAAGTAAAACTGTATGGAAAGGGAGTTCCAGGAGAATTGATTGATCGTGCCCTTGAGGAATGTTATGAGGGGGACGAACAGGAGCAGATCATACGTCTGCTGGAAAAGAAAAAGTTTGACGCACAAAATTCCGACCCAAAAGAATTTACACGTGTTTACCAGTATCTGATGCGCAGGGGCTTTCGGAGCAATGATGTGCTGCGTGCTATGAAAAGTAAACAATGAAAGCACGTATTGCTTGACATAATTAAGCAAAAAGGATAAAATTATAATGTTGTAGAAGTATGACATGGAAGACTAATATTTCTTTTTGTTATATGTACAATGAAAAATTAATAAAGGAGGTGCTCCTGTGCCACAAGTAATTATTGCTGTTGTTATCACACTTATAATTACTGCGGTTGCTGTATGGTTTATCTCGACTGAATATCACAAGAAGGTAGCAAATACCAAGATTGGAAATGCAGAAGAGCAGGCCAGAGGCATCATCGACGAGGCTGTGAAAAATGCCGAAGACAAGAAGCGCGAAGCTATGCTTGAGATCAAAGAAGAAACCATTCGTTCCAAGAATGAGATTGACAAGGAGATCAAAGAGCGTAGAAATGAAATTCAGCGTAACGAGCGTCGTATTGTGCAGAAGGAAGAAAATCTGGACAAGAAACTCGAATCGATTGAAAAGCGTGAGGCAAGTTTCCGTGCCAAAGAAGAAGATTTAAAGAAGCAGAAAGTTGAGATAGCAAAGCTCAACGAACAGCGCGTACAGGAACTGGAAAGAATTTCAGGATTAACCTCTGAACAGGCAAAAGAATACCTCTTAAAGACCGTGGAAGAAGATGTGAAGATTGACACTGCGAAGATGATCAAGGAAATGGAAGCGCAGGCGAAGGAAGAAGTCAACAAGAAGGCAAAGGACTATGTAGTTACTGCAATTCAGAAATGTGCTGCGGATCACGTTGCTGAAACCACAATCTCTGTTGTACAGCTTCCGAATGATGAGATGAAAGGCCGTATCATCGGTAGAGAAGGACGAAATATTCGTACACTTGAAACGATGACAGGAGTAGATCTGATCATTGATGATACGCCGGAAGCAGTTATCCTTTCCAGCTTTGATCCGATTCGAAGAGAAGTTGCGAGAATTGCACTTGAAAAGTTGATCGTGGATGGACGAATTCATCCGGCACGTATCGAGGAAATGGTTGAAAAAGCGCAAAAAGAAGTAGAGACAATGATTCGTGAAGAAGGCGAGGCTGCTGTATTAGAAGTCGGCATCCACGGCATTCATCCGGAGCTTGTCCGGCTTTTGGGCAAAATGAAGTATCGTACCAGTTATGGACAGAATGCATTGAAACATTCGATTGAGGTCGCACAATTGACAGGTTTACTCGCCGCAGAAATCGGTGAGGATGTCCGTATGGCAAAACGTGCGGGATTATTACATGATATTGGTAAGGCTGTAGATCATGATATGGAAGGTTCCCATATCCAGCTGGGTGTGGAACTGTGTAGAAAGTACAAGGAATCACCTCTTGTCATCAATGCAGTGGAAGCACATCACGGTGATGTGGAGCCGGAGAGTCTGATTGCATGTCTGGTGCAGGCAGCCGATACCATCAGCGCTGCACGTCCGGGTGCGAGAAAAGAAACTTTGGAAACATACTCAAACCGCTTACAGCAGCTTGAGGATATTACAAATAGCTATAAGGGTGTAGAAAAATCTTTTGCAGTTCAGGCAGGTAGAGAGGTTCGTATCTTAGTTGTTCCTGAGCAGATCAGCGATGCGGATATGGTTCTTTTAGCCAGAGATATTTCAAAACAGATTGAGACTGAGTTGGAATATCCGGGTCAGATCAAGGTAAATGTGATCAGGGAATCGCGTGTTGTTGACTACGCTAAGTAATTGTGAAAATGAACTTAAAAAGGCTTAAGACCGCGGAAAGCGGGATTAAGCCTTTTTTATATCATAATGTGTTGTAAAATAAATACATTGGGATTTCATGGGACGTATAGAATAAAAAGGAGGGACCAGTACAGCACGGCTGCACTGGCCAGATTATGAAAAAAAATGATCGAAAGGTTTTGGTTCCTTTTGATGATTTCACTATACCGGAAAAGTGTGAAATGGATATGTTACAAATTTGAAGAAACTGTGAACGATGAAAAATATCCGGGGATGATGTTCGGACAGGAAAGAGAGGTTTGAAATATGGTAGAGCATGTAAAACGATTGAAGAGAGAACTGGTATACAAGGGAGCAATTCTGGATATCTACAAAGATACGATGGAACTTCCGGATGGAAACAAAGCAGAGTGGGATTTTGTATCCCATCGTATGGGCGCAGCCGCCATTCTTCCGGTTATGAAGGATGGAAGAATTGTGATGGTGCGTCAGTATCGCAATGCGCTGGAGAGAGAAACACTTGAAATTCCGGCCGGCTGTCGGGACAGTAAGACGGAAGATACGGCGTATTGTGCGGCACGGGAGATGGAAGAGGAAACGGGATACCGCAGCACGAATGTGAAACATTTATTATCCCTGCGTACGACGGTGGCATTTTGTGATGAGGCGGTTGATATTTTTGTAGCTACCGATCTGGAAGTGGGAACCCGGCATCTGGATGAAGCGGAATCCATTGATGTGGAAATTTACACACTGGAAGAGTTGTGCGATATGATCTACGAAGGGAAAATTCAGGATGGAAAAACCATTGCTGCAATTATGGCATATGCGGCAGCAAAAAAAGGCGGAATGGGAAAACATCTGGATTTATAAAAATGGAATAAAGAAAACGGACAGGGCATAGGCTGAAAAGAAAAGAGTTTTAGGAATTTTTATGAAAAAGGAACTGGCGATTGGAATCTGTTTTGGCCTGGCGGGAATTTTATGTACCTGTCTGTTTGGATATGAATATTTTACGACTTATGGATTTTTAAATGCGTATCATATGAAAGCATTTGCGGCATCGGATACCGGGTATTTGCCGCTTTTGGCAAATATTTTATGGGAAAGGGGAAAAGTGTTTGTGATTATTGCAATCCTTTCCCTTACTGCTTTAAAAGCAATTCTGCCATTATTATTGCGCTGCCTGATTTATTTTACCGGCGGGGTATTTTTTGCTGCCTGTGTGATGAATATGGGGATTCTTGGAATTGTTTTTTTTCTGGTATCGTGGCTGCCGCATGGAATTTTGTATCTTGCAGCGCTTGCGCTTTTACTGCTGGTAGAACCGCACAGGTTTTATAACCGGAAAAATCCATGGCTGCTGCGGCTGGCATGGGGGATGGGAGTTGCGGTACTGGTGCTTCTTGGATGTGTATTGGAGGCATCTGTTGGAATCCGGCTGTTACGTTTTGTTGTGGAAAAATTATAAAAAAATGGAGTGCAAAAGGAACACTTTTTACACTCCATTTTTGTTTTCAGACAAAAACTGTTTACTTTGCGTTCATCTCCGCAATGTCATAGATCAGCTGTTTGGAATCTTCCCATCCGAGACAAGGATCGGTAATGGATTTTCCGTAAATATGATCTCCGATAGACTGATTTCCTTCTTCGATGTAACTTTCAATCATCAGACCTTTTACCAGAGAACGGATATCGGAAGAAAGCTGGCGGTTATGCATCACTTCTTTTGCGATACGGATCTGTTCCTTAAACTTCTTTCCAGAGTTGGAATGGTTGGTATCAATGATGGCTGCCGGATGGATGACATCCATTTTTTCGTACATCTCATGAAGACGGATCAGATCTTCATAGTGATAATTCTGGGTGGTATTGCCGTGCTTGCTGACTGCACCACGAAGAACCACGTGAGTCAGAGGATTTCCGGTTGTCTCCACCTCGTATCCGCGATAAACGAAATGGTGCGGATGCTGTGCCGCGTATACAGAATTGAGCATAACAGAAAAATCACCACTGGTAGGATTTTTCATTCCGGAAGCGACATCAAAACCACTGACCGTCAGACGATGCTGCTGATCTTCTACCGAACGTGCTCCGATGGCAACGTAGGAGAGAAGATCCTCGACATATCCCCAGTTTTCCGGGTAAAGCATTTCATCGGCACAGGTAAGACCGCTTTCTTCGATTGCACGGATGTGCATTTTACGCATGGCGATCAGACCCTCGATCATATCCGGTGCTTTTTCCGGATCTGGCTGGGAAGCAATACCTTTGTAGCCTTCGCCGGTTGTACGTGGTTTGTTGGTGTAAATACGCGGAACTAAGATGACCTGATCCTTGACATCTTCCTGGATTTTGGTCAGACGGCTCACATAATCGCATACAGAATCTTCGTTATCTGCAGAACACGGTCCGATGATTACGAGGACACGTGAATCTTTACCTGTAATTACATCAGAGATCATGAGGTCTCTGTGTTTTTTTAATTCACGAAGCTCCGGGGAAAGCGGATAATCGCGCTTAATGTCTGCCGGAGTCGGTAATTGGTTTAAAAATTCAAAACTCATTTTTTTCTCCTATCTCTTAAGTTCGGATATCACATACCGTGACTATCTTAATGGAAAACGGGAAAAATGTCAAATAACAGGAATCGGTTGTTTCTTTCGGGCTTTTAGAATATAATAACAGAGAGTTACAACACAGCAGGAGGTGCAGAGATGGAAAATCTGCTTTGTATAAAAGGAAAGATTATAGGAAAAGGAAAACCGCTCGTGTGTGTGCCGGTCATGGAGTCTTCGAAAGAAGAAATTTTAAGAGAAACCAGAAGGCTGGAAGAAGCACACACGGAAATGATTGAGTGGCGTGTGGATGCGTTTGAAAACGTGGAAAGTCCGAATGCGATCCGCGAAATATTAAACGAAATGAAACATATCATAAAGGAAAGTATTCTGGTGTATACCTTCCGTTCTAAAAATCAGGGAGGGTGCAAAGCACTTTCCGCGGCGGATATTTATGATATTCATCAGGTGGCGGCAGAATCAGATGTCGTGGATTTTATTGATGTGGAATATTTTGAAGCAAAAAATCCGCAGAAAGAAATAGCAATGTTGCGGGAGATGGGAGTATATGTGATTGCTTCCCATCATGATTTTGAACAGACGCCGGACCCGGAGGTGATCCGCATGCTGTTGGAACAGATCCGTGAGAGTGGCGCAGATGTCGTGAAACTGGCAGTTATGCCGCAGAATATGTGGGATGTATTGCATTTGCTGGAGGAGACCAACCGCTTTCATGAAAACCATCCGGATCATCCGCTGATTACTATGTCCATGGGCGCAAAAGGGGGGATTTCCCGCGTGGCCGGAGAGTTTTTCGGATCGTGTGTGACATTTGGCGCAGGCGGGCAGGCGAGCGCACCGGGGCAGCTTCCGGTAAAGCAGCTGGAAGAAATACTTCATATTTTACATCAAAGTGTGGATTGACTCTAAATTTGAAGTGTGATATAGTAAAAAGGCACTTGTGAAATAAGAGTGCTATGCAGCCGTAGTATAATGGATAGAACGCAGGACTCCGACTCCTGAGATGCGGGTTCGATTCCCGCCGGGTGCAGTTTATGCTATGTGGCAAGGAAACAACTTACCCATGGAACGACAGGAAAAGCGGTGCGTCATGCACCGCTTTTTTACTGGACGAATAGTATGAGGTGTGGTATCATAAATGGAAAGATGCATTTTTATGGAGGGTTCATATGCAGAATGAAAAATTAAAAAAGTTTACAGACTTTTTTGTGAAATATAGACGATATTTTTGCGCAGCTGTTTTATTTGTGATTCTTGTTGTGATTCTGGTAAAGTGTACCGGTCCGCAGAAAGATCAGAAAGAGACACAAAACGGTACACAGGGAGTGACACAGACTACAGAATATCAGGAAATTGGTAAGCTGCAGAAAGATGCAGATGCGGAACTTGTGACACTGATGGAAAATTATTATGCGGCATATGCCGGTGGAGATACGGATTCGCTGGAGATGATTGCACAGCCGCTCAGTGACAATGAAAAGTGTTATATCACGACGTTTTCTGAGTATTATGAGGATTATCAGAACATCACCTGTTATTCCACAAAGGGGGCAACCGATGATTCTTATCTGGTATCTGTATGCTATGATCTGAAATTCAAAGGTGTGGATACTCCGGCACCGGGAATGGATTTCTTCTATGTGGAGAGAGACGGAAAGGGAAATCTGATCATCAATAACATATACTCTGCATACAATTTCAATTTCCTGGATCAGGATCTGGATGCAAATCTGTATTCCCTGATTTTGGCATATGAGAAGAGTGATGAAGTGGTTGCTCTGCAGAAAGAGGTGCAGACAAGCTATAATGAAGCTGTAAAGAGTGATGAAAAACTTGCCAATATGGTGGGTGGAACACTTCGAAATGCCATGGCAAAATGGAGAGAAACGATTGTAAGCAATACCGAAACCCAGACGACAGAGACGGAAAGCCAGACGCAGGAAACCCAGACCACAGAGACAAAGAAACCGGAAGAAACTCAAAAGAAAGAAGAAACTCAAAAGACCGAGGAAACCCAGACAACGGAGTCTACGGAAAAGAAGGAAGATACCCAAAAGAGCGATTCCAAGAAATCTACCGGTACGGTCAAGACAAAAGATATCTGTAATGTCAGAAAGAGCCCGAGTACGGATGGTGAGCTCCTCGGAAAAGTGGATATTGGTGTGGAACTGAAGAAACTTGGAACGGAAGGTGACTGGACCAAGGTAAAATTCCAGGGAGAAACCGGATATGTAAAGAGCGAATTTGTAAAGGAAGTGTCTTCCAAGTCAGGTTCCGGCAAGGGAACCGTAAAAACGAAGGATATCTGCAATGTGCGTAAAACCGCCAGTACAGATGGAGAACTTCTTGGAAAAGTGGATGCGGGCGTAAAATTAAAGAAACTTGGCACCAAGGGAGAATGGACGAAGGTGAAGTTCCAGGGAAAAACCGGATACATCAAGACCGATTTATTAAAAACGGTAAAATAATAAAGACATCATAAAGAAGCGGAGGCTGTGAGGTCTCCGCGATTTTTGTCAGACAGGGAAGAAACGTGGAAGTCAGAATTAATAAATTTTTAAGTGAAGCAGGGGTATGCTCCAGAAGAGAAGCAGATCGCCAGATTGAAGCAGGAAATGTAACCATCGGCGGAAAAACCGCGCGGATGGGGGATCAGGTATCGGATGGACAGGAGGTCTGTTTCTGTGGAAGACCGGTACAAAAAGAAAAAGAAATGATACTGATCGCGCTTAACAAGCCGGCGGGTATTGTCTGCACGGCGGAAAAAAGGGAAAAAAATAATGTGATTGATTTCCTGCATTATCCGAAACGGATCTATCCGGTCGGGCGTCTGGATAAAGAGTCGGAAGGACTGTTGCTGTTGACGAATAACGGTGAGATTGTCAACAAAATTATGCGGTCGGGAAATATGCATGAAAAAGAATATCTTGTTACCGTGAACCGTCCGGTGACGGATGCATTTCTGCATGGTATGGCAAACGGTGTTCCGCTTGTGGAACTTGGCACGACAACGCGCAAATGCAGGGTAGAACGGACAGGAAAAAAACAGTTCCGGATCATTCTGACACAGGGATTAAACCGACAGATCCGACGCATGTGTGAATATTTTGGGTACCGTGTACAGAAACTGGTACGTGTACGGATCATGAATATTGAACTGGGGGATCTCGAATCAGGAAAGTACCGGGATGTTACACCGGAGGAATTTAAAAAGTTAAAACAGTTGATCGCACATTCGAGTAATCAGCCCGTGCGACCAATGGAAAAAGCACAAAAATCAAAACGAAAACCACGCAATTCTGCCATACATGGCACGTATACGGTGGTAAATCATCATATAGATAGAGAGAACAAAAATGGAAACAGAAAAGCAACGGATTGAAGAACTGGTAAAACAGTTGAATGCAGCATCAGCTGCGTATTATAACGGACAGGATGAAATCTTGCCAAATTATGAGTGGGATGCTTTGTTTGATGAGCTTACCACGCTGGAAGAAAAAACCGGATATATTATAAAGGACAGCCCGACACAGAATGCCGGATATGAAGAATCCGGAAGCGGACAAAAAGAACCGCATGAGTATCCGGCACTTTCTCTGGCGAAGACCAAACAGGTGGAAGAACTGCAGCAATGGGCGGGAGCTTATCCGATCTGGCTGTCATGGAAACTAGACGGACTTACGCTGGTTCTGACGTATGATAACGGAAATCTTGTAAAAATTCTTACCAGAGGAAATGGAAACCTGGGTACCAACATTACATTTTTAAAGGGTGCGATCGGAGGATTCCCGCAAAAGATTTCGTATCAGGGGCATCTGGTTGTGCGAGGAGAAGCTGCCATATCCTATACAGATTTTGCACAGATCAACGACATGATTGAGGATGACGATGAAAAATATGCAAATCCGCGAAATCTGGCATCCGGAACGCTGAATCTGGAAGATCCGGCAGAAGTGAAGGCACGCCATGTCAGGTTTCATGCATTTACACTGGTGCATCTGGATGAGCCGATGGTATCGTGGGGAGAGCGGATGCACTTTCTGGAAGAATTGGGATTTGATGTGGTAGACAGGGAAGCGACAACCGCCCAAAAACTTCCGGAAGCCATTGACCGATGGACGAAACTTGTAGAGAGCGGAAAAATGGATATTCCGGTAGATGGTCTGGTGATCTGTTATGATGATACGGATTATGCGGCATCGGGAAGCGTGACCGGGCATCATGCGACACGCGCCGGTTTTGCGTTTAAATGGCAGGATGAAGCCGTGGATACAAAACTAAAATATATCGAATGGTCGTGTGCGGTGTCTACGATTTCCCCGGTTGCCGTGTTTGAACCGGTGCAGATTGAGGGAACAACGGTATCGAGAGCATCTCTATGCAATATCAGCGAGATCGAGCGTCTGGGAATCGGAAAAGAGTGTACACTTTCCGTGATCAAAGCCAATAAGATCATTCCGAAATGTATTGCGGTAAAAGATGCTGTAGGTGCTCCGGAGATTCCATCCCAGTGTCCGGTGTGTCATGCACCGACAAAGGTTCATGTGAGTGAAAACAGTGGCACAAAGACCCTGCATTGTACCAATCCAGACTGTACAGCCAAAAATGTCAAGAAATTTACCCGTTTTGTCAGCAAGTGGGGGATGGATATCGACGGACTTTCCATTCAGACGATGCTCCGTTTTATGAATGCGGGATTTATTCATGAATTTGCGGATATTTTCCGTTTGAAAGAGCATTTCGGGGAGATCAGCCAGATGGAGGGCTTTGGTGAAAAATCTGTGGCAAATATGGAACAGTCCATTGAAAAAAGCCGGCAGGTACATCCGGTGAACTTTATATTTGCCCTGTGCATACCGCTGATCGGTGTGGATGCCGGGAAAAAAATTGTTGCCGCCATTGGTTTTGAAGGCTTTTTGCAACGTCTGCATCAGGGGGACGGGTTTGAGGATATTGAGGGGATCGGAGCGGAACGTTCCCGATCAATTGTAACCTGGTATCAGAATGAAAAAAACCACAGTGGGTTTGAGGATCTGCTTCATGAACTTTCGATAGAACATGTAGAAGTGCAGGATACTTCTTCCGGAAGCTGTGCGGGACTGAGCTTTGTGATCACCGGAGATGTGCATCACTATAAAAACAGGGATGAATTTAAGGCCTATGTAGAAAGCCAGGGCGGAAAAGTGACAGGAAGTGTCTCAAAAAAGACGGCATATCTTGTCAACAATGACGTGGAATCCGCATCATCTAAGAATCGTAAGGCAAAAGAACTGGGAATTCCGATTATTTCCGAAGATACATTTATAGAACAATTTGGTGGGAGGTAGAAAAAGTTATGCCAATCAGAACACAAAGTGATCTGCCTGCAAAGGAGATCCTCGAACAGGAAAATATTTTCGTAATGGATGAGTCCCGTGCGATGCATCAGGATATTCGTCCGATCAATATCGTGATTCTGAACCTGATGCCACTGAAAGAAGAGACGGAATTGCAGATTTTCCGGTCATTGTCAAACACCCCGTTACAGGTAGACGTATCGCTGCTTGCACCGGCATCCCATGCATCCACCCATACTTCAAAGAGCCACCTGAACAAGTTTTATCAGACGTTTCAGGAAATTAAGAACCAGTATTTTGACGGGCTGATCATTACCGGTGCACCGGTGGAACAGATGAAATATGAAGAAGTCGATTACTGGGATGAAGTGTGTGAGATTATGGAGTGGTCCAAAAAGCATGTGACATCCACCCTGCATTTGTGCTGGGGGGCGCAGGCTGCACTTTATTATCATTACGGAATCCAAAAATATGATCTAAAGCAGAAAATGTTCGGGGTATTCCGACACCATGTAATGAATCGCAAGATTCCGATGGTACGCGGATTTGATGATTATTTTTATGCTCCACATTCCCGGCATACCGAGATCCGGGAGGAAGATATTTTAAAGCATGAAGAACTGACCATTCTGGCAAAATCAAAAGAGGCGGGGGTTTTTCTGGTAATCAATCAGGATGGCAGCCAGATTTTTGTGATGGGACACCCGGAATATGACCGGATGACATTAGACAGTGAATATAAGCGTGACAGGGAGAAGGGACTTGCGATCACGCTTCCGTGTAATTATTATCCGGATGATGATCCAACGCAGCGGCCGATGTTGCAGTGGCGGTCACATGGAAATATCCTTTATGCAAACTGGCTGAATTATTACGTTTACCAGCAGACACCGTATGAGTTCATCAATACCGATGAAATCATTGGGAAATAGCGGTATTTAAAGGGTATGACAATAATTTTAAAAAATGAGAAACCAAGATAAGTTGATATATTTTCGTATAAATTGATATAGTTTTATATATCAATGGAGACAAAATGGAGATTCCTGAAAAATCAAATGGAGACAAAATAATATAACAGTTTTGCCGCAAAGAACTTTTGCAAAATCGTAAAAAAATAGGGACAGGTAGAAATTCATATACTTGTCCCTAAATTATTATTACATCATATTACAACATTTGTCCGTTCCATTTTCGTCTATTCTCTGTGTCATATTCAACTTGAATCCGTGAGAGCGTATCATTGTGGCTTAATTCTTCATAGGCATATTCCTGAGTTTCATATAAGCGTTTTAAAGGTAGCTGAGTACCACTACCGTCTATAAAACGTATAATCGCCAAACTTCCACTAATACGAACTATTTTACATTTCCGAACAGTTCTATTGTTTTCTATAATCCATGCAGTATCACCTTGTTTCATATTATCACCTCTGATATATTATGACATTATAACAGAATACATATTCGTATGTCTACAGATTTCTATAAATATACGAACATATATTCGATAATCTTCTTTAAACGGCAGTTTAGAGATGCAAGGAGAAAAGGGTTGTACACTGGTGAATGCAACTGGTATGGCATCATATATCCGTAATGGGTTCATGGCACAGGTGATAATGGAAATAACACCAACCAAACTAGAAAATGGTGCGATTCTTTTGAAAGGATTGCCAATACCACAAAAGTATATATATATGACGCTACCAGCAATTAACGGTAACAACATACCATGCGTTATAAATACTAATGGAGAACTTGCAATATATTACCAAGATGGCAGCAACAGTATTTCGAGAATAGACCATATCTTTTGTTATATGTGTATCTGATAAGGCTAATAAAGTTGCACTAAATATCATGAAATAATATTCCAATTCCCCCAAGTTCCTACATCTTTAGTACGAACAGCTAATTTGCCATTGTATTGCCCAGAGATAGATACACCAATCTGAACTGCATAGCCTGTGGTTACATTGTTAAACGGAATTGTTAAAAGTATCGTGTGAAAAATGGGGAACGGATTATGTAGAGAAGTATCTTGGTTACTGTTCGGTGGCATATGTGAAAGACCAGGATCAGCGTTGTTTGCATCAATTGTTTTTTTAATTGAATAAAATACAGTATTTAAACTGCCGTTTAAAACAACATTGTCGAACAAAAGTTCTTTGTATAATACAATTCAAGTCAATACATACTATCAATGCGCAAAAATTGTTTAATTTTGTGCGTATTCCTTTCTTGTTTGGCGTGTATTTGCACATTCATATACGCCACTTACATAACCTTATTAAATTCATTTCTAACATTTTTCTTATCACAAATACAATAAATCATTGTAGTATCCAACTTAGCATGACCAAGAATTTGTTGAACATACTGAATTGGCATACCTTTACGAGCTAATTCTGTTGCCATTGTACGTCTGCATCTGTGCGGATGAACATTTGTCACGTTTGCCACATCTCCAATTTTATGTAATCTTTGTCTAATGCTTTCCTTGGATAATCGTGTCCCATGATCATTTAAAAATAATGGTTCAAGATTGTCTTTTCTAGTCATAATATATTCTTTGATATAATACATAGAGCGTTCAGATATATAAACCGTCCTTTCTTTGTTGCCTTTTCCAACGACAGTACATTCGCCCGATTTAAAATCAATGTCCTCACGGTTAACATTCTGTACTTCAGAAACTCGACATCCAGTAGAAAACATAAATTCTAATAACGCACGATTTTTAATTGTATCGCAGTTATCTAAAAGCTTTTCTACATCTTCATCAGAGAATGGTTTCTTTGTGACATATCGAGACTTAATCTCATGGATTTTCAACATAGGATTCTTTGGAATAATTTCTTCAAGAGTCAACCATCTAAAGAACGCAGAAAGGTTTTTTCTCCTATTATTAGCAGTAGTATTTGAAACTCTTTGCTGATACAATGAGAGTGCCCATCTAATGTCGTTTGTAGTAATATCCTTTATATTTTTGTTTCCAAGATCATCTAACGTGTGCTTAATCGAATCCATATACTGATAAATTGTACTGGGTGAACGACCTTCAAGACGCAAAGAAGCTCTATATGTATTAAGAATTTTCTCATTCTCATTTTCAAGTACACACAATTCTGTATGTTTCTCATTTATATCATATTTTCTTAATAATCTACAAACACATCCATCTATCATCATTACAGTATTATCATCTGCAAATCTGTCAATCATTGATAATAATTCTAATCTAAATTTCTCTTCCATAACGTAAAAAAATACCTCCATCCTAAATCAAAATTTATATGTTCTACATATATATTCTCCATTTGGAAATAAATGGAATTGATTTTAGAACGGAGGTTCGGTTATTCAATATTCAGTTGTAGATAAGATTATTCAGATACAATACAATCTGAGAATCCATCAAGTTCCAAGATACTATTTACAGTATCCTGATAACGTCCATACAGTTTTGCGGCACTCTTTCTTACGAAATATGCTCTGTACTTTGCCTGTCCCTTTTCAAGACTAGTTCCTCTTGCTTCTTCAATTCTTGTTGCCATAAATGTTTCCATATTAAAATCCTCCTTTGAAATATATTTATTCAGCACCTTCAGTATCTTCCATACCTGGAATAATATCTGTGATGATTGAATCAATAGCAGTAGCGTTTGCAATGTGACCTTTTTCCAATGAATCCAGACGTTTTTCGATTTCATTTTTGGTTCGCAGCCTGATAGTAACCGTGTAGGTTCCATCTTCCTTGCCGGCCTCGTCCGTATTCGGTGCGTATGTAAACCCATCACACTTCAGATCGGTGTATTTTCCAGATACCTCATCATTGTGTTTAAAGGTCACTTCCGCAATGTTGTTCTCTGCAAAAGTGTCCGTGATCGTTTTAATCCCGTCAAAATTTTTGGACTGGATCTGGATGTTTCCAAGGCTTGCACCATCGGCAATTTCAAAGCTGGTCTGATCTTTTAAAATAATTTTATCCATATTATTTTTTCCTTTCTATGATAAAAAATGGTTAATAAGTTGCGTTCGAATATTTGTTCGATATATTTTCTTAAACGGCAGTTTAAATACAACAATAAAAAGAGCTAATACATTAGATGGAAACGAAGCATTAGGCACAACATGTTATGGGAAACCTTTCTTTAACCTAAGTGGATAACTAACGGCATGTATCTAATATCTGTATATGTTTGGTTTGTACGCCCAGTGAATCTAATTGATAAATACCAATTTTTTGGGCTACTTGTAAAGTTACTTCTAATGAATGAACCTTGTATATCAATATTCTCTTCATTAAGTGTATTTACATCAACAATAACAATGCTATTAGCAGGTAACGATAATGAGACCATAAGATTAGTAGTCGTTCCTGCAGGATACTTTATGTTTTTGACCCTATAGCCGCCATTGTCTATATCCCAATCGGTTTGTACACTTATTACATCGGAACCATTGTTGACTATACAAAACGGGTTTCCAGTAAATATGTTTTCGATGCCAAATGATGGTATTTTCTTACTATTTAGACTGCCGTTTAAATCACTTATCTGCTTTGCGAGCGATCCATCAATATTCGGGTTCGCCTGCCTTGCGTCCAGTGCAAATCCCGCCACAGTCGTTGTCTGGTTATTTACGATACTTTCCGGTTGCAGTGCGCTTCCGATCTCCTTTTTCAGCGTAGGGTTACTAATCGTAGTAGGTTGATATTCATGCGACATCGTACCTACTTCAAGCATTGGCTTAAATGTAATATTATTAGCAGTTGCGCCGTTTCGAATAATCAACCTTATTCCATACTGGAGAGTATTCTCATCATTTGCTGTATATATTTCAGTTCCTTTCATTGAAGAAACTCCGTACTTCCAATTGGTAGGATTGTTTTTATCATAACGAACAAGCTGCATATAGCCAACGTTTGTATGCTGTTCATCAGTGAGCCCATCGCTAATAATATAGGTATTTCCTAACTGAAGCGATTTCATGGTAGATAAATTATATGGATATATCAATGAATACGGTGCCTCTTTACTAGCCGTGCCATTAGCAGTTACAGACCCGTCATCGTTTACAGTCCAAGTGATACCGTTAGTATTCCCTTCGGTTCCGTCATATGGATAAGGTATTAGATTCTGTCCTTGCAAAGTCGAAGTTTTGTCAATTTCTTTTTTCAGATTTACATTGCTCTCTATTGATGGTTCATAAGCATGAGCAATAGTACCTAACTCTAATTGAGGTTTGCATATACAATCATAAGTTTCGCTATTAGCGGCAGTTTCAATACATAAAGCAACCCAAGTATCAACATCAAATTTTAATGTTTTTGTCGCTGTACCATAAACTATATTATCAGCTAATTTTGAACCACTTTCATCATAAACGTAATAGCGAATCCCTGCATTGTCAGAGCTACAATTAGCAGAAATAGTAAAATAAGTATTGGCATCAATTTTAATGTTGCCCTCTTTTTTATCTGTACCCCACCATATACCAACACCCATATAAGGTCTTGATGTACTGCCATCTTGCGTTCCAGAAATACCGATAGAACCATCTTTATTATCTGTAAATGTTACTCCATATACAGTTTTAGTGGTTTGAGAATACGGATATGGTATAATATTTCTTCCCTGCGAAGTTCCAACACCACCAAGCTTAGTCTTTTCTTCGCTTGTATAATCATTAGAAGATAATCCCTTACCTTCTTCCTTTACAACAAGATTAGAGATATCTTGATGTTCAGTAAGATATCCTGCATCATTTGTAAACTCAGATACATTTGTTGGAACTATTGGAATTTCCGTCTTATCCGCTTTACCAATCTGTAATGCTGTAATAGCACTCTTATTATCCTTAATGGCACTATTCATGGCAGACGCACTTGTTTCATGTGTAGAAATCCAATCAGACATTTCCTTTAATGTATCAAAATCTTCAGGTGCACCAGCTACAACCTTTGCAATTCCATCCGAAACTGCTTTTTTTACCGAACCATTTCCCGTTCCATTAAGCGTTGAAATCGCCGTTTCATTAGCTTCAATTCTTTTCGTATTGCTCGTAATATTCGATGTATTCTGTTTTATTGCAGATTCATCTGTTCCAATCTTAGATTTAATGCTTTTTAATTCGCCAGCAATCACTTTATTCTGTAAAGGATTTGTTGATTCTTCTGATAAAGCATCATCTACAGGAATTCCTTTTACAACACCGCTTTCGTCAATAGTAATGGTAGTACCGTCAACTTTTGATGCAACGTGACCGTTTGAATCAATTAACGAAACTGGTAACTTTGAATCTCCTTTAGAGATATACAGTCTATCCTCATCAGAGGAAAATTCAAATTTGTAACCGTCAAGAGCGGCGTTAATTTTGCCAATAGCCTCATCAATCAGTCGAATATTGCTTTTACCACCTTGACCTGTAAGTTGATCAAATACAGTCAACCATAATTCGCTGTAATCTGTTTCAGCCCACAACTTAACGCCAGTGTTACTTAATATCTCTGACATATATTTCCTCCTTTTAAATTATTTTCTTTCTGCCTGTTTCTGAGATTGTTTGATTATAATAACTATTTAATGATCCACTCATCATTTTTAATCGTATCAAATAACCAGCAGACATATTGACCTTCCCATTTGTAAAATTGATTTTATTATCTTCATTTGATTTATTAAAAACGCCTATCTGCATATGAACTTCGTTGTTCTTAACCTGAATATTATTATTATTATCAATTTTCAGTTTTTCGCTTAATAAAAGGGAAGAATTGTTGCCCTGTACAACAATATCAGAATTGTTTTTGGATTTAATTATTTTAGAAACTATGAAAGAGGATGTATTTTTATTCTCTATCTTTATTGTGTTTTCTTCTTTACTTTTGACATTTTCACGAATTAAAAATGTTGAATCATCATCAAACTTAATCTCATTTCTTGATTTTGCATGGAACAAAAACAAGACTCTTGTTAGAAATTTTGAATTACTAAAAGCCACGTTGTTTATGCGTGGCTTTAATATTGCTTTTAATGCTGTTTTAATAGAGTTTTTAATTTTAATAAAACTCGTATTAACAAGCTGAGTATATCGTGAAGCACCATGAATATACTCACGAAATGTTTGTCTATCCGAAATCTTGGATGATAAAATGTGATAGTTTATTCGCATACTTCACCTCGTTTTCTTTTATGCGTTCAGTACAGTAGTCGTTAGTCCTTCTGCTGGGATTTCAAGAACTGCACCAGCAGGAATTTCCTGTGCTCTCATAAGCTCTCCATAGAACATCATATTTCCACCAGTGGCGGCATCAAAAATTACCCAATGAGTTACAGGTGACGCTGCAGTTGTCCATGACTCCTGTGCTTCATCAAAACGAAATACTACAGAATTTGTAGTCGAACCTTGAACAGATTCGTTCCAATTAGTTGCATCACATTTTGCAGCAAAACGCTTATAACTAGAAACCGTAGGCTCAGTACAATTAGTTCCGTCTTCACTTGGAGCAGTTTTACTTACACCAATATAAATTGTCTTTTCTCCATTGCGAAAAATATTATTAAGAATTTGATTTTTTTCGTATGTATTAATCATTACGAATCCTCCTTATTTACTTGATCATGGGTTTGATTGAAATTTTGCCGAGGTCGGCTACGAATTGATTTCCCAACTTATCTGTAATAACCAACTGATGTGTAAATTTACCAAATAAGTTCTGTGTATCAGAAGAGGGAATTGTTATTTGAATTATGTTATCTGTAATATTTATTGTACCTTTGACAGTTGATTCGGTTGCTAAGACTTCTGTTTCTCCATATTTAGCCAAACGCCATTCACATGAAGATGCAGCAATATGATATTCTTCATCAAGAATATCATATAAATCTACACTAAATGTCTGCCGACATCCACCAATCATACCAAAGTCTGAATTGTTAAATACTTCACATGACATTTACTTTACCTCATTATTTTGTGACTCCTTTGTTACATTTTCTGTTTTATCCTCTACAATTGGGTTGTTAAGAATTACACTAATCTGTGCGATTCCCTGTGCTTGCTGAATCCCTATAAAACTCATAGAGTTCAGTATATTAAAAAGAAGCTGAATCTTATCTTTTGGATAAGAAACAACTTCCAGTGTTTGTGTATTATTCTGTTTTTGTTCCATATTAAGCCCTTTCTTTACTTCTTTTTAAATGTACTGTTACACCATGATTTTGTTGCATAATTATTTCTTACCCATGATTTTATATCATCTAATCTGTCCTCAAGATGAGAATTTGTTGTGTATCCAGATAAATCTGTTTTTAATGCAAATTTATCATTACACCATTCTTCTCTAGCAAGGTAAGAACTATAATTATCAATATAAGGCGTATTTTTAAAATGTACATTATTTGTGGTATCGAATGTAAGATATCCACTAGGACATGTAATTTTTGGGTTGGATAACATAATAAAATTTAATTGCTTCAACGATAGCTCCTGTGTTGTTATAGAATCTCTTTTTATTAATGAACACAAATCATTAGAATCCCAACCAATATTTAATGCATTTATAATCATAGTATTATTTTGACCTAATAAATCGAACGATAACCCACCAGGAGATAATACTGCGTTCATATAACCAATAGAAGTATTTATATAACCACTATACAAAGATGTTTCTCCAATATTCCAACCTCCTATTGTCCCAGAAGATGCATTTACTTTACCACTAAAACTTCCATCTGCTCCATCCAATGTCCCTTTAAATGTACAGTTTCCACCAAACGTTCCATTGTTTGCAAAAACATTTCCATTCTTATCAACCATAAATGTCCCATTACCAAGATTAATAGAACCACCTTTTAACTGACCGCTGAAAATGCCAGAAGAACCAGTCAAATCGCCTGTAAAATGCACATTACCATCTGAGTCAACGTAAAACTGTTTGTTATTTCCTTTGTAAATAGAAAATAATTCTCCACTTTGATTCGGTTGAATTCGTACAGAGTTATTACCACCTTTAGCAATAAAACCATCATCATCAAATTTATAAGTACCTGAATTATTTTGTAGCGTAAGATATTCTCCCAAAAATAATTTTCCTAAAATCGCTTCGGCATTTACGGCATAAACAGTATTACCATTTTTATCAATGGGTATCTTACCGATAGCCATTTTTGCACTCTTGAAACCATCATCGGAAAATACAATTTGGTTGTTAATAATCTTAATCTGTTCGGGATCGAAGTCATTCTTCTGTTCATTCCATTGCCTGAACCACATTCCAGTTTCGTCCCATGATTGATGTTGATTTTTTACAGGAATATTTGCAACATCTAATCCATATTTCCGCATTTCCTCAACAAAGTTACTCTGATTTACAGACTTATCGTATTGGTCTTTGTTAAACTGAAAGCTCATAGCAGCCGAATTAGCTTGCGCTTGAATGCTAGATGCATCTTCATAAATATCATGTACACGAATAGCATCAGAGAAAGTTACATCAATCTTACTTGTGTCATTATAATCAACAGTAAAACTAATCAATCTCAGTTTAATAACGGTGTCGTAATCAGTAGCCATTCTTATAAAATTGCCAAGTTGGAAATATTTCAAGAATCCTTTGAATTGTGGAATAGTAAGAACATTAGAAAGAGTAGAAGAGTATTGATATTGTGGTCTACATTTTTTAGATAAATCTTTCCATGCAACATCAAATAACTGTCGCTCAATATCAAATCTTTCTGTGTCTGTTGTATTATCTGTGGTGATATAGTTATCATTACTATATGTTTCCTCTACAACATAAGAATCAAGTGTTTTCCATTCATCCTTAGTAACCCATTTATCCATATCCAACTGAGATTGAACAGCATTTCTTTCTGCGATAATAAAATTATAAACTTCTGTAGCAGAATCAACCTCAGACTTTCTTTTATTGTATTCGGCAGTAACATTGTTCAAATCCTCAAGATTTTGCTGATACAAATTATAGTTAAAAGAATCTGGTTTATTCATGCCTTGTGCACAATAAACTTCATCTATATTCTTGAACGATTTAACCTTAGAATCCAAAAACTCTAATCCATATTTCGTCCAATCCTTAGAATCCAAACTATCAGGTAATCGCGTTTCGAGATCCTGGATTACGCCAATCTGATCACCAAGACGTTTCATAATTTCTTCGTACTGTGGTTTTAAAGACTGATATTTCTCATTATATGCTTTCACCTTATTCTGAATAGATTCTTCCATTTCTGGTAGATAATACTCAAAATTGTAAATTTTATTTGTGCTATTTGGGTTGACTTCATTGATATAAATTCCATCACCACCATTTACACGATAGCATGTAATAATGCTATTTTCATCAATGCTTTCTGTCATAGACTGCGCAAGATTATCAATTGAGATATAGATATTTGTATCTTCTCCATAATCGTCTAAATCATAAGCATTTATAGTCATATTGAATGTATCGAAAACAAACAAGCAATTAAATGCTTCTGATACATCACCAGTTAAAAATGAATATACATCTATATCGTCCTCGTCAAAACTTCTCTGTTTATTAGCAAGAGAAGCATCTACATGACCAACCGACCAACTTGGAGCAACATTTAATACTCGATTCAACAGACTTCCCTTTGGATTAATAGGATCATAGAAGATAGTTTTCACATAATCATCGTACAGGATTTCGCCTGAGTTACATTCAAAATCAATGAGTCGCTTATTGCATAAAGTACATTCCAATGAGTTTGCAGTAATACTTTTTGAGATTCCTGTATCTTCGATATTAGTCTCCACATGAATTTTGTACCAACCAATGCCTTGAATCATAATTAGACGGTCTTCTTGAAAATCGTCATAATGTTCATACTTCTTACCATTGATATCTCTATAGATTTTAAAAGAAGCAGTCTGATAAGCGTTTAGATTAAAAGTGAGAGATAAATCATCATAAATACTTACTGCACCAAGAAAGGTTTTATCCTTTTTGGTAATGTAAATAATTGGTTTTTCAAGATTATTCAAAAAATCAACTGGTAAATTAAATGATTGAACTGCCATCAGATCACCACCTTTCGTATAGGTCTATATTTCATCGTAAGAGTGCAATTACCCTCAATTTTAAATATATTTGTCCTTTTATTTAAGTCGTTTACAATACGTGGTAATTTGTAGTTTGTATCATTGTAGATTTTATGTGATATAGCTGTAGAAGTGATTTCTAAGATTGTTCCATCAATTTTTATAACTTCATTATTGATGCAATTATTCAGCTTGAAAATTTCACCCGATGTTTCATTGGTAATTTTAAGATTGCAAGCACTGGAAATGTCAATTTCTATATCGGGATAAATATAACCAATTTCATCACTCATATCTACAAACTTTAACATACCAATACCATTTTTAGTAGAAATTTTCTTTGTAATCATTTGTCCATAAGCATACGGAGAATCTGTAGTGCCTGTAATATTAAGCCCCATAATATCGCCACCGACTTGAATCGGTGAAATATTTAATTGCACATAAAAATGTACTGTATCATAATCAGACTTTGTGATTGTAAATTCTTTGTAATCATCTTTTCGTTGTAATAATCTAGCATAAGTAGAATATTCATATGAATCAATTGGCTCAAAATTCTGTTTCATAACTTGAAATTCAAACATAATCGCTTCTGAATAGTTTGCATTTCCACTTTTGTACCATCTATTTCTGATAGGAGCAGATATCAAGGTAAATTCAATATTTCCACCAGATGTTTCAGATGAGGTATTCCCATTGAATTCACACACCATAAGTCCAAGCTCATCGGAGGTTATGCTATCAAAAGTAAAACCACGAGTTTGAATTGTCATGGTAGCCTCCTTTCTTTTTACATCATTTTCTTCATTTCTTTTTCATATTTCTTTTTGAGTTTTTTCATTTCTCTGTTTGTGCCAGAAAACTCTCTATTCAATTTCTGCGTCTCAGAAATAATATCCTGTAATTCTTGAATATCACTTCCAAAACTTTCAATTTCTTTCTGTAATTCAGTATTCTCTTCCTGTAACCTTCGAATCTGTTTATCACGTTCAAGAAGCAGTTTTTCGAGAATACTTACTTTTCTTTCATTAGTCACTTCTGACATACGTTTTCCTCCATTAAAATAGGAGAGAACTATTACATCCTCTCCATAAATTATCTTCTTACGCCTTTAGCATAAGTAGCTTGGTTGATCTTTCTTACAACATTTTCAGCCTGTTTTTGAGCAACACCTTCCATCTGTTTAACAATCTGATCGGTGGCAACGCCTTCAACAATGGTTCTATTATCAATTTGATAAGTAGGAGATTGGGATGAAATTTTCTCAATAGGAATGTTCTTCAGATTGCCAATGATAGAGTCAATCTGTGGAATAACAGGCTTAAAATTCAACAATGCTTGTGTCTGTTCCTTAGAAAGAACAGCTTCGCCACGTTGTAAGAAACTAATACCATCTTCCCCAGAAAGTTTAACAAGATCCTTAATCACACCGCCAGTTGAGAACGAAGCGTCTTTTATAAGTTTCTTGAGAGCTGAAGTAATTTTTTCTCTATCATTCTTACCAGACAAATCACTTTTTACAGATACACCAAGTTTCTTCGCAAGGGCAACTTCATCAGCCTTACTCAGAACTTGTCCATGCTGTTTATCATAAAGATACTGATTAAGAGCACCGTAATACGATTTCTTGTGTGTTGCCGATACTGAATGCTTAGATATCCATTCCGTAATATCACTTGCTTTCTTTCTGAGTTCGTACAATTCCTGTTGCTTGTCAGCATCATTACTTCCAGAAGAACCAGAGCCGTTTCCGCTAGTTCCAGAATCATTTGGTGATCCAATACCTTGTGTGTCTGTAACTTTTGTCTCTGCGTACTTAGCACTTGCTTCAGCAGCTTCATCCGCAGCTTTACAAATAGATTGCCATGAAGACGCAATCAATCCAAGCTGTGCAGTAATGTTTGGAATGTTAGAAGATAATGTACTTGCATAATCACCTACAGCATCGCCACCATCTTTCCAAGCATTCACAATATAAGTAGACACATCATAACCAGTATCCTTTGCAATTTTCTCAATGTTTGATGCAACCTGTGAAGAGTTAGCATTAACATATGTGAGAGCATCAGAGAAGACCTTATTGGTATCTTTCAGGTAGTCTTCAGCAGACTCTTTACTCTTGGTGAGCATATCATCGAGTGCTTTTTCTTGATCGGATACAGAACGATCATACAAAGTATCTGACTGTTCTTTTTCGGCATCTTTCAAATCGGATTTCAATTGCTGAAGCTTTTTACGATTTGATTCTGATGAATCGCCTTCCAGTGCCGCAATCTGCTTGCGCAAATTAGCAATGTTCTTGTTTTGATCAGCAATCTTGGATTGAAAATCGTGCAAATCTTTTTCGGTTTCTAACAATTCCTTTTTCTTCGAAATTGCTTCTTCCAAAGCATCATTTTGTGCATCTAATCCTTGCTTTACATAGGCAACTAATGACTTCTTTGCTTCATTTGCAGACTTAATAGAATCACGCTGACCTTGCTGATACTCACGAAGTTTAGAGTTATAATCAGTAAGACCAATTTTTCCACTATTATACATCTCATTCAGATCAGCAATAGCATCTTTGTACTTTTGAGCCTCCGCAAGATATGTATCATAATTCTGTGCAGTCAACCCTATAGCAGTAATACCATCCTGCGTAATCATTCCCGTATTACTGTCAAATAGATTGTCAGAATCAAGCATGTCAACTAAGAAATCTGTCTCGTCTGTGATGTCTCCAAGCTTATTAAGCAACTCGTTAAAACGGTCAAACTTCAACTCATTGATAGATTTTTGAAACTCTGCAAGTTCCTGTTCGTCCTGTTGAATGGCTTCATAGACACCATTTAAAGCTTCTTGCGCTTCATACCATTCATTACTGCCAAACTTAATTGTAGATAATTTCTTTGCAAGTTTTCCAGCTTCTTCTTGTTTAAGCTTCATGTCAGATTTGACGGCATTTGCCTGACGTGCATAATAAGCTTCACCAATCAACTGACCTTTTGCTTCAGCTATATTAAGGGAATTGGAGACAGAGTTCTTTCTCTGCTCAATCAGCCCAGCTTTATTATCATACCTTGCCTGCACCTTATCAAAGCGATCTTTCCTAGCCTGACGAACATTAGAGGTATAATCCTCTTTAGCCTGATTATAATTATCAGTTGCGGTATTCTTTGCAAGAAGATATTCATTATGTGCTATGCACTTTTCCCTAAGAGTGTCATTTTCAATCTTGTTAATAAGATTATACGAAATTGACTTATTGGATTTTAAATTACTCTTAATAGAATTAAATTCCTTTTGAGTAAGACCAATGTTTTTAGCTTTTGTTTTTTTTAGAGACTTTGTAAGAGAACTCTTATTGGATTTATAACTCTTTGTTGCACCAGTATAAGCAGTTTTTGAAGCTGATAACTGGCTATTGTAGTTTTTAATAATCTGTTTATATAGACCATCAATATCAGACGTGCCGATTTTCTTTGTTGGATCAAATGTAAGATTACCTACCTTGGCATTCAGAATATCAATCTTTGTTCCAAGTTTCTCAATCTTATCAGAAGCACTGTCAATCGGGTTGTTCGCTAAAGTCTCATATAAATCCTTTAACTGATCCGTAAGACTGGCAACCTGTTCCTTGCAAGCTTTTGCTTTCTCATAATAGACCTGATAATCCTTTAATGCATTTTTCAGGTTTTCATTCTTAATAGAAGCGATACCATCTGAACCAAGTGTTCCTTCACGGATAAGTTTCTTATAATGGTCAAGTGTCTTGGATGATACACCTTTTATCTTTTTTACATTCTTTCCGCTGCTAGAAGATGTAGATGTTGCATTGTTGATTTTGCTAAAACGTGAACCAGATACAAAATCCTTACGAGATGAAAGTTTGGAAACTCTTACAGATGCGCCAGTATGATGGGATTCAACAAACTTACCGTCTCCACCATAAATACCTACATGTGTGATGTTGTTCTTGCTTCCAAAGAATACTAAATCACCAGCTTGCAAATTTTTCTTCGATGTAATTTTTGTTCCCATCTTAGCCTGGTCAGCCGCATGATGTGGTAAACTTACACCAAACTTCTTATAAATCTGCTGTGTAAATCCAGAACAATCAGCACCACTTGTAAGACTTGCGCCACCCCAAACATATTTCAATCCAAGGTAATTTGTAGCAGCATCATACAAAGCGTTTCCACCTGTAGAAGAAGAGGAGGATGATGAAGATGATGAAGTTGTCTTTTTGCTATTCTGTGTTTTCGCAGCTTTATTGGCATATGCCATGTATTTCTTGTATGCTTTTTCCTGTGCAGTAATAGCCTTTGTTGTAGCTTCGATTGCTTTTTTGGTTTGATTTTTCTTCTGACCGAATGTGAGAAGATCATCAATCTTGTCTTTAGCCTTAGATGCCTTGTCTGTAAGATTGTTAAGTTTAATCTCAATAAAGTCAAATACTTCGGCTGCATCAGACTTTGTTTTTGATTTAGATTTGGATTTTTTTGATGACGGAGATTTATAACTTGATGAACCAGAAGAATTTACTTTCACTTGTGGTATATCTAACTTTGCACCAGCTGAAGTTGTTACACCATTTACAATATCCTGAATTGCACTGTTAATATTATTGCGCATTTCGTTAGACATAATTGGATTATCAGACAATCGCTGTTTTAATGCGGCAAGTTTATTTAAAGCTTCTGTGCCTGCACCAGCCATTTTAGCAAGAGTGTAGATATTTTGGCAATCTGCATCAGTTACAATAGTATTTTTATTACAATACTGTTTTTCCAATGTGAAAGCTGCCAATTTTGCTTTTTCTTGTTCTGTAATATCACCAAGATTTTGAAGCTTAAGAATATCTGCAACTGTTGCATTTTGAAAATCTGTAGATGCATCAGCAGAAAGAAGTTTTTCAAACCTAAGTTCTTCTTCTTTTTTTGTCAGAGCCTCTATTACAATTTGCTCGGCATTTTTAACACCCATATCTTCAAGCTGAGTGATATAATACTGTTTGTTTTCATCAGTAAGGTTTGCCAAGAAGTTGCCATCATTTACCCATTCAGTAGCAAGAGCATTGGCTGCTTTCTGGCACTGATCCATGCTAGATTCAGAACTACCCATTACCTCTTCAAACTTATCCCATGATTCAAGACCACGGACTGAAACATCAAATCCTGCTAAATCAGAAGCGGATGCAACTGTACCATTTTTCTTGTCAGCAAGCATATCAGATATCTTAGAAATCTGTGTAGACATAGAAGAGAGCTGCGTAGAAGCGTTTACAAGACCATTTATTTTCTGTGCAAGTGCCTCTGCTGATAAACCTGTTTCATTCATCAACTGCTGACCACCAGCCAAACCTTCAAGTGCGTTTCCTGTTAATTGTCCTGCATTTGCAAGGTCAAGAAGGTCATCTGCCGCACCTTTTAAATCGGAATCGTCTGTGTTTTTGAGATTGAGCCATGCTTCGTCAAAAGAAGCGATAGATGGGGCAGCAGAATCAGCAGCATTACCCGTATCTTCAATAGCATCCACACCAGCATTCAAATCATCACAGAAAACTTTAAGATTAGAATCTTTTTCCCCTAAAAACTCTGCGCTATTAATCGCATTCATGAGATTAGGATATTTTTGTAATTCTTCCTCTGTAAGCTTACCTTCTTGTGCCAATTGTTGAAGATCTTCTTTTGATTTCTCAATTCCGTTTGTATTGAAAATTTCTGAAATCTGAGAATTATTCCATCCTACTTTGTCAGTGTAAGAGTAGATTAACTTAATTATGTCTGCAATTTCTTGATATTTTGAAATTGTATTTTTTTCATCGGAAGACAAAGATTCTCCATTAGACTTCTTTTTGACAGCATTATCATAGGCATCTTGAAGATTGTTCTTCTTCTTTGTGAGATCTTCAATATTATTATTTAATGATGTTGTATATTCATCTACAGTATCAATACAATCTTGTAAATTCTCTTCATAATACTTAATATCATCCTTAGAACCAGATTTCAAGGCTTTGTTATATCTCTTTTGTGTCTTTTCCATCTGCTCCGTATAATATTCAAAAGATGCTAAATTGCCAACAATATCATCGCTGTTTCGAGCTTCCTGAAATACGCCAGTTGCTTTTGACTGAGCAAGTTGAGTATCAACCGCATTTTTATCAATATCACCTTTCCCATATTGCTTATTAAATGCAGTTACTGTTTTATCTGCCGCCTCTCGCGCAGAATTAGCCTTCTCTTTTTCTTCAATATTTTTTTGAAGCTCTAACTGTCGAGTAGCTTCTTTTAATTTGTCTAATTCTTCCTGTTCAACATAGGTAAGTTTATCTTTCTTATTAAGTTCATCAATTCGTTTATTTTGTTCGTTTAACTGAGATGTCGTTTCTTCTAGTACGGATTTCGCAGAAGCATATTCACTAGTAGCTTTATCCATAGCTTCATTTGCCTTCTCGACACGATGAATCCAGTTATCTATTGCTGTGATAGCCAGTTGGATGCCTTCTGCGATAAGCATACCAGCAATCATATTTGCCGCCATCTTTAATCCTTCTAAAGCAATAGCAGACTGTTTTGCTGCATTCTGAGCATTTTTTACATCATCAAGAGATACTTTAGTTAAGTCATTTTCTTGAACAAATTTTACTTGCCATTTTTCGCCTTCTTTTAGGCAATTAAAATAATCCTGCAAAGTTTTTTGACCAGCTTCTATTTTTTCTTTATTATTAAGAAGTGAAGCCAAAATATTAGATGGATCTTGATCATAAACAGAAAGGTCTTTTAATTTATTTTGTATATCAGATTTAGTAATAATAAATTTATCACTTAAATCTTTCTTAATAGAAGAATTTTTCCATGCATTCACAATATTTGATATTGTATAATCATTTGTTTCAATTAATTCATTAGAAACTTTTTTAAATCTATTTCCAATATCTTCAAATGATTTTCCAAATATTCCAAATTTTGATGAAAATGTATCTTTATCACTGTCAAATGTTTTGAATATCATACTATATTATCAATACAAGCTGTTTGAATGCTTGTCGAATTTTATTATATGTGATACAATTTTCATAAATTGGAGGTATATTATCATGTTAATGTATTGTAAAAAATGCGGAAGAGTATGGATGAAATTTGGTACTGAAAAAAACGATTGTGATATATGTGGATCAATTTGTTACCCTATTCCAGATAAATATTTATTAGTCTGGAATGGTGAAATTGACCATGATACTATTGATAAAAACAAAAAAGACCAATTCATAGAAGAGTGCGTAAAATCTTCACCAGAATTTGATGAATATCTCTTTAATAATCGAGACAGAATCAAAGCACAAAAATCTGCCGAATATGAACGAGATATGGCTATCGGTGATGCAATACGTCAAGGTGCGGATGTTAAAATAGCTTTTCGCAATGGTGGTAAGAACATGCCAAAATGCCCTACCTGTGGCTCACTTAATGTAGAAAAGATTTCAACTGGTAAGAAAATATTTGGCGGTGCAATATTTGGATTGTTCAGTTCAGATGTAAGAAACACAATGCACTGTAAAAATTGTGGAGCAAAATGGTAAACATATGTTCAGACTATCATAATATGGAATGCTGTGCTACAATAAATTTAACCTGTATATATACAGATGTAACTCATTAACCATACACCAATGGCTTAGAACCATAGAAAGCGAAGGTGTATTCACATCAGAAGTTTATACAATTCTGGACGTTCTGTCCCATATAACTTCCCAAGACGATTACTTAATAATCAGAAGGGAGGTGAGATATGGAACAGATTTTTACAATTTTGCTTTCGTGTTTTTGCACGATCGCAATTGCCTTTGCGTTTACCTTACTTGCAATAATTGCGATATTATTAGCTTGCAATGTTGTAAGAAGTGTAAAGTATTTTGAACTACATGCTGGCAAACATCTCTGGTTCAAAATTAAACGCAAATAACTTACATAATTATTTTAATTTCTGCTAGAAAATTTGAGTGTTTAGTGTAACACGGTGCACAATGGTATGAGGATGACATTATGTTATCCTCATATTTATATATTCTCTTTTTAGATATATTTATTTCAACAGCTATAAGGAAGTTTTAATTATGAAAAAATTCACAAAAGAAAAGAAGCTTGTAATTTTTCTACTTTTAATTATCACTATATTAACTGGTACAGATATTTACTCTTTATACGAATTAAATTCAGAAAATAATCAAATAATTGAACTTAAATCAAAAAATTCAAAGTTACAAAAAGAAAAATCGAATTTAAAATCAAAAAACAATGAATATTTGTCCAGAATAAAAGAATTAACAAACAATAGAATCGGATTAGAAATAAAATTAAACGAAAAGGATAAGCAACTGTCTAATTTAAAAGACAAACAATCTACAATAGATGATCTAAATAAGCTTCTTGACGAAAAAGATGATACAATTTCTGATCTTAAAAAACAAATAGAATCTTATAAATCATATGAAGATGCTTATTATGACAGTGATTATTATAATAATGATTATTCTGAAGAAAATAATACATATACAGTTTATATCACCGAAAATGGCTCAAAATATCATAAAGATGGATGTAGATATTTATGGAATAGTAAAATTGCAATTGATATAAACGATGCTATAGCAGAAGGATATGAACCTTGTAGTGTTTGTAATCCATAAATTTAACAAAAACACATACATAGTAAAAGAGCAGGAGATTAGTCCTGCTCTTTTGTTTCATTATATTTCTTGTTTACTGCTTGATTTAATACATTATCATATAGAATAATATTTGAATCGCAAATATCATCATAGCGGCTTACATTTTGATGTTTAAAATGAGCTATTACAACAATTTTACCAATATTGTGTAATGTTTCTACAACTTTTATATAATCAGTATCTCCCGATACAAGCACCGCAATATCATATGCATTTTGAAATCCTTTTGCTACCATATGAGTAGCAAGGTTTATATCAGTTTCTTTTTCCTCTGTATAATAAGTTCTAGGATCATTTATATCTAATTTTATATCATCATAAGTTCGTAATTCTTGTCTACCTTCAATAATTTCAAGATATGGTGTTTTCTTTAATTTAGTAAGCCATTCATAATATTTCGAGTAGCTTTCTATCTTCATTAGATCATCGCATGGCTTATAAGCAAATAAATAAGTTTTTAAAACTTCTGATTGAAATGGTATTATTTCATTTATCGCCTTACCTAAAGCCCAATAATTAATTGGTTTAAATGTTTTGCCTTTATAATGTTCTTTAAGATTTATATTAAAATTTTGATAATCAATAAAAACCATAACTCTATGCATATCATTTTCTCCTTTAAAAATAAATAAGGGAGTTTATAACAAACCCCCTTCCTGCCATTTGACAGAACATAAATATTCACTCATATATGAGCTACCAAAATTTATTTATGCATTTATTATATATCAAAGATAATAATAATGCAATATAGAACGTATGTTTACGCTCCGCTAATCTATTTTATCATATATATCTTAATTTGTATATATGAAAAATATTCCAAAATAATTTATCCAATTTCCTTTATAGCATCTTTAAAGAACTGCAATCGTCCATTTACCATATCACTATTAGATGTACCATTAGAGCAGTATTGCAAATAATCCAAGTTCGTATCATATGATGCTAAAAATTCGTTCAACCATTCCATATATTTAGAAGTAGATTTAGAATCTCTAACCATACGGTACATTCCATAAATGCACATTGGAATTGTACTTGCTTTTATTTTTACATCTTCTGGAAGTTCTTCATTCAACCTATCTAATGCTTTGCGCAGATTTTCAATTTTCTTTTCTGCAAATTGTTTTTCATTTGGATCTGCAATCTTATCATTATAATACATAATAAATTTATTCATATCTACATCTCTAAATGAAGTAAAATTGTTTTTATCTGTCTTTTCTGTAAGCATTAAACATTGAATAACAATATCTCTGTCAAGGTTCTTTTTAAACTGGGCAGGAGATAAAACTTTTTCAAAGAATGGATGATCAGCAATAGAGTAAATAATTTCTCTAACTTCATTGCTTTCAATAGTGCTTCTTTTCTGTCCGTTTGAAAGTTGGTGTCCCATATTTATTCTTTCAAAAATATCAACAATTTCTTCTTCGGTTGCATCTGTCATTGTTATAATAGAAATATCTCTGTCATTAAATCTTGACTGAACAGTTTCGTCAAGCTTAGAAAATTTCTTTCCTGCGATTTCGTATTCAGTCCCATCAATTGTTAATGGTTTTAAATTCTTTGATAATTTAAATTCGTCATTAGCAAAGGCTGCGATTGTAGTAAAACGTTGCTTAAAATCAACTACATCAATCTCTTTTGTGTCACTGTGTTTATTCACAAGTGCAGGGTAAATAGGGTAGTTTCTTAACAAAGTATCAATAAACAATGACTTCTCTTTTGGTTTCCAAATACCAGCTCTACGTTGAATTGGTAAGTCAAAATTATATTTTCCCTTATTGATTTCACCAACCAACGATCTTAAACTTTTCGGACTTGTTTTAATATCTTCCATCCAATTTGCCTCCTTCAAAAAATGCAAAAATTTTTATATTTTCACAATAGCATAATTGTAAAATTTTGTAAATAGAATTATTCAAAATTTGAATATTTTTCTTTCTGCATTATTCGACAAACTTACGTTCTGGATTGTAAAATTATGGCAATTTGATACAATAAATTTGTACATACACCAATTTTATGTACTACCCCCAATGTTACAATATAGAGAGTCTTTGATTTTCGGTAATCTCAAAGACAATTTAGCACTACAAGAACAGCAACTTGTGGTGCTATTTTATTATTCTCTATTTTACTCGATTGAAATCAAGATTTCTTGGTTTTGTTCCATCTTATCTACCTCTAGGAACTGAGAGGTCAAACTGATTTACACGAGATATGAGATAAGTTCACATCATTTAACATGTCGTGTCATGAGTACGGAATGCATATTATAGTAGCATCGTTTCATATAACTACCACCAACGGTTGTCACTCTCTGAGGGCTTACCATTTTAAAGGTCTATCCCTGCGAACCAACTGAATTCATGAATTTTTACTATGTCTATTTAGTTTCCTTATAATAGAGTAGTACCATGAGTTTTACAGCCTTCCTCGCATATTGCGTCTTCGTTTATCGTATGTATAGCATACTTATCATAGTCCAAACTAACGTATCCGTTAGAAACCCTATGATGTCGGTACGTTCAAAACAATAACAATGATTTGATTAATACGCCACTAACGTATCAATGCCGACATTTTTAAAAGATAATGCTGCTCCAATTCCTGTAAGAATAGTTGGTAACAATCCAACTGTATCTACAAAATCAGTAGTACCTTTAATCAGAGTGGATAATAAATCAATACCATTCTTAATAGTTTCGGAGTCTATCACCTTAAACCAGAACTCCTGCGCACGATTCTCCAACTGTGCCATTTTACCATCAATACTATCAAGATAAGAGTTTAATTCGTTTTTTGCTGATCCCAATGCTTCTTCTGAAGATTTCTTAACAGCTTCAAGCTGTGTCGGATCTTGCAGTATCGCTGAAGCAATATTCGAACGGTTTTTGCCCGCTAATTCTTCAATTAAAGCTGTGGCATGATTTGTTCCCAATTTTTTATCTTGTTCCTGAATCTCTTTATAGACTTTGGCTATACCGAGGAGGATTTGATATGTATTTTTATAATTTCCATTACTATCAAGAATATCAAAACCTTGATAATTGTTAGAAGCTACGGCAGTATAATCTTTGATTATCTGTTGTTTTTTTGAATTTGTTGCTTTTACGAAAGCATCTACTTCCTCATCCATTGCAGAAAGCTCTTCTTCGGCTTCTTCTGTACCAACCAATCTAAGAGAAATCGTGCGTAAACCTGCTGAAACACTATCTGCGTCCTGAATCGTTGCATTCGCTGTAGTGACTAAACTTGCAGCCTCATCAATCGTATTTCCCATGAGTGAGAGAGTAGCTGATGATTTTTGAAGGGCAGTGGCTAATTCATCTGTTGATATTGCATAATTATTACCTACTTCATTAAGCTTATCAACAATGGTCATTTTATCTAAGTCTTTATACGCTTGTCCCATAGCAACAAGTGACTTAGTTGCATCTTCAATATTATTAAATTCAGATACATTCAGGAGTACATTTGCTGTTTTCGCACTTTCGGAAGCTTCATCAAGCGACTCACCCAATCGCATATAGTCGGCAGTGCTTGTCTGTATCTGTTTTGCAGTTGTACCAACCGCATCTGCCGTATCAAATGTTGTATTCTGATAATTTTTTAAACTTTGCAAAGATTCATCAGATACTTTTCGCATTTCTGTGAGAGCGGTATTAAGTTCTCTTACGACACTTAAACCTTCTTTACCAAGATTAATAACATCATACACGCCAACCATTCCTGCCATCTGCGCAGCAATCTGATGGAATCCGCTATTCTTTAAGGTGTCCCATAATGTTCTGCCAGCACGACCAGCTTCAACTTCAGCATTATAAATCTTTAAGATTTCACCATGAATCTTGTCAAGACTCATACTAGGATTACCGCTTTCAATTTCTGCATAGTAAGCTTTGATTTTAGTTTTTGCCTCAGAAGACATCTTACTATTTTCATTGAGAAGTTTGTGAATCTTGTCTAATTCTTTCTGACCAGAAACAAAGTTATATCCCTTTTCAGAAGCTGACATATTAGTGACAGTAGCGATAGTATCTTTGATTTTCTTTTCATACTCGTCCAATTTGGAAATATCATCACTTGTCACCAAACTAGCATCTTTGCCCTTTAATTCATTAAGCAGAGTTTCATACTCATTAACGGCATTCTTGACAGCTTGTACATTTTTTAAATATGTATCACTTGACCAACCACCATCATTAAATCTATCAATAGTTGTCTTGTATTTATCAATCTTACCATTATAAGAATCTAACCGTTTATCATACTTATTAAGATTTACATTTGCATTCTGTTCTTTTGCCTGTGTATTTTCCTTAATTTTCTGAGTATTCTGCTCTAATACACTATTCTCTTCTTTTATGGAATTAGTAGCAGATTCTGTAGAAGTATATGAAATATTCGTTTTCTTTCCAATCTTACTCTGTGCATCAGCCAACTTCTCAGCTTCTTTAGCAGCATCTTGATATGCATTACTAATATTCTCCACCTGTTTGACAGCACCACCCGTATTGCCACCCATATTGCTCATGTTTTTATTAACATTGAGAATATTCCGACTTAGTTCAGCAAGTGACTTATCAATGTTCTGGATAGAAGAGAGTAGTGTTTTAGCACCAGAATCATCTACTTTGCCAAAAGCTTTACTTAAACTCTGTACTTCTGAGACAACACTTGATAACTCTTTTGATAAATTCTCAAACTGTTTAAAATCACCTGTTCCTTTACCAAGAGAATCAAGCATCTTTTCGAGATTAGAAATTACACTGGATAATTTCTTTTCATCGACATTCAATTTGATTTTATATTCTTTGCCCTCAACAGTGTCTAATCTGTCTTGTACTTGTTTCATATCTGAAAGTAGTTTTGCTACATTTGATTTAATTTCTACATCATACTGATATGTACCTGGCATTTTCTACCTCACTTTCTCAAAATTTGTTCTATTCTGTTATTTATAATTTTGTCTAAGCGACCATCAAATCCACTTTCAATGTCTCGTTCAACATACATATACGGAGGTAATGATTGATGCATCATCCATTTTCCATTACCATGTTCTCCATCCATAAACATATAATCGAAAGCTGTACTTGGCTGTAAACTTTGACCAAGCCAACCGACATATGAATCCATTGCACCTGAATCAACCGAAAAACGAAGAACATTTCCTTTTCCTCGTGTTCTTGTAGAATCAAGAATTTTCATGAAGTTATATGTTCTTTCATAAGACTGTGGAGTATAGTCGTTGTACCAATCTATTAATGAATATCTAACAGATTCTTTTAGAAGTTCATTTGCTTGTGGTGCGACTTCTTCTGCAATATGATTTTCAATTCTGTCTAACTTCTTTTTAAAATCTGCATACATATTTTTTGCCAATTTCATCACCTCAAAAAATTTCAATTTTTCCACACTAAAATAGGAGAGCAGTATCACCACTCTCCATAAGAAAAGCTCTATACGCTGTAACACGCATAAAGCCTGTTTATTTCACAAGAAATTTGAATTTACTTAGACTTCTTTAAATCCACCTTTCTTAGCAAACTCAACAACCTTATCTAAATCTTCTTTTGGAATCTCATCGAGTTTCTTACTTACAACGTCCATAAGTGGTGTGAGAGTAGCATTTGTCAAATCAGAAATTCTTCCAATCTGTTTGCTAATGAACGCCTGAGTAGTTGTCTCATTAAACTGAGTATCTGACTGTTTCATTGTTAAAATGGTCTTGAATTCACTTAATTCACTCATAGGAATAAGTGGATCAGCTTTATCAGAACCAACCATCAAAATATCAAGTAAACCAGATGATTTAAGCGCATCATATCCCTTGATGAATCCTTTATCATCCTCGTCAATCTCAAGATCGGTATATAATTCAATCACGGCACGACAAAACTGTACATATTGAGCAACAGAATTTACTCTAATCTTATCTGTTTTGCGATATTTTGTTACTCCGTTATCATCATAAGTTTCCTGCTCAAATGTTGTCTTATCTACAATTAACTGTGCGTAAGCATCTTTCTTAATGATTGAAACATATGGGGTGATTTTGATTTTACTTAATAACTGTTCTTTTAATGTGTTATTTGCCATGTTGTTATACTTTTCTACAAACTCTAAAAGTTTCATATTCCTTCTATCTCCTTTACAAATGTGACTCGTTAACAAACTTCTGAATGTCATATGTATATCTAGTTCGTTTCTTTCTGCTATTTATTTGAATAGCATTATTATTTTTCAAGTCGTTAATATTAAACGACTTCTTATTTATATTCTCCATCATCTTTACGAAATCACAGATTTCTATAAAGAATGTGTCGTTGTTTTCATTCCTAAAATTACAAATAAATCCTGCGACAAGATTATGTTCACTTGCTTCTTGCAGAGATTTAATTTGATTATCTCTAATCATTGATAATGGCAGACTTGTTGATTGAATTGATTTTAATTCAAGCAAATACAATGTCCTTGAATCATCATCAAATAGAAGATAATCACAAATATTACTACTAGCAAATCTAGTATTATTTCCATTCCCAAACGATGCTGCATTATCCCTGAAACGATAAATCCAACACGTATTGGGGACAGAATCTTTAATTGACTGTTCAAAAATCTTTCCTGGATTCTGTGCTATTTCCTTTCACTCCCTTACATAACAAAAGAGCAGCTTCCGAAGAAACCGCTCTTTCATAGTTCTTATATTTAATTGTTATATGTATTTTGTCATTTGTTAATAATCATTGGATAAAGTTCCCATTTGGCATTGGGATATTCTTCAATATTCTCACATACAACTTTGTGTACTTCATCCATATTCCCTATGTTCTTATCAATATGAATAACCTTTCCACCAGTAATTTCCATTTCTTCACAAATCAAATTAAAATACATTCCCATTATACAATTCCTCCTATCGTTTAATACAGAATAGTTCATACAGATCTACTTGTAGTATATGAGATAAAGTAATTGCATGAGATAAAAGAATATCAGAAGTGTGTTCATTTTCAAGATTAGATATGGCAGTAGAAGACATCCCACTGCGTTTCGACAATTCTGATATAGACATATTATATTTGCATCTGTATTCTCCAACTTTATTCTTCATATAATGTAGTATGTATGAAATTATTTTACTTATACATATAATATATAAGAAAATTACAAGTTAACTTAGGAAAATTTATGATATAATAGAAGTGCTAAAATTCTCCATTTCTTAAGAATTCTTGATATTTTTCAGAAATAAATTTCATACTTTCTTCGGCTTGACCGTTTTCCATATTATGAGCACTTAATAATTCTTCATAATTTTTATATGTTTTAAATACATTGTTAAAGGCTTCTCGATTTTGCTTCTGACCATTAGAAAGAGATGAACAGAAGTCTAAAATATACTTGCGTTTTCTCTCTAAGTTATTATCTAATAGTTCAGTTTCAATATTTTCTATACCTTTGGACATTTTTGTTATCTCTCGGTACTGCCAATTATCATGTTTTTCAAGAACAGTAATTCGATCTTCGGTTGTCTCCTTATCTTCTTCAAATCCGAATTTTATCCTAAGAGTCTTTTTGATTTTTAAAAATAAATACACTATTTTATCAACACCAAGAATAAAAATAAACACACCCATTATGATAGTTGGATATGGAAGATTAAATAATGCTTTTATTTCATCCATAACACACCGCCTTAATTTTTAGGTTTGTTGTAAGTTAGGGCAATAGAAGAATCTCCAATTCCCTTTGTTGTTGGATCTGTAATTGCATTAAATAATGAAACTAATACCATTACTACTACATATGGATTACTAATTGCCTGTACAAATGTTTCCCATACTTTTGACCAAGTTGTTAAATCTGAAGCTTGCAAACCAAAGTACGTAAGAATCGGAATTACAACAGAAATTATAACTTGCGAAATAAATAAAATATTTTCTTTATTAAAACGGACTTTCCAGTTAATTTTATTCATGACTTTTCCTCCTATAATTTATACTCTTTTGAGTTTTCCTGCTTTTAATAATGAAAGAAGTCGTGTGTTTTGATATGAACTTCCTACATACCCAACAATTCCATTGGCTTTTGCAATTTTAGTACGATGTGCTTTTGATGAATCTACTTTGATACTATCTAATGCAGACGAGATAGTAGTACACATGCTTGCGCACTTAGGATAATAACTTGAATTTTCTTTATTTGATGTAGGCTTCTTAGCTGTAGAAGTGATTGTATAAATAAACTCAACATGTCCTATCTGCTTTGGACGAGACGGATCAGTTCCAACAAACAATATTGCATCTCCGACCTTTAAAATTTCAGGATTTGTAATATGACCATTTTTAATCTTTACTGGAACAGTTTCAAACAATGAACTTGTATAAATTCCTGCCGTATTTAGCAACGGTACGCTATATCCAATTTTCTTAAACGTAGCACATCCACTAGAAGAGCAGTCTGAATAATACTTTCCCTTATATGGAGTGTATACATATGATCGTAACGACTGATTATATGAGTTCCGACCTAGAATAGTTTTATATGTGTCATGAAACTTTTTTCGTCCAGAATCAGTAATTTTTTTTAATCGTCTTACTGCAATAACTCCCTTATGTTTTCCGTTTGGAGCAATGCTTTTGTATCTGCTTTCAAGATATGTATACATATTTTTAGTAGACGGTGTTCCTGATCCATGACCACACAATGTAATATCTTTTTCAGTTACTGCCATAATAGTTTCCTCCTTCCTATGTTAATTCATGATTACACCATTTCTTATAAACTTCTTTTGTGTCGTTTCTAATAAAAGTCATTATAATAATTTTCTTTTCACATTTAGGACTATAACTCGTATATACATCCACTGGATAAACATTAGAGTCGATGTAAAAAGTTTGTTGATCTCGATTATATATACGAACAACTTCTTTTTCAGTGTAATTTCTTGGTTTTAAATTACTTTCAATTATCATTCCTTTTTATCCCTCAATTGAATAACGTAAAAAATAGGGATTACAACATTGAATAGTGATATGTCATAATCCCTTATTTAAAAATCACTATTCAACATTACTTTCAGCCTCATTTTCGACTTTTGTAACAATATCTTTTTTGACAGATTTAACCTCTGTCTTTTTATTTTCTTTCTTAATAACTTGTGCTTTTGCCTTCATGATAGAGTCAATAGAATTCTTATAACTTTCGCCAAAGTATTCTTTTCTGCTTAAATCTAATTTTTCTAATTTTGCTTTTGCTTCAATATCTGTCATGCGTCCATCTTCAAAAGCAGAAGTCACTTCGTCAATTTCATGGCAATTATCTGAGCACCAACAAAAATACCATGTTGGCTTCAAACGATCTTCTGGATTACAAACTGGACAAAATGAATAAGTTTTACCGCAAAGCACACAAGTTCTCAATTCTTTCTTTGCCATTGTTCCTCCTTGTAAGAATAGGGCAGTAATTTAACTGCCCTACGTGTCCTTATAATTCGATGTCGTCCTCTTCCTCATCAATGTAATAAATAGAGAAAAGTTCTGCATCTGTAGAGCAAGCATTTAACATCATAGAACCCTTATAGTCCATTGTCTGAGAATCACCACCCTGTAATGCAAGAGTAAATTCAGGACTTGGCATAAATGAAGGAATGTGAATGATTGCTGCCTTTAATACATCAGTTTCGCACTTATCTACGACAAGTGCCTTAAAGAATAATTCATGAGACTTAGGGAACTTCTTACCAGAATTTGTAATCTTTGCTCCGCTCTTGATTGTCTTCTTATACTTAACAATATACTGAGTCTCACCTTCTGCTGTAGGCGGTGTTAAAACATCACTCGCAGGAGTTGTTACATGCTGATCTCCTGGATCTTTTACCTCATCAGTATGTGTAATTCCGTACTCTGTAGCAGATGATTTAGATCCTTTTGCAAACTCATCCTTGCCCATAGAACCCTTTGGTGAAAGGGCATTTACATGGATTGAACCATCTACATAACCAGTAATATCAAGTGTTTCGCCAGCTTTTACGATCTGAATCATTGGCATAACAATACCCTTATCTGCGGTTGCAATCTCAGCATCAGTAGCAGAAATAGTTTCTACAACGGCAAGGTTAAGGAATGCATTAGTTGCAGTAACCTCACCTTTCTTACCTGTATACTTACGATATACAAGGTTTCCATCCTTATCATTGATATCTGTTGAATCAGCAGTAATATCAATATTCGCCTGTGTAAGCTGTGTTAAAGCGTACAGAGGCGTACCATTAGACTTTGCACCGTAACCAAACTGAAGTCTATCTACGATTACGTCACCTAATTTAAATGCCATAATTATTTTCCTCCTTAAAATTGTTATTTTTATGCAATAAAAAATGAGCGATTATAATTCGCCCATAAAATTGATTAAGTCTTCAGGAATATCTTTGGCTGACACCATACCACCATAGATCCCATGTAGTGCAGCCGTTCCCTGTTCATATTTTTGAATTCTGTTTACAGAATCCATGAACTGACATATATTCACTTGTTTTAATTCTTCCAATTTATATTTAAACCCAGGATGATTTATACAACTCGAAACAAGTGGCAAAAGTGTTGAAGTGCCTTTCTTTTTATCATCCTGTTCAGCTTTCATTCTATCTTCCTGTAGTATCCACTGTTTTGTTGTTTTACCTTTTGCCTTTTCAACCTTTGGATGAACATTCATCATCGCTCGAATAAATTCAGCAATTTCCATATATTCATCATCATAAATAATCATATTTTTATCTTGATTTAAAAGCGCAAGATGATTGTATTCTGGATCGTCAACATTTTTTCTTGCTTGAATTAGTTCAAATCCATCAAAACTAAAATCTTTGAATAGTAGCTTTAACGGCTCTTTATCTTCGAGCAATTGATATAAGATATAAAACACTTCAATATCTTTTGTTTTATTCCAGTCTTTTTTAAATACATCATAAAGAAGAACTCGAATAGAAGTAGAATTACTCAGAAAGGGAGAGATTGCTTGGTAAAATTTTGGTTCGCCAATATTTAAAATATCTCCTATGGTTGGAATTGAAATAGTTATACCATTTATTGTATAATCTTCACCAAAATACATTTTAAGTTTGTCAAAATGGTATTCTGGATTATGACTTTTTTCTTGTTTCTTTTTTATATCTTCTTCAGCAGCAGATTGAAGACTATCCAATGTTTCTAATACATCCAAACAATCACCGCCTTATACCGTAATTCATCATTTGTGATTTTCCACCATAGGGTGTTTGAATCTTACTGTTTAAATCTGTGAGTTGGAATGTGAGATAACGAGCTACGTAATTATTATCAACTGTTTGTTCATAATCTTGTGCAAGATGAGCTTGCATACCAAAAATATTAGACCATGCAAACCGTTCTCTAATAATAGAACCAATGAGATCGTGTCTTGGAATACCAGTAAGTTTATCTATACGATCATCACCATGAACAAAAATTGCAAAATCAATTAACGTATCTTTTAATCCTGAATTATGTCTAGCTGTGTCTCTAAATCCTACTTGATAACACAAATAACATTTAACCGTTGTCTGTGTATCTGGAATAAATAAAAATGGACGAATAAGAGAATCGCTTCCGAAATATCTATCCCATTCACCAAGAGGTTCGTATTGCTTTGTATCTTCATTCCACTCCCAATTGATATTTCCATTTTTGTCGAACAATTCAGACTCTAACTTTTTATCATTGAGAGAGTATAACAAACATGGATTTGATAACAAAGCATTCTTGATTTTTTGCTTGTATAGAATTACATCATCATCAGGAGATTCTTTATATGCACGAAGCTTATTCAACAAGTCATTCTTTGTAACTAATTTTTCTGCCAAATAAAAACACCTCCTATTCAGTTAATTCCAACGGCAAAATTTCAGATTCAATCGACAAGTCATCCTTAACAATCTTGCACTTAACAGACAATATTTTGCCGATAACGGAACTGTCGTTAGGAAACTTTACTTTCTTTTGGTTGTACTCTGTACCAACTCGCCATGTTACTTTATCAGTCCAATCTTCATCGTCAACAGAACAAGTCCATGTAAAGGTTGCATCAGTATATTCAGTTGTGATATCTTCATTGGAATCATTAAATAGATTTACCGTAAGATTTTTATAACTGCCACCAACTTTGATTGTTGAAGTAGATGCTGAAATTTTTGCTGTAATGGAAGATGGGGGAGTGGTTGGAGTAGATGGATCTATTGGGGTGATTTCTGAATCAAAATAGTTCGCATACATTTCACCTGTTTCAAGATTGACATAATCAGTATGCTCGTTAAAGAAATTGGTGTACAATGTAAGTTTTTGTAACCCAAGTGGAGAAGCCGATTCACATTTTGTAATTTTCCACACCGTAGGATTCTCCATCAAAGCACTAACAATTACTCGCATATTTTTTGAATCATCATCCGTATACCAGAATTTTTCTGTGATAGAATTCATTGGCAGTATCAACTTATTTTGGTTATCTGTATGTCCAAATACACGGTCTACATAAACCCCCGATGTATAAGACATTTGTTGTCTTAAAACGCACCACATTCTACGCTTGATACGTTTTTCATTATTTTTTTCCACCCACATAAGTTCGTAGTTGGCTGGCAAAATCAGATACTTTGGGAATTGATTTGCAGGTTCATTTCTACAAATTAACCATTTATGATATACCCCTCTATCGTCAGGTAAATCCACCCAGAGTCCTATCGGAAATGTCGCAGAATAGCGTTTCCTAAAATCAGTCTCATAATAATAAAGATCATCACCCTCATTAAATCTTACAGGCTGACTTGGACGAAACATAAGATAATATTCCACTTGATCTTTATCCATTGACTGATAAGATTTGATAATAAACTTTGCGTCAATCTTTGTCTTATTGGTATTTTCATATGTCATACCTTCAGCAAGTGAACGTGTAATTCCATGTTCGTCTGTGAAGAAGTCATCATGAAAGTAGTCATAAATGTAACAAGTCTTGGAAGTGACACTGTTATCCCAAGTTTCTTCCATCAAAAAGTCAGATTCTTCTTTATAAATCTGACCTAAAGTTTTCGCATCATTTGTTTTGGCGTTAGCGATTCGCCGTGCTGTCTGTAAGCTTGGCATCACCAACACCTCCTTCAAACATCTGCTTAATATAATTGTGACTATCTAAAATAGCCCTACGAAATGTCATGTAATCAAACTCATCGGATATAACTTCGTCATAAGCAGCTTGCAAAGTAGCCATTAATGTGACCATAATTCCATTGTTATTAAATAGAGTCTTTGTTCCACTAAATTTAAACATGACATTCTGAAAAAATATAAGAAAAGCTTCATCATTCTCAAATATTTTTTCTTCTATTCGATTATCCTTATAAAGTAATAACTTATGGACATCGTTGTGCATTACATGTGCAGCTTCTTTAATTTGCCTTTTAGTGAACGAACCATATATATATTCCATAGTTATTCACCTCGCACATATGAATTATTAATATATCCATGACTTGCAAGTTTTCTACTAAATTCATGCTGTAATGTATCCAATCTACTTTGCATATCTTTATATGGATTCTGCATGTTTTTTTCTTCTTTTGTTCCTAAAGCTCTAGCAGTAAATTTTGCAGAGTCAACCTGCGGTTTTAACCATTCAATTGTCATTCCAAGAGTAAACAATCCTATAACATATTCTTTATCTGCAAAATTGCTAACAGGATATTGCATCTCAAATTCAATCTGTTGGATTTCGTCATCCATATTAAATGAAGCGAATTTTCTAATAACTCGTTCATCACCTGCAACCATGCGTAAGCGTTCAGTCCATGTTTCATTAAGATCGTTTTCGTCAAGAGAAAGTTCTTTCATATCTGAAATTCGTCCTCTTGTTCGTGAAAAAATTGTTTCATATGGAAGCGTCATTGTGAGCCTCCTTTACTTAACGAATAACTTACTAATCAAATCAAAATCAGAATCAAAAATTTCACTTAAGGTTCTTACCTTTGAAATACTATCAAGATGTCCATTTGCGATTTCACCTGCAACCATCTGACAAAGTACATCCTTTGCACCGATAGGAAGTTTTTCAATTTCCGTTCTCATTCTGCTATTAGGTAAATCTAAAATTTCTAATAAATCCTCTGCTGTATACATATTGTCATATACTTTTGTAACTGAAGGGAAATCAGCTAACAAATCATCATCTTCAATAATGAATCTAGGTAAGAAAATATGGTCAGAACCCTTACGAATCAAAGTAACTAAATCTCTGTAGTTAATTTCGCAAGTCTTTCCATAATCCTTAAATTCATATGTATTACCAGATGGACATGTAATATTTAAACCGCCAAAACATACTGAACGACATAAAATAAAGTCAGAATCAGTAAAAGTTTTCTTTGGCTTTTCAGTTGCTTTTGTTTCAACTGTTTCTTCTGTCTTAGTAACAGTTTTCTTTGTATAAGCCATATTTGTTTCCTTTCTTTCCATATAAAATAGGAGAGTATTTTCATACCCTCCTATATAAGTGTTGTATTATATTAGTCCTGAGAAATCTTCCACTGACCAAAGTAACGACCAAGACGAGTAGCAACACCAAGCTCTCTCTGTACTTCGTACTTCATAAGGTCTGCGATATTGCTATTAGCTTCACCTCTGTCGGTAATTTCATCAATGATTGTCTCACCAACATCGACCATATCAACCATCTTGTTATCACCAGAAGCGAAAATCCAAAGTGTATTATCATCATACATAGTCTTTGTTACATCATTTCTTGCGAATCTCTGAGGAATCTCAACAAGACGATAGCGACCATAGTTACCAAGTCTACCCATAGATGCAACGGCTTCCTTCTGAGAAGCGGCAATCCAGTTTACATTTACAAGGTTTTCAAGTTCCTGAAGACCTACCATAGTACCCATAATTACAACTTCTGCGTTGTCATTTGCAACAGATACATTCTGAAGTACCTTATTGAACTTGCCTCTGTTCTGTGTATTTAAAGCACCAGTTTCAACGAAGCCTGTCTGTACAGGAAGCTTTTTAGGAGCATTAAGAACTTCTGCGAAGATAAGATCCTGAACCATAACAACAAATGCTTTTGTAATAGCATCAATAAGTTTTGTCCAATCTTCCTGTCCAATTAAGTACTTATCAATATCAGCACCAACAGCAGCACCATAAAGATCAGTTTCAACAGAATATGTCTCACCTTCTGGTAATCTCTGAAGCATTGTATCATGGTGTCTCTTACCCATTCTTGCTACAGAAAGAATTACTTCCTCGTGCTCATTCTTGAATAAGTTCTCATCACCATCATTAAGATTTCTATAGTTTACAAGCTCATTAAACCACTCATTCTCTTTAAGACCTGTAGATACTGTCCAATCTGTTACCTCCTCGATAACATTGAAGAACTGTCTACCGAATTCTTCATACGCACGAATACGTTCTCTCTTCTTGGCATCCTTTGTTAAACCAAAGATTTTGAGAGACATTTCACGAAGTTTGTCCTCGGCATCCTTTTTAGAAATACCCTCATCGAGTTCTCCCTTATATAAATCAAACATAAGGTTCTTAATTTCATCATAAGATGTATTCATATCATTAAACACATTCATTACATGTGTGCTAAAATTCATTCTACTCATTATATTTTGCCTCCCTTCTTACGCAATAGCGACCTTGTGTTTCTGGCTACCAGCTTCGATTGTTACCTTTTTACCTGCTACTGGTGTACCATCAAATGCATCTGCACTAAGTTCGTATACATCTGTTACACCAAGAACAAAACCTCTAACAGTCTTTGTTCTACTTGCACTTGCTTCGTTGAAGAAATTAGAAGTAGCTGTAAACTTAGAATTATAATTTTCTGCAATAGTAGGAACTTCATAAATTAAAATTGCTGGTGCATTAGGATCAATCTTCTTAACTTCTACATACCAGTTTCCATCAGCAGCCTGCTCAAGAATTTCCCCCTCAAAAGTAGTAGGTGCATCAGCGACCTCATACTGATCAAAAGATACATATTTACCTTTTCCGCATACAGTACCATTGTCTGTGTCTGTCTTAATTACCATGTTTAATGTTCTACCTACACGCTCAGAAAGGACTTTAGTAGGGAAGCAAACATGATGCTGTTCAATTGAATAACGTAAAGCCATTATTTTTTCCTCCTTAAAATTTGATAAAAATAAAAAAGACCGCTTTATAAAAGCGACCTAACAAAAAAATGATTATTTAATTTTTCTGTTTATTTGTTTTGGAATAATTTTCCATATCTACTTGATTTAACAACTTTAGATGGATTAGCGAATTGCTTCTTAGAAGTTGATTTCTTTTCCTCTGTTGATGAAGAGAAAGTTGAATGTTCTGCAATAAAATCAGAATGGATTACCTTAACCTGTGTTTCAAGTTCAGCAAGAGAATAGTTATCCATATTCTTATAAAGTTCAGCAAAATCTTTATTCACAAAATTTCCTTCTTTATCTTTTGTAGAAATAGATTCGTATCTCTCGTCTGCAAGAATTTTTTCACGCTTTTCATGAAGCTCATTCTTCTCTACAGTTTCCTTAAATGCTTTTAATTCAGCATAATTTGAACGCATATCATCAAGTTCTTTCTGCTCATCAGCAGTAACAAACTCAACATATACTTCAACTCTGTCACCAGTAAGAGAATAGTTGTCTTCCTGAGAATTATAAGTCTGCTTATAATATCTTCCTGACCACCAATCACACATGATTACATAATCATCATAAACAGTGACACCATAATATGTATTATCTGCCTCTGCATATGTAGCGTTTACTAAATCCTGAATAGCATAGATTTTATCCTGTAAAGATACAGCAAACTTTTTAATTTCTCCATCTTTCACAAATGAATATTCGACAGTATTATTAGATACAGAATTATCTACTTTCTTCTTGACTTCATCATCATCTGATGGAGTAGTAGTTGATTCATCTGTAGTTGAATCCTCCTTGCTATCATCTTTAGTAGATTCAGTTGATTCATCATTAGTTGGTTCTACACCCTCGTCTGTAGAAGGAGTATCTTCCGTTGAAGTATTATCTGTAGTGCCATCAGTAGTATCAGTATCATCAAATGCTTTTGCAAATGCTTCAACTAATTCTTCATCTGACATATTTTCATAATCGAACGTAATATCATCAACTGTCTTTCCATACTTCTGACATAACTCTTCAAATTTATTCATATTAACGTTGTTTCCTCCTTCCTTAGAATTATTTTTATTGTCAAAACAAGCAGTCTCTAATTTTTCAAGTCGTGCTTGTAATTCAACCATTTTTTCGTTAAATTTAATTAGACTGTTATTTTCTTCACTGAAATCTTCGAGCGTAATTTTGCTTCCAAGCATCCCCTCACCAATAGGTGTTCCATCTTTCTCAGCTCCCAAGCAAGTGCATCCTGCAAATTCAAAATCATCTAATTGTAGATATTTTTCTTTTGCATTGTATGAACACTCGTATACAATCAGCTCACAGCTCACCTTTGTTCCATTTTTTTCACGAATGATGTCTGCACAACGAGTATATGATTCTGGAATTGCTACACGAGCAACGACATATGTTTTATCCATATCTTTGTCATATTCGAGATAAGGTTCATCTGATGTAAAAGTACCAACCTGTTTTTCATCATATATAGTTATTTCATTACCGTTTTCGTCTGTTTCTATATGGTAATCGTGAGAATGGAAATCCCAAGAACCGTCATCCAATTGATGAATGTTTGCAAGCAGTGGAGAATATTTTAGACTTGGCATTGCAGCCTTCATAGAATCTTCAGATATGTAACTACCATTACGATTAAGTAATGTATGGCAAACACGCACTTTAGCATATAATTTATTATCTTCTGCTTTTTCTATATCAGTAGAAGAAAAATCTTGAATTGCTTGTACATAAAGTGGTTTACCAGATTCCTTTGAAGAAAAATTGTACATTTTCTTATGCTTACAGAAACTAATTAAATCTTCGATTGTAAAATATTTCTTTTGCATTATTTCCTCCTTTCTGAATTATTAATAAGCACTCAGATAGGAGAGTGCTAAATACTCAGCATATTGCTATACTGAATTTTTCTTTTATCTATATCATCATTTGAAAACTGAATTTTCCCAGAATTCAAAAAGGTATAAATACCATTAGTAACATCAATCTTCTGAAAACCAAGAGAAGATAATTTCTCAGCAGTAGAAGTATCTGTAGTTTTTATAAAATTCTGTTTCATCCTTTTATCTCCTAATTATCATTCTTATTTTGGTCACGAGTTTCACTTCCTTCATCTGAAATCTGTGTATCAGAAACCTCTGGTTTTGTTCCATCAGAGCTATTTGAAACTGTATTAGCAGAAGTAAGAACCTTAAATCTGTTTGGTAAATCAAGAATGTCATTACCTAAGAATGCAAGTGATAATGTATCTAATTCGCTAATACCATTAAGTGCGTTGATCGCAAGAATTTTTGTTGCATCATATTGTAAATCTTTCTGTAATGATTCCTTAAAAGCGTCTTTGGTATATGCTGATACTTCAAAGAATTTCACTTTAGCAGGATTAGAAACTTGATAACCAAGCATACGATTTGTCCAACCTTGAATCTGACCAAGTAACGCTGAAATTGCAAATTCTGTATCAGCACGAGTTGCTGAACGGAATGCCTCGGCTCCACTAATAGTAGAAGAGTTCAAAATCTGTGCTCCACCAGAAGTATTTAAAACTTCCTTTGTAGCCTTTTGAACTTTTGTTGTATCAGTAGATTGATCGTCAGAGAATGAAATAGTGTCAAGTGGGATAGGGGTAATTGCAGCACCTACATAATCAGGTAAACTTTCAACCATCTTGTTATAATAATCCACAGCCAAGTCAATATTAACCGACCATGCATCGGGATCTGTTGCACCTGATAATGTTGGAATAGTAGCAGTAATCAATTTATAAATTTGTTGTTCATCTGCCACAGCTTGTACATCAGCCAAATTAAGCAACCCAATTAAATCAATGAATAGTCCACTGTAAATTGGTACAATTGTTTCCCAAGACTCCATTCTTGACTTTGTACATAAAGCATATTCATCTGGCATAGGTTGCCATTTATTTTTACTATCACCACCATAAGCTTTATACATAGAACTCAATGGTTCTCCAAGAAAATCAAGGATATCTTCAAATTTTTTATAATTGCTCATATCCACACTGAATGAAAAATCACCAGTAAAGTATTTTCCTGAAATCCTACAATATTCAGGCGGTATTTTTAATATGAATATGCCTGTCTCATCTATCCAACAACAACCATAATAAACATCTTCGATGAAATTATTAATTAACATAGGAAGTAGACTATTCTGTAAATCCATTCTATCTAAAACCTGTAATGTTTCGTAATAATCTTTTAGAATAGTTTCCTTGTCATTATCTTCAATTGGACTATATGTAGGAACAACATATCTTGAACTCAGATCGAACATTGTAGCGTTATACATAATCAATCTGAAATAGACTTGAGAACGATAGAAAAGATAACGTGATAATCCACGTAATTCAGATTCATAGCTGTCTATGTTCTGTAAATATCTGATGACATCATCTTTACTATAAGAACTAATAGTTGTCTGTCGAACTGTTTTGGTTACATCACGAACTTGCTTAAATGCCTGTTTGCTTTCGGCAAATTTCTGTTTTTGTGTTTCAAGCTTTTCCATATACTGCTTTCGTTCAGCAGCCGTAGGTTGTCGCTTGGTAGTAGTTGTTTTAGGAGATGTTTCTGACATCTCTTTTTTTGGTTGTGCCATTTATGTAGTAAACACCTCCTTTTCTTTGAGATTTTTTATTTTCATGTGAGTTTATTTGATTTATTAGAATCGCTTTGAGAACGATGATGAATGTGATGGTTGACGGATTGGGAGTTTAGATAAAAGAGTTTTTGAATCTGTTTCAGGACGTTTCTTTTGAGTGATAGCTTTTCTACGCTCACACATAAGTGCATAAGAAGCCATACAAGCCGTATACGCACGATCATCGTGGAGTTTATTAGCCTTTTCTGGTGTCAATTCAAATGAATCTTTTCCTGAGTCTCTTTTCTTACGAACCATATTCACAAGTTCTTCTTTGAGAGCATCAATATTAGCAAGAGCTATTTCATCTTGCCAATCAAGTTTAATAGTTTTGGTATTAACTGATTCTATTTTTTCTAACTCTTCATTAAGCTTAGTTTCAAATTCTTTCTCATTAACTTTTTGCTTCCTGAGTTCGGTAGAAATTCTTTCTTTCTCTTTAGCCAGCTTCTTTTCATCAACATCGAAAACAGTGAGATAGCCTTTGTGATCATATTGTGCGGTAAAGCTGATTTTATCTTGATTCATTAATTCAATCATTGCTTCATACATTTCAGATTTATAACCAGCAGGAGACATAAGATGCACTTTGTCTACTGCATTAGGAAATTTCTTAACATAATCAGCAGAGTATTCCTTATCAATTAATCCTCTGTGAACAATACCAGCAGAATCCGTCCAATCTGGCATCAAATAATCTGCTATATTAACTCCTGATCCGCCGCTACCTGCATCAATGTATATACCAACAATGTTCCCATATGCGTCAGCTCCACCATTGTAATCAAGAATTACTTTTTTTAAATATTCAATCTGATCTGGTGTCTGCATAGGAGATTTGATTTTTTTACCAACATCAATAAGATTAATACAATTTACCAATCTCATTCTTGTGTCGATGCTTCCATCAACTTGTTCATATTCATAAATTTCTCCAACAAGAATTACTGAATTATCACGACTTCTAGCTGGATCATATGTAATGACGAACTTTTTATCACCTGTATCATTGTATAAAAGCGGTTTCCTTGTTTCTTCATTTCGTGTGATAACACCTCTACGAATAATTGCATCCGTACCAGCATCAGTAGTAAAAATACAATAATATTCACGCCTTGCTTTTTCGGGATTTGTTCTCATTTCCGATTCAACAGTATTTCGAGATAGAAGAGGGGTGACTAATTCTCCCCTAAGAGTTGGTTTAAATGCTTGTTCGCAATCTATATGTAAAACACAATAATCTGGATTTCCCATAATTTGCTGTTTAGAAAAGTCACGATACAGTCTCCAAAATTGAGTATCAGTTGAGGAAGCTGAACTTATATAATATTTCTGATATGACAAATCTCTTGGTAAGCATCTTTGACGGATAGGATCAATTGAATTGCCATCAACATCTTTACCTGTTTTTAAGCTTTTATTAACAACAGCAAATGCACCGTATACATTCATCATTTCATCAGATAAGAAACCACTTTCATCAAAAATTACTGTGCCTCGCATACCTCTCTTGGCATCTATATTTCCGTTCAATGTCCTAGTCATAGATCCGTTATAACATGAATAGGAAAACCCATTGGACGAGTGTGAAAATCCATCACCTGCTGCATTTTTGATTTCTATCTCATTCTTGAATAAAGAACCAGTTGAACCATAAAATGTATCAATATTATCATTAGCGAGTCGTTCCAAAGTAGTGAAAGTTTGTTCAGCCTGACCACCTGTACCGCTTGCAATATATGTCCATACATTACAAAAACACATATCTTTAGACATAATCTCAAGGTCAATAACTGTACTTTTACCATATCCACGAGTACATACTGCAAGTACATTTGGGCAAACCCAACTTCTTTGTACAAGAAGTGCTTGCCCATCTAAAAGTTCTATATTGAAAAAGAGATCTATAGCTTTTACTGGGTTGCATTGCAGATATTTTTGGATTTCAGCGATTTGAATATAAGATTCAATTTTACGAGAAGAAATAGAGTAACCATGTGGTTTTACATATATTCCGTATTGATTATAAAAATCCTTATCATAATCAAGAATTTCATTCTGATAGTAATTCATAATCATTTGTTTATTCTGATTCATTTTCAACAACCTCCTTTGATTCTTCATCAGGAGATTCTTTCTCTTCGTCAAATTCCGCAAAAACAGAATAAACATCTTTTAAATCTTTTAACTGTTCTTCGTTTAGTAAATTATTTTCTTTTAATGTATCCCTCAAATCAAGATTTTCTCTCAATAAGATTCTATTAATTTCTTGATAAGCATCCTTTTCTTTACGAAGACCAGTATTTACAACACGCATTTCAGAAACCATATCTGACCATTCAGATTCGTCAAGTGCCAATTGTTTCATAATAGAAGCATCGCTAATTTCCTGAACCTGTTGCATACCTCTGCATGTATCAATATCAAAACCATTGACCTCACCACTTCGCAGGTTAAGACTCTTAATTTTTTTGATTTTCCCAGTCCATGTATTTTCACCTTTTTTAGCATTTTTATTGTGCTTTAATGAAATACAACTGTCTTGAGCAAGACTTGTAATGACCGAAGTTATTTTACCTTTACTTTCTTGTAGGGATTTAATTGTTGCAGAATTGCGTTCAATATTAGAAATATCACACATTAATTTTGATATGGTATCATCAATTTTAGATTGCTGTAAGAATCCACGAACAATAGAGATAGCGGAAGAGGTACGCATCATGTCTTCATTTGCATCTTCACTAGAATCTAATAGACCTAATAGTTGTGAATATAAGAAGGGTTGGTCGACTATATCTTCTTTTTCAAAAGGATCATAACTGAGTAATCGAATTACATCATTTTTGTTTTTTAAAAAACTATCATATGTATCCAACCCAGCATGTGATTCAATAAGTTCTTCCTCAGTCGTAAGTTCTTTTACTGATTCATTTTCAGTTTTATCCTTAACAAAATGGTCTGAATCAAAGTATGTTAGTCCTATATAATTTGGCATAGCAATTTGACGTGCATACGCTGTCCATACATTAGATTTAACTTTTCCAGAAGCAAGATTCTCAACTTCCTGAATGCTTGAATCCCATACCTTTTCGAGGAAAGGTTTTCCCAAATATCTAAGGGCAAGTTGCACTGATTCCCTCGTAGGCTCTTGATCAACACCATTTGTAGTTCTTAACGCTATCTTTTTTGCACAGTCTTTACAAATTGGAGTAAGACCACTTTTACTCATAGGATCTGTACTTACATAAAATTTATCTTTAGCTTTATGTGTATCACACATATAGCACCAAGCTCCCTCTTTGAGAGACTTGATTTTCTCTTCCTGTGTTTCAACTTTCTTCTTTAATTGTGCAGCCGTTAATTTTGTAGGCTGTGTTTCTTTTGTCGTAGCCAAACTAACAGCCACCTCCTTTTATTCCAATATAAAAAGAAGCCACTTCATACGAAATGACTTCTCATAATTTCCAATATTAAATTTCCAATGAAAGTGCAATTTACACACAAACTTGAATAGAGGAATCGAACCTCGCTTATTCCAACGCCTTACCTCATAAACTACTAAAAATCTGCGCATTCATTTCTTTCAAATATAAGGTGTGTGGATTTGAACCACATATTCAAGAGCACTATTGTCATAGTGCTAACACGCCCTGTAGGAGTCGAACCCACATCTCTCAGATTTGGAGTCTGATATTCTAACCAATTAAACTAAAGACGTATATAACAAAAGAGCCATCTCATATGAAATGACTCTTTCAAATACATAATTTTCAATTTTCTCCACATACTAATCAAAACATCTAAGGAGAACACCCATGAACACATCATACAAAACAGCAATCCAATTTCAAGATTTATATATCCCAGTAAAAATGTTAAAAATATCACGCAACAATTCCATAGAGCTTAATCAACTCTGCAAAGACTCTAAAGAAAGAGTACGTTACATCAAATTCTGTCCGTCTTGTAACAAGGAAATAACAAATTCAGATATAGTAAAGGGATATAAATATGCAGAAGATAAATATGTTGTCTTAAAACAATCCGATATAGATTCAATCACATCGAATCAAGACAGAACACTTTCAATAGAATATTTCTGTAAACCTAAAGAAATATCAAGTCTTTTAATAGATAAATCATATTATCTAATTCCAGAAATGGAATCAGAAATATCATACGAACTTCTTCGTAAAGCTATGATTACAAATAGGGTAGTAGCCGTTACCGAAATAGTGTTAGGCACTAAACAAGAATTAGTAGCTTTATTTCCTGACAAACATTGTATTATTGCAACAATATTGTTTTATGAAAATGAAATAAACGAACTGCCACCAATAATGAAGCATAAAACCGATAGACGGCAACTTGAAAATCTCAAGCAAGATGTTATATATAGTACAAAAGAATTTAATTGGAAATCTCATTATGACAAATACCAACTCAAGTTAAGAAAATTGATATTTGATAAAATTCCAAAATGATATTGCCTTTCTCATTCCATCCTCGAATGGCGAGCTTTCATCTAAACTGCATAGGACGTATCCTATTGTTACAACAGTACCAGTCCGAAGACCGCAAAGGGCATAGGGCGGTAGTAAGTGTTGAGCTTACACACCTAAATTTCGTATGCATCCAAAAAATAGGCTTTCACATCAGGTTTACCGCACGAAAAGATTTCGGTGAGAGTCGAACTCACGCCCTCGGAGTTGCAGTCCGATGCCTTGACCAACTTGGCTACGAAATCATAATGACTCTGGCGTGACTTGAACACAGCATTACCACCTTGAAAGGGTGGTATCCTTACCTTTATAGACCACAGAGCCATATTTAGGGTGGAAGAGTGCCACCCATTATTTTTTACAGAATAACTTCTGTTTTACCTTCAAACTTAGTATTTAAAGCACGAATCTCAGCAAGCTTCTTACCGATTTCTTCCTGAATCTTAGTAGCGAAAAGTTCAACTTTTGCCTTGCCAAGTTTCTCAACACTATCAAAAGGTGCTTTGACTTCTGATTCTGGAATCTTTGTAACATCTACAGAGAATGTAATGTGAAGGTTTTCATCTACAACAAATGACTGGTTGATAATATCTTTTAATTCAACAGAGATAATAGTTGAATCATCAGCTTCACTATCAGTTGTAACTGGATCTCCATTAGAGTCGGCTTTCATATTAGATTTAAAGGATATTTTAGAATATTCGATTGTTCTGACAAAATTATGTAGCATGTCTTTTTCAGTGGCAGCATCAGTATCCGATGTACCTAATTCTGCGACAGAAATATCTACACCAATAATATTTTCATCAATAGTTTTGCTAATATTTAATTTCATGAATTTGTACCCTCACTTTCAGTTTCATTTGCAATTACCTGTTTATATCCGTCTCTAATAGCCATAAATAAATCACGCAATACTTCTTTGTCAATAGAACAATCTAAATTTGATGTATCAAACTGTGGATCACTTACTGAAAAATCTAATGTCCCGTCATCCCGTGGCACGAACAAAATTTCCACATTGTTGTTCAAGAGCAAAGTAATAGAATCTATCTTTTCACCATTATTGGATGTAACTTTACGAACCTGTCCAACTTTTAACGGCTCTTGCTCAATAATCAATCTACTTGCCATTATATGTACACTCCTTTCTTTTATTTTTTCGTTTTCCTTTTAATCATTAGGTGTTAGGTGGGATTTGAACCCACGATATTCAGAACCACAATCTGACGCTTTAACCATCTAAGCTACTAACACAGCGACTCTATTGGGAATCGAACCCAAATCTTCCGATAGACAGTCGGATATAATCACCTTTATACTATAGAGCCAAGTATAATCAGCATAAAGCACTAACTAGCTGATATTGCACTGTACACATGCAGTTTTAAATTAGAAAACTTTCGCAATCCATTCATGCTTATTGATTATTCTCCACATATTTTCAGTCTTCGGAGCAAAGACTAGTTGATAAGGTTTATTGTCTCTCATCCGACAGACCGCCCAGCAGTCATTCACTAATGGTTCTCATTAACGCAGAGAAGCACGAACATCTTCTCATTTCTGAATGCTGAGAGAAACCGATGATCCGAGATGTCGGTAGGAAAGAAGTAGGTCTTACAATACTACATGAATAGCAAATGCCAAGATGTGTTACTTATATATTCTCTGTTTGATAGTGGAAAAAATGATGTTAGACGAAAGCTTTATCGGGATTAAGGTGTCTTCACGAATTACATACATCTGAGCGGTTTCGGAAGGATTATTTATTCTCTTCGTCAGTAACATTAGAATTTTTGCTTCTTAGAGCATTGATTTTATTCATAACCTCTGCTTTTGTCTGCTTGCGGCAGTAAAATTCTCTAGTTGTTTCAGTGGATCGATGATTGGCAAGCTCGGCTGCTAATGCTAAATCACCAGTTTCCTCATATACAAGATTTAGCCTAGTCTTACGCTGGCAATGAGGTCTATAGTCAGAAATTCCAATAATTTCGCCATATTTCTTCATTCTATCTCTGATTGCACTGTCACCCATAGGTTTATATTCTCCATTGTATTTTGTAATTAACAATGAATCACATTCCAAGTGGTCATAATCATTCTTTCGCATTTCAAGCCATTCTTGAATAAGTTCTTTTGCAACATCCCCGAAAACCACCTGTGTATGGTATCCTTCCTTCTCCCTTATATCTACAAACATGTTATTCTCTAAATCAAGTTTAGATAGTTGCAACCTTAACAACGCACCAATTCTATTTGCTGAGTCAAAACTTACCTCAAATAAAATTTGATCCTGAATTGAATACTTATCATTTTCAGATAATTCTCTACGGATTGTCTGAACTTGTTCTTCTGTAAGGAAGTAAGAGTTCAAAATATGTTCCTCATTAGCTTTCTTCATTCTATCAAGTTTACCGTCAAAAGGATGATACTTAACGAAGCCACGCTTCATAGACCAAATATAGAATGAACTAACGGCAGAGATTTTCATGTTAATAATCTTTTTATGATTCAGAAGTGTTTCCTGGCAAAACATAATATAGTTCTCCATAATATCAACAGCATCTTCCATAAACTCATCTGAATACAAATCTAAATCTCCATAATTTTCACCTAACCACATAAGAAAATGACGAAACAATCCTTCATATCTTTTATATGTAGTATCTTTAACATCCTGATTTTTTATAATATTTGATTGGAGATATTTCTTATATTTCTTCAAGTTATCAGGATTTATGAATTTCTCCTTATCCTTGGTAAAATATTTTACCCTTGTTACATGTGCCACTAAATCACTTCCTTTCATAACAAAATAGCGAGATAGTAGTTACTCAACTAAATCGCTATTATAAATATTTAATATAATTAGTGGGCAGGGTTGGACTCGAACCAACGAAGCCGAAGCACCCGATTTACAGTCGGGAGTAATTGCCGCTATACGACCTGCCCATAACAAAAAGAGTGTGCAGTATAAACCACACACTCCAAAAATTTAAAAAATAAAATCAAGCAAATCAAATAATCTTCCAACCGAATTATATTCGTCAAAATCACTTAAATCAATCGGCTTACTAGAATAAAATTCACGCTTTTCATATCCATTAACATCACTTTTAACAGAAGTAAATCCGTGAATATTTCCGTTTTCATCTTTATCAAATGTAATATTCTTATGAGAATCATCACTTACGTCACTGCAACTGCAATTCTTACAATTACCATCACAATCATCGTCTACATCTTCAGCGTCCTCACCAATGTTGAATTCATGAATAATGCATCCAGAATCTTTATTATCCTTGACAAAAGCTGAACTTACATCTCCATGAATAAATACAATGTCTGTCTCATCCATATTGATATAAGTATCACTTCCCTCATACTTGGCAGCCCGAACACATACATTCATTTCAGAATCAATACTAAGAATAAATGCATCATCATAACCGTCCAAATAAGGATCATTCAAATCGTTACAAGAAGCAAGTTTAAAATTCGTATTTTTAATAACAGAATTAAGAACATCTTTCATCACATCATACTTAGCCACAACTACAATTTCTGAACAATCATCGTCATAATCTCTTGTACAAACATCCAGCTTGTCAAAAGTATCTGCTAAAAATTCAGCAAAATCATTTGTATCTGTAAAACCAAATGTTTTCAATATATTTTCACCACCTTAGAATTAGAGCTGTTTTGCAGACTTTGACATCTTAAAGCAAATCTCATCATGCTGTGGAGTTACATATTCCTCACCCTTGCGATCACCCATCATAATTTTTCCTCTACGCTCTGGAACTGTCTTAACCTTAAACTTTCCAAGTTTTCCAACTGCAACTGATTCTGCGTGATTTGCTGTTAATGTCTCTGTAATTACATCAGCAAAAGCATCAAGAATAACTGCGATGTCCTTCTGTGAAGCTCCCTCAACTTTATTTACTACTGCCTTTAATACCTCGTTCTTTGTCATTTTAATTTTCTCCTTTTTTCTCAACTATTTATTTTTTTAATACAAAAAGAGGGTAGTGTTTCATTTGAGTACACTCCCTCCGATACATACAATTGTGACAGCAACATCACAATTTCTATATAATCGGACTAATTAAAAGTAGAAAATTAGCCCAATTTTCATAGTTACTTATGCATAATATAAAAACCAAGTCACTCGTACTTGGTCTACTTTGTCATGAAATTAGTAATAATTCTTGTCTTGGAATCAATAATGTCACCATTTGAATCCAATGCAAGATACATAAACCCGTTCTGATTTGGAATTATAAGTTTACCGTTGTTATAATCCAACTTATCCAAATCACACACACAACCTTGCTCATACATTTTTATTCCACCTTGAGTAAAACTTCCTACTTTATGGGTATGAGCCATTACGATTCCAGTAAATGTGCGATCTACACGCAAGAAATAATTGACTGCCTTTTCTGTTGTTTTTAACATACCAGATGAATAATTTAATGGGTGACAGAAAATTACATTACCCTCTTTTATCCACCATTTTTTATCATAAACGATTTCAATATTTGAATCTTCAAACACTTCACGAATAGAAGAGTATTGTGTCTGGGTTTTATTTCTTTCATCATTAACTTTGAATCCATCGTCTACAATCATTTCTAGCGGATCTGTTGGAATGATGCCAAGTAATTCATTTGATAATCTATCAGAACAGTATCTTTGCATACGGTATTCATGATTTCCCATCACAAACATTACCTTTTTAGGTGTAGTCAGATTGATTAAATCAATAATATACTGTCTTCCTAAAACAAGTTCTTCATCAAGATTTATTTTGAATTTTTTAGGAAATGCAGAACATGAAAAACAATCCAATAAATCACCATTGACTATTAAAGTGTCTACAATTCCCTTATAACCTGAAAAAATATCAATAGGTAAATTAAACGGAATATGAACATCTGACACACATAAAATTCTTTCAGATGCACCCTCACAGTTGTGAATATAATTATCATACTCTTCATATCCAACAGCCTGTTTTCTAAGCTGATCTGGTGTAATGTTCAATCCAAGCATATCTCGAATTTCAATCCAATCCATATCTGTTTCCTTGCGCTTTTTCGCAAGACAACATCTCAATTTCCATTCAAAATCTGTTTCATTTTCTAATCTATATAAGTCGATTATAATGTCCACCTACTCTCTATTACTCTTCATCAGACGGAACATCCAGCTCCTCATCTGTTTTTAATGCAACAGTAAAATCAATTACCTGATTCTTAAATGAAGTAAGCAGATCAGCTACCTTTACCTCCTGCTCCATATCATTCTCATCTGTGTATGTAATAGTAGTACAATCCTCTGAGAGTGTACCTGCCTTTACTGTTAATTTGTCTGTAGTTGTTCTTGTGAACTTTAATTTACTAGCTGCCATTTTCCTTTTCCTCCATAAAATTAAAAATTCCCACCAGAACGCTTTCTGCCAGGATTAAAATACATTTGTTTCGTTTTATTCTGTTTTACTTTGATATATTCACGAATATTTCTAATATAATTTTCATCATAACTCAAACGAATATGTGATTCTAAATAATAACATCCACAACGAGTTGGAATTTTATTTGATAACACATTGTCTATAAGTCTATATGACGGATTAAGATTCGAGAGATGAGTATGCTTTTCTGTATCTTCTTGTCTACAGATACGATAGCCATTTTCAGTCTTGTCAATATAAAAACCTTTATATTCAATTCGATTTTTCATAGGCAAAACCTACTTAACATACTTATCTTCGATGTAACGCTTTCCACCACAAGTCTTGTAATATCCAATATGTTCGCCTCTGCGATCTACATATCCTCGTCTTGTGTTTCTAATTATACCTTCGAATAATAATTTTTCAATTTCATTTTTTGAAATGTACTTAATAATTTTCACTTCTTTCTTGATTTATTTCCTACAAAGTAGGATAGTAGTTGGAAATGTAGGATTTGAACCCACGACCTCCTGAACCCAAATCAGGCGTTCTAACCAAACTGAACTAATTCCCAAAATAAAAAATCCCATACCGAAGTATGAGATCCTTACTTAATATGAGCTGAGATATTTGACTCAATACACTAACACTTACTGTGGTTGGACACAGTTTATCACACAAGCGATTAGCTTGTAGTTAGCAACAACACCGATTTTGACATAATCGGCAAACTCTTACCACAAAGTATTATAGATTTTCTTTCTGCACATTCTTCCTTGCGAGATTCATAGGTTGCAGCCTATTAGAGTTGCACGTACTTGTACTTTCTCATATAACACCTTGCGAGTGCTATATGTCACCATATTACAGGTGAATAAGTTGTTTTTCTCTTTGCGGTCGCACACACTTTTGCTGTTTTGTAATTTTCTTTTAAATATTATTTACCTAAAATAATTTGATTTCTTTCAAAAGTATGTACTTATTATGGACGATGAGGTGTACATTTGATCATCCGTACCTTTTGAGTACAGCCCAATCATCACCATCCTGCTCGGATTGCGATCTCCTTGCTTTTTGATTCCATCCCTGTTTTTCAACTTAAGAGATATTACCAAAATCCTATCAGCGGTTATACTTGCGATATTCCCACCAATAGTACACAAATCATACCCACATTTCTGCGTTACTACAGTGCCTATTTCAAGACACCCACCAATCAACCATATTCGCCAACAGTTGTCCTTGAATAGAAGGTTGGGCGTAGATTTTATGTGTTTTCCGTTAAACTGTATTTCACAGTCGCAGCCTTATAATACGATAAGAACCACTTTATACATGTCGCCATGCTTATTTTTGAGATTTAACATCTCCTGATCCGAAACCAACCAGTCCTACAAAAGTAGAAAAGCTCTCCCAGTAAGACTCGAACTTACGACTTTCGCATTAACAGTGCGATGCTCTACCAACTGAGCTATAAGAGATTAAAAGAATAATCGGCAACCATACTACAAGAATTGTATCACAGTCACCGACACATATAAGAAGAGGAGTACAATATGAATATGTACCAATCTTAGAAATGATTTTTAGAATTGTTCTGTTTGAAAACGCCTTCGAATCGTTCCCCATAGGTTTGATTCCTATATATCTTCCACAGAAATGCATGGTACAGTCTCGCTTGATGTACTTAACTGGTTTTATCACACATGCACAAGTTTTTCATATGGCATCACATCAACTAACTTATAGCCATATGTTAGACGAACTTTATACTATTATATTCTCTGTTTTATCAGCCAAGAAAAGCTGATTTCATTGTTTTAATCAAAATATCCATTTAACTTTCTGTTGTAATAACGAGTTATTTTTGGTTTTGTCCAAATTTTTGCCTCACATTGGATATTATCATATGTATGGATTTCTTTTTCTGGAATATATTTACATTCCAAACTTAATCCATCTAAAATTTTTACCACTGTATTATCAGTGGGAGTAGTAGAAGATAGGTAGGCGAATATACATTTCTCTGCCCTTTTGAATACTTTACGGACTGTCGCTACATTTATATCTTCCTTCTCTGCGATTTCTTTAATAATCTTTTCCTGTGTAATTGTCAAAAATAATCATTCCTCCCAACTGCACGAATTCGTTTATAGAATCATATCTTACTTTGTAAATTAGGCTTATGCCTATATGATATGTTGTTCTCCATATATAAACATTTGGAGTATAATTTTCGACCATTAGTAATGGGTTACAAAATTTTAAACATAATAAAATAACCCAATATTTATGGTCGAATTTTTAACAAAAGCCTAGCTACTACATTTTTTATTTTCTCTATATCTTCTTGTTTGTAATCTTCTTAATTCTCTATTATGTTCAATGTTACATTTAGGACATCTACAAGTCTTTACATTGTTTTTATCAACTTCAAACCACTCACCGCAATCAATACATTGAATGACTTTTGGTTCTTTATATTTAATATTATTCTTCAAATTCTCTACTACATATTCTCCATAACAGAACCAAAATAATTGTTTTGCACGTTTTTTATTCTTATATAAATACTGTACAAGCATATCAGCAATCATTTCTTCCGAATATCCAAGTTCAGCAAACTGGTTTCTAATAGAACAAGCTACATAATGAAGATTATCAATGTATTCATCCTTCATATTAACCATATAACGATACTTCTTGTTTAACTCATCATATAAATTAGAAACTTCTTTAGAGCATACAATATCGGGGTTTTTCATCATATCCTTATATTTTAATTCTCCAAGTTTCATACCTCTTGTATTAATTGATTTATTAGGAATACGAGAGTAGAGTTTATTTACAAAACTATCATTTCTATCATCAACTTGTGATTTTTCCTTGTCTTTGGCGTATTCAAAAAATGCAGGAAGTTTCTGATTGGTAAACTCTTTGATTTCTTCACCAATTGTTTCTGGAAACTCAGGCTTGTATAATGTTTTAGCGTAATCAATAACAAAATTATTCTGACAGCATAAACGCTTGACACAATTAGTTGCATGTTCTTTTTCCTCATCTGTTCCATTGATAAATACGTCATTATTCCAGATTTTTGAAATATTGTTGCTATAAATACCGATGTTTCCACCTGTAAATGCTGCATTTAATCCTTCATAAATACTCTGATTATTCAAAATTCTTGGTTCAGCTTTACGCATATTATAATAGAGTGGTACAACACCATTCATATTACGTTCTGCGATTCTTACAAAATCAGGATCAGCAACTACCAGTGATTTATCTCCATCAACATCAAACTGAAGAATTTTACTAATCAGGTCATATGTACTTGTATATACCGCATTTGTTGTAAACCATTCTCTGATTTTATCAACTCGTTCCTCATATACTTTATTCGCCACATTGAAACGAATAGCATGTTCTTTGTAGAGGTGAGGACTTCTTAGACAGTCAAGTTTATCATATTGTTTAAATAACCAACAAAATACCTCTTTGTCTGCCAATAATCCTTTAGGTGTATCAATGTGTCCAAACCAATACTCACAAGCTGCATAATAATCTGGAAGTAAGAAAGTATATTTTCCATTTACTTCAAGTTTTCCACTTCTATATTTTTTTAAAAGGCTATTCTTTACTTCACGGATCACGTCTTTTGCATATGTATCATTGAGTAGAGCAGGATAAATCTTTACCGCTTTTTGAAAAGCTGTCATATTTGTATTATAAGGTGTAATTCCAAGAATATCTTTCATGGTATCAATAGAGTTACAAATATTTGTGATTCGTTCTACAGACTTCTTTGTAAGCAAATCAATCTCTTCGTCTGTCACATTTGTGAGAGTTTGTAACATTTGATAATTGATTTTTGCATTTTTAATTCTATCTTCCTCAGTGTTACATCTGCCAGCTTGACAATGATATTGCTTAAAATATGTCTTATACTCATCCCATGAATCGTAAAACTTATACATCTTAAATTGACTTTTTGTAAAAATTATTCTAATATCTTCAGCAATTACATCATGGTCTTGTCCATAAATATCTGTGATAATAGGAGAGTAATTATTTACTTCAATAAACTTTTTAAAATCAAATACTCCCAATAAACCTTTCACCCACGGGGCACGAAACATTGTGTTCTTCGTCATTCCGCTTGGTAATATCATGCCAGCTCCATCAGTATGAGTAATCGGAACAGTACCAGTTTTTCTCTCAATCGAATAATCAGTTTCATCAATAAAATCAAATTCTCCTGGCACATTCGTCTCAAAATCATCCACAACAATGCATCTGTCTATATCAAAATCCTTCCACTGGTCAGTAGCTGAATTCGCCAATGCCATATATGCAAGATGTTTATTTACATTGTTTCCACCTTTTGAATTTATTTTGTCAATAGTAAGACCACACATGACTGTTTTTTCAACTTCATTCCATACTGATTCTTTAATAAAAACAGCTTTTTTCTTACGAATTTGACCAGCAGAAGATGTAAAGTATCTGTATTTTTCGCCATTATACATAAATCCATAAAAAGATAAATCTTTAAATACATCAAAATAATAAACTTGAACTACAATAAGAGCATCTGTTAATTCGTCTTTTTTAATGCCGATAATACGTGTAAGGGAAGATTCAAATACTGAAATGATATTGTTATCATTTAGTTCGTCTTTTCTTAACTCTCTTAATTCGATTTTTTTATTATATTGAATATTATGCGATTTGCAATACTCGATTTTATTCGATAGATTCTCTTTTTGAATTGTCTTATTTGATAAAAGATTCAGAAGTTTTTCTTTTGATAAATTTGCTTTCTCTCTTTTGTGTTTTATAATCAAACACCACTTCATATATTCTTTTACAGAATCATTTTCTTGTTCATAATAGTCTTCAACGGTACAACGTCTCCAATCAGAAAAATCATCTTTGTTGTAACCTTGCGTCACGAGTTCTTCTTCTAATTTTGGAAGCATATTATTTACATAATTTCTTTCACGTCTGTATTTACAGTTCATTTCATGTAAGTATTTTTCATGGTTGCTATAAAAATGACCTGTATCTACAGAATACATATTAATCTGTGTATCTAACATTTAATTTCCTCCATATGTAAATCTTTTAAAATATTCCATCTTTTTAGTGGTGTATCTATTAAACAAGGATCAATAATCTTGCCTGTTTTCATGTTATAAATTGCTTCACAATTTTCTTTTGATACATATGGAAACCAATTTATTTGTGGTAACTTTAATAGATGTTTTGTATCATACTTGTCGCTGTTATTATATAGTGGCTTATATTTTGAAATTAATGTTATTTCATATATTGACAAAAGATACTCGTCAGGAACATTTGCAATATAAATAACCAAATTTGATATACTTTCTCCTCTACATATAAAATACATGTTTTTATCAAAATAATTATTTATAACGCTATGAACTTCAATTCTATTATCAATATTAGTTGACTTCCCAATATACACTAATTCGTCTTTATCTATAATCTTATATAGATAAAAATTGGTTTCTTTTTCAACTGTACCAGCCATAAATCCTCCTTTTATCTTTTATTTATTATGTTTCACTTATATATTCTCCAAATGAAATTTCTATTTACTCACTTTCAGATTTTCCTTCGTTGAAAGCTACAATTCCAAATGTATCAACAGAAATTACCAATCCTATTGTTCTAATACATAAATTGTCAACCATGATTGCGAAAACAAAAATGAAAGTAATTGATATAAATGTTAGAAATTTATATATTAACTTTTTACGAAATCTCTTTTTATCAATATAATACTGTTTATCCTTAAATTTCACATACCAGAAATCTTGTGTGTTGCAAAATTAAGGTAATTTATCTTTTAGTTTATTTACAATTTTATTCATCGTAGTCCTCCATTTCTTTGTATTTAAATCCAAGCCAATTAATTACTCTGTCTGTCCCCAAACATCCAATACAGTCCTCATGCATATATTCTCCGTTTTCATTATCAAGATAGCGTTCACCTTGATAAATACCTTCGCCACAATAACAGCATAGATACTTTGGATGAGGTGGAGAGTAATAAGGACACCGATAATCATGTAGACCGTCATTTCTTCCACATATACTACACATATAGTTATTTAATTCTCCTTTAATACAGTTGTTTAAATTTTCAAGTTACAACTTTTAGATGGGTATTTGTTCACCGAATGGCGTAGAATTTTCTGTACAATGGTGTACATTAGAAATTCTGGCTAGAAAGGGTATCTCAGTTAGATTTACTAGCTTGATATTTTCTCATACGTTCAGCCGCCTGTTTTTTCTGTTCATCTGTAAGTTCACGTTTCTTTGCTCTAAAACTGATTAATGTTTTATCCTTTAATAAATATTTCTTACCTCTACCAGTATCTTAAATGAGAGAGTACATATCAGGACTTTCCTTGCACAATCTATCCAATTTAGTAATATATGTAGAATCTGAAGCATAAATTGTTGCGAATTTCTCATCACGCATTGCATTAATACAAATTTCCTGTTCTTCAATTGAAACTGTCATATTTTTATCTGCCATTGTTCATCTTCCTTTCTCTATAACTTCTGATATTGTTTTCCATTTGTTTATGACGTGAAAGATCGTCTTTCCAATCCGAAATAATTCTATCAGCAATATTACGACTGCCTTCATAATCGGTGCAAAAATCTGACATATAAATATTGCCTCCATATGTATTCTGGTATTTATGGTTCTTTGATGTAATTGTTACGGTTCTGTTCATTAATTAGTTCTCCTTTACTGTTTAAAAATTTATTCATTGCAATCAACTCCTTTGAGTGCTGCGTTAATTTGTTACATATGTTTATTCTCTGTTTTATTTACGACTTATTGCCGTTTTTGATTTCTCCAAATGAGTCTACATTGTAGATTTCCAACATCTTAGCAATAGCCCATTCAATTTCTTGCTCATATCCTTCTTTATTAAGTACATATATATTTGGTACATTTTGTGGTGGTTTCTTTGGATTAGGTTGAACACTACCAACTTCTTTTTTAATTAGAAGTGGTTCTTTGTCGCCAATAGAAGATGTGAGATATTGAATACATTGATTAATGGTATCTTTTGACATAGAAAGTTCTTTTGACATAGATTCTATACTTCGCCAAAAAGCTTCTGGTTTAATTTCAGGGTTATACATAGTTTCTTCATTATCTTTATTTTTGGGACGAATGAAAATATACGAATTAATATAAAGAAAAGCCATTAATATATTCTCTTTATTAATACTAGATTCGTTCATCATAATAAAATCAAGCTGAGAAGATGTGATTTTTGAGAACTTGTCAACAGCATCAAAATTTTCAGGAATGATCTTAATTTCAATGCCAGTATCATATCCAAGCGTGTCAAGATCCTGTTGAACTTCAATCATTTTGTTGTTGATCATATATTCCAGTACATCAAGAATTTCTTGAACAGCTTTCGGTCTGCGTTTGTGTGTCTTGTATCCGTAGAAATTTAGAACTTTTCTAAGAGTAATCCAACTATAGTCTTCGTAAGACCTATATTTATCAATAAGGATATAAGTAATATAGAATTTACGACTAACTCCATATTTAGTTTTAATGTTTCCTTGAATATAGTTATTTGGAAAACGAGTAAAGTATTCTGTTTTCTGTTGCAATAAAAATTCCTCCTTTATATGTGATATTTATTTATTCTCCATTTGAAATTAAGTGGAAGAGAACCTTGCGAGCGTTCAGTAAAGTAGGTCTGAACCCCCACATGTCTGTTTTATTTTAGAAATTGGTAGGGGATGAAACCCACTTTGCCGAACTGAAAGAAGATATATAACATTATTAATAAGACAGACTATTACGCTTGTATTTCGCTTACGCTTCATACAAGCTCTATAATTTTTTGGTTGATTGTTATTGATTGGTTTAGGTATGTGGTGTTTTGGATTAATATTTTCATTTGGGTACATGTATGATGTACCTATACGACTATTCTCTGTTACAGATATTTTTCTTGCCATTCATATCCACATGTATAACAGTGATATTCATAATAATAATGTAATGAGAAAAATGTTTCTTTTGATACAAAATTCAAATCTAACCCTTTTGTTTTACCTTTTTTTGGTAACTCGTTTATAATATTTTTCTCCACATATAAGACAAGTTTTTACGAATGGTATTTTTAGTGATTCAAAAATTTTACCTTTGCTCATTTGTTTTATTCCTTTCTGTTTGTTCCAAATCAACATACTTCTCTTTGTAAATATCCTCTACAAAGAATACTGGCAATTTGTCGTGGTACTTTCCATATAATTCCTCATCAGAAATACGAGAGTAGCATTTGTATTTACCTATTGGCGAATTAACTTCTCTGATATAATCTTTTACAATAGATTTATTTTCCTTGAATCGCTCATTTATTTTTCCACAAATAGTACAGTAGGTATATAAACCTGTATTAAGATGAGTTTTTCCTGCGAATGTGGATTTGTTTTGAATCAGGCATTCTTCATAATGATGTTTGTGCTTTGATTTGCGGTTACTCTTTGAGATATTACTTTCTGTTGACTTGAGATATTTTGGTATTTCATTTTCTTGTATCATATTTGATTCCTCCTTTGATGTATTATTCTCTCTTTATAAAAATGTGATTATTGCACTATTGTTCTTTTGGTAGTAAAATAAATATATCTAATTTTAAAGGAGGAATTGTATATGAAGAAATTGAAGATATTAAAGAGGATATTTAGTTTTGTGTTATGCATTGTAATGGTTATTACCGTTATTCAATTAGTACCACAAAATATTTATGCTGCCAATAAGGTTAAATTGAACTATACAAAGCTTACTTTGTATGTTGGCGAAGTAAAGAATTTGAAAATACATGAAGGAAAAACGGAAATATATTCTGCTAGATGGTCTTCTTCTAATAAAAATGTTGTGAAAGTTACTAATTATGGACATATAGAAGCATTAAAACATGGTTCTGTTAAAATAATCGCCAAATATAATAATAAAAATTATGTTTGTAAGGTTACTGTCAAGGATGCTTTAAAAGATCATGTAAGTTATGAGTTGATTGATATTCCTGAAAATGCATATTCGGGACAGTATAATAAAATGATCAAAATTGTAAACAATAATGATGTTACTGTTAATGTTAATATTTCTATTAAACAATACGATAAGGATGGATTTTATATTAGACAAAACACAAATGATTATATAGTAAATAAAAATACTTATATTATTGCATTAATGGAATATAATAATGGACGTGTAATAGATTTTAATAATCCAATACAATATGACGAACAGTTAAAGATATCTTTGAGAAGTGTAAATAGAGCAGATTCTATTGATATAAAATATAATATTTCTGATCAGTATATTGATAATGGTTGGATATATAGAGATATTGTTTTTACTTCACCTATTACTAAATCTGCAAAATATTCTGCGTTATGTTATAATAGTAGTGGAGAATTAACGAGAATAGTTACTGGTTATGTATATGTCCCTGCTAATGAAAAAGTAAAAAAGAAAGATGGATATAATTTGAATTTTAAAGATAAATATGATATCCAAAAAATAAATATATATTTCTATTGATCAAGTATTGGTTTATTGGACTATGGCTTTGGCTGTAGTCCTTTTTTATTGCTGTTTTATATATGGATATCTCTATTTAAAAGATGATTTGTGCGAAGGTTTTAATATACCCCCAATATGTTGAGATTCTTGAGTGTGACTTTTGATGGAAAAATCGTTATCGGTGAAAACGCTTATATATAAGGAAGAAAATAGGATTGTGGGTGTGATTTTAGTATGATGGGATTTTAAAATTTAGGGGTTGAAGTGAGTGAAATGGTTGAAAAATAAGGTTTTTGACGATATGGGGTACGATAAGTGGTTTGAGATGGGGAAATTGAGATTTTGCTTGATTTTGTTGGGATTTTGAGGATTGGGAGATGGTTAGATTTTTGAGTTGGTGTATGGATGAATCAGCTATAAAGTTTACTGCATTTCCAGCCCATCTAATTAGTTTTAACTACCCCGGGTTAGACAAAAACAGTGGATAATAGATATATATTGACCATTCTTTTTCTGATCATTTGATCAAGTTTGATGTAGTTTTTAAAACTATATGAGATAGTATTGATATTATTATTTTGTATAGTTTAAAACTATGACATATCGTTTAACATAGCTTTTATTTATACAAAACAATTTCTAATAAAATCATAAAAACATGTTGACAATCATACAAACATATGATAAAGTATAGACAAGTCAAGAACGAACCACAAAAAACAACAAATTAGAAAAAGTTCTTGACAATCACAAGTTCTTGTGATAAGATAATCTCAACAAAACAAAGAAAACAACAAAGTGCTAAGGCTCTGCAAACTCACATAGTTGCAATCAAAAGTTTTTGTTGACAATCACATAAACATGTGATACAATTCAAGCACAAATAAGAAAGAAGGTTGATAAACTGATACATATTTAACAATTCAACATGAATTAAAGCAAGCACCCACTAGCAGAACGGCAATTCTAACTAGCAGGTTGCAAGCTAGGAAAGTTCCCAAAACAATTCTAGCATATCCGCTTTAATTCCACAACAAAAATATAAACAGTTCTATTCATGTATAGGTACTGTTTGCCATTCCTAGAGTGACAAGCAAAAGACTAAAAGTGTGTAGGGTTGCTAGAGGTTTTAATATCCAATGTTTCCTCTATACAAAGCACTGCCAAAAGCAGGAACATATAGCAGACAATAGACACAAAGTCTCGAAAAAATAGTGTAGCTGTCCCGGTTTATTACCTTGGACAACAAATTATAGCATTTATTTTTAGCTATAAATACGTGAGAGAACACTCACAAGTGTATACGGTCAAAAAGCCTAGTTATTTTCTAGGAGTGACGTTAAAGCTGATTAGAAACGGCACGAACTTAAAAAACCGCGCTACAACAAAAAGCGTGATTGACTTAGGTTCATAATCATACTTACTAAGTCAATAAATACATAAGAGACAGACACAAGTATAAAGTGGCAGGTAGCAGGGTAACACCTGCTATTCTTGGTGTTGGGTAATTCCAATCCACATGACCGTTGTACCTCTGTGTTCTGTATATCAGAGTTATACATAGTTAGAGGAGCAGATCAGCACTACCAGTCTGCTCTTTTATAGTGTGCATAACACTATGACAATAAATACAATAAAATCATATAGCACCTATGCGTTAAATAGGAGAATAGGAGATACTATGAAAAACTTACAGATCAATTTCTATGCAAAGAACATCACAGAAGAGTCTAAGTCTGAACTTATGACAGCAGTACAGCACGAGTCTTGTAACATGAATATTCAGTTGCTTGATGATTCCATCGCTAAACTTGAGAAGAAGATTGCTAACGAGAACGGCAATTATTCACCCGAAGAAGTACAAGCTTTCCAGGTACAATTAGACTCTGCAAATGAATCACGGGCTAAGTTTGTAGAGACACAGACGGACACATTAGAAGTATACAATAAAGTTATTTCTGCTATGTCACAGAAAAATGCTGATCACTTTGGCAACTCTGCTGATGTTGTAAGAACTGTACTTCGTGTACTTGGCTCATGGGATAACTCTAAGCTTGTAAAGTATGCAATTATTCCTGCTTTTGAATCACCTGAACTTTATGAAGCTTTACAGACAATTCATATTAACTCCAAAGCAGGTGATGACGGAAACCTTGTAATGTCTAAAGAGGTAAAAGAAGCCTATAAAAAGGCAAGCGCAGAACTCGAAACAATCATCAAGAAAACTTTTTCTCTGCCTTTTGAAACTCCGTACACAAGCAAAACAAGGGTTAAACTCACCGCAGAGGACAAGAAGCTTTTGAACGATTGCTATATCAAGGGCTTCAGCAACAAGTTTGATGTAGACGATGAGAAAGGAACTGTCTCATTCAAAAAGCGTCAGATTAACACACTTGTCAAAGCGAAAAAGAATCGCAAGACAGGTGAAGTGACTTATGACTATTCAGGACTTGCAAGCACTATCAGCAATATTGTAATTAAGCATTACTTCGCATAAAAGCAACGTAAAATGTATAGTACGAAAGGCAGAATTTCGGTTCTGCCTTTTAATAGTGTGCATTTTAATAAAAGGAGAGTGAACGCAAATGAAAATGCAAATTAGACGAACACTTGGAAATGAACTTTACCATGGAAAACAATTTCCGATCAATACAATCGTTTTGCGTAGCGAAAACGGAGTAGAGATTTTCTGCTCTGATTTTAGAATGAGAAAAGGCGAAATTACTGTGCTTATTCATATTCCAGGTAGAAAGAAATTTCTCAAAACTGAAATGCGTAATGAATATACAAAGGCGATGTATGACTATACGCAGCAATTCAAAGATGATTCAAAACGCTTGAATTATAAACAAATGATGTCACATGATCGTAAACGGAAATGCGGATCTGGTGGAGTGCGTTTAGGAAAATTCTGTGGTCAAATAACGGATTATGAGTGTACAAAAAATCCATTACATGATTTTAGAAGAGTTTATTGCTAATCACAAGATTTTGTGATAGAATGGAGGTGTATAAAAATGGAGGTGAAATAAATTGATAGTTTATTATAAATTAGCGAATATTTTAAAAGAACGTAATATGCAATGGAAAGACTTATGCAAAGCAGGTATTTCTGTAAACACACCAACAAAATTTTCGCAAAATAAAACTATGAATACGGAAATGATAGATAAAGTTTGTGCATTTCTAAAGGTTCAACCCGGGGATATAATGGAATGGGTAAATGAATCAGATCAAAAGGAAAGAGAAATCCAAGCGAAAATTGATGCTCTACAAAAGCAATTAGCGGAAGTAAAAGCGAATAAGAAATAGCTGAACTTTAAGAGAAACTAAAACAAATGTAAGGGAGGAAACAACTATGTCAACAATAGAAGAAATGCGTAGTTATATGCTCAATGCAGGAATTTACACCAAGGCAGATATAGATAAAATCTGCGACTTAGAACAGCAGTATAGAGATGAATGCCAGGAAATAGCTTCACAGTGTAAGGCTGAAGGTTATCCAGCAAACGGAAGCAACTATGAACTCCGTTGTGCAGAGGTTCGTAAATATTATGATCATGAATTTCAGTTGATAGACGCAAATTATGATTTTGATGAAGAATAATTTGCAAAACACAGCACCAATCAAGCACCCAATTTCCGGGTGCTATTTTTATACCCAAAAACAATTAGAAAAGGAGAACAAATATGAAAAAGAAATTATTATCACTTATTCTTGCAACAGCAACAATCCTTACATCCTATACAGTAGGCACAATGCAGCCAACGCAAACAGTCAATGCCTCAACTCCAAAACAGATCAATGTCACAAATGCAATCCCAATTTGTGACATTGCTGGTTATTTCTATGACAAATATGGATATCTCTGCTTTGAGCTTAGCGATACAACAAAGCAGTTCAATAAGGCAGATGGATATTCATATTCAAAAATCTGTGAGAAACTTCCGCATCTTAAAGATTTAGATGAAAACAAAACATATCCTTTGACAGCGAAAGTAACAAAGGTAAACAAAAAGAAAAACGTTGTCACTGTACAGGATTATAGCGGAAACAAATGGAAATTTCGTGGCTGTGAAGACTATGAAAATGGAGACGTAGTATCTATGCTCATAGATAGTAACGGAACAGAAAAGGTAACTGATGATATTATTTTACAGGTCAGATACAGCGGTGCAGAGTGGTAAATAATAAGAAAGGAAGTAAAAACAATGTCAGAGAAAGCAAAACAAATTCACGTAACCTATTGTGATTATGAAGTAACAAAGGCAAGCAAACCATCACGGATCTATTCAGTCCGAACAGAAACACGGAAACCACACGGAATCAAAACCCACAACATGAGTAGAGCGATGTTAGCACAGACGTTAGCATCGCTTTTTAGTACAGATACAAGGAGGAAATACAAATGATAATTATCATTAAGGATGGTTATGATGTTATTGATAATCGTCCAGAAGCAGAAATCGCACAGTCAGAACGTGATTATTACGAAGATCGATATAACCGTGATTTAAAACGCAAACTCGAAGCAAACAAACATCCATTTGCAAAAAAATTATTAGCTGCATGTGGATTATTATAGAATGGAGAGTGAAAATCATGGCAAGAACATTACGAGATAATCAAGCATCATGGGACGCATTATTCTATGCGATTATTACAGGATGCACAGCGAAAGATGCATTATTAGCTATGGGAATTTGCCCAGATAGCGAAAATAATTTAGCAAGGAGAACAGAAAGAGAGGCGAAAGCAAATGCGTAAAGTGTTACGGAAACAGAAGATTATTGGATTGATCACTATTGGAGTTGCGATAGTTTCTCTTTTTCTTGTAAGAGAAATTACGATTGCATTATTTTTGATTGGAATTGGGTTGATTCCATTACTTAGTCAGGAGGCGATCATTAGATGAAAGGATATGAAGTACCGGATGGATACATGGGTTGGATCAATGGAAAATACCAGCTTTTTGAAAGCGAAAGCGAATATTACGAAACACTTTTAGAAAGAGAAGAGATCTAAATGGAAAGAGAAATTAAAAGCAAATTATTCAATGCATTGTGCAAACGATGTGGAGAACGTAGAACTTGTCATGGGATCTGCGTTGACATGAACAATGCAATGGTAAAGGCAAATGAAATTAAAGCGACTGCAAAATAATTGTGGTCGCTATTTTAATGAAAAAAATTATTTTAAGAAGCGAATAATATATTAGAAAGCGAGTGATGAAAATGAAACATCGGTAAAAGCGAAATGAAGCTATGCTATCAGGCTATACGGGCAAACACATTATAATAAGGAAAGGACAGATGAATTATGGCATATAGAAAGACAAAACAACTAAGAGAATTTGAACCGATTCTGTTACAGAATGGATACAGATTTACACGGTGCAAGGGAAGTCATTTCATTTATATGAATCGAACTTCTCATAAAATCATAGCAGTCAATAAAGACTTGAACAGAATGGTTCGTGAACGATTAATAAAAGAGAATAAGTTACAGGAGGTATAAAACTGTGCAGACAAGAGAAATTAAAGTAGGAACAAAATTCAAGCATATGAAAGAAGAATGGATCTGTACATCGAACGATGGATTCATATTTGAAGCAGATTGTTTGAATAAAAATTGTCCAATGAAAGATTTAATGCTTATTGGATCAAGCGAAGAAGTAGAAGTGATTGAATAGGAGGTGTAAGAACATGAAATGGACAGAGTTATTACGGAAAGATAATTATGCTTTACTGCAAAGCGAAAGTGATACACAGTATGCGGTTGCAAGTGGCTATGATCCAACGCAGCCTGAAGATCAGCAGTGGTCAAGTGGAACATATTTTACTTATTGGAATGACGCAAAGCGAAAAGCTGATTGCTTGCAAAATGCTTTAGATTGTTTTAGAAGTAGAACAGAAGAGAACTATGTAACCAAAGGTCAGAAATACCTTGAAATCTACAGAGAAGATTATAGCGAAGGCACATTCAATGAAATTATTACATCGCTTGGAATTGATAATGACAGAGTTGGAAATGCGATTGGTTGTTATTGCATTGTAGATGAAGAAAGTTTAAAAAGGTAAAAGAATGCGAAGAGGTATAGTTCATGCGATTAAGTGATTTATTATCATATATAAGCGAAAATGAAAACGTTTATGTATGGTTGGATGGAAAAATTGTAGCTGAATATAATGGGAGAGATAGTATTTCTCTTAAATATAATGATTTTGAGGTTGAAAAAGGAAGTCTTAGAAAGTGTGAAAATGGAATCGAAGTTACATTGACAGGAAATTTAATTGTTCCTAAAAGATAATGAGCAGGAAGATGTGGATTTTATTATCTCGATGAATGTAATAGCAGAGTAAACAGATATTTCATAAGAAGGAGGATAGAATCATGAAATACAGATTGGGTTGTTATAACACAGACGGAAGTTTAGAGCATCTTCGCACTGTAGATAATAAAGAGAGTGCAAAACTTGCATACAAACATCTGAAAGAGGAATATGGGTGTACAATCTGGGTTCAGAAGATTGAGTTTGTTGACCCAAAAGAGGAGTTTAAAGAAGCATAATAAATGCGTGTTTCATATGGAAAGGAGGAAACAATATTATGCCAGAAACAAAACAAGATATGTCAAAAACATGTGGATTCTCATATCAGGATAATTGGACAAAGGCAAATGTAACACACGAAATATCTCAGGAAGAGTGGAAAAAGTGGTATGCTACTCATTGTGGTAAGTGTCAGTACATGTGCGAAATTTGCATGTATGGAGAAGAATAGTTAACACAGCAAACGAGATTTACTCTGTGATTATGAAAGTTGGCACTAAATTCGCATTTAATAAGGAAAATGAAAGGAAATTTTAATATGAGTTGGGATTTTGATTTATGCGATCCAGTTACAAAGAAAGTTTTAGAAACAGAGGAAAAACATGAAATAAAAGGTGGAACATATTGTGTCGGTGGTACAACGGAAATGGCATTGAATATTACCTATAATTATTCTGATATTATAAACAGAAAGATGGAAGAACTTGGAATTCTCAAAGAAGATTCATATAGCTATGCATATTATCTTAATGGAAAAACTGGTGCAGAAACAATTGAACCGTTAAAGAAAATCATATCATCGTTAAAAGATGATGCAACTGAAGGAAATGCAAAAAGAGCCTTGTGTGGACTATTAGCGTTTGCACAGTTAAGACCAGATGGTATATGGAGCGTATGCTAACAACATTTTGAAACTAAGATTTACTTGGAAGGAGTGAAGAGAAATGTCTAAGTATATATGTGAAAAGACAAAGGATGAAATCATTGAGATTATTGCAGATGAGTTTGATAAAGTAAACAAAGATTACGATAATGCGATGCAGAATGATAACGAAAAACTCAAGGAACGGAATCAGGGTAGATACGTAGCAATGTTTGATTTGCTGCATAGGTTAGAGATTTATGAAAAGTAAATAGCAAACGCAAAGGCAGTTAGGAGAATAATCTACTAGCTGCCTATTTTATTACAAGAAAGTGAGGAACGATTATGCTAAAAGTAAACGATAAAGTAAAAGTGCATATGTACGACACATACAACAGAGAAATTAAAACACGGAATTATGGAGCTGTGTTTACTGTGAAAGAAGTAAACGGAAAGCTTGGTATTGACTGGAATACAGAGAAATCACCAACGACTTGTGATGGCGAAGTGTTCACACCATTTGAAACATTTTCATATTCAGTAATTTTTGAGAATGTAGAAAATGGAAAGAAGTACCATTGGAGCAATGCGGAAAACGGAATTGTAGAGGAGGTTTAATATGAGCAGATGGTTATATGATCCTGAAACGGATTCACGGAATGGAAAAGAGTTTACATATAACTCACCAATACATGAGAACGATACATTATTCAGTGGTTTCTCATATAGAGAAATTATGGATGTTGTAATTGCAAATTATGGTCACGACATTACAGAAGAACAGTTTGACAAGGCACTCAAAGAGTTTATGGATATGCGAATTGAGGATATGAAAGAGAACTTAATGATGTGTAAAACGAATATGTTAAAGGAAATTAGAAAGGCAGGTTGATTAGTATGAGAGAAATTAAAGTTCAGTTATATAGAGGCGAAGATGATAATTATGTTGAGCTTTGGAAAACAGTTGAAGAAATCGAAGGAAAGCACAGATATTATGGAAGATACACATTTGGAAATGAGGGAACTTGGTATTCAGTATGTGATCCACTTGGTTATTGTGAATTAAATGCACCGATGGCAGATGATGTAATGTTTATTTGCTGTGATGAAAATGGAAATGAAGTAATCAGATATTCAAATGCTGATGGAAATAAACTTCCGAAATTTGAAACAGTAATCAAAAGAGAATGGAATAAGGTAAAAGAAAAGCTTCAGCATAACACAGAAGATTTGACTAAAAACTTTTGGGCTGAGTGCTGGAACGGAGACACTACAATGAAAATAAATCAGTGGTTGTTATCTTATAAAGATCCAGACTTATATCCTGAAAAGGCAAAAGATTATGATGAAAACTGGACAAATTGTTGGGCAGAAAAAGAAATTGGATATGAACCTATTCCAGATACAGAATTTGAGTATTTAGGTCATAAATATCAGTTCACAAAGGTAAAACATAAACATGAATACTGTGGTGTTGAGTGGTACGAATTTGTATGTACCGATTCTCCTTATGTAATGCAGGATACACCTTGGGTAAAAGATAGGGCATGGATTCAGTCTTATATGTATCTTGGAAATTGGTTCAATGATAAGACTTATGGAACAATGTATGATCAAAGAACAGCAAGAGAAAGGGTAGTTGCAGCACTTATTAAAAAGTTCCCTATGAAAGAGAAATGGGACAAGTTACTTTATGTAAAGAAGAGAACTGGAAATGAATTTTATAATTGTGATTGCTGTTATGAAAAGTCATATTCCGATATGGCAGATGTACTTATTAACAGAAATTATCACAGAAAAGATGTTGACCATCTTTGTAAGTTCATTAACAAGGAAACAGAAGGAATTGTATTTGCAAGCAATAGAGGTAATAAGTACACAATCAGACAGATTTATCCAGATATTTATGACTATGATAATTGTTTGATATAAGAAATGAGGTGACTGATATGCAGGTCATAGATAAAGTTGTTACACCAGACGGAATAGAAATTGAGCTTAGAGATCTAAGTGGTGAACACAAACTACCAGATTATAACGGAATGGAAATTGTCTTCCGTACAATTGCAAAGAAAACATTTCCACCAAACAAAGGATGGTATGCACAGAAAGGAAAAGAATTTCATTCATGTATTTGTTACTATAAAAATTATACATCAGATATGTTGAAAGCAGATTATGAGGAGTTAAAAAATGGTACAAAAACTCTTGCAGATTTGAAATCATATTTCTGGAATGGTAAGAGAGACAGTTATGTACTTGGATTAGAAGGAAGTGAGAATTATGCAGAAAACATTAATGGAAATGCTGATTGAAGCAGGTTATCCGAAAGAAGAAATGTATCATCATTCGTATGGATCTGATTTATATGTATATGTAATACCACTCACAACAAAAGTAATTGAGGAATGGTGCAAAATACATAATTATAGAATGGCTTGGCATTGTCCTACATTCAAAGATCAGATAACAGGCAAAATGATGTATGATTGTGCATTTCAGTGGTATGAAAATTAACAGATAGGAGCGTGATTATATGGCGAAACATATTATTGATAAAGACAATACATTAAAAGCGTTGGGAAGCATTAACACATTATTATCTCAATCGTTACAGATAATTAAAAAGGTAAACGAAGATGAACAATGGGATTTTTGTACAGATGATGTTTTGGCAAGACGAGTCAATGCTGCTGAAAGATTAATAAAAGAAATATCTGACATTGTATTTCAGAATAATTAAGCACAGGAAATTGTAATTTACTTAGAAGAAAGGATGAACAAAATGAAAAATTTTATTGAAACATTGTTAAAAGTTTTGCCATTTTTCTTAGGATTAGCAATTAATAGAATTGCAAATAAAATGGGAGTAGATTTATTTGATTGGAAAGTGATTGTAGCAACAATTATTGTTTTTATTGTTTACTTAATGATATGCAAATGGATTGAGGGTAAATAATACAGAGAATAACAAGGCAAGAGGATAAATAAAATTCGTCTGCTTTTTAGTGTAACTAACAAAGAATTTTAAGAAAGGTTAAGGTAAATATTATGAGAGTAAATGAAGTAAGAAAAACAGAAACAATTGAGAAATTAGTAAAAATTGAATACATTGCAGAGGATGGAACTGTATTTGAAAGCAAAGAAGAGTGCAAAAAGTATGAGGAATCAGCGCTGTTTGCACTAAGTAGACAATTAAAGAGAATGGGTAACGAAAATTATATATCACATTGCGACATAAATGATGATTGTAGTTGTGATGAGAAAGTAGAAATTTTTGATATTCAAACAGAAAGGGATTTGGAAAACCTTAAAAGATATTTATACCTTGTTTTAAAGAAAAACGGAGCAAGTGATGATACGGTAAATGATTGCTTTACATCAAAAGATGGAACGAGAAACAAGCACGTATTTGATAGTGTTACAGCAGGTCACGAAGTAATGATTTTCTGGAATTATGATGAGGATTGGTTCTGGGTTTACAATGACGGAAGTATCAATGGATATTGTGAATTTTTCAGAGAGAAGATTACAAAGCTTATTACACCAAAGGAAGAGTAATAATATAGAGAATAAATTAAGGCAGACGCAAACAAATGTGTCTGTCTTATTTATTAGGAAGGAGAATGTGAAATGAGTGATTTAAGAGATAAAAATATTATTAGTGAGTATCTTGTATATGCTGATGAAAATTATAACAAATTAAGAGGTAATGCAAATTTTTACGAAGCATCAGAAAGTTTACGGATTCATTGTGATGATAAGTGGTTTCTTATTGTTGATAGTTGGGACTTTATAAGAGAACTTAATGAGTGGCTCAATGATAATTATGCAAAAGAATTGTGTGATGAGACAAGATATGAATTACCAGAAAATATTAGTGACAGAGAATATTTTACGACATGGCTTGATTATCTTACAGATGGAATGTGGGGATTTTCAGACGAATATTCAGTTTGCGAGCATTGTAATAAGGCATTCAGAACTTCACCTGATAGTTATTCATGGGTTGCAAACTACTGGGTTGGTGATGGATTTATCTTATGCGAGGACTGTGTAAAGGAAGATTATTCAGAAGAGTATCTTGAATCATTAGAAAACAATCCAAATACAGCAAATACAATTCTTTCAGATGATGAAATTGAAAAGGCGGGATATAAGAAAGTGGTAGCTGATTGTGAGTCTGGTTGGTATGGAAGGTGTGACGATCCAGAAAAGATGTTAGAGCAAGAGAAGCAAAACAATAAAAATGGAAGATATTTATTCAGCATTTCTGGAACAGGACAATTCCATACAGACTTTGATATGTGGGAAAAGATAGCATAGAAAGTGAGGTTGATTGATATGGTGGAAATCAAAATAGATAACACAGGCGATGGAACATGGTGGCTATACAATAGCAATCATGGTTGGAAAGATTATTGTGGTTGTGAAAACTTCGATGAACAGGTTGTTCTTACAGGTAATAGAGATTTTACAGGCTGTACTGAGGCAGAATGGTATCAGAATGCAAAAGAAATTTTGGATGATATTGATTGTTATGACGAATATCCAACGGATGTATCTGATGAAGTGAATGCAAAATTAAAAGAAATGTATGATAAATGCAGATGTACAGAAGATATTCTGGTTGATGTAATTAGACTTCTTTATCCAGAAGACACCTTTAAAACTGGAACAATCAGAGGGTATAGCCAAGGAGATTGGCAAGATTACATTGTTATGGGAGATGTAGATACAGATTTACTTGAAGCAATGTATTTTGGGAAGATCTCTGATATTACAGTAACAACGGACGAAGAAGAATTTGGAGATGTAATCACTCATGATGAATTATGGAGAGCAGAAAGAGAAGAGGGATTAAAAGAATTTTTCAGAAATCATTACGAACTTGATAAGGATGAAGAAATTCATATCTTACAGGCAGACGGATATAAGCAGGTAGTTGATTGGAAAGCAGTTGGATAAAACCAAAGGAAAGAACTGTTTATTTAGAAAGTGAGGCAAGTAAAATGGTTGATTATACAAGAATAAATGTGTCAAAAGATGGCAAATATTTATTCGCAACAGAACAAGGACAGCTTACATACGATTGGGAAGCAAAACGGGTTTACAAATTATTAAAAGAAAAATTTCCAGAAAACGAAGGCTACAAAGTTTCTGTAATAGAATGGAGAGCAAGAGGAATTGAACCAGATTGGGCGAAGGAGGTAAACGATAATGAAAACAATAATTGATAGAAGCGAATGTAACCCATTAAGTGACAATATTGAAGGCAAGTTAGTAGTAATTAAACCAGATTTTTTCAAACCAGAATTTAGGGATGCAAAATATCAAATTGTACTTGCAACTGGTGGTTTTGGATGTGACGCAGATAAATTTGGAACTGCTGTGTTTGTAACAGAATGTTGTGAAGATCCCGAAGAATATAGGCAAGAAAGATACAATCTTATTGGTGAACCTACAAAAGAAATGATTGAGAAATGGAAATCTTTATATGGTGAGTTTAATGAGAAAGTACAGAAAGCATTGGAGGTGCAGTAATTATGATGACAGAAGAGAGATTCAAAGAGACTAATTATAAAATGAGTTACGAGGAATACAAGAAATGCTGTTGCCAAAGATGTATGAAGGAAGATTGCATTCATAGAGATGCATATAGAAGATTGCCTGAAATTGATGGTGGTCTTGGTTTGTGTCCTAATTTGAAAGGATAGTGATTAGTATGAGAGATTTAAAACCTGGTGATGTTGTTCATGTTCAAGGAATTGTTTGTGAGATTGCAGAAATTGCATGGCAAGAGCCTTGGGATTGGAGAGAGGCATATTACTTAGAGTTTAGAGATACAAACGGAATATACAGAAGTTGGAAACAAAATTTCGATGGTGGTTATGCTGAGTTGAAGGGAGAGTGATTAAATGGAAGAATTACTAAACAAATTAACAGAAGAACAGAAAACAGAGTTGAGTAATCTGTGCCAAAAAATTAATGATATTTTTGAGGAAAATGATAACTTTACTGAAGATGATGTAGATAAATATGTAGGTACTTCATTGCAAAAGGGAATTTACCAAGTAATGAATGAGTTAGGCTTATGGTGTACTATATAAGCTGTCTGGTGAAAATAAAGGTAATTTAGACCACGAAGAAATGTTCAATACCAAAAAAAGATATGATGAATTATTCAAAAAAGGATTTGTATGGCTTAAATCCTACGGCATGGAAACAGATTGATGAGAACAGATGGTGTCGATTGGAGGGATATTAAAATGAAAATAAGAACATATCAAAACAAGAGAAATAAACGAAAATACATCGAAGTGCATAATGATGGACATCATCATAATTCTGTTCGTCAGTATATACAGCACGATCAGAAAATTGCAGGTCATAAAGTTGGAGTTGTTAGAAATTATACTGGCGATGGAAAACTTCATCGGTGGAGAAAAGGTAACTTAAATGAGCTATTGGAAGATTACAAAGAGGTATAAGTATGGTAGATCAATGGACAGGAAAGTGGACGGAAGAAAAAGATTATAGTACATATCCAAAAGAGAAATGGTGTGATTACGATTATATGGCTGCATGGATCAGAGAACGGAAATACGAGCCAAAAACATCAATGGAAAATTTAATAGAAATGATTTTGGGTTATTACTTTGAAGATGATGATGTAAAAGAAAGAGGATATTTTGCAATTAAGGATGAAAGAAAATATCCTGATAATCTTATGATATTTGTTCCAGATGTAGCAGAATATGTATTTGCAAGTGGTGGATTAAGCGAATTTGATTATGAAGCATAGATTGGAGTGATGGACAATGTATTTCAAGAATGAAGGTAATGACATTTATGCAAGTTATGATGACATATTTTGGTTTTGGTATGGGAATATGGAATTTTGTTAATAGAATGGAGTGATGATTATGAAAAAGGTAAAATGCGTTAGTATTAGAGAATTTATGCCAAAGCAAATTGAAGTTGGTAAGATTTATTACATGGACGAGAAAACAAAATGGAGAGACGAAGATGGTGACGAGTATGCTATATTTTATTCCGATCAGGATGGAATGAATAAAATTGGCAACTTGCTTCTATCACACTTTTGTATGATGGAAGATGGAAATTGCATGGCTTGTGATACATGTAATGATTAAACTTGAAACAAGAGTTTCTTTAGAAGAATGGAGGCAGACATGGAAAAAATTGATAATAATATTCAATTAGCTTTCTTAGGTGGTATGAAAGCTGGATTAGAAGCATTAATTCATGGACTTGAAGTAGTAGCAGAGAATAATAACGGGCAAGTATCATTTGAGTTTGTTAAAATGGTTTCTGCTAGTACGATAGCTGATGTAGAATTAAAATTATCTAGTATAGAGAACGGGAAAGGTCTTATAGATGCTTTAAATAATAAAAGCAAATGAAAGATAATTTACAATGCTCAGGATTTGTTATAAAGGAGAGATGTATTATGGTAAGAATTAAAGATGGAAATTATATAGCAATATTCCACGATAGAATGATTGAAGTAAAAGCAGATTCAAAAAAAGATGCTTATAATAAAGCAAAAAGATATTTTGAATCAAGAGAACATAGAGAATTATTTGATGGCGAACTAAAAGTGTGTCAGATACCATCTATGATAGGTGTTCTGGATGAGTGAAATAAATAGAAAAATATTTATTGGAAAGTAAGGTGGCTACATGAATATTGTATTAGAAATGGAAATTTGGATTGTTAATGATGAGTATTTTATCACACAAGGACTAAACGGATATGAAGTGTATGATTGTGGCGATGATACAAAAGAAGCAAAAGACTTATATACGGGTACATTTGAAGAATGTTTGACTTGGATATGGAATAGTATCTAAGTCGAATGAAAGGATGATTTCTTGTTTTAGAAATGGAGGAAATAATTATGAGCCAAACAGTATTTGATGAGAATGATTTTATAAAACGAGTACCAAAAAAGATTTTGGAACGTACAAGAGAAAATATGGAAGTGTATCATATGGATTTAGCAGATTCATTTCAGGAAGCAACAAGGGAATTAGCAAAGAAAGGTACAACTTTGTGGAAAGCATGGTATTATGATGATTTTAGAGAATATGTACCATGTATTTACTGCCCAGAATATTTGGATTTATCAAAATATCCATTAAAATACAAAGGGAAATAATTCAATGAATCGGAAATTTACTTGGAGAATATGTAAGAGGTTGGAATATTCAATCTCTTATTTTTTTGGAAAGGAATGGTGAAAATTATGTTTGATTACAAAGAATTTAAAAAGGAAATGTCTAAAAGAGGACATGAAGTACATAAGAATGGAAAGTATCTTATAATTATTCCTAATAATAATTACGAAGGATACAATAAAGGATTTTTGTTTGCAACGGATATCATTAAAGGTTTTGAGGATGTATTGAAGTTACTAAATATGGATCATTTTAATACTTGGATATATAGTGCAAAATTTAAAGTCATGTGATAAAATTATAGTAATGATATTCAACAGTTGGAAAAACGGAGGTAATTATTATGTCACAGTTAATCGGATTTTTAATTGCAGGATACTTATGTATATATCTTCCATGGAGAGCGAACAAAAAGGAAGAATCTCGTAAGAGACAAGATATGTATAATAATCTCAACAAGAAGTCGGTAGATGAAATGGATAAATGGCGAAAATAATATAGAAGAGAAAAGAGGTTGACGAATATGTTCGGTGGACTATTGGCATTCTTAGGAATTTATGCAGGAAGTGCTGCAAAGGCAGCTAAAGATAACTATGATATGAAGAAAACTACTCGCACTGTTGATAAAGATGGAAATATACATTACATGGACAGATTGTGCAATGATTACATCAATAGTGAGCGAGTAAAGAGGGTTGAAACTACTGATAGAAACGGAGTTAAGTTATATTCAACTGTTGGTGTGAATAGCAGTAAAGTGTATGACACTTCTTATGGAAGGGGTACACAGCAGTTATTTGAAATGAGTGAACGTGAAAAGCAAGATGCAATTGAGCGTGGCAAATTAGCTTATATGCAGTACAATCCTTATTTTGGAAGATCGGTTACAACGGAAATTGCTACTGGTAGAACAATTACTTGTCTTTTTGCATGGGAACATGGAGATAAACCGATTTATAAGAAATGGTACTTCAGACCTGAATGCCAGGACAAATTTGGTTATAGAGAAACTGTTAAAGGCGATTATGGAATCGACATTACAAAAGAAGAATACTACAAGTTACAAACTATTGGAATTAGTTACTCGAATCTACCAAGCGATCAGAAAGTATTAGATGACTTATGGGGAAGGAATTGTGTAAAATAAAAACAGAGAAGGGATCACCTTCTCTGTTTAATTAGTCACGTAATTTGAAAAGTTACTAAACATAATCTTCCAACGCAAAGAACATGATAGCATTAAATATTAAATATGTCAATGGAGTGATTGAAATGAAAAGAGATAAGCTGACAGCAGAATTTTTTGAAAATGCGATTTGCAAAAACAAAGACATGGAAACAAAAGAATATTGGAGTAATGTTTTTAAGTCTAATTTAAAAACGATTCTTGACGAAACAAATGACTACGATTTTGAAGAAATTAGAGATGAAGTAAATTCAGATTATCCAATGGACTATGATACATACCAAAATTATTATGGCTTTATTTGTGAAGTGATTGATACAGATATGGAAGATACATATAAGCCATATAAAAGGAAAATGGATAAAATTGAAAAATTGTCTGAAGGATATTCAAACATTATTAAGAATTTTCCAGATGATGTTGATTACGCTGTTGAGTTTTCCAGAAGTAGCTTGTCTGTGTATTTGAATATTAATATTCCTGTTACAGAGGATAATATCGGTAAATTTCTTAATATCGGAGAAACAATTAGAGGGATCAATATTACAGAAACATACTCTGAATATGAAGAAAGTGATTACAAGAATAAAACAATTGTTATTAGAATGTCAGATCACGATTTTGGTGGAAACAAAGACTACTCATATAGAATACCTTGTATCAATATTGTTTTAGAGAATAAATAGATTGGAGTGATAAGAATGAAATCAAATTGGAAAGAGTTAGATTATTATCATGCGGAGTTTTCAAAGTTAAATGACAAAAACTTTGTCGAAGAGTATTTGGGATGCAAAATTAAAAAAGATGGTAAAGATATATTTACTATAGAACTTGCAAATGAACTTATAGAAAAAGCGAATAAGGCATATAAGGAAAAGTATGGAAAAGATGTTGATTTTAATTATGTTAAATTAGACATGACAAATATAGTTGAAGATACAGAGAATATATTAGATGATGGAGTATCGCACCCAAGACGAGAAATTGGTAAAACAAGAGTTGGAAAATATGATAAGAGAAAAAATATCTTGAGAATTTGGGAAGACGATGTTCCAGTATATGAAAACAACAACGGTAAAATATGTAAAGATGTTTGTGCATTAGCCGATAGTTTGATGTAAAAGGAGAATGTTGTTATGAATAATATTATATACAAAAATGAGGTTAAAAGAGCATATATAGTTCTTGGGTATAGAGCAGAATCACAGAATACCATTGATATTAATGGACTATATGAAGATAATATGGTTGATGAGATCGAAAGAGATGCATTGTTGAAGTATAATAAAGAACTTGCTAAAAGATATTATTAATTAAAATAATGGATTTAAAACGGAGAAATAATAATGCTATTATACAAAAATGTAGATATTTGTGATTTAGAGCCAATTGCTAAAAATGGAATTTTAAGTATAGATGAGTGTGGAAACAATAATTGGGACGAAGGAAAACGAGCAGAAAATGATACATCGGTGGTATATTTATTTAGCCCGATTGGTAAACAGAACTCATTCCCTAATTATGGTGCGGCATTGTTGGAGATTCAATGTGAAGCAAAGGAAAATAAAATTGGTAAAACAGATACGCATGTAGACGATTATATAGAATATATTACAAAAAGAGTTGAACCATTAGAAATAAAAAGAGTTATTATTCCTAAAATTTTTAAAGAATACATTTCAGTTCCTCAAAATGTTGGAATTACATGGTGTGAATTGAAGGCAGAATGTTATGGTAATAATGGATTAGAAGAATGTAGTAATAAAATTTTGGAACAGTTTGCAAAAACTGCTCCATTAATGAACTCTACGGAATTTAATTTCTTTAGAGGTACAACTGAAAAACGCACGATGATTGATTTGTATAATATAGAATATATATTCTAAGTAAATAATAGATTCATTGGAAAATTGGAGGTTAATTATGAGTAAAGATGAAGTGAAATATTATATAGATCATATGGACGCAAATGGTTTATTAAATTTGTGCAATGATATAAATGAATGGAAATATAAATACGGGAAACTTAAACCAGATTGTACATTAAATCATCTAGCAGAAAATTTACAGTATTGGGAATTAAGAGATTTGGAAGAACTTATTCTTAATGCAGCTCATGAAAAATTTGGGAATTTAGTTAGTTTATTAATAAAGAGTGAACCAAGTATCTATATAAAATAAGCCAATGAATCCAAGTTTTCGTTAGGAGATATGAATATGATTACATTTAAGTGTTTATATAAGTTAACAAAAGAAGAAGTAGCTGGAATTGTATTTGATATCAAAAATGGTAAATCTTATACTGTTCTAGGCTGGGAGAATTATTATGCTACAGATGCAGATATTATTAAGTATTATAATTCACTTTAAATAAAAATTACAGACTAAGAAATCTAAGTTTCAGGAGGTAATATTAAAATGATTAAATGGATTAGTGCAGAAACACCACCAACCGAATATAGTATGACAAAAGAATACTTTGTCACTTGTGAATATAAGGGAGAAGGAAATGTGAATGGAAGATTAACTTTTGTTATGACTTATGAAGAGAAGGGAAGAAAGAAAGTTCCTACATGGTGCTGGAATGGAAGAATAGCAATTTGGAAAGTATTATTTTGGGCTGAGTTTCCAACACCATGTCAGGATGAAATTTAACTTTCTTTTGGTATAGAAATGGAGAATATTATGCGAGGATGGAATGAAATAATTGGTTACGACAATGAAAGAGATTATAATTGGCAAGATGAATCTGTTAAATTGCCAAAATTAGGTGAAGAAGTTTTAATAAGTTGGCAAGATAAGCAACGACCAAGTAGATCTCCTTTTGTTGGGTATTTCAAACAAACAAAATATGGAATTCAAACAATTATAAGTGCGAACGATGGTATGGATTTTTGCCCATTGCAGAATGGTATGAGATGGCGCAGATTTAATCAACCAGATATGAGAGAAAAGATAAGAGAATATATTAGTGAGCTTGATACAGAAATTGACAGACTTGAATCTGACTTAGAAAAGCAAATGACTGACAATGTAGAAGCTTGTCAGGTTACGGCAACTGAATCAAGGTTGAATGTTATAATCGAAGTAAAGAATGATTTACTCGGAAGATTGAAAGAGGTGATATAAATGAAACAGTATGAAAAATTACAAACAGATATGCAACAGAATTTATCAACAGATGAAATATCTGGGTATTTATTTGCATTAAAAGATGAATACGTTGCATATTGCAATCAAAATGATAAAAGAGTTGATGATATATATTCATTGGCTTCATTTTTAGAAACTGAGTACAAAGAGGTACAATAAATAATGGAACAATGGGATATTACATGCTGTAGATGTGGAAAGTTTATTCTGACAGAGCAAAGAGAATCATTTTCTGGAAATATAAAATGTGTCAGGGGTAGTTATGATAATGGATTCTATAATGGAATTGAGGATCGGTTTTATTGTAGAAAATGTGCAGATAAATTAGGATTTGGGTGATATAGTGTACGAATTTTCAAAAGAGATTATCGAAAAAATCAATACAGCAAAATGTCTTACTGTAAAAGAATTAAGGATAACCGAAGTTGCATTAAGAATGTATGAAGTAAATGAAGATATTTTAGATGAATCTACTGGATTATCGAATAACGATAAATACGAATTAAAATATAAGTGTTAAAATAAATGATTTATTAGGAAGATTGGAAGAGGTGGTATAAAATGACTAATGGCATTAAAGAGAAAGACATTCGTGATATGCAAAAATGCTTTGATAAAATTGAAACGATTTTAAAAAGAATTCAGGTATATAATTCTGAGGCGAAAATTATTTGCATTGAAAGCGACACAATAGCCCTAGTTAATTTTAATGGCGAGTCTATTGATTCAGCTCCACAAATAAAAGACGAGCATATTGTTGCAAGTCAATATATATCAACATTGGATAATTATTGTTAAGAAATGACGATTTCTTTTGAAAATTTGGAGGTGAATAGATAATGGATAATATAGTTTATATGTTTGGAATTGCTCTTTTAGAACATGATGGATATTGTGAACCTATGGATGACAGTACACAGTATAAAGTTGTTAAATGGAAACTTTCAGATATGAATAAATATAATGGAGAATATGCTGTTATAGGATTCGATGGTGCATTGAAAATATATGAATCAGAAGGTAAAAAAATATTTGACGGCTCATTACTTGATTCCTCTGATTTTTGCAATAAATTAAGAGAAAAGATGTAACCCAAAGAAAAATTGCTTTCAAGTGGAGGCAGATGTGTTATATAATATTGGTGATAAATTGAAATGTAAACATGAATTTAGCGGTGAAACCGAGGAGCAGCAATGATTAATTTGAATTGGTTGAAAAATAAGATATGTGAAAAAGAGATTGTTTGGGATAAAATCCGAATGTACGGAGAGGAGGAACATCAATTCAGCTATTGGATAATGGCAGTCATCTCCACCGATAATAAGATAGAATGGTATGTAAAAAATACAGCTATTAACGAAGTTATTTTCGAAGGAAATACATATGAATCCTGTGTTAATTTTCTTGAAACACTTATAAATAAGTTGGTTGAAACTGGAAAATATAAATATTTGGAATAAATGAAAGTAGAAGCAGAATAAACTGCTTCTTTTTTAATGCAGAAAACGAGGTGATAATAATGAATATGGGAAATCCAAAAAGAGCATCAAGATTTTTATGTCTTCACTGTATGAAAATTAATCAGTTAGGAAGTGGTATACAGAGAAATGGAAATCAGCGTAAGAAGAAACATATCAAAGACTTAACATGTTTTAATGAAGGCTGTAATGGAGAAATCACGAAAAACGTAGAAATTCGTTGGTGTGACGATTATCTGGAAATGTTGGATTATGCTCAACGAATTAGATCACGTTATTATACGGATAAAGTAGAGAATAATATGTAGGAAGGTGGAATATAGTATGGAAAATTATAAAATTAGTTATAGTGGTGATACTCAAATTAAAAATATTCACCATATAGGTGTTGATTATAATGGAAATTACTATAGTGTAATTTTCGGAGAATATGTAAATGGAGGATTCTTTAGTATTCCGAACTGGAATTGCGGTGGCGAGTTAGCTGGGCTTAGTGATGTGTTTTGGAATACAGAATCTATTCAGAAATCATTAAAAAGTAAAAGAGCAGCTAAAGCTATTGCAAAAGCGATAGCAGATTACACAAAGGAGTGATAATTATGTGTTATAAGATAGAAGTACAAAATAGAAATGCTGAGAAGCTTAATAGGAAGTTGGATGAGTTAAACGCACCACAGTTTTTAAGAGATTACTTGAATGAGTTGGAAAGTAAAAGTGGAGCGTTAAATTATTTAGTGGCAATTAAAGATTTTTTACAGTGGTTGATTGAAAATAATATCATTAATAAGAAATCAATTTCTGGAATAGAAGTTCCTGATTTTAGTGACTTGCGACCACAAAATATTAGTTCGTACCTTAGATATAAGGAAACAAATGGAATGTCGCCAACCACAACGGAAACAAGAAAAAATATCATTAAAAGTTTTATAAAAAATGTATATTCATATAGAGAATGTTTATTGAGAGAACTCTATAATAGTATGGAAGATTTTAGTAAACAAATAAAGTATAAAGGAATATCTTCTAAAAACAACTTAACACAAAAACTTCCAACAGAAAATCAGCTTAATGATATGGAAGAAAAAATAATGTGGAAAAAGGATGAATGTGTAAGGAATAGAAATATTGCTATTTTTCGTGTCTTAAGAGGAACTGGAATAAGAGAGTCTGAACTTGCTGGCTTGGATTTATCAGATTTGCATTTAGATGAAAATAGTGAATGTATTGATCTTAATGATATGTCACATATTATGGTTTTACCAAAAGGATATCAAAGAGAAACTGAAAAAAGACCTGTATATCTTACTGGATCTGCTCTGAAAGCATTAAGAGAATGGCTAGAGTACAGAAATACATTGAATAATATTGTAGACAAAGAAGCTGTGTTCGTAAATAAAAATGGTACACGTACAACAGAGAGAAACATCAAACAGATATTTGAAAATTATGGAAATGGTATTACTCCACATATGATGAGACATTATTATGCCAGTATAATGAACAGAAATGGAAATCTTGCATTTGTTCAGCAACAGCTTGGACATAGTAGTGTGAATACAACAGTTAATAACTATGCGAATGGTGCAGTGGGAATGAAAGAGAAACTGATGGAGATGTGATTATGGTTGAATATATTGGGAAGAAAATCAGAACTGAAAATAAAATAACAGTAAGAGGGCTTGCGAAAATGGCTGATATTGCACCAAGTACAATTAGCAAATGGGAAAATGGAAGTGCTGTTCCTGATTTAGCTGTATTGGATTTGGTTGCCAAAGCTATGAAAGTGAATCCGTTTGATTTGGTTAAATTTGTGTAATATGTATACGACACTAATTTTTAGTGTCGTGTTCAGATATTAAAATATCATTAGGAGTACATTCGAGAACGTCACATAATCTTTGCAATGTATCAAAGTATATGCGTTGTGCATTACCATCATATAAATTACATGTTGCTTGATATCCTATTTTTAGTTCTTTTGAAAGCTGATTTCTATTTAATCCTTTTGCGTCAACTAATGGTTTTATATTAAGTTTCATATATATTACCTCCTTGATAATATATACTTTAGCATATATTGTTAAAAAAATAAATATAATCTTAAGAGTAACTATTGACATTATATTGTTAAGGGTGTATAGTATGAAATATCAAAGGTAATCCAAGGGTATTAAGAATACTTAATATAAGAAAGGAGGATGTGATATATGGAAATAAACACTTTTGATATTGTTAGAGTTGATTTCGGAGATGTAGTCTTTGCAGGAGAGCAAGGCGGTATAAGACCAGCAGTTGTAATTCAGAATGCTTATGGAAATATTTATTCTGATACAACAATTGTAATTCCATTTACAAGTAAAATAAAACATCTCCAGCAACCGACACATTCTTTCTTTCATAAGGATTTAGGCAAAGGTTTAACTGTGGATTCAATGATTCTTGGTGAGTGTGTTAGACAGGTTTCAAAAAAGAGAATAATAAAGAGACTTGGTTGTATTACAAAATTACAAGAGAAAATAAAAGTCAAAGCAGTATATGATGCAAATTTTGGAGCATTGGAGGAGGTTTAAGAATGGAATATATAATAATGAGTTTAGAAGATGCAAAAAAAGTAGCAAAAAAAGATGCAGTTGTTCTTGTGTCAAAACAGGATCTTGAAAATCCAGATTGTAACATTGGATTTTGCAAGAAGAGGTTTTGTGAATGCAATAGCATTCTTGAAGAAGCAGCAAGTATTGCGAAAGTGTGCGATGAATTTGCTAATCAGCTTAGAGTTTTTTCAGATATACAGTTAAATTCTCCGAAGGGCTATTTACATACAATCATGTATAAGACGAAAAAAGAATGATGTGTCCTGATTATAGGACACCATACATATTAGAATAAAACCAATTGATATGTTTGTACCGAACATACGTTTGCAAAAGCTATTGACAGGAACTGGTGTTCGGAGTATTATACAAATATAAAATAATATATGAAAAAGGCAACAAAAAACAGCCTAGAGTTTTCAAACGGTATTGGCGTACCTACTCACACTAGACTGTAACTCAACCAACCAAGATTAAGTCATTACATATTTTGGCATAATTTTCCAGTTATGTCAAGTTCAGTATGGCTAAAATCATAGCCTGTTTCCAATATTTTATCAAAATTTAATATTTTTATAGGGCATTCGCCAAGTGGTAAGGCACAGGATTTTGATTCCTGCATTACATCAGTTCGAATCTGATATGCCCTGCTTTGTGACATTCCACCCGGTATGTTACAGAACGCAAGTGATTTCCTTGTAAGAGCAAAATGTGTAGTTGCTATAGTTCTACCATAGTCTAATCCACTAACGGATTACAAGCTGATACTATACTTCCTGATAAACTTGCGATAGTGTCAGCGACTTGGATCATTAGCACAATTGGTTAGTGCATTCGGCTAATAACCGAAAGGTTCAGAGTTCGAGTCTCTGATGATCCATTGCTAAATCAAACAAAGAGAGGAGATGATTACGTTGGCACAATATGTAATTACAGACGGTTCTCGTTGGATTATGAGAAATCGTAATGGTAAATATGTTCCAACATCCTGCGAGGCATTGGCTGATACATTTTCAAATAAAGCAGCCAATAATCTATATAATAACTCGCTACCCAAAGCCTTGAAATCAGTATTTTATATCCAAAAAATTGATACTCCACCTGATAATGTAAAGCAGATTACTCAATCGGAAGTGGAAAATAACACTGAAAAGGTTATGGTTGCCGAAAATATTCAGAAATGGATCAATAAAATAACTGATCTAAATGGATTGGCAACAGATGCATTACATAGAAAAGAAGAGTTGTGTGAAGAACTTAGCTTTATAGATAGGGAATTATCCGATATCAATCATTACATAGAATTTTGTAATCTTAATGTAGCACAAGGATGGAAGGCATATAAGATGATAAAGGAACGGAGAATAAAAAGAAGAAGTATTAAAAATGAGATACAAATTCTTAATATTATTCTCGACAAAAAGATTTCTGATACGGTTACAAATGAGATTTTGGAATCCATGTCGAAAATGGATAAGCGTACATATGAACCACGAGTAATGAACGAGCTGTTTGATTTGTAAAGAAAGGATATACATATGGTGATTTGTAAAATGTGTTATACGTCTATGGTTGGTGTTATGTCGTTCTCAAAGGACAAGCATGAGAAGTTTTGTCGTTGCCCGAAATGTTGTTCAGAGACACGGCATATAAAAATCAATGATAACGAGTTGAGCTTTGGAGAAGTATTACACAGAGAAATAAATAAAAGGTAATAATGTGAGGTAGGTACATGAAATGAATAAGATAGAACTTAGTGAAGAACAACTTGCGATAGTTGAAGATTATTGTTGTGATGATATGAAAAAATTGAAGAAGCTTTGTAATCCAATTATTGTCAGGATTGGTGGAATTAGCAAGAAAGACTACGATGATATTTATAGTTTAGCACAGTTTCTTCTATATAAATGTGTTAGGAAATACGATAAAGATAATTCCAATGGGGCATCATTTAATACGTTTTTATGGAATATCTTAAGTAGAAGAATTTATGCCACATATATCAGAGATAAGAATCGCCAGTGTCGTAGTAATACGAAAGAAGATGAGAATGGAAATAAAATTTTTATTCCAGACGTTTCACTTGATGCGCCTACACTTGACTGTGTGGCGACAATGGAGAGGATTTCATCATCTACTACTTTGGAAGATGAATTTTTTAAACCAGATATAAGTAAAAAAATGAAACAATATTTACATAATTTATCATCAGAACAATTGGAAGTAGCACATCTATTTATGGATGGTTATAAACAGGAAGATATAAAAGATATTTTACATATGTCACAATCTGAATTTAATAATTGTATGAATGGCATGAGAGTATACAGGAACACATCAATATTAATGTAGGGAATTATAGGAGGAATGTACAATGGCAAGACCAAGAAGACAAGTTTACACGATGGATCAGTATTTAGAAAATGAAAGTGAAGGGTATATTAGTAATAATGTATGTACACAGAGAAATCCAAAATGGAAGCCTATCATTGATGGCTTGATGGTAACAATTTTAACAGACGATTATATTCCTCCTATTATTCTTGCAGAAGAGGAATGTGGTCGAAAGTTTATTGTTGATGGTGGTAGTAGAACAGCAGCATTTAAAATGTTGTGTAAAGGCAATTATAAGATTAAATCATCTGTGGAAGATCCGATTATTTCATATAAAAAGATTGAAAAAGATGAAAATGGAAAAAATGTTTGGGTTGATGCTGAATTTGATATTCGTAATAAAACATTCAGTCAGTTTCCAAAAGAGTTACAAAAGAAATTCTACGAATACCAGGTTGAAACTGTAATACATGAGTGTGATGTTGAGCAGGCTGCAAAGTATCTGAGAAGATATAATGTACATACTGCAATGAATGCGAATGAACAATTATTTATACATATTCCAAAATTCGCAGATGAAATCAGAGAAATTATTCAAGATAGATTCTTTCTTGATTGCACGATTATTAAAGAGGTCGAAAAAGATAAAGGTGTATTAGAACGTGTAGTTTCAGAATCTGTTATGTGTATGTTTCATTTTGATAATTGGAACAAAAACGGAAAAAAGATGGCTAAGTATCTGAATGAGAATGCAACAAATGAAGAGTTTGAAGTGTTTGATAACAATATAAAAAGACTAGAAAAGATTATCACAAAAGAAACAAAGGAATTGTTCAGTACCAAAGATACTTTTGTTTGGATGACATTTTTTAATAGATTTACGAAACTTGGGTTAGAGGATAGTAAATTTGCTGATTTTCTAAATGCTTTTGTTAATGGATTAAGAGAAAAAGATATTGATGGGAAGTATTTCGATACAGTGGACGAGCATGGCAGTACAAAAGATAAGAGTGTTATTTTAGACAAATTACATATTCTTGAAACACTGATGAATGAATTTTTACATATTGATACAACAGAAACAAATAGCACAGAAGCAGAGAATAACAATACAGAAGAAAGTGCTGAAGATAATACGGAAGAAAGTGTTCTTTCCTTTGTTCAAGAAAATGCAAATCCTGACGCTACAGAAGAGGATATAGACGAATATACAGATTTAGTTGATTATTGTTTTAATCATAACCAGATAAAAATAGATATTCCTCTATATCAGAAATGCCAGATGGCTTTAATTGCTTTGATGGCTTATGCTTGTAAAAATAATAGAGAAGATGATTTTGAAAAGTGGATTAAAACATATCAAAATCAAACTAATTTCAGTTTGTCACAAAAGGATAACTATACATATATGAAAGAAAGTATGAATAGATTAGCGGTTGCTTAAAGAGAATAAGTTAATAACAGAAATCAGAAAACGTCCGATTATTCAATCAAATACATAGCCGAGTCTGGCAATTCTTATATTCTTTGTGAGCATGGTTTCTGTTTTATATAAAATTAATCGAAGGGAATAAAACAACAATGAAAACAATAGACAATAAATTTGAGATAGGTGAAGAATGTTATACATATGCAAGAGAAAATGTAGAAGTTGTTTGTCCAGTATGTCAAGGGACAAAGAAGATTCTTTACAATGGATATGAGATTCCATGTAAACAGTGTAATACAACGGGAAAGATTGTATGCAAACAGACAGTGGTTGCACCTCATAAAGTTAAAATTAGAAGGATTGTGGCTAGTATTTGAAATGATGTAACCACAATTAAATACAAAGTTGATTCTGTTGGAGAATATATCAATGTAAGAAATAGAGGAGAGAGTTCTTTATTTAAGACATTGGAAGAATGTGAGCAGAAGTGTAAAGAAATTAATCAGGGTGAGAGTAGTGCTGCATTTTAGCAGCCAAATTCTCTTTCTTTGGATTGTGAGGTGAAAATATGAAGATGACAGGAATAATTCGTAGAGTTGATGATTTAGGTAGAATAGTAATTCCAAAAGAAATTAGAAGATTGGTGTTTGGAAAAGCAGACGCAATTGGTGAACCAATGGAAATATTTATTGACGGAGAAAATGTTGTACTTCGAAGATATAAAGCAATGCAAACCTGTGAATGGATAAAATATGATTATAGAACGATTTGTCCAAAGAATCATGGTGATGCTGATGATCTATATTGGAGGATACCTGAAAATATGGATAAGTTAAAATATTGTCCTTATTGTGGTAAGGAAATAGTTGTTGTAGATGAATAACAAGTAAAGTTCGATTTATTTGGGAAAATGAAAGGAGATTTATATGATTACAAAGACATTATATACTTGTCAGTTCTGTAATACTGATTATGCAGATAAAGAAAAAGCAATGGAATGTGAAAAGAATCATAAGGTTTTAGAAACAGCAACAATTATAGGTGACTATAAATCGTTAAAATGTATACCAGATGGGTGCCCTACGAAAGTAAAAGTGAAATTCAAGGGTTCAGATAAATGGATAGAATATAAGAGATAATTTGGAGGTTGTTTTTATGAGTAATGAATTTAGAAAATGCGATTTCTGTTCGTACTATGATGAATATGAAGGGTGTGAGTGGGGATGTAATAACCATGAAGACTTTAAACCAGATAATGACAGAATTATTACAAAAGCAAAAGAAAAAGGAATATCTGTAGCAGATGTGATAGCCTTAATAAATATAAATTGAAGCACAAGAAAACTTCGTTTCCTTTGGATTATAAACGGAGAATATAACGGTAGAAACAATTAACAAAAATAAATATAAGAAAGAAGAGGTACAAAACATGGATGGATTTATGAAATTTAAGAAGGCTTTACAGAAGCACTTCGATGAAATGCAGAAAGAGGCAACACATTTATTTGAGGTAAATGTAGATAAAGATGAATTATGGAATACATATCTTGATAGCTTCCCTGCTGGTACAAATGAGATTTTCAGAGAGCGTAGAGAACATGATTGTAGTTGTTGTAGACAGTTTATTAAGAATATTGGTTCTGCTGTCACTATCAAGGATAATCAGATTCATACGATTTGGGAACTGAATCTTGGTGATACAACATATCAGCCAGTATGTGATGCACTTGATGCTTTTGTAAAAGCTCATACAGTTACAGATATTTATACAACTAAGTTTCCTAAGATTGGTACAGATTTTAATTTCGAGGAAATCAATGGTAAGTCTCATCGGTGGGATCATTTCTTCTTAGAACTTCCAAGTAAATTCGTAAATAGAAGTAGTCGTTCTAATGAGGAAGTTAAAGGACAATTCAGAGATACAAGAAACGTATTTAAGCGTTCTCTTGATGAAATTACTATGGATGCACTTGATACAATTCTTGAACTTATCAATTCAAATACACTTTATAAGGGTGAAGAGTGGAAAGGCGTACTTACAGAGTTCAAGAAGTATAAGAAGGAATACGATAAACTGACTTCTGATACTGAAAAAGGTTTGTATGCTTGGGAGAAGTCAGTAACAGCAGGTATGGCTATCGGTAGAATTAGAAATCATTCCATTGGAACACTTCTTATTAATGTAAGTGAGGATATGGATCTTGACATGGCAGTTAAGAAGTACGAGCAGATTGTCGCTCCAAGCAATTATAAGCGTCCAAAGGCTATTTTTACAAAGAAGATGCTTGAGGATGCAAAAAAGACTATTACAGAACTTGGATATATGGATTCATTACAGAGAAGATTTGCTAATCTGAATGATATTACTGTAAATAATGTACTGTTCTCAAATAAGAGTGCTGCAAGAAGAATGGTTGGTGCAGATGATATTTTTGGTCAGATGGAAAAGGATGTTGCTGTAAGTCCTAAGAAATTCTCTAAGGTTGAAGAGATTTCAGCACAGGATTTCATTGACAAGGTACTTCCAACTGCAAAGGAGATTGAAGCTTTTGTAGAGAATAAACATGAGAAGAACTTTGTTTCTATGATCGCACCTGTTAATCCAGAAGCTAAGACAATGTTCAAATGGAACAATGGATTATCTTGGGCTTATTCAGGAAACATTACTGACTCTGATATGAAGCAGAATGTAAAAGCTGCTGGCGGTAATGTCGATGGTATACTTAGATTTTCAATTCAGTGGAACGAAGATGGACATGATAATCACGACCTTGATGCACATTGTATTGAGCCAGATAAGAATGAAATTTTCTTTAGTAATTGTAGAAAGCCAAGTGTTTCAAGAATGGGTGGTCAGTTAGACGTTGATATTATTCATCCAGATGGAAAGGTTGCAGTAGAGAATATTACTTGGGAAGACCTGTCAAGAATGAAACCAGGTGTTTATAAGTTTTTTGTACATCAGTATTCAGGAAGCGTAAGGCATGGATTTAGAGCTGAGATTGAATTTAATGGAGAAATTTACAAGTTTGATTACGATAAGTCAATGAGAACTGATGAAAAGGTTCAGGTTGCAGAAGTAACACTCGATGAGAATGGAAACTTCTCAATTAAGGAGAAATTAGCAGGAAATTCATCTATTTCAAGTCGTGAAATTTGGGGTGTAAATACAAATCAGTTTGTTCCTGTATCAGTAATTAGTTACAGTCCAAACTATTTTGACGAGCAGGATGGAATTGGTCATAGACATTTATTCTTTTTCCTGAAGGATTGTGTGAACAACGAAAGTCCTAACGGCTATTACAATGAGTTCTTAAAGAGTGACCTTGAAAAGCACAAGAGAGTATTTGAGGCTTTAGGTGCTAAGTGTCATGTAGAAGATACTGATGATCAGCTTTCAGGAATTGGATTCTCTATGACTAAGAGAGCAGATTTAGTTATTAAGGTTAAGGGCGCAACAGAGCGTGTAATGAAGATTAAATTTTAATTAGAAAAGGAGATTATTATTATGACAAACAATGAATTATTTATCAATGCAACAAGATCAAACTATTAGTTTCCATTCAGAGGAATGATTAACATAATTGATTTGTGGGATTTATCTCTCACAAATCTGGACTCAGTATTTAAGACACTCAATTCGGAAGTAAAGAAGTCTGAGGAAGAAAGTCTTCTGAATACCAAGTCAAAGGAAGATGAGGAGATTTCTAATAAGATTGAAATTGTTAAGTATATTGTTAGTGTGAAGTTGGATGAGAAAAAGAAGAGAGAAGACGCTAAGAAAAATGCTGAGATGAGACAGAGATTGCTTGAAATCAAGGCTAAGAGACAGGATGCGGCACTTGAAAATATGTCTGATGAGGAGCTGGATAAGGCACTTGCAGAATTAAGTGAGTAATTGTTATGGATATACCATATATAGTATTAGAAATAAGCAATATATACTATATATGGTATATATTTTACATTAGAAAGAAACGCACATTTCCTATGGAATTTTGGAGGTGAAATCTTTTTGAAGGTTGTTGGAAATAAAGAAAATGTCAATCAAATAAGATTGACACATAAAGGTTTGAACGTCAGATTTAATTGTTTTATGAAACCATTACCCTACACTACTGACAATAATATTGATATATCTAAGCCTGAAATAATTGAGATAACATTTAAGGATTCTTATGAAATAGATAACTTAATACATATATTGAAAAAATTCAAAAAAGAATGTTCTGAGTATATTGGAGAATGGAGATAACATTATGACGAATAAAGAGCAAAATAATTTAAGTAAATACATAGCATTAATTCTTAGACATAGACCTGATGTTGTTGGCATCACATTAGACGAACATGGCTGGGCTAATGTATCAGATTTATTAAAGGGGATCAATAAAACTCAAACAATTACAATGAAAATGCTTGAAAAAATTGTAGAAGAAGATTCTAAACAGAGATATTCATTTAATCGAGAGAAGACGCTTATCAGAGCAAATCAAGGTCATTCTGTAAAAGTCGATGTAGAATTGAAAGAGTGTATGCCACCAGATATTTTATATCATGGAACAGGTGTTAAATATTGCTCTTCAATCAATAAACAAGGGTTAATATCCAAGAGTCGTTTATATGTCCATCTATCAAAAGATATTGAAACAGCAACAAATGTTGGTAGTAGACATGGAGAACCGTTTATTTATAAGGTTAGAGCAAAAGATATGTATAATGACGGATATAAATTCTTTTTATCTCAAAATAGTGTATGGCTTACAAAAGAAGTACCAATCTGTTATTTAGAAGGAGAATAATACAATGTCAAATTTATATGTATATTTAATTCGTTCTCGTAACAAGGATAATAAGGATGTCCCAAACTTTAAGCAACGAGATAAGACAATTCTTGAATATAAAGAGAATGAAGACAAAATAATTGAAGAATTTAAAAGTTTTGCAACTAAAGGAGTTCCTGGTGAACAGACAAGATTATATAGATCAGTTAATTCTAGGAACGAAGAGAAAATCAGGGAAGAATTTATTATTCGTCTGCTGAGAGACAAGCCAAGTATGACACAGCTTAATCGTACATTAGCTTCAGTTGCGCAGCAGGTACAAAATCGTGATGAGAGTAAATGGTTGTTCGATTTCGATGTGGATGATGATAAATTAGCTTTAGGATTTATTAATGACATTACAAATTATGGATTTGTATTTAATCAGATTGAAATGTATAAGACTCCACATGGTTATACAATCACCGTTCCGCATGGATTTGATACAAGAGAACTGATGGAAAAGTGGAAAGATTATGACATCACATTGAAGAAAGATGAATTGTTGTTTTTGGATATGATAACGAATAAGTGATATTTTATTGATATACCAAAAATTGAGGTGAATTTGAATGAAGAAATTGAAAATTGAAATTCCATCTGGTGCAAATGAAATTATTCATACTTTACAGGATAATGGATATGAAGCTTTCTTGGTCGGAGGATGTGTGAGAGATAGTATTCTTGGTAGACCAATTCATGATTATGACATTACAACTTCTGCCACACCAAATGAAATGATGGAAGTATTCAAGGACAAGAAAATTATTGAAACTGGTTTACAACATGGAACTATTACCATTGTAATTGATGGCGAGGGATATGAATGTACCACTTACAGAATTGACGGTAATTACTCAGATAGTCGTAGACCTGATAGTGTAACATTTACACGAAGCTTTGAAGAAGATTTAAAGCGTAGAGATTTTACAATCAATGCAATGGCATACAATGATGAAGTTGGTCTTGTAGATCCGTTTAATGGTATGGAAGATATTAAATACCACAAGATTAGATGTGTTGGCAGAGCAGAAGACAGATTTTCAGAAGATGCATTAAGAATTTTACGTGCTATTCGATTTGCCTCACAGTTGGAATTTGTCCTTGAACCTGATACAGATTGGAATATCTCTAAAATGTATAAGAATTTGGAGAATATATCTATTGAAAGGATTAATAGTGAGTTCTGTAAAATTGCTGCATCGAGTGATTTCTGTGTACAAATGGTCTTATATCACGAAGTATTCTCGTTGTTCATTCCTGAAATTAAAGATATGCTTGGTTTTCAACAGAATAATCCATATCACATGTATGATGTATGGAATCATACCGTACATGCAATAGAATATTGTGAATCCGATGATTTAGTAACAAGATTGGCGGTATTCTTTCATGATATAGGAAAACCACATTGTTATCAAGATGGCGAGGATGGTATTAGACATTTCAAAGGTCATGGAAGAGTCAGTGCTGATATGACTGATAAAATAATGAAGCGATTAAGATTTGACAATGATACAAGAGAAAAGGTCGTTGAATTAGTCTATTATCATGATGCTACTTTTGAGGTGGGAAAGAAATATATCAAGAGATGGCTTAATAAAATCGGAGAAGAACAGTTCAGAAGATTACTAAATGTTCGCAGAGCTGATATTAAAGCACAAGCAGACATGAATCAGGAAACAAGATTACAGAAGATTGATAACATCGGCTATATCTTAGAAGAAGTCTTACAGGATGAAGAGTGTTTTTCTCTAAAGGATTTAGCAGTTAATGGCAGGGATTTAATTACTATTGGATATAAGCCAGGAAAAGAAATTGGTGAGGTATTAAATAATCTGTTGGATTCAGTTATTAGTGGAGAAAATATAAATGAGAAAGAAAAATTATTAGAAATAGCAGAGAGGAGATTACATGGTTAAATTATTCAGTCATACAGATTTAGACGGAATCGGTTGTGGTATTTTAGCACAACTTGCATTTGGTAAAGATAATGTAGAAATTTCATATTGTGATTACGACAATATTGATTCAACTGTAAAGGAATATTTGGAAACAGAACAGGACGACACAATCCCAATTTATATTACCGATATTCGTGTCAATGAAGAAACTGCTGAGTTACTGAATAAAAGAGGCAATGTTAAGTTATTAGATCATCACCCAACAGCTCTTGGATTAAATAAGTATGATTGGTGTGATGTAGTTATCGAAGATTCCAAAGGAATTAAAACATCGGGAACTATGTTGTTTTATCATTGGTTAGGTATGAATGGTTGTCTGAGTGAAGAGTTAGAGAATAATAAAGCGTTAGAGAAATTTGCTGAACTTGTGAGAGATTATGACACTTGGAGATGGTCAGAACTCGGTGATGAAGGTGTTATTTGTAAGCAGATAAATGATTTATTATATCTTTACGGTCGAGATGATTTTATTCATTGGTGCATTTCAGAAATCCATGATGAGGTATTCCCAAGATTATATGCCAAAGATGAAGTTATCCTGAAAATTAAACAGGATGAAATTGATAGATATATCGAAGAGAAGAATGAAACTATGTTTACCAGTCCTATGTGTGGTAAGGTTTGTGGTTTTGTATTTGCAGATAGGTTTGTTAGTGAATTAGGTAATAAACTTTGTAAAATGCATCCTGAAATTGATTTTGTGGCAATGATTGATATTGATGGTTGTACGGTATCTTATAGAACCGTTAAAGAAGATATTGATCTTGGTAAAGATGTAGCAAGTTTATTTGGTGGCGGTGGTCATCCAAAAGCTGCTGGTTCAGAATTTGGTCAGAGTATTAAGTTGAAAATTATTGGGGAAATCTTTGGACAGTGAGGTGAGAGAATAATTGGAATGGATTAAATGTGTCGAAGGACAAATGCCAGAAGATGATAAAAGATACGAAGGCAAGAAAGTAATCAATGTACTTGTTACCACAAATCGAGGCATAGTAACAAAAGTACAAAGACAACGCTATGATGGGACATGGTTTTGGGGAAGAATTAATGGTGGCATGAAAGCTTGGATGCCGTTGCCTGAACCATACAGAGAATAAGCGAGGTAAAAGAGTGAAATTAACAATTGATATTCCAATAGGATATGAAAGAGATTTTAATGTTGATAAGTTTAAAGATTTCTTTTCAAGAGTAATTGCAGATATAAACTGTCATGGTCTATGTGGTAATTATGAAAAAGAAATTGCAGAAATGTTTTTAGAAGCGTTTGAAAAAGCTATTATTGGTGATGTTAATTTAAATGCAAAAGTTATTCCAGTTGCAAATATATCTTTTGACAAAGAAGATATGCAGAAGATGATTCAAGATGAATTAAAGAAGTTTCAAGTAGAGAATAATCTAATATAGAAGTAATTCTATTCACGGCTGATCAGCCAAATTAAGCGAGGTGATAAAGTGAAGAAATATTGGGAAACAGGTGAAAAGAATGACTTTGGTAAGGAATGTTATAAATTACATTTTAGTCAATTTTATGAAGAAGATGATGAAAATGTAGTAGCTGGTTTTGTACAAGATGAGACAGACGAAAACAGATTTATATATGTATCAAAAGAACTAAATGTTGAATATGATACATTGTTTGCAGACAGTATAGAAGATGCAAAGCATCAAATCGAAGACATGCTAATAGATTATTGGAATGACAAGATTGATTATTTAGAAAATCAAATTAAATCATTTCAAGACAAAGAATAATCATATATAGAAATTTCTATCTTGGCGATTCAGCCAAATTTTCCAAAAGTAAAAGTAACAAGAAATATTTTTTTCTTATGGTTTTTTGCAGACGTGCAAATTCCATAGGATTTTACAACAAAATAATATTAAAACGAAAGGATTTAACAGTAAATTCTAGGATAAATGATTGCGCAATCTCTGTAGATTAAAGGATTTTGACAGAGAATAAAGAAAAAAATAATTATTGTGAGAAGAACTGGAAGTTAGTGAACTTCTGTGAGTTTGATAAATATGCAACAAGTTCTTATTGTGCTATTCACAATGAAAACGAAAGTAAAAATCTTGGTGATATTACTAAGGTTGATGAAACAAAGCTTGAACCATTTAATATGATTTGTGGAGGTAGTCCCTGTCAGGATTTTTCTGTCGCAGGTAAGCAGAAAGGTTCTGTATGGACTTGTAAAGATTGTGGACATGAGTATAACCCACTGACAGTTCATTGGTCAGAAAGAGATAAGTGTCCATGCTGCGGAAGTAATAATATTGAGAAGACTCGTTCATCTCTTTTGGTAGAGTATCTGAGAGTTATCAGAGCAAATAAACCGAATTTCGGTATGTACGAGAATGTAAAGAATATTGTGGGAAAGCAGTTTAAAGATACATTCAAGATGTTCACAGATGAGTTGGACGAGTATGGATACAATGTGTACTGGAAAGTCCTAAATGCAAAAGATTATGGTATTCCTCAGAATAGAGAGCGTGTGTATCTGATTTTTATTAAGAAAGAATTAGACAATGGAAAGTTTACATATCCTGAACCATTTGATAATGGAATGAGATTAAAAGATATTCTTGAAGAGAATGTTGATGAGAAGTTTTATATCTCAGAAGATAAGGTTCAGAGATTTTTAACAAATCTCAATAACGAAGACGCTTTATTATACGATGCTTGTCAGGTTAAAAGAGAAGGAAAATCAAGAGAATATAATGATTTCTGTCCTACTTTAACAGCAAGAGATTATAAAGATCCACGTCTTGTAAATGATAATGTTGTAAAACAGATTGGCACAATTTCTAAATGTGAGGGGAATTGGAAAAATCCACAGGTAGGTAGAATTTATAGTACAGATGGTTGTAGTCCAACATTAAATACTTGTGGAGGTGGTAGTCATGAACCAAAGATTGTTCAGCTAGGAAATGTAAATCCATCTGGCAAAGGTATGAATGGCAATGTGTTTGACGAGAATGGATTAGCACCGACTCTTACAACAAATAAGGGTGAGGGTAATAAGATTGCAATTCGCCAGGCAACTAAGAAAGGATATATTGAATGTGAACTAGGTGGCGTAGCTGATTTACCATATCCAGAGTCCAAAACAAGAAGAGGTAGAGTTCAGGAAAATGGTCAGATTTGTCCAACAATTACTGCAACTGAGACAGGGGTTTGTAGAATTGAATCACCTATTAGAATTAGAAAACTTACTCCGAAGGAGTGTTTTAGACTTATGGGATTTTCAGATGAGAATTTTGAAGCTGCTGAGAAGATGGTAAGTAATAGTCAGTTGTACAAGCAAGCAGGGAATTCCATTGTAGTAGATGTTTTATATTACATATTGGTTGAATTGTATAAGGCTATGCCATATCTTTTTGAGGATTTGAGATTAAGTAGCTTTTTCTCAGGGATTGGCGCATTTGAGATAGCGTTGAACAGATTATATGAAGGAATCAACTCTGGAAATTTTACAAAATAGCATATACAATATATAGTATTAAATAATTATAACAAATACTATATATTGTATAAAAATCAAGACCGAAAGAAAGCGGAATTTCTTCTGAGTTTTCAGAGAATAAATACATATAAAAATAAAGAAAAGAGGTAACAAAATGAGCAAAACATTAATTGTTGTAGATATGCAGAATGATTTTATTGATGGAACACTTGGCACAAAGGAAGCACAGGCAATTGTTCCAAATGTAGCAAAGAAAATTAAGGAGTATAAGGATGCTGGCAAACAGGTAATCTTTACAAGAGATACACATCCTGAGAATTACTTAGAAACATATGAGGGTAAGCATCTTCCTGTTACTCACTGTGTAAAGAACACTATTGGCTGGCAGATTTCAGATAAGCTAGATTTTGATATTGAGAACGATATTCTGATTGATAAGCCTACATTCGGTTGGACACATTGGGATGATTTTAACTTTAAAAGTGTTGAAATCTGCGGATTATGTACCGAAATCTGTGTGGTTTCAAATGCACTTATTATCAGAGCAAATTATCCTGAGATTGATATTACAGTAGATGCAAGCTGTTGCGCAGGTGTGACACCTGATACTCACAAGGCTGCATTAGCAACTATGAAGATGTGCCAGATCGAAGTGATTGGAGAGAATAATGAAGTATAAGAATTATATCATTAATACTTTTAGGCATTTTAAGAAAGTCTGTACGCATAAACATTGGGTGTTCTACTATTGCTGTAAAGTGGGAATTCCATTTCAAGGGTTAGTACATGATTTATCTAAATTTTCTCCAACAGAATTTTGGGAGAGTGTTAAGTATTATCAAGGTACTTCAAGTCCAATAGATGCTTGTAAGAAAGAGAATGGTTGGTCAGCAGCTTGGATGCACCATAAAGGAAGAAACAAACACCATTACGAATATTGGCAGGACAATTTTGATAATGGTGGGAAGCCTATTGAAATGCCAATGAAGTATAAAAAAGAAATGCTTTGTGATTATCTTGGAGCAGGTAGAGCATATTATGGTAAATCGTTTAATTTTGAGAAGGAATTAAAATGGTGGAAATCTAAGAAAAGTAAGCCAATTGCAATGCATCCAAATGACATAGCTTTTATTGATAAGTATATTAATCTGTTTTATGAGTACGAAAACAGAGAATATGATATTAGAACAATATTTAATCAAATCAAGAAAGAAGGAAAATAATATGGAACAGATTATTACAAGTTTATTAGAGACAGATGCCTACAAATTGTCAATGGGACAGGCTATTTATCATCAGTTTAGTGATTATAAAACCACTTGGAGTTTTAAGTGTCGTAATAAGGATGTTCATTTTACACCAGAAATGGTAGAAGAGATCCGTAGACAGATTAAATTATATTGTGGTTTGAGATTCACAGAAGATGAACTTACTTATATTGATAATATCAAATGGATGAAAGGTTCATATGTTGATTTTCTGAGATTGTGGCAGCCAAGATATGAGGATTTTGAGATTACAACAGATTCAGATTGTGGTCTTTCTATCGAAACATTTGGTACATGGCTTAATACATCTATGTATGAGATTCCTACACTTGCGATTGTAAACGAAGTATATTTCAGAATGGCATATAACTATGAGGAATTGCTTGATAGTTTCAAAAAGAGATTAAATGAAAAGTACGAAAATCTCAGAAGCGGTCATTGGTACGCTGGTATATTTTCTGAATTTGGTCTTAGAAGAAGACTTTCTGCTGAAGCACAGGAGTTAGCTGTTGAGAAGTTTTCACATTTGAATGATACACTGCATAGTCCATCTAAGTTTGTTGGCACATCTAATGTATATCTCGCAAAGAAATATAATATCACGCCTGTTGGAACTATGGCTCATGAATGGATTATGTGTTCTGGTCAGGGCAACCACAAGCACAATCCAGCATATTCAAACTGGTATGCCCTAGACGCATGGGTTAGAGAGTATGGTGTGTTAAATGGTATTGCGCTCACAGATACAATTACAACTGATTGTTTCTTGAAAGATTTTCAGTTGACATATGCAACATTATTCAGTGGTGTAAGACATGATAGTGGCGATCCGATTGAATGGGGTGAAAAGATGATTAATCATTATGAGTCACTTGGTATCAATCCTAAGACAAAGACACTTCTGTTTAGTGACAGTCTTGATTTTGAAAGAGCTGATAAGTTATTCAGACATTTCCATGATAGAGTGAATGTTGCATTTGGAATTGGTACTTATTTGAGTAATGACACAGATGTTCCTGCTTTAAATATTGTAATGAAAACCACTAAATGTAACGGTATGGATGTTGCAAAAGTGTCTGATGTAGAAGGTAAAGGCATGTGTAAAAACCCTGATTATGTTGATTATCTAAAGAGATGTATTAATTGGAGAATGAATCATGAATAAAATTTTACTTATACCAGGAAGCTTTAATCCAATTACCAACGCCCATGTTGATATGGCATTGACTGCTAAAAAAGCGGTTAATGCCGATGCTATATTGTTTATTCCTGCACATGATACATATGTTGCGAAGAAAAAGACTTTGATACCTGGATATTGTCGAGTATCGCTGATTAATTCAATGCCAAATTGTGAGGAAAATAATATGTGGGCATCCGAAGTTGAAACAACCAGCTTCTTTCCACAGAGGACATACAATACTATTTCTCAGATAAGAGATATAAATGAAAAAGATTATATCTTCAACGAATACTATATTTGTTTAGGAATGGACAATATTGAAACACTTACAACTTGGTATAATTGGAAGCCGTTTGTTGAGGAATATAATTTTGTAGCATGTGTGAGAGAAGGTCAGAATCTTGAGACTGCTTTAAGAGAAGCAAATCTTATGGAATATAAAGATCACTTCACAGAAATTCGGATACCAGAAAATCATACTTCTTCAAGTTTGGTTAGAGATTTATGTGAAAAGGGTGAATTTGAAAAGGTAAAAGAATTAGTTCCTAGAAATGTATATGAGTATTTAATTCGGTTCTATGATGTGATGAATCGAATGTAGGAAGGAGAATATATAATAGAAGAAACACATTTAAAAATAGATAATCCTATGTTTAAAATATCTGAATCACAAACAAAGGAAAGACTTGGACAGGTAGTTATTAATAAACAGGGTGAAAGAATGAAAATAATTAAATATAACAATTCCAGAGATATTGATATTCAATTTTTAGATACAAATAACATTGTATACCATCAATGTTATTCAAATTTTAAAAAAGGAACTACTGTTGATTATTTTTTACCTACAGAATTTAAGCATGGAATTATAGGTAATGAAGAAATTAAAAAGAATGGACAGATTACAAAAGAGTTTTCATATTGGGCTGGTATGTTAAAACGTTGTTATAATGATGTGGATTTATCGAGATATCCTAGATATAAAAAATGCAAAGTAGAAGATGAATGGTTTTATTTGTCAAATTTCTCAAAATGGTTTAACCAAAATTATTATGAATGCGGAAATGAAAAAATGTGTTTAGATAAAGATATATTATATAAAAATAACACAATATATTCTAAGGACACATGTATATTTATTCCTGAGCGTATCAACATTCTTTTTACAAAAAATAATGCAAAAAGAGGTAATTATCCAATAGGAGTATATTTCAATAAAAGACTCGGAAAGTTTATTGCTCAAGTTTCAAAGTTAAATGAAAATAAAAAGAATACGAAAAAACCAACACATATAGGTGTATTTAATACACCAGAAGAAGCATTCCTAGCATACAAAACAGAAAAAGAAAAATACATAAAAGAAGTTGCGAATTATTATAAAGAAAAATATGACAATTTCCCTATAGTCGCATATAACGCATTATGTGATTATAAAGTGGAAATAACAGATTAAATTATAAGGAGATATCAATATGCATAATTTTGACGTTAAGAAAATAAAAAATGAGATCGTAGAGTGGATCAGAAATTGGTTTGAAGAAAATGGGAAAGATTGTAATGCAGTAGTTGGGATTTCAGGAGGTGTCGATTCTTCTGTTGTTACGGCATTGTGCGTGGCAGCCTTAGGGAAGGATAGAGTTTTTGGTATTAAAATGCCTTGTGGAGAACAGTCAGATATTGAATATGCCAATATGCTTATCAAACATCTTGAAATTAAAAGTTATACTATGAATATTCGAGAGGCTGTTACTGGAATTAATAATCAGTTCCCTGATGATATCAAAATTAGTGACCAGACGACTATTAATTTACCTGCGAGAATTCGTATGGCTACATTATATGCAATCTCACAATCTTTAAATGGTCGTGTTGTTAATACATGTAATATGAGTGAGTCTTATGTTGGATTCGATACACGTTACGGAGATAGTGCAGGAGATCTGAGTCCACTTGCAAATCTTACAAAAACCGAAGTGATTGCTTTGGCAAAAGAATTAGGTCTACCAGACGAATTAGTTCATAAAACACCGCAAGACGGTTTGACTGGGTTGACGGATGAGCAAAGCTTTGGTTTCTCGTATTCCGAATTAGATGCATATATCAGAGATGGAATTGAGCCAAATGAGGAAGTAAAAGCCAAGATTGATTCAATGCATGAGAAAAATCTGTTTAAATTACAGCCAATGCCAAGTTTTGTGTATTAGGCGTAAATGAAACTATATATAGTGTTTATAGAAAATATAGATACTATATATAGTAATATTTTTACCGAGAAACATAGATTTCCTTTGGAGGTTGGAATGGGATTAATTGAAAAATATGAAAAAAGAAAACTAAGATATGAGAAGCAACTTTCTCAAATGTCAGATGATAGTGAACTATCAGAGTATGGATTTTGGGATAAGGGGTATCTGCGTGGAAAAATTGTAATATGTGATGACATTATAGACGATTTGAATAATATCTTAATTGGGAAGGAGAATTGATATTTTGAAAATTGCAGAAATGGATATTTCGGTTAGATTGTACACAATTTTACATAAGCACGGAATTGAAAACATTGAAGATATGAGTAATTACACATCTGATGACATCATTCGTTGGAAAGATATTGGAAGAAGATCGTTAGAAGAATTATTAAGTACAATGAAAAGCAATAACGTCAAATTTAAAGGAGAATAAAATAACAGGAGGTAAGCAACATGAAATACAGAAAGAAACCAGTAGTGATCGAAGCAGTTAGATATATGATTGACAATTCTTTACCAGATTGGTTTATGGATAGAGTATCAAATAATACTATTGTAATTCACGAAGATGGTACATGTCATATCAAAACATTGGAAGGAACAATGAAATCGGAATATGGTGATTACATAATTTTAGTTGTCAATGGTGAAGTATATCCTTGTAAGCCAGATATTTTTGAAAAGACTTACGAAAAAAATTAGATGATAGGAGAATAAATCATATGAAGAAGAAAATTTTATATAGTTTGGTTTTACTATTAGCATTAATGTTTATATTAACCGGCTGTGCAAAATGCATTAGCACCGAAACATCTACGGTTCAAGTAAAAATAATAGATGAATATCACAGGGCTGTTTATACAACAATGCATTATAGTCCTGCGACTAAAACGATGATACCACAATCGCATCCAGCAGTTTATAGAATTACTGTTGAATATAACGGTGTAGAATATAATATTTCTGGTAGTAATACATATAACAAATATTCAGACAAAATTGGAGAATATGTTGATGGAATATTAGAAACCAGGAAATATGACGACGGTACTGTTAGATACAATATTGTTGACTTACCATAGTAAATAAATGATATTACAAAAGACACAGTAAACCGAAGTTTTTTTTGAAAATCTAAGAGCAAGTCGCTCAAAAATCACAATAATTAAGAGAATAAAATAATGAAAGGAGATGAGGTTCGTGTACACAAGAAGGAATTCCTTACTCCAAGTAATTTATGAAATACGTTGGTAGCAAAAATAGATTAAGTAAAGATTTAGCACCAATTATTCAATCATACATAACTAATGAGACGGAAGGATATTTAGAGCCTTTTGTTGGAGGTGCTAATATGATTGATAAAATTAAATGTAATAAAAGGATAGGTACAGACAATCATAAATATTTAATTGCTGTACTTAAAAAGTTATCAGAAGGTTGGATACCGCCAGAAGATATTACAGAAGAAAAATATAAAGATATTAAGAACAATAAAGAAAAATATCCAGATTATTTAGTTGGGTATGTTGGTTTTCAGCTTTCATATGGTGGGAAATGGTTTGGTGGATACAGAAGAGACAAGGTTGGAAAACGTAATTATTCATTAGAGGCATATAAAAATACTATCAAACAAATCCCAAATCTTAAAAATATTCAATTTGAAGTATTCGACTTCAGAGATATTCCCTTAGACAAAATTAAAAAATATGTAATTTATTGTGACATTCCGTATCGTGATACAACAAAGTATTTAACTGGAGGCTTCCCATATGAAGAATTTTACGAATGGGTTAAGAAGGCAAGTGTAAATAATACTGTTTTAATTAGTGAATATAACATGCCTGATGATTTTAAGTGCATTTGGCAGAAAGAAACGAAAACACTTTTAGATAGTAATAAAGAAAAAAGTAATGATAAGAATATTAGAATCGAGAAGTTATTTACATATAGTGAAAAGTAAAACTAACAAGAAATTTTGGTTTCTTAATGAGGTGAAGGTTTGAAGAAATGGATATGTGAAGATGTATGTGGGTTTCATTTGGTTGCTGTTTATCCAGAAGATCCTCAAAAAACTTTATGTGAAATGGTTTCAGATGGTAACTATGGTGACGAAACTGTAACATTAAATAGTCAAATTTCTATTCAAGAAGATGAGGGGATTTTCATTATATTGGTAGATAATAGATATGAAATCTGTGTTAAAAAGATTAAGCTTGTTATTGTTGATTAAGTAATAGAGAGTATGGCTCTGAAATGCCATAAAATCAAGGATTTCAGAGGTTGAAAAACCACATGAAACGTTTCATTCGAGGAGGTGATCTATTGGACTTAGATAGAGCGATAAGAATTATAAATTATGATATAAATGAAGGTGAAAGAGTATCTGATCAAGAACAAATTGAAGCACATAAAAAGTTTTTCAAGGAATTGTTTAGTGTCGATCTTATGGACGAAAGGGGCAAATATAAATCTGCATATCAAATATTTTCTGAAGCAAGTAACAATAAATTAAAGAACAATTCTGTTCAGATTTCCAATCATTAAAGAGAATAAACCAGTAAGAAAACCACATTTCATATGGTTGTGAAAGTAGGTGAGAAAAATAACAGAATTAGAGAAGAAATATTATAAGCTTTTAATAGGCGAAACGTTTCATTGTTATGATATTACATTAAACGAATTACTGATTATTATGAATGCAGAACTTAATATCAATACATTATCTTTACAGAAATCAGGAAGACATAATTTTTGTTGTAGAGTCGATGACAAAACCAAACAGTATTATTTACGAAAATTTGGTTTGTTGAATGAAGATCGAGTAGAAATAGGAGAACAGGATGGGTAAATCATTAGAATTTGTAAAAGAACGAATTGCATCAGGTCAGTGCAATGGCATGGAGAATAACAAATATGAATCCATGATTGAACAGGATATACGAGAGTTATTTACGGTTATTACTTGTACCAAAGATGGAACAATTTTAATAGATGTCCCTTATCTTAAAGGTGACAAACCTTATTTTAATGTAATTATTAAGCATGATCCAGATGCAGATTTTGAATATTTCACAATGCAGCGGTGCAATTGTGATGGAACGTTTGTATTCTTTCAAGATTTAATGGGTGAGTGCATAGATAAAATGATTCATCTTAAAACCTGTAATGTAAATAAAGAGATTCCAAAAGATTTAACTGGATATTCTATTATCTATACTGTCGGAGATTTTGTATTGGCAGAAGAGTTTGGAAAAGAATTTGCAACTGAAGAAAAGCCTTGGATGCAGAGTAGATTTACTGCTATGTTGCCAATTAAGTTTGATGTAGTAAGGAATGGAGAATAATGTATTTTGATTTAAACATTGGAGAGTGGGAGTTTGAAAACGATTATGAAGACATCTACTTTCTGTTTCGTTGTTTATACAATGCAAGAACTGAGTTATACGACAGAACTCTTACTGATATGAGAAGTAGGTGTGATCCGACTGAAGCATTTATAGATGGTTGGAATAAAAGTAAATCGAATTCGTATTCCAAAAGACTATATGATAAATGTGTGAAGTGCATTGAGTTAAAAACAAAAAGTCGTTTTATACACAGATACTGGAAAGAATGTGTTTGGAAGTTTCAAAGTCTTTCTGCACAAGAATGGATAAATTTGTATCAGCAGTTAATTAAAGAAAATAAATACGATAGTTGGATAATGGAGTATATATAAACAGGAGAATAACAATTTGAAAAACACACTATTAGATGTAGCTCAAAACTTTGATAAGATGAGTGATTCAGAAAAAGCAGAAGTAAACGATAATGTCAGAAAACAATTTGACAATATTATTCATGGCAAACCTCCAAAGACGGAACGAGAAAAAGAGATTGACAAGCTTGCAAGAGAAGAATTAGAAGAGTACATACGAAAGAAGAAAGCTTTTTATGACAATCCTATCCATTGGAATAACAACAAGCGTAGAAGACATGGACTTCCTGTATTAAGAGGTAACGTTAATAAATGCCGTTTGAAAGAATATTTAGGATTTCATCCTTCTGTACGATTCTTTGGTATGATGGAAGATTTATTTGATGAGATATTGATTACAATTATGGAAGATAATCTAAATTCTTTTGTAGAAGTAAAAGATTTGGCAGTTGGTGATGCAAATGTATTTAAAGTGAACAAATAGGAGAATAACAATATGAGAGCATATGAATTACGACAACATGACGTAATTTCCTATTATCCTCCACAACCACACAAACAGGAATACAAACTTGGACAACACATTTCAATTAACGAATTAGCCGAAACAATGTTTGGTTCACCTGCTTTAAGGTTAGATAGAGATAAAAATGAGGACAAGATATTTCGAGTTATAGAAATAGAATATGTGAAATTTCCGTGGTGGAAGTTTTGGAAGAGAAGAAAATACGTTGAAGAATATCATTTAGAAGTTATGTAAGGGAGATAAATTAAATTATGAACAAGAGACAGAAAAAGAAGTTATTTAAACAGACGCTTATTAAGGTTAGAAAACTGCATCCACAAAAGGGTGATGTAATTTGTTTCCAGCCAGATTTTGATTGGATTGATGCAGAAACTATGTGCCAGTTTATGAAAGTTTATTCGAATAATGATGTTTTCGGTGAATCGAAGTTGGCTTTTGTACCTGCTGATATTAAGCAACTTAAATATAAAAAGAACGCTCAGATATATATTAACAAGTTGCAAAGCATTGTAGATCAAATGGGAGAATAAATGAATATACAAACAATTGAAGGTTTAGGTTATAAAATCCTCATAACTGAGTATATCGCTAAAGATGTTCAAAGAAGAACTCACAAGAAAAAGCGTATTAACAAGAAGTGGTTGAAAAGATACGGTATAAAAATTATACCAGATAACACGAAAATACTTCTAGTGAATAATACACTTATGATGACAGGAAAATGTTATGAAAAATTAAGAAAACTCACAGATAAAGACGCTGATAGTATGGAAAAATTTTTGAAAAAAGTTACTAAGAAACAATCTCAATAAAGAAGCATTTCCTGTTGATTTTATCTAAGAGCGTTTCTGCTCACAATTTCCAAAATAAAAGAGAGAATAATTAAGCGACAATAAAAGTTTGAAGGAGATATGTTTTATGAGTAAGAAGCAACAATTTAAAGGTTTGAAATTTAATTATTCCATAAATGGGAAAGGCTTGAAAAGTAAATATAAGACAATCAAGGATTTCTTAAACACAGAATTCCCAAAGAACAATAATCCATTGTCGCCTACTCTTGATACAGAGATTACAGGAATTAAATGGAATGGTAATACTATTTCTATTTCCAATAAAATTCACACAGTAAGAGATTTGGTTAACTTATTAAGCAAGAAAAATACAGAAAATGTTTTTATTTCAAATAAAGATATTAGATTGCATGAGTTTAAACCAAAACATGACAATCTCATCAGAAAATCCACGTACTCCATAGGAGAGGTACACGATAAGGTTAAAGATGTTTTATTTGAGAAAGATAAAAGACTTGCAAAAGTTGATTTCGATGGGGATTTAATTAAGGGTAACAGCCAGAGATACCAGACTTTTTTCACTAAAGGCTGTAAATGTGCAGTTTGTGGAATTGAAGGAAAATATTTTGCAAAAGAAAGACATTTGCAGGATAAGAATTATCATCTGAATTTGTATGCAGTTGATGATAATGGTGATGAAATTTTAATGACAAAAGATCATATTATACCACGCTCAAAAGGTGGTATTGATGATATTAGTAACTATCAAACAATGTGTAAGCTTTGTAATGAAGCAAAAGGCAACAAATTAGAAGATTAAAAATAAGAAAGGAAAAATAGAAAAGTTCCTATAGGATAAAGTGCGCACTACTTACTAAGGTAAGAGGAACTTATGTATTGTGCTTATATCACAACATTAAAAGGATTAAGAAAACATAGTAACGCTGATAGATTACAGTGTGTAGAAGTATTTGGACAGAATGTAATTGTAGATTTGAGTTATCATGAAGGGCAGAAAGTGGTCTTCTTCCCATCTGACGGTCAGTTATCACTTGAGTATGCAACAGATAACAACCTTGTAAGGAAGAAAGACGAAAGCGGAAACAACATTGGTGGTTATATGGATGCTGAGAAGAGAAATGTAACCGCTATTAGACTTAGAGGTGAGAAGTCAGAAGGACTTGTATTACCTGTTGAGACGCTTTCTAAGTATACAGATATTTCAAAATTAAAAGATGGCGATCAGATTACAGTTCTTGGTGGTCATGAGATTTGTCAGAAATATATTCCTAGTGGAAAGAATCGTTCAAGAAGTGATGGAAATAGTTCAAATAAGAAGAACAAGTTTCAGAAAGAAACAGTATCATATCCATTTTTTGAGGAGCATAAAGATACTGCACAGCTTGCATATAATATGTCAGCATTTAAGCCAGGAGATACAATTTATATTACTCGTAAGCTCCATGGAACATCAGCTCGTACTATGAAGACTGTTAAGGTTACAAAGAAGAATAGTAAACTGAGAAAGTTCTTACATATGCAGCCAAAGGTTACAAGAGAAGTTTCTGTTGTATCTGGTAGCAGAAGAGTTGTATTAAAGGATATGACAAAGAATGATGGATATTATTCTGATAATGGATTTAGAAAGAAGTACCACGATTTATTAAAAGACAAGCTTCCTGAGGGTGCTGAGATTTTCTATGAAATTGTAGGATATGTAAATGAAACAACACCAATTATGGGTTCAGTATCTAATAAAGGAGTTAAGGAAAAAGAATTTACAAAGAAATTTGGTGACATCACAACATTCTCATATGGTTGTGAGCCAGGCGAAAATGAGATGTATGTATATCGAATGACAATGACAACAGCAGACGGAACAGTTGTTGAAGTGCCTTGGGAGATTGTAGAGGTATGGTGTGACAAGTTGGGTGTTAAGCATGTACCTGATTTAGAGAAGTTTATTTTTACTACACCAGAAGATTTGAAAGAAAGAGTAAATAAATATCTTGATGGTATGCCAGCAGATGAAATCGGTAAGACACATGTTGCCGAAGGTGTAGTTGTTCGTATTGATAACAGAGCAACATTCACGGCTTATAAGGATAAGGTGTTTGAATTTAAGGTAATTGAGGGGATCGCCAAAGATACATCTGATGTACCTGATATGGAAGAAGCTGAAGAATTATTTGAGGAGACTTTAAATGAATAAACCTACAATGTGGGTACTCGTTGGACTGAGTGGTAGTGGCAAGTCAACCATTGCTACTCAGATTGCCAATGAGAATCCAAATACAGTAATCGTATCATCAGACGCAATTCGTGAAGAATTAACAGGTAATTACGAAGATCAAGAACATAACGAAGAAGTGTTTAAGATTTTTCACGATAGAATCCGCAAGAATTTGGAGAATAAAAAGAATGTAATTGCAGATGCAACTAATCTAACTATGAAATCTCGTAGAGCAATTATGATGAAAGTAAATGGTTTAAATGTCAGAAAAGTATGTGTAATTATTCCAAAGCCATTTAAACAGTGCAAAAAAGATAATCTACATAGAGAACATCCTGTACCTGATTTTGTGTTGGATAAGCAGATTAGAAAATATCAGATTCCGTTCTACGAGGAAGGATTCGATGAGATTATTATTCATAAATTTCATAATGCTAATGCAATGACCACAGGTGGATTGATTGCTAAAATGAAAGATTTTGACCAGAAGAATCCTCATCATACTATGACTTTAGAAAATCATTGCTTTAATACATATGATTTATTTACAGAAAAAGGACATAAAGCTGAATACAATATTGGAGCAGTTCTTCATGATTATGGCAAACTATACTGCCAGACAATTGATGAAAATGGTATAGCTCATTATTATGACCACCCATCTGTCGGATGCTATTTGGTTTTAGAGAGTTTAATGGAAGAGTTTAATAAGGTTGTATTAGATATATGTTTCCTCATCAATTACCATATGATGCCTTTTAGTTGGGATACTGATAAAGCAAAGCAGCGTTGGAAAGAAAGATTTGGAGAATATAAATATAAGATGCTTTTAGATTTCAATGAATGTGATAAAGCGAGGTAAGTGTATGTGTAATCGTTGTGATTATGACTCACCTGATAATCGAATATATGTAGATCCATTGACGAATGAATATTATTTGGATATAGAAACATCAGAATGGGATGAATATGACGATGGATTTGTTCATCAGGAAGAGTATATTGCATATTGTCCTTGGTGTGGAAGAAAGTTAGGAGAATAAAGATATGAGGATAGAATTAATTAGATTAAAATTTAACGACACTCATTCGTACAAGTATAAGCCATTTAAGTATTGTTGTGATGAAATTCAGAATAATGAGTGCATAGAATTTACAAACGAAAATTTAACAAATTTTAATGTTGATTATGATAAAGAATATGGTTTTATTCCTCAGCTCTGTACTTCACATACAGAAGTTATTACATCGTATGAAGATGAATGGGAACAGACAGACAATTATCCAATCCAGTTTTGTCCTCATTGTGGCAAAAAGATTGAGATTTCAGTCGTAGAAGAGATTAATGTATCTGATAAGTACAATGAATTATCTAAGCAGCGTAATGAATTATGGAAGAAGTGTCAGAGAACAGATAGTAAGAAGAAAGAATCTGAATTAAGAGAGCAAGTTAGAAAGCTTGATAAACAGATTGATAGTTTCTATTGGTTAGATGAGTGGAAAGAGGACGTATATGTATAAACAAATTATTATTGCTAGAAAAGATTTGAATATGAGTTCTGGGAAGCTCGCAGCTCAAGTCAGCTACGGCTCTATGGCATTTCTTAGTTGGTTTATTAGAAATAATGCCGATTTAGATGGTCATGTCGATGGCTATATTGACGAAGATATTCTTCACAATTGGATTGAGGGTGAATTTACAAAATGTGTTCTTCAAGCCAAGAATAAGAATCAGTTGCTAAAAGCTAAGACTATGGCAGAAGAATTAGGAATGGTTGAAGGCAAAGATTTCTGGCTCATAAAGGATAACTATCACACTGAATTAGAACCAGAAGAAGATGGTAGAACACTTACTGTAATTGGTTTTAGACCAATGGACAGTGAACTTATTGATCAGATTGGAAGAAAATATCATTTATATATGTAGAAATGGAGAATAATAAAATGGCAAATAGATTATTATTTGAGAAAGATATTATTAGAGCAGTTGATAGGCATACGAATGACGATAGTAAGTTAGATGATGATATTAGCTGTATTCTTGAAGAAGTTGAAACAGCTACAATAGAACTTCCACCTATTATATTATCTCCAAAAGTAGAAACTAAACCAGTGCAGAAACAGAGACGAGTATTATTATTCGAGAATGAGAATCTTGACTTAGAGCAGCGTGGTAACAGATATTATTTATCCCTTTATGATAAGGAAGGAAAATTTCAGAGAGAAGTAACTATTGACGTGAAAGACGATTACAAAGTTGGACTTTGTAATGGTAAGTAAAGGAGATTGTTTATGAGAGACGAAGAAACAAAGTTATTATTTCAGGCATTGAGTCAGATTTTAGCCAATCAGGATGACATTAAGAAACACTTGGGGCTTAATAAACTTGATTCAGAATATGGTTGGAATGACGAAGATACGATGAAATTGTCAAGAAAGTGTTCAGAAACAGCGGATGATTTTGAACATAATGATAATGATTCTAGTAACTATTGGTAAGGAAATTCAGGTTTCTTTTGGTTACAAAGAAAGAATATTAGAGCGAGGTGAACGATTAATGTCTTTGGCATATAAAAATGACACATACAACTATAATGGCGAATATGAAATGGGTTCATTAAATAAGTTTGCACAAGCAGAAAGAAGATTGTCTGCAAAGAAACAAGCATTGGATGATATGAAGAATGAATATAACCTTATTGAACAACAAACATTTCGCATTTATAAAGAAAACATCCAGTATATGCTGCTTGATCAGCCGTCCACGATTAAAATGTGTAGAGAATGGTTAAATATGTTATTAAAAAATCAGGATACGGACGGTAACAAGCTTGACAAAAGAAAGAAGTATAAAGAAAAGGAAACATATGATTGGTATGTCAATTATATTAAAAAGCTTCTTGATATTGAGTATATGAATGATGTTAAATTCATTGACTTTAATTTTGGGCAAGCTACTAATATTCAGTTTGAATATAAAAAGCATAATTGGCGTTTAGAAATTCCTCATATTAAAGCTATCAAATTAGATGCATATAAGAATTATGGTGGCAGTGTATTTGAACTTGCGTTAGTACACAATGATATAGAATATAGTTGTAGTTGGTCGCAGTTTGGCTCTACATATGAGGAAGATGAATTAAGAGATATTATGACACAAGGTATTGAGAAATATTGTAATTAGTTGGGAGTAACTTTACAAGAAAGCAACATATCCTTGGATTATAGAAAAGAGGTGATTAAGTGTTAGTACCTGCAATTTTATATAAAGAACAGATTGGGAAAGAATTTCAGAAATATTACTATACAACAGATATGATGTATGAAACTGGTTGTATGTGCAATTGGAGTCCTGAAATTGCAGAATATCCAAATGAGAGTCAATTCCAATATGCAATAGTTGATAAGAACGAAAAACTCATTGGCTATTTAGGATATTCCGTTGATTGGTATGTATCTAAAGCATATAACTTTGGATTGTTCTCATTTGACAGAGGAAATATCTTGGTTGGTAGGGACGTATTCGATAAATTAGAAGAACTGATTAAAACATTACATAGAGTTGAATGGAGAGCTGTTGGTGGAAATCCTGCTTGTAGAGGTTACGATAACTTTATCGAGAGACATAATGGAACGAAACATGTTCTGAAAGATTCAATTAAAGATAAGAGTGGTAAATATCACGATGATATTATTTATGAGATTGTGAGTGGAGAATAATACATTGGAGGTGAAAACATAATGGGAATGTATACAGAGATTAATGTGTGTTTTGATTTGTTAAGGAACACACCGAAAGACATTGTAGATATTTTACATTGTTTTGTAGAAGGAACAGATGTTGAATAAATTTAAAGGAGAATATTAAACATGGAAACAATTTTAAGATTATTAGCAGAGAATCCAGAAAGTTTAGGAGCGGTAGTAAAGACATACATTACAAAGTACAAAGAGCCTGTATATGATATTTTGAAGGAACTCATGATTATTGCAAAGGATTATTCTGAGAACACTGAGTATCCTGCAATTCAGGCGAGAACTAAGAAGAATATGTTTGATGCATATGTAAGTGTTGGTTTTACAGAGGATCAGGCATTAGCACTTATGATTAACGACAATATTCAGCTTATGAAGAATATTCAGAAGTCAGTTAATAATACTTCTGTAAAAAATAGTAAGTAGTGGTTTCGCAGTAAACCAATCTTTCTTTGAAATTTTTAATCATATCTAAGCCATTCGGCTATGGGAATCCCAGTAAATAAGAGAATAAAATATTAGAAAGGTGGTGAAAAGTAGTGCATCCAAGTGATTTTTTTGAAAATTGCTCATTAAGAACTGGAATTGATACATTTGAAATTTTTGATGAAGATTTGAAACAAAAATTAAAAAGTATTCATCCTAAAAATTTCTTAAAAACAAAAATTACCCTACCTGTCTATAAGATAAATCTATATTATGTGACAGAAAAAGGAAATTACAAGACAGTTGACAGATATACTGTAATGGATTCGGAGTCAGATGATGAGTATGTAGATTTTTGGATAGATATGTTTATTCGGGATTATAACAAAGATAATCCAAATCATAAAATGATAAAATGTGAAGTCAACAGTATTGAACGAATCTGCGAGGCTGTGCTACCACTTGGTTAGTTTTTCACCATATGTATTTAATGCCTTTGATTAGCAAAGGTTGTCACAATGATTCATAAAACGGATCATTGGTTTATATGAATCGAAAAAGTAATGTGATAGTGACGTAAAAAGACACTCACCAAGTATGGCTTTACCTCATTGAAATGAAATAAATTTCAGTGAGGAAAGTACATATTGGTACAGAAAGCTAATACAATTGAAGAATTATTACAGGATTGTCCTGTAAACTCAGTAATAGGAGATAATTTAATAAGAGCATGGTCGAAAATTAACAGTCCTAAATATTTACATATTCTTTGTAGTGTTTCTGGCGGTTCAGATAGTGACGATATGATTGATATCGTTTGGAGATGCGACAGAGATGATAAGGTTATTTATGTGTGTTTTGATACTGGTCTTGAGTACCAAGCTACAAAAGAACATCTTGATTATCTTGAAGAAAAATATAATATAAAAATTCTTAGATATAAAGCAATTAAACCAATTCCATCGTCTTGTAAACAGTATGGTCAACCATTTTTATCTAAGCAAGTCAGCGAATTTATCCAAAGATTACAAAGTCACAATTTTCAATGGGAAGACGAAAAATTTGATATTCTGTATAAAAAATATCCAAAATGTAAATCTGCATTAGAGTGGTGGTGTGGAGAAAAGGGCGAAGGAAGTCATTTTAATATATCATGCAACAAATATTTAAAAGAATTTATGGTTGCAAATCCACCAACTTTTAAGATTTCTAATAAGTGCTGCCAATATGCAAAGAAAGATGTGGTACATAAAATTTTAAGAGAAGGCATTTGTGGTAATGGATTGCTACCAATTGATCTACAAATCGTAGGGATTAGAAAAGCCGAAGGTGGAGCAAGATCAACTGCATATAAAAGTTGTTTTGATGAAAATGATTCTGGTTGTGATAATTATAGACCTTTATTTTGGTATAAAGACTCAGACAAAATAGACTATGAAAATGCTTATGATATTGAACACAGCAAGTGTTATACAGAATACGGACTGAAAAGAACTGGTTGTGCAGGCTGCCCATTTGGTAGAGATTTTGAATACGAATTAGAAGTAATTCAAAAGTATGAACCGAAACTTTATAAGGCTGTTAATAATATTTTTGGAGATTCTTACGAATATACAAGGAAGTACCGTGAATTTGTAAAGAAAATGAATAAAAGTAGAGAATAACAAAGTGAGAGGTTACGAAAGCCTTGAAAAATAAGGCTTTTTAGAATCTAAAAATATAAAAATATTACATACAAAGGAGATTAAAATGAAGAACACAAATTGGAAAGTGCCAGTAATTATTGGCGTAGGAGTATTAGCAGTTATTTTGATGATTGTATTTGGTGTACAGAGTTCGCAGAATAAAGCTATTGCACTTGAGGAGCAGGTAAATACAGCATCATCAGATATTAAGGTACAGGAAAAACGAAGAGTTGACCTTGTGTATAACCTTGCTGATTGTGTAAAACAGTATGACAAACACGAAGCTGATACATTGACAGCAGTTGCAGATGGTCGTGGATCAACAGGAGATATTGAGAATGTAACAACAGCTATTACAGCAGTTGCAGAAGCATATCCTGAGCTGAAGTCCAATGAGAACTATAAGACTCTTATGAATGAGTTATCTATGACAGAGAATATGATTGCAGAGTATCGCAGCAATTACAATAAACAGATTAAGGAATACAAGCGATATGTGAGAAAGTTCCCTACAAGACAGTTTCTTGGATTGCTTGGATATGAAGTGCAGGAATATGAGTATTTGGATTACAACGCACCCGTTGATGCTCCACAGGATTTATTTAAAGAGGATTAGTCTATGAGATATGGTAGAAAAGGTTTTGATTTTGGCGATTTTGAAATAACAAAACGTGAAATCTTGGCTAGTATTTCTATCATTGCAGTTATGATTCTGTTTGGTATTCTGATTTCTTCCAAGATTTCAGAACACCAAATGGATAAAAATGAAATTTATAACAAGGCTGTCAAGATAGAAAGTCAAGAAATGTTCCAATACGGAATGGATACAAATGTTGGTAATGCGTTTGTATATGGTGATTTGAAAGCGGTAGATACAGTTACCTGTCCTGAAATTGGTGGAGAATATATGTATGTAGAAAAAGTCAAAGAGCGATACACAATGCATACAAGAACTGTTACTCATACCGATTGCAAAGGACATTCGTATACTACAACAGAAACATATTGGACTTGGGATAGAGTTGGAAGTGAAGATATTAAGTGCAAGGAAGTATCATTTTGTGGTGTGAATTTCGCAAGTAATAAGATTGATTTACCTGGTACTGATTATATTGACACAATTAAGGAGTCAAGTCATGTAAGATATAAATATTATGGTGTTGAAACTGAATATAAAGGAACAATTTTTACAGATTTAAGAGATAAAACTATTCCAGATAATACATCCTTTTATAATAATTCGACTATTGACGAGACGATAGAAAGGCTAGAATCTGATTTTCCAATTATTATTTTCTGGATCTTTTGGATTATTTTAATCGGTGGAGTGGTATTTGGATTCTACTATTTAGATAACAGATGGTTGGATTAGAAGGAAATTTTTCTTTCCTTTGGACAGATTGGAGGTGTGAAATGAAAAAGTATTATAGACAAGCAATCGCATTTCTTTTGGTATGGTTTTGTAGTGGTGTAACAATGTATTCTTATCAAGTAGAAAATAAGATACTTGGAATCACTTTTACACTTTTAAGTTTCTTATATTGGTTCATTATAGATAAAGATGAATAGGAGAATAAATACATGGGACAGTTAATTGATAAAACGGTATTACGAAAAGAATTATCTAAGCTGCCATCTGAAATGGGGGTTGTAAGGAAGTCTGATGTAATGCAGATTCTTGGCAGTCAGAAATGTGCTTACGATATAGATAAAGTCGTGAAAGAATTAGAAGAAACACATAAACGATTCTGTAATTCAGTAGTTTGTGGTGGAAAGGGTAATTCATATTTATGCGAAGATTGTGAGGAATACATTTTAGTAAGCCATTATATAAAAGCAGTTAAGGATGGTGGAACATGTCAATAGGTGATGGAAGAAAAACATATTCCGACAGTACATTAAAATCTATGACAAAAGATGAGCTGATTGATATTATTCGTTGCTTAGAAAGTAATCTTAGAAATGCTCGTGAGACAAATAATATTCAGTATGAGAATTGTAAGAGATTGTTGAGTGGAAATGAGACAATTCAAGATAAGTATAAGAAGAAATTCGATGAACAGACGGAAGCTTGGATTAAAGCAGGATTGACATTATTAGAATCAGAAAAAGAAGAATTGATGAGAATGTCGCAGTTAAGAGAATAAGTAATTGTAAACAATAATTTTTATATCATAGGAGGAAATAAATATGATGAACAATTTTTTAAATGGTATGTTTGGCAAGGTAGGAAGTGGAATGTGTAGACTTTCTATGAATGGTGGAATTGCAGTTAAGACAAATGGTGGTTATAAGACATATAACATCAAGACTGGCAAGCTCACAAACTGTAGTAACTTTGTATTTGATATCGGAGAGGAATTCTTCTTTATTATTCCAACTAATAAGGTAGAGAAGGGTGATATCATTCTTGTAAATGGCAAACCAAGATGCGTTATTGAAGCTGATAAGACAAAGATCACAGTAATTAATTATGAGGACTCAACAATCGAAACTGTACTTCCTGAAAGACATGTATTTATGGGTAATACATATTTTTATGGCAAGATTGTTTCAATGTTTGGTAGTGACATTATCAAGGGTAAGAAAGGCACAAACAATATCTTCAAGTATATGATGCTTTCTCAGATGATGAAGGGTGACAATGGCTCTACTGGCATGATGAATGGAAATGGTGGAATAAGTTCTATGTTACCACTTATGATGATGGGTGGAAATATGGGTGATATGTTTGACGGAATGTTCGACTTTGATATGAGTAGCAACGATGACGATGATACAGAAGTAGATGAAGAGGAGGAAGCATAATATGGGATGTGGTTCATGGACAAGAGATAGTTATGTAAGTTATTCAACAACAAAGGGTATGAGTGTTTCAACGGATGGTATGATTAGAGGTTCTTATTCTAATCAGGATATGTTTAAGGCAAGAAATATTGATTCTGCACTTGATCCTAAGAATGTTATTAGAGAGTGTTGCGATACAGAGGAACATCCAAACACAATCCCTGTTATTCTTGCACTTGATGTTACAGGGAGTATGAATGATGTTTCTGTTGAAATAGCAAAGAAACTCAATGTTATTATGACAAAATTGTATGAAGATATTACGGATGTTGAATTTATGATTATGGGAATTGGTGATTTAGCTTATGACAATTCTCCTATTCAGATTTCACAGTTTGAATCTGACATTAGAATTGCAGAACAGTTAGACAAATTATGGTTCGAAAATGGCGGTGGAGGTAATGATTATGAATCTTATACTGCTGCGTGGTATATGGGCAGTAGACATACTAAAATAGATTGTAACAAAAGATATAAAAAAGGAATTATTATTACAATTGGGGATGAAAGACTTAATCCATATTTGCCTAAAAATGAACTTGAGTATATTACAGGAGATAAACTTCAGGGGGATATTGAGACTAAAGAACTTTACCATGAAACCAGTAATAAATTTAACATTTATCATCTTGATGTAGATCATAGATGCCATTATGATGCAGATAATATTAAGTCATCTTTTATGAATTATTTGGATGAAAATCATTTTAAAGTAGTTAATTTAAATAATGTTGTTGATGAAATTATCACGATTATTAAAAATGAATCAACTAATGGAATCGTTCACAACGAAGATAGTAATGGAATTACATGGTAAAAAGAAAATTAAATTATCCAAATGGGATGATAGTAGATCTATCTAATATTAGAATATCAAATAACAAATATGAATGGGATAAAAGCGTTGGAGCAAAAATCCCATTCATATACAATGGAGTAGAGGATTACTTTATATTAGAAGATTATAAAAAATCAAAAATAACAATTTCATATAAAGATTTAACAAAAACTATTTCATGTAGCCACTTTTTAAGAGAAGAAAGATGTGGAAGTGTTACCGATTTATTTCACAGGATAGCTTTGTTAAAACCATATTTAATTGATTATGTAGAAGACAGAAAATTATTCTTTTCATTATCAAGTGCAAGTAAAAAGAAGATTTGGTTTAAATGCCCATATTGTGGATACCGAGAATATATTTCTGCAAGAACTCTTTTCAAGCGTGTTAATATATGTCCTATATGTTCAGATGGTATTTCTTATCCCGAAAAATTTATTAGTAATATGTTGCTTCAATTGAATATTAAATTTGAAAAACATAAAACTTTTGATTGGTCTTTTGGTAGAGAATATGACTTCTATTTTAAATATAACGATGAAGAATTTATTATAGAGGCTAATGGCAGTCAACATTATAGAGCTGAATTTGAACGACTTGGTGGAAGATCTTTTGAAGAAGAATATAAAAATGATGTTTATAAAGAAAAACTTGCCAAAAATAATAATATTAATTATTACATAAAATTTGAGTGCTCAGAATCAAATAAAATCCACATGATAAATGCGATATATAATTCTATTTTTCATGTATATTTTGAAAATGAGGGGATTTTTAACAATATAAATTTTGAGCAATGTGATTATTTTGCCACAAACAATTCTACTTTTAGAGACATATGTAATATGTGGAATTCAAGTAAAACAATTACAACAACAGATATTGCTAATAATCTAAATTTAGACATAAGAACAGTAATTAAATATTTAACCAAGGGCAATGAATTTAACATGTGTAAGTACACAACAGAAATTGGAAAGAAACGTGGCAGAATCAAATATGAAAAAATACGATACGGTAATCAATTAGAAAATAATGTAGGATAGGAGATTTAAGAGATGAAAGACATTAAGATTGTGATAGGTGCTAATTTTGGAGATTGTGGAAAAGGATTAATGACAGATTATTTCTCACAGAAACCTAATAGTATTGTTGTTTGTTCAAATGGTGGTGCTCAGAGAGGACATACCGTAACAACGCCTGAAGGAATCAGACATGTCTTTCATCATTTTGGATCTGGAATATTCAATCATGCAAGTACATATTTATCTGAGGATTTTATTGTTAATCCAATTATTTTTAAGCAGGAATATGATGAATTGATGAAATTAGGATATATTCCAAATGTTTATATCAATCAAAACTGTATGTTGACTACACCTTTTGATATGATGGCAAATCAGATTATAGAAGAAAATCGTGGAAAAAATAAACATGGTAGTTGTGGCTTGGGAATTTTTGAAACTATCAAAAGATATAAAGCTGGCATAACTGATGTAGATAATCATATCAGGGAATATTACTTAGAACAATTTGAAAGAGAGAATATTATATTAACAGATGAATGGTCAAAAATATTCCTTGATAATGGTATATTTGAACACTTTTTAGATGATTGGGATTTTATGAATAATCACTCATTGACTATATCAGATAATTATTTCTTAAATCAATTTGACAATATTGTATTTGAAGCTGCACAAGGTTTATTGCTTGATCAGAATAATACAGAATATTTTCCACATCTAACACCGTCTAATACAGGTATTAAAAATCCCAAGAGAATAATTGAAAATGTTGAATGGAATGATGAGATAAATATTGAAACTTGTTATGTATCTCGTACTTATTTAACAAGACATGGTGCTGGTAAATTTCCATCTGAATGTAATAAGAGATTTATCAATGAGTATATGTTTGATAAAACAAATGTACCAAATCCATTCCAGGATACATTAAGATATGGAACACTTGATTTAGGAGAATTATATAGTAGATGCTCAAAAGATATAGGAAACTTTGGAGATAAAAAATCAATCGCCATTACACATTGTAATGAATATGATTGGGATAATGATAAATTGATTGAATTATTTAAGGATTGGAATATTTATTACTCAGATGGCGAAACACATAATGATGTGAACTGAGATCATGAAAGATTCGTTTCTTTTGAAAATGTGGAGGTAAAAATGGAGAAATTTTATATTGTAACAAATGAGAAATTTCTAAAAGAGATTACTGATTATCGAAAGCATGGAGAAGAAAGAAGAATAGTAGCAAATAATTTTTTCGAGGATAAAGGTATTACTGGAAAAGAATATTATATTAGCGGAGATGGATCTGTAAATCGTCCATTTGAAGAGTATGAGAAGCATAATATAAGATTATATATTACTGATTGCAATGAAAATAATCAGAAATTTGGTAAAGAGTTGCTAAAGCCAAATAAACTATTCTGCGATTCTGATACGTTAATGAGAAAATTTAGGGCTAACAGTAAGACTTTAAAAGAGTTTCAGGATTTATGTATTAAAAAGAATATTGTCATTAACAATCATCCGATTCGAGTAGGAGACTATTTTAAAGAACTGCATTTAGGTGGGTATTCTATTTCAAGATTTGAGTATGAGAATAAGTTATACTTGAATATTTCTACAACAAAATATGAAACTATTACACCAGATGATGATACAGGTTTTACAGAAATTAAAGGCAGCGAATTTTATAAAGCGCTTGAAGAATTTGAATCGAAGAATGGATAAATATCGTTTCCTTTAGAAATAATTTTAGAGAAATTGAGGAGAGAATAAATATATGAATACAAAAATTATTAGTGCATTTCATGCTTGTGGGAAAACATATACTTTTAAAAAATTAAATGAGAAAGGCTATAAAATTCTAGATAGTGATAGTAGTCAGTTTAATTGGTGTTATTATCATAATCCAGTAAATTCAGATAAATTTGAAAAGTACCGCAATCCTGAATTTCCAAAGAATTATATTCAGCACATTAAAGAGAATATTGGGAAAGTTGATTATATCTTTATAAGTAGCCATAAAGAAGTTATAGATGCTTTGATCAAGAATGGGATTCATTTCACATTAGTTTATCCTGATAAAAAGATGAAAGCTGAATGGGTTGGTAGATGCTTTTTACGTGGAAGCGGTGAAAAGTACTGTCAGCTCATTGCAGACAATTGGGATAAATGGATTGATGAAATGGAAGAAGTAGAAGATTGTGATAGATATATTCTTGGTGAAGACGACTCGATTGATTCAGATGACTTAGATAGATATTACTACTTAGGAGAATTAATCGAAAAAGGATTGATTTAAAGAGCGAATAACAATAAGTAGGAAGTATTCTGAAAGAGTAATCAATCAGGAAAAGAAAGGAGAAAACAACAGATTGAACAGTAGCATTTTTGTTCCTAAAACGATAAATGTTGGATATCAAAATCGTTCAGGAACTTATACGGGAAAACTTGCCTATGTCATTTACTATGACGAAAAAGGTAAGCTGCGAAAAGAAGCATCGTGGAATAGTTGGCGTGATGATAAGATTCCAAATGATGAATTTGAGAATGTTCCAACAGAAGGATTTGTACTCAATAAGAAAGCTGGCGATTACTCTACAGGATGGGATCATAGACATGCTTATTGTAGAGTATATGATCCAAGAGGATTTGAGTTTGAAATTACAATTGAGAATTTATTATATATTCTTGAAAATGCGAATTGTATCAAGGGTAAGGGACTTGAAGGAGAATTTATATATGGATGGGATGGTAAGGATTTAGTTCTTATGCCAGTTGAGTCACCTGACTATAAACAGATTAGTGAGTTTAATAAAATTATCCATAATAATGAAACCATTAAAGCAAAAGATTTAATTATCGGTGCTACATATCTCACAAAAGATAATGAGAGCTGGATTTATATGGGCAAATTTGAAGCTTTTGACTATTGGGAAGGAACAAATAAAGGTAAACATTTTTGGTTTTGGCATAATGGTATTTTTGAACATTATAAATCTTTACCAAAGAATAAACTTATCAAATGTATTGATAACAAATGCAGTGAAAAATATGCAAATATCTACAATAATTTAGAAAGAAACTGTGAGTATTCTCCATACGACAGTTCAAAAAATGAATATAAATATTTCACCTTTGATGAATTTAAGGAAACGCCAAACACAGACTATTGGAGAAGAGGGAATTTTATAAGCGAATATTACAATGGTTGTAAATATGAGTTTGATGTTCAGCCAATAGAAAAAGGTAAAGATCTATTTATTGTTCGTCAAAAGGAGAACATATCAAATAATACTTATTGGGGCTCTTATACAGAATATGTTGAAGTAACCGATATTTTTCCGACTACATCTAAAATGGTTAAATCAAACCGTTATCCATATAAAGACATAGAAGAAAAGCATATGATTCCAGTTACGTTAGAAAAGATTTTTGAAGTGATGAAGCCGATGTATATTCAAAAATATTTAGCAAATGGTAGAGAATATAAAAAGGAGTACGAAATTAAATGAGTAAAAACGATGACAGAATTTTAGAATTAAAGAAACAGATTGAGACAAAAAAGAAATCAATTTCTGAGAAGAAAATCAGATTTATTCCTGAAACAAATTGTGTTCTTAATATTGATGGAATGACAATTAATCTCAACGTGTGTTCAGATGATGCGTTGTTGTTACTTTTGATTAGATTGAATTCATATTTAATGTCTGCTAAGGATCTTAATATGACTGATTTTGAAATTTCAGGATACAGTGTGACAGCATGGATTAAAGATATTAAGAGTAAGTTAGAGGTATCTGGTCTAAAGAAAGAAGAGTCTGATTTGAAGAAAATGGAGAGCAAGCTGGACAAATTACTTTCTGATGATAAGAAAACAGAGCTGGAAATTGATGAGATTGCTGCTTTATTGAAGTAAAGAATTGGAGAAAATGTTGGAGAAAGAAATAATATATATTGCAGATTTAGATCAGGATGTTGATGATGTTGTTGCAGCACATTATCTTCATAACGAAGGCGTATTGAAATGTGTAGTATGTGATCCATATCCAAAATCAGAAGATGGATTGAAAAGGAAAGATATTCTTGAAAGTTTGGGCGTTCAAGTATTAAAGAAAATGCCACCAGTCGCAAAATATGTATTTGTTGGTGGTGCATTAACGCTTGTTGCTGATTATATCAAAATGCATCACATTGACTGGTTAGTAATGAATGGTGGTTTTGTTGGTACAAACATCGCTTCGTTTGAACTGGATAAATTTAAAGGAAAAGAAACAGTAAGAACATTTAATTTTAATTGTGATGTAAATGCAACTGATTATGTATTAAAAGCTGGAAAAGAGAGAATATCTAATATAATACTTGTTGGCAAAAATGTGTGCCATGATTTCAGAAATACAAGAGTTGGCATATGGTCAGATGAGAAATATAAAGAATTATTTGATACATATGATGTTAAAGATAAAAAGCGTCAGCACGATATGTTAGCTTGTCATGAAGGATTGGCATTTTTGAATAATTCTACAAAATATTGCAAGTATGAAATTGTAAAACCATTTAACACAGGTTTGAAAGGAACATATACCCAATGGGGAAGTACAAAAACAAGGGAAACACCGTACAGAGAAGTGTTGGCTGCAATAGAATATGAAGCATAGTAAATTTCGATTTCCTTGGGAGGTAAAAAATGAGAATAGAAGAAATTGCTTTAAGACAAGAAGCAAGACAAATGTTATGTGAAGCTGGTTTAAATAAAGAGGAACTTAAAGAACTGGTATTGAAAGATATAGATGATAAAGTAATTCAAGCGATTGAAAGTAAAATCAAGGGTATTGATTTCGAACAAATGATTATTGATAGAGTCGATAAAGCTTTAACCAAAGCAGTCAATGATATTGTTCGAAAAGAAGTAGAGGGATATTTTTATAACAGAAGGCTCAATATTCGTGCAACTGCTTCATTTGAAGAATAAAAAATCGCAGTAACTTCGATTTCTTTTGGAGAATATACATAAGGAGGATTGATACATACGAATTTAGTACAAGCATTAGAAAAGCAGATTGAGTTCTGTAATCAATTACAAAGTATAAATGTGGGGTATTTGTAAGAACAAAAGCACAATGTGAGATTGTAATGAAATGCATTTCAAATTTATTGTTAGATCGAAGTAATACTCAATTAAGAAATTATGTATGGAAGCTAGGTTGTTATTGGAATAATGGTAATTGTATTGAAGTATTACCTGTAAACGATTCCGTTAGAGGACACAGATTTAATGGTGTAATAATTGAAAATGAAATCGAAAGAGATGTTGTTAATTCTTTGATTATGCCATATTTAATGGTAAGGATTGATTCTACTGAACACAAAATTGAAGAATTTAATAATGTTAAAGAGAGAATATTTACAGTAGATATTAATAATAATGATGTAATTGAAAGTAAAAATCATTCAATTTATATTTCGACTGGCTGGCAAAGAAACATGTTAAGTAGAGGATTAAAAAATTCAAATATATTTATTGATGATTTATGCGAAGAAAGTTTTAAGAAGGAGTATACATGTATGTTTAATAATCACACAGCAGCTTTTAGAGTTGCACAGGTAGGAACAGATAAGATTTATATTTACAATGCGATTGGTATCCCAAAGGAGAATATTAAATATAAGACAGAGTTTGTCAATAGAACCAAGGAAACTTATTTGAATATCAAAGGTGGACATAAAGTTGAAGGTATTGGATTTGAGAATGAAATTGATGTTCATTTACTTATTGATACTAATGTATATGATAAGTATGAAGTTGATTTCCATGATGGTCTTGTTTTTGTTTTTTTACATGAGATTATTAATGAAAAACCTGTTTTAGAGGATATTTCAAAGAATGATTAAAAAAGAGAATAACATATTGAAAGAGAGGTACATATATGCCAGTACATGATGATTTAGGCTGTCGCATGAAGACATTTTATGAGCAGATTCCTAAGACAAAATTGATGAGAAGGTGTCCGGTTGCTATCAGAATTGATGGAAAGGCGTTCCATACATTTACAAAAGGATTTCAGAAACCATTTGATAAAGTGCTAATTAACTCTATGCAGGAAACAATGAAATATTTATGTGAGAATATTCAAGGCTGTGTTCTTGGTTACACGCAGTCAGACGAGATTACATTGATTCTTGTTGATTATAAGAAACTCACATCTTCCGCATGGTTTGATTATGAAGTGCAAAAGATTTGTAGTATTGCAGCAAGTATGGCTACGATGGCATTTAATAGGGCTTTTGCTAATAATGTAGGAGATTGTTGTACATATAGTTACGAATGTATGGATAATACTCATGAAAACTATGAACATATTTTATCTTTAGCAGTTGATAAAGGTGCAATGTTCGATGCTCGTTGTTTTAATATTCCAAAAGAAGAAGTAACAAATCTCGTATATTGGAGGCAATTAGATGCTTCTCGTAATTCAATTCAGATGGTAGGTCAAGCTAATTTTTCACATAAAGAATTACAGAATAAGTCATGCAATGATATTCAGGATATGCTTATGACTCAGAAAGGTATTAACTGGAACGATTTGCCTACTTATCAGAAGAGAGGAAGTTGTTGTGTAAAAAATAAGATTGTTATTGGATCTGATGGAGTTACATCAACTGTACAGTTAAGAGACACTTCTAAATCAGAAAATGAGTGGATTATTGATACAGATATTCCTATTTTCAAGGGTGAAGGTAGAGAATATATTGATAGATTGATATTTGTTGGTGAAGAGTAAATGATATACTATATATAGTGATTGCAAAATGTTATAAACACTATATATAGTATGAAAATCAAAACCAAAAGAATCTGACATTTCTTAGTGCAATTTTAAAGGAGAATTATAGAATGAGTGATATTTGTAAAGATAGAGAAGCTTTAAAACCTAAATACGAACAGTTTATTCAGACTGAAAGAGGTAAAGAATGGAAACATTTTTGGCAAACAGAAATAGGGTCTCAGAACGATGGAGATTTTGGAGACTATTTGTATGATTTTTATCCAGAAATGTTGCAGTAAGGAGAAAAATAAATGGCGAAAAAGAAAAGTTTTGGTGTAAGTCCAATAACAAATACAATCTACTATGGAACACAGGATACAGAAAAACATATGTGGGTTGGACAGAAAACAGATGTTACGAATGATGTGATAGCTGCTGTATATGAATGGTTTATGGGTAATATGGAAGACTCTGAAGGTAAGAAAGAAGAATATCAGATCACATATCCTAGTACAGAGTTTGAATTAGTAATGAGAAGAAAGAAAACAGAGAGTATATAGTTGGAGGTGAGAAACAAATGAATTTACAGGAAAATGTAAATAAGTCACTAATGTTATCAAAGGTGGAACAGATGCATGATTTTAGAGGTTGGGCAAGAAAACTTCCTGCTTTTCACTTTGATAAAGAATGGGATGTAAAAATTATTCCACCATTTGTAGGTGCGATTATCAGATTTGTAATTGATTATAACGGAAAACATGTGTCAGTATATTTTGATGCGTATTCAGAACTTGGATGGATGTGTGATAAAGATGAGCAACCAATTCCGTATTTTGAATACTATGATGGCGTAGATGTACACAGATATTATTTTGATGAGTCAGAGCAAATGATGGCTGATATTAGAAATTTCTTGAATAATTAGTCTTAGCGATTCAGCTAACAATTTCCAAAAATAAGAGAATAAAAGTAAGAGGTAAGAAATGTGAGTATGATAAATTTAAGTTTACACACAATTGTATTGATTGTGTTATGTCATTTAATTGGTGATTATGTATTACAATGTGATTTTATTGCACAAACAAAAGGAGAGAATTAGTATCATTTATTTGTACATTGTGCATTGTATTGTGTTCCATTCTTAATAGTATTCGGTTGGACATGGCAGTTGGCAGCAATCTTTATTTCACATCTGATTATTGATTCGTTGAAAGCAAGATGGAATAGGATTACATACACTAAAGACCAGACATTACATTATATAATCGGAATGCTTTATCTTATTGGTTAATCAACCAAACAATTTCCAATAAAAATGAAAACCAAATAGAGAATAAACATATAGGAGAATCTTATGTGGATTAACAGAACAAAATATGAAGTCGAAAAACTGAAATATAGACAGAGAATATCTTATTTAGAGAATCTTATCTGTCCATGTGAGTCACATGATTATGTTGAAATAGCTCACGAAATTATAGACGAACATAGTACAGTAAAACACATTTTCAGATGTAAGAAATGTGGAAAATTACATGATGAATTAAGTTGACTGTAAATCACTGTTTCATGTGAATTTTGAGGAGGTGAGAAAGTGACAGAATTTAGATTTAATGAAGACTTTGCAAATAATTGGAAGTCAGGGCAGACAGTTACTTGTGAAGAAAAAGAGGATGGTTACTTAGTTGATAAGGTGGCACTGATTGAAAAGGACGAACTTTTAAAACATGGTGAATTTATCACAATGAATGTTGAGATATTAGGACATATGCAATCAAATGGTGTATTTATGTATAACAGAGATTTCAAACCAGGAGATACTGTACAACATTTCAAAGGCGGTTTTTATAAGATTGTTACCATTGGAACTAATACAGAAACAGAAGAAAAGATGGTTGTATATCAGAGCTTAAAGGATCAGAGAGTATGGATTAGACCATATGATATGTTCATCAGTAAAGTGGATAGAGAGAAATATCCAAACGATTATCAGCCATATAGACTTATAAAAGTAAAGATTACTGCTTAGTAATTAGTCTTGAACAATTCAGTTCATAAATTCCAAAAATCAAAACTGAATAGAGAATATAAATATGGGTGGAAGAACAGCATACCCTTGGGTTTTTATACTCAAAAATCACTGTTGAAGATAGATTTTACATAAATTTATTTTCTGTATTCCAGTCGCAAGACTGTTCAAATATAGTTATCAAAAAATTTTATTATATATTATAAGGAGGACATTTTTTAAATGGCAGAAACAAAGAAAAAAGGAAGATTATTTGATTTACCTGAGACAAAGGGTGCGTTCCAGTTAAAGGGAGTTGTGTCTGGTATGGAGAAGGATACGGCATTTAAGGAAATTAAGACCAAGAATGGAAAGCCTATGAGAATGCTTAATTTTGGCACAAGTTATCTTGATGGAGAGACATTATATGTCAATCTTCAGGGAATGGAGCAGGAGAATGTTTATTTCTCTAAGAGAGCTGAGAAGAAGGGCGAAAAGGCTGATACTGTAAAAGTACCTTGGGCTGATAGATTCTCTTATAACCGTGAAGGCTATCGTATGATTGGTAAGAATATTGGTGTAAAGAAGAAGGTTGATTCTGAGGGCAAGACAGTTAATGACAAGAAGGTTCTTACAGATTTTGATGCTTGCAAGGAAGTTAAGGAGAATCTGAAGGACGGTGCAAGTGTATTTATTCGTGGAAATCTTGATTATAGCAGCTTTACAGATGACAAGGGTAATAAGAGAACATCTACAAAGCTTGTTCCAAATCAGATTTCACTTTGTTCAGAGGTCAACTTTGATGATGAGAAGTTTGAGAAGCAGAACGATTTTAACCAGGTAATTATCTTCATGGGCATCGAGCAGGAAAAGGATGATAACGATAAGCCAACAGGTAGATTTATTGTCCTTGCAAAGATTGTTACATACAGCAATATTGAGGATGTTCAGTTTATCATTGAGGATAAGGCTCTCGCTAATAAGTTTAAGAAGTCACTTAATCCTTACAACGCAATTAAGGTAAGTGGACATATGGTTTCTTCTACTCAGACAGAGACAGTTGCAACAGATGATGATGACAACTGGGGTGAAGAGGACAGTATGGAGAAAGTATCTGCACCTACAAAGAGAGAGTTTATTATCACAGGAGCAAAGGGTTCTTCAATTGATAAGGAGCTTTACACAGAGGAGAATGTAACAGAAGCTATTGCAAAGATTAAGAATGCAAATAGAGCAGAGGAGAGTTTCGGTTCTGACTCTAATGATGATTGGGGAGATGGAACAGATCTCGATGATGGAGACGATGAAGCGTGGGATTAATTCTCACAACAGAGAATAACTAAATGGAACGTCAGAAATGGCGTTCCAACAAATCAATATTATAGAATTACGGAGGAATTATTTAATGGCAAAAGCAAGAAAAGCATCAGTAACAGAAAGTAAATTAGGAATGATTTTATATGGAAAACCATTTACAGGCAAGTCAACTATGGCAATGCAGCTTGCATATTTTAAACGTCCAGATGGAAAACCTTTCAGAGTTTTATATCTTGATCCTGAGTCTGGTTCAATTGATGATTACCTTGGCGACTTAGAAACAAATGGTGTAAATCTTGAAAATATTTATATTGTTTATACTCAGTCACTTGGAGAAGTTAGACAGTATATTGCAAAAGTAAAGAATAATGAAGATTTTTATGAGTTAGATGATGATGGTAATGAGACAGATGATGTTGTTGTAGATGCAGATGGTGAACCATTTAGAGCAGATGCAATTGTTGTTGATGGTACTACAATTCTTAACTTAACTACAAAACAGGGTTTAGTTGAGTTTTCAAAAAAGAGAAATAAAGTTAAGGCTGATAAGGATGGACTTGTAGGAGATGCCAGACTTGTAAAAATTGAAGGGGCTGGAATGGAGTTAAAGGATTATCAGACTGTTAATTTCAAAGGGCAGGATTTAATTCTTGATTTAATGTCATCTGGTGTTCATTATATTGTAACTGCAAGAGAAACAGATGAGAAGGAAACAATTAAGTTACCTGATGGAACAACTCAGAGTGTGGTTACTGGAAGAAAGATTCCAGATGGATTTAAAGGAATGGATCACAATGTTAAGACTGAGATTCGTATGTTTAGAAATGAAGACGGAACAGTTTGTGCATGGATTGAAAAGGATAGAACCCATGTACATGATGATTATGTAACTATTGAAGATCCAACATTGGTTGACTGGCAGGCAGTTATTGATAAAACAGCAGGAAAATCAAAATTCGTTCTCAAGAATGATTTAACAAAAGCAGTTGATATTGAACAGGATATTTATAGAAAGGAAATTCTTGGTCAGGTTGGCGAACCAACTGAAGAGGATACTACATCTAATGATGGACATGCAGATATTGAAGCAATTAAGAAAGAAATCATTGCTAAAAGAAATGCACTTCCACCGATTGAGAAGAAAGCCATGAAGGAAAAACTTGAAGCGGCAGGACTTCCTACAGCATACAAGAATGTAACTGATGTTGAGATTCTTAATAAAGTATTAGCAATGTTTGATTAAATTAGGATTATGTAAAGGTAGGATTATGGCAAGATACACAGGTAACAATAAAAATGGTGTTAAAAGAAAATGTGGTTGTTGCGGAGAAAACCTTTATATAAACAAGAATAATATTGACGATGCAATCTACTATGATAAAAAAACATATCATAGTAGTTGCTTTATCAATATATGTCAGAAGCGTATTGCTAATAAAAGGGCAGACGTATCAGCAAAATGGACTTGGGTATATGACCACATTGATTCTATAAAAAAAGATACATATTCACATCTCGCAGTAGCAATAGAGCAAGACGAGATATTTGAGTTTATTAAAGAAGCATATGATTTGACAATTATCCCTACTACCGTGTGGCAGAAGTTGGGTAACATTTACAATGGAACTTTTAAAGGGATGTCGGTAGGTATTCCACCTTCAGACTTACTTGATATGTGGCAAAGAAAAATAGATATGCTTAATGGTATTGCAAAGAAGAATGAAGTAAAAGGTATTCATATGCAGCCAGAGCAACGACTTTCGTATGATTTATCCATTTTGGTTAATAAATATGACAGTTATTTAAGGTGGAAAGAAAAACAGAAAATACTTGAAGCTGAGAAAGAAACAGAAAAATCACAGAATATTGTCAGTCAATCAATTGGTTATACTAACGTGTCCAAAGATAGTAAGGCTGATACAGATGATATTTCAGGCTTGGTGGATGATATTTTTGGATAGGAGATAATATTGGATAATGAACATGAATTAAAAGACTGTAATGTGCAAGCAGAAATCCTATTTGTTGGTTCTATAGCAAAGGATTTAGACTTGATTGTAAATTACAGCACATTTATGAGAAGTAAGTATGATTTCTCTGATCCTGCGACAAAGTTCTTTTATGATAATCTTGAAACGTATTTTCTTACATTTTCACAAACATTAGATGAAACAAAAATGAATGTGTTTATGAGCCAGAATGAAGAACGACTTAAATTATATAAGCAGTATAAAGGTTGGAAAACGCTTCAAAGATTTATGACATTAGCAGATGAAAATGATGTGAAAAATTATTTTGATACTGTTAAGAAATATTCATTGGTAAGAGAGTATGGAAGAAATGGGTTTCCAGTTGAGAAGATATTATCTCATAGAAACTTTGATAAAATGTCACCAAATGACATTTACAGAATTATCCGTACAAAAGCAGATAAGATAAATACAGTAATTAATGCTGGTGAAGAAGCTGTTGAGCTTACTGATAAAAACTCATCTCAAATCGACAAATATCTTGAAAAGCCAAATTTCGGCTTACCGTTCCCTTGGTATATGTATAACGAATTTTTTCTTGGTCTTAGAGAGACAAAGGTTCTCTTTGAGGGATTTCTTTCTAATGAGGGTAAAACAAGAAAGCTTGTACTTTTAGCAGCTTATGTGGCTCTTGTGCAAAATGAGAACTTTTTTCTTATGAGTAATGAGATGGACGAAGAAGATCTTCGTAGTTGTCTTATTACGACTGTTATTAACAACAAAGAGTTTCAAGAGTTGCATGGCGTACATATTACAAAGCCTGAGAAAGAGATTGTATTAGGTGTTTACCATGATAAAAATGGTGACATTATCAGAAGAAAAATTGATGATAATGGTGTTTATCTTGAAAGTAATGAAGATTACATAAAGAGAATAAAAGATACGTCAGAGGAATATTGGAATGTAAAAAAAGTTACAGATTGGATTGATAGTAGTGATCGTAAGGGCAAAGTTATGTTTAAAGATGTTGGAGATGATTATAGCCCTGAGAGAATTGAATTTGAATTGCGTAAAGCAAAGATGGTTCAGAATATTAAATATTATGGTTATGACACATTAAAAGGTTATAACACTGATGATTGGTCACAGATTAAACAATTTGCAACTAAATTGAAAGAATTAACAAAAGAACTTCGTATGAGTGGATATGCAGTATTCCAGTTAAGTGATGATACGGTGTTTACTGATATTTTTAGTTTGAGTAGTAATAACATTGCCAATGCAAAGCAGATAAAGCATGTAGCTGATATTCTGAATATTGGTAAAAAGTTAAATAAGGAAGAATACCATAAATATCAAGTTGTTTTAGAATGTGATTCTTGGGGTGAGCCAGTGACGGAAGATTTGGATTTAAGTAAACAATATTTTTGTATCAAACCAGATAAAAACAGAGCAGGTAGCAAGGACAAGATTATGTTATTTGAGATTGATTTGAACTTAAATATTTGGAAAAATATAGGTTATATCATTAAAAAACCAAAAAATAGTGACTAATTGGAGGGTGGCAGCTTGGATGTAAAAGAGTTGAAGAATTATATATATGAAAATAATTATTGTGAACAGATATTAGAATCCGTTGGTTGCCACCATATCAAATATCATTCAGTTGGAGCATATTGGACTGCTGGTAATCCTGATGGAGATAATAAAGGAGCAATTATTTTATACAACAATGAGTCCCTTATCTGCTTGAATAAAACTCGACAAATGATAAAGGGTAACAGACAAACAGATATTATTGATCTTGTGTGTTATGTTAAAAACCTTATATTTCCAGAAGGATTAAAAGAAATATGCTCAGAAATAGGAATGTCTTATTATCACGATTTTGAAGAGGATATTCCAGATAGTTTTAAAATACTGAAAATGTTAGAAGATATGGATTCTAATATATCAGAAGAGAAAGAAAAACCATTACAACCTATTTCGGAAAAAATACTTTCGTATTATAAGCCTTATGTAAATGATTTATTCTACGAAGACCATATAGATTATGAAACACAAAGAGAGTTTGAGATAGGTTTTGATGAAGAAACAAACCGATACACAATTCCTATTCGTTCTGAATTAGGAGATTTAGTCGGTGTAAAAGCAAGATATTTTGATAGAAAAGTACCTGATGGAATGAATAAATATATTTATTTAGAACCATGTGCAAAATCAAAAATTATATATGGATTGTATAAAACTCTTCCTTACATAAAAAGAACAGGAAGGATTTATGTTGGTGAATCTGAAAAGTTTGTTGAACAAGCATGGAGTTATGGTTATCAAAACACTGGTGGTACAGGTGGGAAGGAACTTTCACAATATCAAATTGATATGCTAGTTAGACTTGGTGTTGATATAGTTTTATGTTTGGACAAAGATGTAAAAAAAGAAGAATTAGAGGAATTAGCGGAAAGATTTCCTGATGGTGTTCCGCTTTATTATATGTTTGATGAAGATAATATTCTTGATGAAAAAGAATCCCCAACAGATGATCCTATTAAATGGAAGCACTTAGTAGAGAATAATATATACAGATTAAGATAGGAAGGTGTGTATTTGAAGTATAAATTATATGAAAATAGCGACAATAATACTTCCAATGTATTAGAGGAGGTTTTAAGAAATAGAGGAGTTGATGATTATGAAAAATATCTCAACTTAAATGAAGATGTTTTAATTCCATACGAAAATTTGGATAACATGAATAAAGCAGTAGAGTTATTTATGAAACACTTTAATAACAATGATAAAATTGAAATACTTATTGATGAAGATCCAGACGGTTTTTGTTCAGCAGCTATGATGTATTCTTATATTAAGAAAATGAATGTTGATTATCCAGTTAATTACATATTACACGCAAGAGCAAAGGCACATGGACTAGATGATGACATTGTAATATCTGATGATACAAAATTATTGATTATCCCTGATGCTGGTACAAATGATACAGAACAGTGCAGAGAGCTTTCAGAAAAGGGTATTGATATACTTATTCTTGATCACCATGAGTCAGAAGAAAAAAATCCATATGCATTGATTGTAAATAATCAAATGAGTGACAATTATTCTAATAAGGATTTTTGTGGAGCAGGTGTTGTATATAAGTTTTTACAAGCATTAGATGCTGAGACATGGAATGAGTTTGCAGATGACTATTTAGATTTGTGTGCATTGGCAAATATAAGTGATGTTATGGATATGCGTTCATTTGAGACAAGATATATTACAAATCTTGGATTACTCAATATTACAAATAAATGTTTTCAGGCACTTATTAAAGCACAAGATTACAGTATAAATGGTAAGGTTAATATTCACAATATCCAATGGTATATAACACCTATTTTGAACGGAATGATTCGTATCGGTTCAAGTGATGAAAAGGAATTGTTATTTAGAGCTTTTATTGAAAAAGATGAGTTCTTTGAATATAAAAAAAGAGCCACAAAGAATAAGCCAGCAGAAACAATTCAAGAAAGCATTTATGATAGAGCTGCTAGACTTTGTAAAAATGCAAAATCACGACAAGATAAAATGAAAGAAAAAGGCGTAAAAGCCATTTCAGAAGTTGTAGATAATCTTCCAATTGATGATAAAATTATTATGGTTGATGTATCTGACTTACTTGATAGTGGATTAACTGGTGTTGTAGCAATTAAAATTGCAGAGCAATATAATAAACCTTGCATTCTGCTAAAGAAACATTTTGATAAAAAGACAAAAACAACTGTATTTGGTGGTAGTGCAAGAAATATTGATAATAGCCCAATTGATAGTTTTAAAGATATTGTTAATTCAACAGGTTTCGTTAATGGTAAAGGTCATGCAAATGCTTTTGGTATTGTAGATTTACCAGTTGATGATAAAGAAAAAGCAATTAATATGATGAACAGTATTCTTAAAAATACTGAATATGATTCTACATATCGTGTAGATTTTATCTTAGACATTAATCATGTCACAATCCCTTTAATTATTAAGTTATCACAGTTTGAAGATATTATTTGTCAAGGAATTGATGAACCTATGCTTGCAATAGAGAATATATCATTGACAAGAGATTGTTTTGAAGTATTTGGCAAGAATGAGGATACTGTCAGTTTTATGGTGAATGATATTAAATACATTCAGTTCAAATGTAAAGAAGGTAATCCGCTATATGATTTTCTTCAAAACGCATGGGATGATAACGATAGTATTACATTTAATATTGTCGGAAAACCTTCAATAAACGAATATAACGGTATTAGAACACCACAAATTATTATCGAAGATGTAGCTGTTATTAGTACAAATAGTAACGATGAAGACGATGATTGGTAGGAGGTGAGTTATGTATAGTTCATTACATAACCATACATATTATTCATTACTTGATGGATATGGTAGTCCAAAAGAAATGTTGGATAGAGCAAAAGAAATAGGGTTAAAGGCATTTGCTATAACTGAACACGGAAATGTATATTCTCATATTTATTTTGACTTAATTAAAAAAGACTATCCAGATATTAAAATGATATATGGATGTGAGTTATACGAATGTGAAGATATCACTGTTAAGGATAAAGACAATAAATATTTTCATTTGATCTGTTTGATAAGAAATGAGCAAGGCAGAAAAGACTTAAATAAAGTTATTACAAAAAGTAACTTTGAAGGGTTTTATTTTAAACCACGATGCACAGTAGAAGATATTAAACCCTATGCTGATAATTTTGTTATTTCTTCTGCTTGTTTAGCAAGCAAGTTAGCGAGAGAGTCAGATTTTGAAAAGTGTATTGAATATGTTAATGAATATAAAGAAGCTTTTCCTTATTTCTTCCTTGAGATGCAGTCGCATTCTCATCAGGATCAGTGTTCATATAATCAGAAAATCTTAGAACTTTCAAAAAGAACAAATACCCCATTTATCATTACAACAGATAGTCATGCACCTAAAAAAGAAGATTTGTATTATCAGGACAAGCTTATTCAGATTGGTAGAAAAAGTAGCAACAACGACAAAAATGCTATTGAAAATAGTGAGGTATATGAAGGTTGCTATATGCAATCTGAAGATGAAATCCATGAAATTATGGATAGTCAGATTGGATATGAAAATGTATGTCTTGGATTGGAGAACACTAATAAGGTAGCAGATTTAATTGAAAATGTGGATATGCCATTTCAGAAACCACAGTTACCTACATTCCCATTGCCTGATGGATATAGAGATAATAATGAATTTTTATGGCATTTAGTGAGACAAGGTTGGAAAGATAGAGGATATGATAATCTTAGCGAAGATGAACAGCAAGTAAGAAGAACTAGATTGAACTACGAGATGGGTATTATTCATTCGATGGGGTTCGATGGTTATTTCTTGTTCGTATGGGACTTTATTAAGGCTGCTGAGAAACTTGGAATTGAAGTTGGTAAGGGAAGAGGAAGTGCAGCAGGTTCTTTAGTTTGTTATTGTTGTCATATAACGGATATTGATCCGATTAAATATGGACTCATTTTTGAGAGATTCTTAAATCCTGAACGAGTAGGACTTCCAGATATTGATACAGATGTTGGTAACAGAGATGCAATCATTGATTATCTTGTAGACAAATATGGAGAAGAAAGAGTATGCCAGATTATTAACTACTCATATATTACTCCAACAGTTGCAATTACTGACGTTGGTAAGATACTTGGATTTCCATATAATCAGATGCAAAAACTTTCACAAAAATTTACATTCGATAAATGGGATGATTGTATGAAAGCAAATCCAAATTTACTCGCAGACAATCCACAATATGCTGATTTGTTTGATATTGCAAAACATTTAAGTGGTCGTGTTAAAACAGTTTCTATTCATGCTGGTGGTGTTGGAATCGTTGATACAACAATTAATGATTATATGCCAATGAAAATAGGAACGAAGGGTGAGCATGTAATTCAGGTTGATAAACATTATGTAGAAGATATTGGAATTGTAAAGTTTGACCTTCTTGGAGTGGCAACACTTAATCTTGTAAAGGAAATTAAGGATGATTTGCATTTGGATCCTTGGGATTATGATATCAATAATCCAGAATTTGAGAATGATAGACCTACATATGAGTTATTGGCAAGTGGTAAGACCAATGGTGTGTTCCAGGTTGAATCGGCAGGAATGAAAGATTTGCTTATTCGATTAAAACCAAAGCTTGAACAACTAGACTTTGAGGTTATATCTGTCATCTTGGCATTATATAGACCTGATAGTATGGGAGCACTTGACGAGTATGTTGAAATGGCAACAGGTGGAAGTAGACCACCATCAATTCATCCAGATATGGATGAAATTTTAAAAGACACAAATTACTGTATGATTTATCAGGAGCAGCTTCTTGATATTGTTAAAAAGTTTGGTGGAAGAACATACGGTGGTGCTGACTTATTCCGTAAGGCGATTGGAAAAAAGATAGTTGAATTAGTACAGAAAGAGTCAGAAATTCTTCGTGGTGAAATTGTAGCAAACGGATATTCTAAAGAAATTGCTGATAAAATTGCGAATGAACTATCACAAAAAGGCGGTTATCTATTCAATAAATCGCATTCATATAGTTACGCAGTTCTTTGTTTCGAGACAGCTTGGTTCAAAGCTCATTACCCAACTTACTTTTTCAAAGCATTATTTAATCAGAATAAAGATAAAGCAGGTGCAATTAATAAGTATATTCTTGATGCAAGGTATTTTAATGTGGATATTATGCCACCGAATATCAATCATTCTGGAATGAATTTCACAGTCGATAAAGACAAAGTTCTTTTTGGATTATCTGCTATTGGTGGAATTGGTGAATCACTTTCTAAGCAAATTATCGAAGAAAGAGAGAATAATGGTATATACAAATCGTTTGATAATTTGATTCAGAGACTTTCTTTAGGTAAGGCATCTGTTATTGCACTGATAAAATCTGGTGCAATTCCTTGTAAAAATAAGCGTGAAAAACTTATATCATATCTTAAATCAGAGTATCAACCATTAAAATTCTCAGAAGTTCAATCATTGCCTACCTATAAGAAACTCGAAGAAGATTGGAATATTGACTTAAAGAAGTACGTAATTCCTTCATCTGGAAAACGAATTGTATATGACAAGGAAGCACTACTTACTGAATATAACAGATTGAAAAAGATACAGTTTGAAGAAAATCAGAAGGTAAGATTCAAAAAATACATAGATGATAATAAAAAATATCTTGAAGATGAACAGTTTTGGGAATTCCAAACATTACAGGTATTTATCAATGATAATCCATTTGATGCAGCTTATACATTCTTGACACCATTTGAGGATGTGTCTGATGGCGAAAAATGTACTTTAGTTGGAATTATAGCAAAGGTTCAAAAGAAGAAAGATAAGAATGGTAAGCAATTCGCATATATAAATATCTATTCAAGTTTTGGACTTGTTGAAGGAATTGTATGGCATAGCCAATTAAAGGAATATGAAGATTTAGTAAAAAAAGGACAGCAAGTAGCAATTCTTTGTAAGAAAGATAGCGAAGAAAAGGTAATTGTAGAAAAATTAAAGCCATATAGCAAATGGCTTGAATATGTGAGAAAGAAAGGAGTATCAGTCTAAATTGGATGAAGATGAGATTTATAAATTCACAGCGATAATTACATATGAGCAATACTATTCGGATGATTCAACGTGGGGTGTGTTTGGATTTTCAACAAAAGATGATATTCCATTCTTTACAAAACCTACAAAAACATTCGATCCGTTTGGTGATAATAATTCTGCAAATGATACTGATGATAAAAAAATGAGTAAGTTGGCAGGAAAGATGCAACATTTAGTTGTTGGTGGAGAATATGTGGTTAAGGCGAAATATAAAAAGGATAAAAAATATGGTGATCAATATACACCGATTGCCATATACGCCATTATTCCACAAAGCAGAGAAACACAGCTATTATTTTTGAAGTCAATGATTCCTGAATGGATGGCAGATAATTTAATAAACGCATATCCAAATGTAGTTAATGATGTAGCGAATGGTACATTAAAAACTATTGATTACAATCTTGTAAAAGGTGTTAGAGAAATTACTTGGAATAAAATCAAGGAAAAAATCATCAATAACTATCTCATTTCTGACATTATCTCAATGCTAAAACCAATTGGTGTTACTTATGCAATGATTAAAAAATTGCTTTCAGAAGAACCAAATCCAGTTTTATTAAAGCAAGAGTTAGAAAAAAATCCATACATCATGACAAAAATTGATGGGATTGGGTTTCGTAAATGTGATGATTTAGCACTGAAGTTAAAACCTGAACTGATTGATTCTACACAAAGACTTGTGGCTTTTATCCAATACTATTTCAAAGATCTAGGAGAAAGTAAAGGTCATACATGGTGTTCTGAAAAGATTTTAAGGGCAGCCATAAGTAATAATATATACGAGTGTTGCAATAAGGTTGATTGGTTATTAGAAAATAATGACTTTCTTCATATTGATAATGGTCGAATTGGTCTGAAATATTATTACGATATTGAGATGCAGATTTATCATTTGATTCTGAATAAATCTCAAATTGAAACAACAATCAATATTTCTGATGAAGCAATTGATAAAGCAATTAAACATGCGGAAGAAGAACAAGGATTTGATTATGTAGTAGAGCAGTTAGACACGATTCATAAGAGCTTACATAGAACTGTTAGTTTGATAACTGGAAAAGCAGGAACTGGTAAAACATCAATAATGCGAGCAATTGTTAAGGCTTATATGGAGAATAATTATATGATGACAGCTTCGGCACTTTCAGCAATGGCAGCTCAAAGAATTACAGAAGCAACAGAATTTCCTGCAATGACTATTCATAGAACACTTGGATGCCAAGGTTTAAATGATTTTACTTACAATAAGGATAATCATTTGATTACAGATGTTGCATTTCTTGATGAGGGAAGCATGGTTAATGCCAGTTTATTTTTACATTGGCTTGAGGCAATTGGAGATAATACAAGAATTATTATTTCAGGAGATTATAAGCAGTTACCACCTATCGGATTTGGTAACGTGTTCTCAGACTTAATTGAGATGTTCGATGAATCAGTTGTGAGTAAGTTAGTAAAACCTATGAGACAGGCTGAAAAATCAGGTATTCTTGTTGATGCAAATAAGATTCGTGAGAATATAAATCCTATATCTGAGAAGTTACAGCCACGAATTATTCATGGTGAGTTACAGGATATGTATTATATGTTCCGCACAAATCGACAGTCATTATTTAATATTGCTATTAAGACATTCATCAAATCTGTTGAATCAGATGGAATCGACAATGTGGTTATTGCAGTACCTCGTAGAAAAGATTGTTTGAATAGCACCAATGAAATTAACAAGGTTATTCAAAATGAATTACTTGGTGATGTTTTAGAGAGTATTGAAGGTTTTGATACAACTTTCAAACTTGGTGCAAAAGTCATGCAAACAGTTAATGATTATGACAAAAATGTATTTAATGGCGAGATTGGTTATGTGACAAAAATCAGTGAAAGATATGATGGTAAGAAAAAAGAAGAGTATTGTGAAGTAACTTACACTGATATTTTTGGAAAAGACAAAATTATTGAATACACAAAGAAAGAGTTAACTGCTTTGGATCTTGCTTATGCTATGACAGTACATAAATTACAGGGTGCTGGTCGAAAGACAGTAATTGGTATTATTGATAATACACATCACCAGCTTCTTGATAACTGTATGCTTTACACATTGTTGACTAGAGCAAAGAAGAGATGTTTGTTATTAGCTGAACCAGAAGCATTTTTACAGTGTATTAGAACAAGTCATAACAATAGAAACACTTGGATGATGTTAGAAGCAGAGAATAATACAGTAGAAGAGTAATTTGGATTTCTGGAATGCCCATAAATAGGGCGTTTCAGAGACTCAAAAAACCAAGGAAAGACGGATTTCTTTTGCATACAATATATAGTGTATATAAAACATAAAAATATACTATATGTTGTGCATTGAAACAATAAAAATAACAAAATAGGAGGATTTATGAGTTCAAAAGACAATTCATATGCGAATACAGACAAAAAGACATTATTTTTATCTGATTATGTAGACAACGAATCTATCGGTAAATTAACATGGAGCATTTTACAACAGATTCGAGAAGATGATGAGAAAGATGAGAAGGAAAAAGATTATAAACGTGAGCCAATTAAACTATACATCAACTCGTATGGTGGATCTGTTTATGACATGTGGGGATTAATTGATATTATTCTCAATAGCAAGACTCCAATCTATACATATTGTACAGGATATGCTATGAGTGCAGCTTTTAAGATTTTCTTAGCAGGGCATAAAAGATATTGTTACAAACATTCAACATTTATGTATCATCAGATGAGTTGTAGATTGTCAGGAAAACTTCAAGATATTGAAGAAGACAGAGAAGAGATGGACAATCAAAATACACAGATTGAAGAATATGTAATCGACAGAACAAATCTCACAAAAGATGATATTAAAGAGATTCGTGAAAAGAAAAAAGATTTCTATATTCATTCTGATAAAGCAGTCAAGTATGGAATTGTAGATGAAGTTTTGTAAAGAACAGAGAATAATACAGTAGCAAGCTGATTTCTCGTGGGAGGTGAATCATGAGTAAATCAAAGAAAGAAATAAAAAAGGAATTATATGAGTATTTTTCATATATGCAGCAAGAGGATAATAAATCACTTCTGGGAGGTATGGCTTGGGACGATATTGCTTGGCATATCAAATATGCAGAAGATAATGGAATATTAAGAACACAGCTAGGTTTTGATTTTCCTAAATTGCTTGGACATCTGATTATTGATGATGAAACATATGAAAAGAAAAAGAGAGAATATACTGAAAGTATTGAAACTTATAACCATAATACAGACTTGTTAAGAGCTAATAAATGGAAATATAAGCTAGTCGATGATTCAGAAGAAAGTAGACGACATTTGGCTGATACATATATTCAGTATGCAGAAAATTGTAAAGAATTACTAAAAAACTTAGATGTGTATCACAAAGAATATTTGGATTATATGAAAAATTGGATTATATGAAAAATACTAAACAAGAAACGACAGTTTCTTTGGAAGATTGGAGGTAGTAAATGGATACAATTGTTGTAAATTTATTTGGTGAACCATCAGTAGGTAAGAGTACCTGTGCAATGGATATTACAGCGCAATTAAAAAGACGTGGTATCAATGCTGAATATGTTTCAGAGTTTGCCAAGGATAAGGTATATGAAAATAATGGTGAAGTATTTAAACACCAGGAATATTTATTTGGCAAGCAATCATTCAAGATGGGTAGAGTTAAGAATAAAGTGCAGGTTATGGTTGTTGATTCGCCATTAATCTTATGTGCCGTATATAACACTGATGAAGTGTTGGGAGAAGACTTTAATAAGACTGTACTGAATGTATTTAATTCATATAATAATAGGAATTATCTACTCACAAGACACCATTCTTATGAGAACGAAGGAAGATTCCAGAAGGAAGACGAAGCAAAAGAAGTGAGAAAAGAAATTATTGATAAGTTAAATCAGTACAATATTAAATATAAAGAGATTGCTTCTACAGAATCAAATTGTGAATACATAGTGGAAGAAATTATGGAGGAAATTTGGAATGAACAGTAAAGGGCATTTATTTATTAGTTTGGGAAAATCAGCAATCAGAGTAATTGGTGGAATTGTAACATTAGTGAATGGTTCGATTATTCCATTAGCAGTAGGAATTATTGTTGCTGAAGTTGGTGGTGTGTTAGAAGAATTGGTTGATGAGAGATAGGTTAAGAAGTGATAATTTCTTTAAAAAATTAAGGAGGTTATAAAGAATATGGGTTGCCCAAGACTAGGAAAAGAATGCAATGAATTTATGTGTGGATATTCAGTAGAAGGTGTATGCCGTGAAGGATTAAAAGATTATAAAGTGATTACATTATGTGGTAGTACAAAATTTAAAGATGAGTTTATGAAAGTTCAAAAAGAACTTACCTTAAATGGTTATATTGGAAATTCAACGAAATCTGAAATTGAGTATACTGAAACACATAATAAAAAATTGAATTATCTCGTTGATAACAAATAGTAAGAAATGAAAAATATAATTCAAATCTTTCTAAATACAACGTACAGCAATTGAATAATAACTAGTACAATAGCCGATATTTCAGTAATATAGATACTAAACATAATAAAATTATTTGATTATAAATAGTATAATAACACTTACAATATTAAAAAGGCAACCAAAGGTTAAGAATAATATAATAACAATTTTCATTCTATTAATTCTTTTTCTTCGTTTTTTCTCTTCTATTGCACTTTGATAAATAATCCCATTTTTTAAATCGCCACTAATTTTTAATGTTCCACTATGTAATAATGTAAGAGAAATTTCTTCTTCTGGTTTTAAATAGTCGAACACAAGTTGGATTTTTGATTTATTTATTTTGAGCAATGAAAATGAAGAATTTTTATTTGAGCT